>Ga0209794_1000409_pt1 | contig 69054 bp, 59 predicted proteins | sample EBPBio232013_DNA_FD_185869 | JGI IMG/M metagenome (GOLD analysis project Ga0209794, IMG submission 185869) | Wastewater treatment Type I Accumulibacter community from EBPR Bioreactor in Madison, WI, USA - Reactor 1_5/23/2013_ DNA (SPAdes)... | ecosystem: Engineered > Bioreactor > EBPR >...
CGATCTCCGCCACCCGGTTCTGCCGCTCGGCCATGGCGCTGAAGGAGGCGTCGTCGGGACCGATGAGCGAGGCCGTAAGCTGGCCGATATCCTCGATCGGGAAGAAGCCCTTCGGGATCGTCTTCATGAGATAGCCCGACGCGACGAAGGTGAGGAGGGTCAGGAGCAGCATCGTCCTCGGGATGGAGACGACCTTCCTGACCGCCCAGGCGTAGGCGCGGCTCACAGCGCCGAACCCGATATCGAACAGCCGCAGCGGCAGCACCGGCACGGCGTGATGATCGATGGGTTTGAGCAGGCGGGCGCACAGCATCGGCGTCAGCGTCAGCGAGACGAGGCCGGAGAGCAGGATCGCGATCGAGATATCAAGGCCGAACTCGGCGAACATGCGACCGACGACACCGCCCATGAACAGCACGGGGATGAACACGGCGACGAGGCTGATCGTCATCGACAGGATGGTGAAGCCGACTTCCGCCGAGCCGGTAAAAGCCGCCTGACGCGGCTCGACGCCATCCTCGATGTGGCGCATGCAGTTCTCGAGCATGACGATCGCATCGTCGACGACGAAGCCCACCGCCAGCGTCAGCGCGAGCAGCGAGATGTTGTCGAGCGAATGGCCGAGCGCATACATGCCGGCAAAGGTGCCGATCAGCGAGATCGGGAGGGCGATCGCGGGGATGAGGGTCGCCCGCGCGCTCTTCAGGAACAGCCAGATCACCAGCACGACCAGCACCACGGCAAGGCCGAGCGAGATCATCACGTCCTCGATCGCCGCGCGGATCGAGACCGAGCGATCGTTGAGCACAGCGATATCCATGTTCGCCGGCAGTTCGCCCCGGATTTGCGGCAGCAGCGCCTTGACCGCATCGACCACCTGAACCGTATTGGCGTCCGGCTGGCGCTGCACGGCGAGGATGATGGCGCGCTCGCCGTTGAGCCAGGAGGCGACCTTGTCGTTCTCGACGCCGTCGACGGCGGTCGCGACATCGGAGATGCGGACCGGCGCGCCGTTCGCCCAAGCGACGATGACGGGCATGTAATCGGCCGCGTGCTGGATCGGGCCGGTCGAATCGATGATCTGGTTCACAGGCCCCTGCGAGACCGAGCCGACCGGGCGGCTCGAATTCGCAGCCGCGAGCGCGCTCTGGACATCCGAGAGCGAAAGCCCGCGCGCAGCCAGCTTGGCGAGATCGGCGCGGACGCGGACGGCGTATTTCTGGCTGCCGAAGATCAGTACCTGCGCGACGCCCGGCAGGGTCGAGACCTTCGGCAGGATGTTGGACTGCGCGAAGCGATCGACATCGGAGAGGCGCGCGCCCTTGGTCGAGAGCGCGAGGAAGATCACCGGCTGGTCTGCCGGGTTCACCTTGCGGAAGCTCGGCGGCACCGTGAGATCGGCCGGCAGCCGGCGCTGCGCGGTGGAAATCGCGGATTGCACATCCAGCGCCGCGCCGTCGATCGAGCGGTTGAGATCGAACTGCAGCACGATCGAGGTGTTGCTGAGGCTGGAGGTAGAGGTCATCGTCGAGACGCCGGCGATGGTCGAGAACTGGCGTTCGAGGATGGAGGCAACCGAGGCGGCCATCGTCTCCGGGCTCGCGCCTGGCAACGTCGCCGAGACCTGGATCGTCGGGAAATCGACGCGCGGCACGGCGGCGACCGGGAGCTGCCGATAGGCGAACAGCCCGGCGGCGAGGATCGAGACCATCATCAGGATGGTCATCACCGGGCGGCGGATGCAGAGGGCGGAGAGCATCGCGACCTCCCTCAGCCTTGCCGGCCGCCGGGGGCGGGCCGGTTGGCGTCAGCCTCGCCGTTGCGCGGTCGCTTGCCACCGCCGGGGGAGGGGCTTGCACCATTGCCGGCGCCGCGCGGCTGGATCGGCGTGCCGTTGATGATGCGGAGCTGGCCGCTGGTGACGACCCGGTCGCCGGGGTTCAACCCTTTACGGATCACGACATCGTCGCCGTCGCCGCGGGCGACCTCGACCTTGACCTGCCGGGCACGGCCGGTCTCGTCGGCGATGAAGACATAATGCCCGTCCTGTCCGTTCTGGACGGCGGCGAGCGGCACGGTCAACGCCTGTGGGTCGACGCCGAGCGTGACGGTGGCGCGGACGAAGGCGCCGGGCCAGAGCGTCTCGCGCGCGTTGCCCATCTTCGCCTTGGCGATCAGGGTTCCGGTGGCGGGGTCGATGGTGTTCTCGATGAAGGCGACCGTACCGGTTTCCGTCGCGCTGCCGGAGACGGCGCTGACCGGCACCTCGCCCTTCAGCATCGCCTCGCGCAGGTCCGCGACCAGCGGCTGCGGCACGCCGACGGCGATATAGATCGGCTCGATCTGGTTGATCGTCATCAGCGGTGTGGTGTCCGCCGCGCGTACCACGGCGCCCATCTTGGCGGTGATCGAGCCGATCCGGCCGGCGATCGGCGCGCGGATTTCGGTGAAGCCGATCTGGGTCTCGATATTGCGTTTCTGTGCGAAATCGGCCTCGCGCTGCGCTTTCAGGCCCGCCAGCGTGGTCGCGGCCGTGTCGCGCTGCACCTGCGTGCCGATCTTGCGTTCGAGCAGGTCCTCGAAGCGGGCAAGGTCTCGCATGGCCTGTTCGACCTGAGCGTCATCCTTGGCGATCTGCCCTTCGATCTGTGCCAACTGGGCGCGGAGCGTGCGGTCGTCGAGCCGGAGCAGGAGGTCGCCGGCCTTCACCTTGGCGCCCTCCTCGACGCCGACCTCGACCACCTGGCTGTCGAGCCGGGACTTGATCGCCACGGTCGCCAGCGGCTGCACGATTCCCACGCCCTCGAAACGGATTTTCGATGGATGCGGCTGCACCTCCATCACCGTAACGGCAACCGCCGCGCCGGCTCCCGGCCTGCCGCCGCCCGTGGGGCGGCTGTTGCGCACATCCGCGCCGGAGGCTGCCTTGTCGGCGCCGCCTTCCGCCTTCGGCAGGAGGCCGTGCTGGCGGCCGAAATCGATCGCCCGGCCGCGCAGATCATCCGACAGCATGGCGGCCGCACCGCCCAGGACGAGCAGCGCGAGCAGCGTGCCACCGCCTCGCCGGACGGATTGGGACAGACTCATGGGAACTTCTCCTGAATTCCGAGGGGCATCGCGGCGCCGACGGTTGGGGGCGTCGTGTGTCGATCCGTCATGTCCGGCTCCCCTCTGGCGAGCTCAGGCCGGAGAACAGGAGATCGCACAACGCCGTTGAGACATCTTCGTCGGGGCGGCCTGCGACCGAGCCGCTCCAGGCCATGCCGATAACGAATTTCGCCGTCATGCGCGTATCGATCGCCCGGAAGGCGCGGGTCTCGATGCCGTAGGCGATGGCATTGGAGAGCCGCGTTTCCAGTCCTTCGCGCCGCCGGCGGAAGATCGAGCGCTGTCCGCGTTCGACGCCCGCCGCGTTGCCGCTCAGCGTCCGCAGCGAGGCGAGGTGCTCGCGGAAGCTCGGCACGATGGCCGCGATCATCATCCGGAGCCGTTCCGTGCCGTTGGGCTCTCGCGCGGCGGCGTCATCGAGCGCCTCCTCGAGGCGATCCAGCGCGTCGATGAACACGGCGTCGAACAGCTTCTCCTTGCCGCCATAATAGCGGTAGAGGGTCGGCTTCCCCATGCCGGCCTCGAAGGCGATATCGTCCATCGAGGCGGCATCGAAGCCCGCCCGCGCGAAAACCATGCGGGCAGCTTCGAGAATGCGCTGCCGGCGCATCGCGCGCCACCGCTCATCCGTCTGGGTCTGACCGTCCATGCTGAAACGACCACGTGATAAATAGAATTCCTCAGTTCTATTTGGAATGCGCGAGTTTGCAAGGCCCCCGGACGGACTTCACGGGTTCGTGACGCTAAGCCGTATGCGCGGCCATGCGGGGACGCTCGTCGCCCGGCTGCGCGGCGGCGACGGAGAGTCCGGCGTTGAGGGACGCGAAGTTACGGCCGGATTCGACCAGATCGCGCAGCAGCGGGGTCACGGCGTAGTCTGGCCCGTCCCGCGCCGCGCTTTCCTCGGCGAGCACGAGGAGCTGGCGAAGGCCCCGCGCATCGGCGGCCTGCATCGGCCCGCCCTGCCATGCGGGGAAGCCGAAGGCGTGGACCATGACGAGATCGATCGCGAACGGCGCTTCGACGATGCCTTCGGCGAGGATGCGAGCGCCCTCGTTCGCCATGGTCGCCAGCAGCCGCAGCTGGATCGTTTCAGCACTGAAGCGCTGCTGCGGCAGGCCGGACCGCGCGGCGGCGCGCCGGACCAGCGCCTCGACCTCCGGATCGGGCTCGCGCTTGCCCTCGACATAGCGGTACCAGCCGCGCCCGGCTTTCTGCCCGAACCGGCCGAGCCGGCACAGGGCATCGAGCAGGACGCTCCGGCGCTGGCCTTCCGGCTGTTCCTCCCTGCGACGACGCGTCCAGGCGATGTCGAGACCGGCGAGATCCTGCGCCGCGAAGGGGCCGAGCGCGAGGCCGAATTGTTCGAGCGCGGTATCAATCGCGGTCGGCAGCGCACCTTCCTCCAGCATGAACTCGGCCTGCTGGCGGAAGCGCGCCAGGATGCGGTTTCCGGCGAGTTCGGGCGCAGGGCGGCACGGAATGACGATCCGCTCCATGTTCCGCAGCAGGGCCATAACCGTCGCGAGGCTTTGCGGCGCGGTCGCGGGATAGCGGACCAGCTCGACGGTGCGGATGAGCGGGATCGGCGCGAAGAAGTGCAGGCCGATCAAGCGTTCCGGATGCCGCACGATCGCGGGGAGGGCAGGCCAGTCCGTGCCCGGCGTCGAAACGGCGAGCGGGATGCGGGCCGGCAGCATTTCGTCGAGTTCGCGCAGGCGGGCCGACATCGGCCCCTCCTCGGCGGAGGCGTCGATCACGAGATCGCAGCGGGCAAGCGCGCCCCAATCGTTCGTGAAGGCGATCCGGCGCGCGATCTCGTTCTGCTTCGCGGCCGGAATGCGCCCGGCACGGATGGCGCGCGCGACCAGCGCCGCGACCTTTTCACGGGCCTGCTGAACCCCGGCGGCCGAACTGGCCGCCACGCTCACCGGAACCCCGTGCTCGATGAACAGGGCGGCAATGCCGGCCGCGATCGGCCCGGAACCGAGAATGCCGACGCTGGCGACGGGGTGGGGTGCGACGTGATCGAGCCCGTCGAGATGCCGGATGCGGCGTTCGGCGAGAAACAGGTGACGCAAGGCGCGCGATTGATCCGAAACTGCGAGATCGAGAAAGGCGTGGCGTTCGAGCGGCGCGCCGTGACTGAAGCTGGCGGTCTGCGTCTGCGCGACGAGGTCGATCGCCCGCAAAGGGGCGAGGCGGCCGCGGGCCTCGTGCTTGACTCGACGGACCATCGCGTCCCAGGCGCCCTGTTCCGGCGGCGCGGGCGCGCGCAGCGAGAGGCGCGGCTGCATCTTGCCGATCAGCCCCTGCGCGAGGTCGATGGCCGCAGCGCGGACATCGCCGTCCGTCACCTCATCGACGAGGCCGATCGCGAAGGCCTCGACCGCATCGAGCATCCGTCCCGTGGCGATCATGTCGAGCGCGGCGGGCAGGCCGACGAGGCGCGGCAACCGCTGCGTGCCGCCGGCGCCCGGCACCAGCCCGAGCCGCACTTCCGGCAGGCCGATTCGCGCATCGCGCGCCATGACGCGCTTATGGGCCGCAAGGCCGAGTTCGCAGCCGCTGCCGAGCACGCGCCCATGCCAGGCGACGACGACGGGCTTCGAGGAGGCTTCTATCCGGTCCACGACGTCCGGCATGTGCGGTTCGCGCTGCTTCTGGCCGATTTCGGTGATATCGGCGCCGGTGACGAAGTCCTTTCCGCGCGCGGCGATGACAAGGGCGCCGATCTCCGGCTCCGAATCGGCGCGGGTGATCTCGTCCCACAGGGCGCGGCGGGCGGACTGGGACATGGCATTGACGGGGGGATTGTCGATCTCAAGGATCGCCACCCGACCTTGCGTCGTCCGGTGCACCTGTCCCCGCATTCCCCAGCCCAGCGCTGCACGCATTATCTCTGGTTGAAGGATGACGGTTCTTCGATCCAAGGTCCAGCGACCGACGGCCTGGCGCACAAACAAAATTCTGTGTGCAGGTGTTCGTGTGGAAAAGCCTTCTCCACTCTCCTCAACGGGCCTCTTCCGAAATGCCGCCCCCCAGAAAGAGCTGGCCCACGCGCGGATCGGCGAGAATCGCATCCGCGCGGTCGAACATCCGGGTCTGGCCGAGTTCGAGCACGAGGCCGTAATCGGACATCGCCAGCGCCGAACGCGCGTTCTGCTCGATCATCAGGATCGAGACGCCCTTGTTTCTGAGTTCGATGAGAATCGCGAAGGTCTCGGCGACCATTTTCGGCGACAGACCGATGGAGGGTTCGTCGATCAGGATCAGCTTCGGATCGAGCAGGAGACCGCGAACGATTTCGAGCTGCTTCTGCTCGCCGCCCGAAAGGGTGGAGGCTTGGCTGTCGGCCTTGCGGCGCAGCACCGGGAAGCGATCCAGCGCAGCCTCGATCCGCGCCGGCATGTCAGCGATATCCGTGCCGGCGGCCACCGAGCCAAGCTCGATGTTGTGGCGCACCGTCAGTTCGGGAAAGATATTGCGTCCCTGCGGCACGTAGATCGCGCCGGCTTCGAGCATCTGGCGCGGGGTGGAATTGGTGACGTCCTTGCCATCAAGGCGCACCGAGCCCTGCCGGGCCGGCAGCACGCCGAAAAGCGTCTTGAAGACGGTCGATTTTCCGGCGCCGTTCGGGCCGATGATCGTGGTGATCGAGCCGCGCGGCACGGAGAAGGTGGTGCCGTTAAGGATCGTCATCTTGCCGTAGCCGGAGACCAGATTCTCGACCTCAAGCACGGGATTTTCGATGGGGAGCATGGCGAACCTCAATGCCCGAGATAGGCTTCGATGACGGCGGGGTCGGCGCGAATTTCATCCGGCGTCCCGGTCGCGAGCACCTTGCCTTCCGCCATCACCACGACCCGATCGCAAAGGCTCATCACGAACTCCATGTTGTGCTCGATGACCACAAAGGTCGCGCCCTCGTCGCGGTTGATGGCGTGGAGGCGCTCCTTGAGCGCGGCGAGCATGGTGAGGTTCACCCCGCCGGCCGGCTCGTCGAGCAGTACGAGGCGCGGCCCGGCCATGAAGGCCATCGCGGCGTCGAGCAGCTTCTGCTGGCCGTAGGAGAGGCCGCCCGCTTTGCTCTCGGCGAGGTGGCCCAGATTGAAGAAGCCGATCATCCTTTCGGCGGCAGCACCGAGCCCGGCGTCGCGCGGGCCGAACAGGCGGCCCATCATCGAGCCGACATGCTCCTGCCCGGCGAGAATCAGGTTTTCGCGGACCGCCAGGTTGGGAAACACCTGCAGCAACTGGAAGGTCCGCGAGACGCCGCGTCGGTTGAGATCAGCCGGGAATAGGCCGGTGATGTCCTCGCCGTCGAGGCTCACGCGGCCATCCGTCGGCTGCAACTGGCCGAGGATGCAGTTGAACAGCGTCGATTTACCGCAGCCGTTCGGGCCGATGATCCCGAGGATTTCGCCCTCGTTGACCTCGAAAGAGACACCATCGACCGCGCGGATGCCGCCGAAATGCTTGCTGAGGTTCTCGACGCGCAGCATCGTCGCGCCGCGCGGTGGTTTGACGGGCATATTCATCGGCCGGCCTCCAGCATGACTTTTGAGGCATCGCGCATCGCCTGCGCCGTCTTCTGGCGGCGGAGCTCCCGGATCTGCTCGACGATGCCGATGAGGCCCTGCGGCGAGACGAGGAGCAGTGCCAATACCAGCGCGGCATAGACCAGGAGGTAGTAGCCGCCCGTGACGCGCAGCACCTCCGGCAGCACGTAGGAGAAGGCGGCACCGAGGAACGGGCCGAGGAAATAGCCCTGTCCGCCCACCACAACGGTCAGCAGAAGCACGAAGGAGGCGGAGATCGCGAAGGGCGCAGGATCGATGAACTCGACCATCGGTGCGTAGAGCGCGCCGGCGAAGCCGCCGTAGCCGGCGCCGATCGCGAAGGCGAGAAGGGTATAGGTGCGAAGGTTCACGCCGAGGCTCGCGGCGCGCAGCGGGTTCTCGCGCAGCGCCATGAACGCGCGCCCCCAAGGCGAGCGCAGCAGCCACCACATCGCCAGGCTCAATACGAGCGTGACCATCAGCAGGAAGCGGAAAAAGGCGAGGTCGTTATTAAGCTTCACGCCGAACAGGGTCGGGCGCGGGATGTTCGGGAAGCCGTAGACGCCACCGGTCAGCCACTGCTCGTTGCGGAAAATCAGGAACATCACCGTCGCGAAGGCGAGCGTCACGAAGGCAAGGTAGTGGAACTTCACCCGCAGCGCCGGAAAGCCCAGCACCACGCCGGCGGCGAAGGTCAGCGCGCCCGAGACCACGAAGGCGAGGGGCCATGACCAGACCGGGCCGAGAACGCCGCCCTTGGCGGTAATCAGCGCGGTCGCATAGGCGCCGATGCCGAGAAAGGCCGCCTGCGCGAGGCTCTTCAGGCCGGCGTAGCCCAGCGTGAGGTTGAGCCCCATCGCTGCGATCGACATGACCAGCCAGAAGGAAATGACGTAGATGCCGTAGCTCTTCATGCCGACGGGCACGAACCAGAGGATCGCGGCGCCGAGGATCAGGGTAACGAGGTTGAGATCGAGGCGGGAAAGCGGGGAGGTCATACCGTGCGCTCCTCCTTGCGGCCGAGCAGGCCCTCGGGCTTGAACAGGATGACGAGCACCAGCAGCACGAGCGGCACGGCCGCGCGATAGGCGCTCGACACATAGGCCGCGGCGAGATTGTCGACGAGCCCGACGACGAAACCGCCGACCAGCGCGCCACGCACCTGATTGAACCCGCCGACGATGGCGGCGATGAAGGCCGCGGTGCCGATGACCTCGCCGTTCGAGAACTTGGCGAGATAGACCGGCGAGATCAGGAACGAGGCGAGCACCGCGAGCCCGGCGTTGATGAGGAAGGTCAGCAGGATCATCCGTTCGGTCGGAATGCCGAGGATGGTCGCGACGCTCGGGTTCTGCGCGGTCGCCTGCATCATACGGCCTGTGCGGGTGCGGGTCACGAACAGCTGCAGCGCGACGATGGCGACGACCGCGACGCCGAAGATCGCGATATCGCGCAAGGAAAGCGTCGCGCCGAGAAGCGTTACCGCGCCGTCCGGCACCAGCGAAGGGAACTGCTGCGCCTCGGCGGAGAAGCCGTCCTTCGCGCCTTCCTTCATCAGGATCGAGAGCGCCATCGTGGCGATGGCCAGCGGCAGGACACCGTGCCGGAGCATTGGATCGACGAGGAATCTCTTGAAGCCGAAGCCGAAAAGCAGCAGGAACGCGCCCGTCGCCAGCAGCACCGCCGCCGGCAACGGCAAGTGCAGGAATTTCACTGCCGCCAGCACGAGGATCGCCGGCAGCATCACGAATTCGCCTTGGGCAAAATTGATCGTCTGCGACGTTTGCCAGACGAGCGTGAAGCCAATCGCCGCCAGCGCGTAGATCGAGCCGGTGGCGAGGCCGGCGAGAACGAGTTGAAGGAACTGGTCCATCAGGTTTTCCCCTGAACCGCTTTGCGGGCCGCGATGCGGCGGTCTGCATGGATGTGAAACGTCGTTCCGCACCGGGTGAGTGCAGATCGGCGGGATGGCCGGGCGCCCGAAGGCGCCCGGTTAGTGCAGGCTTCTGATCAGAACTTATTGATCGGCGGCAGCACGCCGGTGATGACCTGCTTGCCGCCCTTGACCTCGGCAAGGAAGCTCTCGCGATCGACGTCGCCCTTATCGTCCCACTTGGAGTCGATCAGGATGCCGGGCACATCCTTCACCTTGATGACGGCGCCATGCGCAGCCTTGAGGAAGGCCTCCTTGTCGAACTTGCCGACGCGCTCCACCACGGTCTTGAGCATATACATGCCCGAGTAGCCCTTGATGCCGTTGTGATCGGACTTGTAGTTGAACTTCGCCTGGAACTTCTGGCCGAAGTCCTTGAAGGTCGGCTTGCTGGCATCGACCGAGAGGCCGACATGGCCCTTCGCGCCTTCCGCCGCCGGGCCGGCCAGTTCGATCACCTTGGCGCCGAGCAGGGTGGTCTCGCCGACGATCGGCTTGTCGTAACCCTGCTGCTTGATGGCGCGCAGGAAGCGGGCGCTCTCTTCCTCGTTGAGATAGACGAAGACCGCATCGGCGTTCGAGGCCTTCACCTTGATGGCGTCGGCGGCGAAATCAGCCTGCGCGCTTTCGGTCGCGATATCGGCGGCGATCTTGATGCCGCGCTTCTGCAGTTCGGGGATGATGGCGTCGCGGCCGCCCTTGCCGAAATCGTTGTTGACCCAGACCACGGCGACGGACTTCGCGCTGACATCGGTCTTGAAGTATTCGGCGAGCTTGGGCATCGCGTCGGCCTGGTTGAGCGAGGTGCGGAACAGGGTGTTGACGCCCTGCTTGGTGAGGCCCGCCGCCTCGCCGCCGACAATCTGCGGCACGCCGGCCTTCTGGGCGATCTGCATCGAAGCGCCGATCGGGCCGGAGAACACCGGGCCGAAGATCGCGAAGGCGCCTTCGTCGACGCCGCGCTGCACCGCGGCGCGCGTGTTGCCGGGGTTCGTCTGGGTGTCATAGACGACGAACTCGATCTTCTTGCCGAGGATGCCGCCGGCGGCGTTGATCTCGTCCACCGCGAGCTGGGCGCCATTCCTGTAGTTGGTGCCGGCCGTTGCGCCCGCGCCGGACAATTCGACGACACCGACGATCTTCACGGTTTCCTGCGCGAGGCTCGCGCCGAGCGAGGCGGCCAGCGCCAGGCCGGCGCCGGCAAGGATCAGGGAGCGTTTGGTCAGGTTCATGTTTCCTCCTTTTTGCCCGTTTCGGGCTTGTTGGGGCGATCCGTCGATCACAGCCCGTAAGTGCCGCCCTGCCGCAACTGGGCGAGGGCGGCCATACGCATTCCGGCATTCGAGGCGCCGTAATGGTCGTATCCGTTGATGCGCTGTACGAATTCGAAGAAGAAGCGTTCCTCGAACGGCAGCGTGTAGAGATGCAGGAATTCGCCGTCGCCCGCGCGTTCGTACAGCAGGTTCAGGTTCGCGAGTTCGGCGAGGCGCGCGGGGTCGAGCGAATAGCGTGCGCCGAGATCGTCGTAATAGTTCTGCGGAATTTTCAGCACCGGCGCACCGGCGGCCTGAAGCGCGCGGGCAGCGGCGAAGATATCGGTCGTTTCCAGCGCGATGTGGTGGACGCCGGCGCCGGAATAGGTGCCGATCGAGCGCGCGGTGCCGGTGTTGCGCCCGCGGGCGATGTTGAGCGGGAAGCGCACCTTGCGGTTGGCGCTGGAGATCGCACGGCTGCGGACGACGCCGTAGGGGTCGGCCAGCACCATCGTCGCTTCCGGCGTCAGGTCCATCACCGCGCGGTAAAACAGGACGGAAGCATCGAGGCTGTCTTCCGGCAGCGCGTGGGCGATATGGTCGATGCGCTGCGCCAGTGGCACGGATTTGCGCGGGAGTTTTTCCTTAACGAAATCGGCTTCGAAGGTCAGATGGCCGTCGGCGCCGCGCTCGTTGAAGTAGATCAGCGTGCCGTCGACCGCGCGGGTGCCGGGGATCGGGACCTCGTCGGGCCCGAGCCGGCCTTCGAGGCGCTGGCAGCCATAAGCCTCGGCGCGGCCGAGGGCGCGGGCCGGATCGTCGACCTCGAAGGCAAGTGCGCAGACCGAGGGGCCGTGCAGCAGGAAGAAGGAATGGGCGAGAGAATCGCGTTCGGCGTTGAGCACGACGCGGATGTCGCCCTGGCCATAAAGATCGACATCCTTCGAGCGATGGCGGCCGAGACGGCGGAAGCCGAGGCTTTCCAGATAACGCGCAAGGCCGCGATGCGCCGCCTCGTCGACCGCGAATTCGATGAAGGCGATGCCCTGCGGCTCGGCCGGGGCGGGAGGGTCAAACAGGCTGACACGCCGGTGCGCGCGCGTGCTGCCGCTGTTTTCCTGCAGGCGTCGCACCTGCTCCTCGACGAACAGCAGCGAGCGCATGCCGTCGCGCGCGGTCTGGCGCGGCGGGGCGGAGCGGAAACCGTCGTTGAAGATCTCGAGGCTGATCGTGCCGGCATAGCCCGCGCGCAGCGCGGCATCGACGAAACCGGCGACATCCATTTCGCCCTGACCCGGCAGGCAGCGATGATGGCGGGAGAGCATCAGGCTTGCCATGTCGAGTTTCGGCGCATCGGCGATTTGCATGAAGAAGATGCGGTCGCCGGGGAGGGAGGCGAGCGCGGACCAGTCGTTCGGTAGCGCCAGCGTGTGGAAGCTGTCGAGTGCGAGGCCGAGATGCGGGTGGTTGGCCCGGGAAACGATGTCGAACGCGCGCTCGAAGGTATTGATGTGGGTGGACCAGGCGAGTGCCTCGAACGCGAGCTTGATGCCGCGTGTCTGGGCGAGTTCCGCCATCCTGTGCATCTGCGCGGCGGACCGCGCGGCGTCGTCGATGGCGCCGGGCGTCGCGTTGGCGCAAACCAGCATCATTGGCGCGCCGAGTTCGGCCATCAGGTCGAACTTGCGCTGTGCCCGATCGAGATTGTTCGGGAGCTGGGCGTCGTCCACGCCTTCGAAATCGCGGAACGGCTGGAACAGATCGATCGTCAGGCCGAGATCGTCGCAGATCGCGCGCACTTCGCCCGGAGAAAGCGCCGAGAACACGAGATCGTTCTCGAAGATCTCGACGCCGTCGAACTTCGCGACGGCGATGGCTTCGAGCTTCTCGGGCAGGGTCCCGCTCAACGAAACGGTGGCGATCGACCGGCGCATCCGTTCTTCCTCCCTCGATCCGCCTGCTCTGCCGGCAGGTTAGGATGGCTGTATCATGCGCGCTTGCCCGGGGCCGCGCATCACCCCAAGGTCACGTCCGGTGCATGACGAAAGTCATGTATGCGAAAAATCAGGGCCGCTTCCGCTTCAGGGCGAGGATCGCCAGTTCGGTGCGGGAGGAGACGCCGAGCTTTTCCATGATCCGGCTGACGTAGTTCTTCACGGTTCCCTCCGCGAGGAAGGTCTGGTCGGCGATGTCGCGGTTGGAACGGCCCTGTGCCACCAGCGCGAGGATTTCCTCCTCGCGCTCGGTGAGCGGTTCGGCCTCGCTCCAGCCCTGATCGGGCGTTCCGGAAGGGCGCGAACGGCGGAACTCCTCCAGCACCTTGCGGGAGATGTTGGGCGAAAGGTGCGATTCGCCGCGATGGACGCGGCGGATCGTTTCCAAAATCTCGGTTTCGGTCGCGTCCTTGAGGAGATAGGCCTGCGCGCCTGCACCGATGGCTTCGAAGACGAGTTCGTCGGTGTCGAAGGTCGTCAGCACCACGACCTGCGTTGCCGGGAATTCCGCAACGATGCGCTGCGTCGCCTGAATGCCGCTGACGCGCGGCATCTGGAGGTCCATCAGCACGATATCCGGGCGGTGCCGGCGCGCCAGGTCGATGGCTTCCGCGCCGTCCGCCGCCTGCCCGATGACGCGGATATCCGGTTCGAGTTCGAGGATCTTCGCGAAGGCGCGGCGGATCAACTGCTGGTCTTCCGCGATGAGAATCCGGATGGGCTCGTTGTCGGTCACGATCCTGCCTGCCTCTCGCCTGCCTGCGCCGCTTCGATTCTCCGGCTCGACACGGAGGATCGAAGCCGGAACAATGGTGCCGTATCGAGCCGGAACTGTGATGACTGAAACCGTCTTTGGCAATCGGAGCGGGCGAACAAGCGATGGGGGGCTCCCGGCGCGCGGCGAATTCCTGCGCGCGCTCGATCCGCGCCGTTCGCTCGCGGCGGCGATCGGCTGGACGATCTGCGTCCTGATGCTTGTGATCGCGGCGATCACCGGCGTCGTCACGGTCCGTGCCGCCAGCCACGCGATCCAGCGCGAGATCGGCCAACTTTATGCCGGCCACGCGCGACGGCTCATCGACACCATCGACGCCAATCTCGCCGGGCGGCGGCAATGGGTCTCGATTGCCGGTCGGATGCTGGCGCTGCCGGGTGGTGCCGGCGGCGCGACGATCACGCCCGAGATGCTCGACAGCCTCCGGCAGGCGCTGCCGGAGGTGGAATGGGCCGGTCTTGTCGATCTCGGCGGAACGGTTGTCGCCGCGACCGATGGCGTTTTCCTGGGGCAGAACGTCGCCTCGCGGCCATGGTTCACGCAAGGGTTTACCGGGCCGACGGTCGGCGACGTGCATGCCGGCGTGCTGCTCGACCGGCACCTGCCGCGCCTGATCGAGGGCGAGCCGCGCCGCTTTGTCGACCTTTCCGCGCCCGTGCTCGATGCGAAGGGGGAACTGAAGGCTATTCTCGGCGTCGCGCTCGGTTGGTCGTGGATCGAGATTCTTCGCCGCAATGCCGCGACGATGCTCACCGGGCGACCGGCGGTCGAGATCCTGCTGCTCGGCGTCGACGGCACCGCGCTGCTGGGGTCCGGCGACCTGCCGGCCGGTGCGCGGTTTGACCTCTCGCGGTATTCGGGGAGCGAACCGAGCATCGTCGATGGCGATTATCTCGTCGGCGTCGCGCGCAGCCAGGGATTCGGCGATTTCCGCGGGCTTGGCTGGACGGTGATCGTGCGCGAGCCGGTCGTGACCGCGTTCCTGCCGGCCTATCGCGCCTCGGTCTCGATTTTCGGGCTGATCTTCGCTGGTGGGCTGGCGAGCGCACTTGCTGCCGCTTTCGTCGCGCGGCGTCTGACGCGCCGGCTCAAGCGCCTCGCCATCGCGGCGGACCGGCTGCGGCTCGGCAAGACCGAGGCCCTCGACGTCGATGCCGGCCAGGACGAGGCCGGGCGGATCGGCCAGTCGATGCAGGCGCTGGTCTCGACACTCCAGACGGCGAACCGCGACCTCGCGACCCTCAACTCCGACCTCGACGCGCGCGTCATCGCCCGGACGCGCGAGATCGAACGCCTCGGTCACGAGGCCCGGCGCGTGGCGGTCACGCGCGAGCGGCTGCGCATCTCCCGCGATCTCCACGATACACTCGCCCATTCAATGCTGGCGCTGCTGACGCAGATCCGCCTCGTGCGCAAGGTCGCCGCCACCGATCCGGCGCAGCTGGAGGCGGAACTGACGCGCGCCGAGGACGCAGCGCATACCGGCCTCGCGCAGGCACGCGAAGCGGTGGTCAACCTGCGCTATTCGCCAGTCCGCGAGGACGGGCTGGGTTCGGCGCTGCGGCGGCTGGCGATCAAGGCCAACCGGCGGCAGATCACCAACGTGATCGTCGAATATGACGAACCGTCCGCGCTGCTGGCCGACGAGCGCACCGAAGCGGTCTATCGCATCGTCGAGGAGGCCCTGCGCAACGTCGAGAACCATTCGCAGGCACAGGAAGTTTCGATCCGTGCGCGGGTGAGCCATGCCGATGAGGGGGCGTTGCTGGAGGTGGCGGTGATCGACGACGGGGTCGGCTTCGACCCCGGCATCGACCGCGAAGGCCGTTTCGGTCTGATGGGCGTGCGCGAACAGGCGGAGATGATCGGCGCGCGACTCGTCATCCGCTCGGCGCCGGGCGAGGGGACCGAACTCTACCTGAGCCTGCCGCTCGCCGGGTGAGCGCGACTTCACGCAGATGTGTGCACGCACCGCGCCGCCGGGCCTTGCCGCGATGCCGTAAGACGCTGAAGATAAGGGCTATTCGCGTTTCCGGAGGCCTTTATGGAGGAGACCATTCGTCGCGCCGCGTTCACCTCCGTCATGCGGGGGTGCGGCTTCGGCATGCTGGGTGTCGTAACCGGGATGATGGGGCTTGCCAACGAACTCGTGCTGGCGCTGCGCACCGGCGGTCTCGGCATGCTGCTGATGACCTTCGTGCTGATCCTCAAGGCGGCGCGGGTCGATCAGGTTTCCTACAAATCCACCGAGGTCTGGGTGATGCTGGAGGACGGCCAGCGCCCGCCTGACGCGCTTGCGCACCGGATGATCGCTGACGCCCGGCGCGAGGCGATGCTGCGCTTCGCCTATCTCTCGGCGATCGTCGCGGTCGTGCTCCTCGCGTTCGAACTCGCGGTGATGCTCACAGTCGGACGATGACGCGCCCGCGCACCTCGCCCTTGAGGATGGCCTGGCCGAGGGCGGGCAGGTCCTCAAGGCGGGATTCGCTCGCCAAGGCTTCGAGCCTGTCCAGTGGCAGATCGGTGACGATGCGCTTCCAGGCTTCGAGCCGGGCGGGATAGGGCTTCATCACGCTGTCGATGCCGAGAAGGTTCACGCCGCGCAGCAGGAAGGGGATGACGGTCGCCGGCAGGGAATTGCCGCCCGCGAGGCCGACGGCGGCGACGGAGGCGCCGTATTTCATCTGCGTCAGGACACGCGCGAGCATCGGCCCGCCGACATTGTCGATCGCGCCGGCCCAGAGTTCCTTGTCGAGCGGGCGCGTGGGCGCTTCGGCGAGTTCGGCACGCGGCACGATCCGCGTCGCGCCGAGCGATTTGAGAAATTCCTCCTGCTCCGGCCGTCCCGTCACGGCAGCGACTTGATAGCCGAGCTTCGCAAGGATCGCCGTCGCCACCGAGCCGACGCCGCCGGCGGCGCCCGTCACCAGCACCTCGCCGTCGGCCGGCTTCAATCCATGGGCTTCGAGCGCCGTCACCGCGAGCATGGCGGTGAAGCCGGCGGTGCCGACCGCCATCGCCTGCCGCGTTGTCAGCCCCGCGGGGAGGGGCACCAGCCAGTCGGCCTTGACGCGCGCCTTCTCGGCATAACCGCCCCACCAGATTTCGCCGACGCGCCAGCCGGTCAGCACCACCTTGTCGCCAGGGGAGAAGCGGGCATCGTTCGACGCCTCGACCGTGCCGGCGAAATCGACGCCCGGCACATGCGGATAGGTGCGGACGAGGCCGCCACCACCGGTGAGGCAGAGCCCGTCCTTGTAGTTCAGCGTCGAATATTCGACACGGACCGTGACATTCCCCTCGGCCGGCAGGCGGGCTTCGTCGAGTGTTTCGATCGTTTGCGAGATCGCGCCGTCGGCGGTCTTGTTCACGACGAGGGCCTTGAATGCCATGGTTCTCTCCCGTATCCCCGAAAAAGTGGCCCTTTCGGGCTTCATCCAGACAGATAGGACGATCATGCTCGGTCGTCACCCCGAACGATAGACGAGGGAGAACGCCTTTGGCGAAGATCGATATCGATATCCGTGGCAAGGTCGCCGTACTGACGCTCGACCGTCCCGATCGCCGCAACGCGCTCGACGAGGCCATGATCGGAGAGATCGACCGGTTTTTCGACACGCCGCCGGCCGGCGTGAAGGCGGCGGTGCTGCGCACCTCGGGCCCGCACTTCTGCGCCGGGCTCGACCTTCAGGAGCACTACGAACTCAACCGCGGCCCGGTCGAGTTCATGCGGATGTGCCAGAAATGGCATAAGGCCTTCGACAAGATGCAGTTCGGTTCGATCCCGGTGATCGGCGCGCTCAAGGGCGCGGTTGTCGGCGGCGGGCTCGAGATCGCGGCGGCGACGCATGTGCGGGTCGCCGAGCCCTCGACCTTCTTCGCCTTGCCGGAAGGCCAGCGCGGCGTCTTTACCGGTGGTGGCGCAACCGTGCGCGTCGCCCGCATCATCACTCCGGCGCGGATGATCGATCTGATGATCTCGGCGCGGACCTACGACGTGCAGCGCGGTTTCGACACAGGCCTCGTGCATGAGATCGTCGGAGAAGGCGAGGCGGATGCCCGCGCGATGGCGATCGCGGAAGCGGCGGCCGAGCATTATGACCTGACCAATTTCGCGATCCTCACCGGCATTTCGCGCATCAACGACATGTCGACGACCGACGGGCTGTTCGCCGAGTCGCTGCTCGCCGGCATGATCATGACCAACCCCGACCTGCGCCCCAGCCTCGAAACCTTCTTCGCCAAGAAGGCACCGCGGCTCGAACCGAAATCGTGAGGCCGTCCTTGTCATCCGCGATCTCTTCTTCCGCGATTTCTCCGGCGTTCGTTCTCCGCCTGTCCTGTCCCGACCGGCCGGGCATCGTCGCAGCGGTATCGACCTTTCTCTACGAAAACGGCTGCAACATTCTCGAGGCGCAGCAGTTCGACGATACCGACCAGATCCGCTTCTTCATGCGCGTCGTGTTCGGCGGCATCGAAGGCACGCTGGATCGGGAAACGCTGATCGCCCGGTTCTCGCCCCTTGCCGCACGGTTCGGCATGGAATGGTCGCTCCGCGTGCGCGGCGAGCGGCGGCGCGTGCTGATCCTCGTTTCGAAGTTCGATCACTGCCTGGTCGACCTCGTCTATCGCCACCGGATCGGCGAACTGCCGATGGATGTGACCGGGATCGTATCGAACCATCCGCGCCAGACCTTTCCGGATTGCGACTTCGGCGATCTGCCGTTCCATCATCTGCCGGTCACGCGGGAAACGCGGGCCGAGCAGGAAGCGCGCCTGCTGGCGCTGATCGGGGAGACGCGCACCGAACTCGTGGTGCTCGCGCGTTACATGCAGGTCCTCTCGGACGAAACCTCGGCAAAGCTCGCGGGACGCTGCATCAACATCCACCATTCTTTCCTGCCGGGCTTCAAGGGCGCGCGGCCCTATCACCAGGCCTACGGGCGCGGGGTGAAGCTGATCGGGGCGACCGCGCATTATGTGACGACCGATCTCGACGAGGGGCCGATCATCGAGCAGGACGTCGAGCGCATTTCGCACGCCGACCAGCCGGACGATCTCGTCCGCAAGGGACGCGACATCGAGCGGCGGGTGCTCGCGAAGGCCGTGCTCGCCCATCTTGAAGACCGCGTGTTCCTCAACGGCAACCGGACGGTCGTGTTCGGTGGGTAACGCATCCGCCTGCAGCTGGGGGCGGCGGGCGAAAATGCGGATGCGGCAACCGGAATACAGGGCGGGTTGTAAGAAGTTGAGTCGCGTTTCCGCCGCAGTTTGTTGTTTTTGCGGTGGAAGTTCTGGTTGAACGTCCAGTTGCCAGCCGTTGGACCAGTGCTTCGAGCGGTGCAATAAATCGCGCGGATAAACCTGAATTGCCTGCGGCGGGCTTGCCTTGCGGCCCGGCGGCGATTAACTCTCCGCCTCGCGCGGGTGTAGCTCAATGGTAGAGCAGCAGCCTTCCAAGCTGAATACGAGGGTTCGATTCCCTTCACCCGCTCCAGCTTTTTTACCGTGGTGAACGAACCCTCGTTTGTCATCCGATCCCCGGACGAGCATCGTCCGGAGGGGATCGGTGGAAGATTTCGGGTTCGATTCCCTTCACCCGCTCCAGCTTTTTTACCGTCGTGAGCGAACCCTCGTTTGTCATCCGATCCCCGGACGAGCATCGTCCGGAGGGGATCGGTGGAAGATTTCGGGTTCGATTCCCTTCACCCGCTCCAGCTTTTTTCCGTGGTGAACGAACCCTCGTTTGTCATCCGATCCCCGGATGCGCGCTTCGCGCAATCCGTGCAGGATCATCCGGAGGGGTGCCGTTTCCCCGGCTTCGGCACGGTGGTTGCCGAGCGGAAAGTTCTGGTTCACTATCAACGGACAAGGTGGAAAGCAGCCATGTCGGTGCACGAACTGGATACGGCCTCCCTGCACGGGTCGGAGCGGATCGGGCTCTGGTCCGATGCGATTACCCAGGCCTTCGGCCCCTTCAGCATTTCCTGTTCCGATCCTTCCCGCTTCAGAGGGCGTCTGCGGGTCGAGCGGCGCGGTGACATCCGGTTCGTCGAGCTTGGCTATTCGGGCCATGTGTTCAACCGGAGCCGTGGTGACGTCTCCCGCCTGAACGAGGGCTATTTCAGCTTGTTGAGCCCGCTGGCCGGGCGGTTGCGCCTTCTGCAGAGCGGCGTCGAGCACCTGCTCGAACCGGGGCGCTTCTATGTGATCAATCACTCCATTCCCTACGAGACGCAGCCGGAGTTCGGCTATCGGACCGCCGCGCTGGCCTTTCCGCCGTCGGCGCTTGTCTCCCGGCTCGCACGGCTGCAACCCTTCTATGCACTGCCGGATGCCGCGGAGTCGCCGCGCGTGGCGCTGCTGGAAGCCTTCCTGCGCCAGTACAGCGCTGGCCGGCACGGCTGGACCGATACGGAATTCCCGCTGCTGACCAACCAGTTGCTCGACCTTATCGCGGTGGCGGTGGGCGAACCGGGGCAGGGCGCCTCGATGGCGGAATCCTCCGCGCGCGCTGCCCGCCGCGCCGAGGCGCTGGGCTACATCCGCGATCATCTCGCGAACCGCGATCTCACGCCGCGCAAGGTCGCGGCCGCCTGCGGCATCTCGCTGACGTACCTGCATGAGATTTTCCGCGCCGCACCGCTGGGGGTCGAGGAAACCATCGTCGCCGAGCGGCTGGAGCTGGCGCGCGGTATGTTGCGCGCGCCGGAACACGCCGGCGATCAGATTGCCACCATCGCCTACCGGGCGGGCTTTGCTGACCCGGCCCATTTCACGCGCGCCTTCCGGCGAAGGTTCGGTGCTTCCCCGCGCGAATGGCGGCAAGGATAGGGCCGCGGTGCGGTCTGAACCCCGGTTCGGTCAAGTCTTACCCGCCTTCGGTCAAGCGCGCCTTGCGGTTTTGACTGCCGTGCCGTGTTATGATGCCTCCAGAGGCTCCGTTTGGAGCATGTCGCGATAGAGCGGGAACCGCTTAATCGCAAAAGACATGCAATCAAAAAAAGATGAGCCCGGAGGAAATGCGTGGGAGTTGTTCCCGAATTCATGCCGTCTGCATCGCGCTCGCACTATTTGCGATGTGCCGGGTTCGAGATTCATGCCGTCGAATGGGGGGACGCTGCCGCGCCGCCCGTGATGATGTGGCACGGCCTCGCCCGCAACAGCCGGGATTTCGATTGGCTCGCGCAGGCGCTCGCTAGCGATTTCCGTGTCATCGCGGTGGATCAGATCGGCCGCGGCCTCTCCGAATGGAGCCGCGATCCCGATGCGGATTATTGCCTCGCGCGCTACGCCGGGATCGCCGAAGCGCTGGCGGATGCGCTCGGCCTCCAGCGGTTTCACTGGGTCGGTACCTCGATGGGCGGGGCGCTTGGCATCCGTGTCGCCAGTGATCGGCTCAGGGGGCGTATCGCCTCGCTGCTCGTCAACGATATCGGCCCGACGTTGCCGGCGCCGGCGGTGGAACGCATCCGCAGCTATGTCGGCAAGCCGCCCGTGTTCGCCGGCGTCAGCGGGCTCGAAGCCTTCATGCGCGAGGCCTATCGCCCCTTCGGCCCCCATTCCGACGCGCAATGGCGGCATATGGCCGAGACCTTGATGCGCCGCCTGCCGGACGGGCAGGTGACCACCCATTACGACCCGAAAATCGTGCGTCAGTTCGACGTTCACCCCGCCGATTACGAGCAGTGGGCGGCCTATGACGCGCTCGACCTGCCGGTGATGGTGCTGCACGGCATCGAGAGCGACCTGCTGCTGCCCGGGATAGCCGCCGAGATGGCGCGGCGCGGGCCGCGCGCCGAGATTGTCGAGATTGCCGGCTGCGGCCATGCGCCGGGGCTCAATACCGCCGAGCAATGGAAAATTGTGAGACGTTTCATCGAAAAAACAAGCCTGTGACGCTTGTTGCACTCCGGGAGGATAACCAATGAAAGCCCTTAAGGTTCTATTGGCGAGCGCCTTGGCCGCCAGCCTTGTGTTGCCCGCCGCCGCCCAGAGCGGCAAGCCGGTGAAGGTCGCGTTGATCGCGGATTCGACCGGGCCGCTCGAGGCCTATGCCAAGCAGACCATCACCGGTTTCAAGCTCGGCCTCGAATACCTGACCAAGGGGACGATGACCGTCGCCGGCCGCAAGATCGAGCTGATCGAGAAGGACAGCCAGACCAAGCCGGACGTCGGTCGCAACCTCCTCTCCGAGGCCTTCGGCGATCTCGACGCCGACCTTGCTGTCGGCGGCACCTCGTCGGCAGTGGCGCTCGCCATGCTGCCGGTCGCCGAGGAATTCAAGAAGGTGCTGATCGTCGAGCCGGCGGTGGCCGATGTCATCACGGGCGAAAAGTGGAACCGCTTCATCTTCCGCACCGGCCGGAACTCCTCGCAGGACGCGATTTCCAACGCGGTCGCGCTCGGCAAGCCCGGCACGGTCATCGCCACGCTGGCGCAGGACTACGCCTTCGGCCGCGACGGCGTGAAGGCCTTCCGCGAGGCGCTGGCCGGCACCGGCGCCAAGATCGTCCATGAGGAATACGCCCCGCAGGCGACCACCGATTTCACCGCGCCGGCGCAGCGCGTGTTCGATGCGCTGGCCAAGGAGCAGGGCCGCAAGATCCTGTTCGTGATCTGGGCCGGCGGCAACCCGATGGCGGCGCTCAAGGCGCTGGCGCCGGAGCGGTTCGGGGTCGAGGTGGCCTCGGGCGGCAACATCCTGCCGGCGATGGCGGCCTACAAGAACTTCCCCGGCATGGAAGGCGCGACCTATTACTATTACGCGCTGCCGAAGAACCCGATGAACGACTGGCTCGTCGCCGAGCATCAGAAGCGCTTCAACGCGCCGCCGGACTTCTTTACCGCGGGTGGCTTCTCGGCGGCGGCCTCGGTGGTCGCGGCCCTGACCAAGACCAATGGCGACACCGGCACCGAAAAGCTGATCGCGGCCATGGAAGGCATGAGTTTCGACACGCCCAAGGGCCCGATGCTGTTCCGCAAGGAAGATCATCAGGCGCTCCAGACCATGTACGGCTTCAAGATCAAGGTCGATCCGAATGTCGCCTGGGCGATCCCGGAGCTGACCCGCGAAATCGGCATCAACGACATGAAGGTGCCGGTCAACAACAAGCGCTGACGGCATCTGCCTGCCGGGCTCCGGGCGGAACCCGGCAGGCGCCGCCGCTTTCGGGGACCTTTTCGATGCCGATCCTTGAAACCCGTGGGTTGACCGTGCGCTTCGGCGGCCATGTGGCCGTCAATGCGGTGAGCTGTGCCTTCGAGCCGGGCACGCTCACGGCCATCGTCGGTCCGAACGGCGCCGGCAAGACGACCTATTTCAACCTGATCTCCGGCCAGTTGCCGGCGAGCGACGGTTCGGTGCTGTTCAAGGGCGAGGATGTGACCGCGCTTTCGCCCGACAAGCGCGCGGCGCGCGGCATCGGCCGCGCGTTCCAGCTCACCAACCTGTTTCCAAACCTCTCCGTGCTAGAAAACGTTCGCCTCGCGGTGCAGGCGCGGCGCAAACCGCGGCTCGACCTCTTCTCGATGGCCACAGGCCACCGCGACCTCATCGATCTCGCGCGGCACTACCTTGAACGTGTCGCGCTGGGCGCCCGCGCCGGCGTCCATGCCGCCGCGCTCTCGCATGGCGACCAGCGCAAGCTGGAGGTGGCGATCCTGCTCGCGCTCGAGCCTGACATCTTCATGTTCGACGAGCCGACCGCCGGCATGAGCGTCGACGAGGTGCCGGTGATCCTCGATCTGATCGAGGCGATCAAGGAGGAGGGCAGCAAGACCATCCTGCTCGTCGAGCACAAGATGGATGTCGTGCGCCGGCTCGCCGACCGGGTCATCGTCCTGCACAACGGAACGCTCGTCGCCGACGGTGATCCGGCGGAAGTGGTGGCCTCGCCCATCGTGCAGGAGGCCTATCTCGGCATCCGCGCCCCCACGCAGGAGGCGGCCCATGGCTGAGAAGTTACAGGCTGAGGCGCCGCTGCTGGTTCTCGAAGGCGTCGAGACGCTGATCGGCGCCTATCACATCCTGCACGGGGTCGATTTTTCCGTCCGCCCGGGCCGGGTCACGATGCTGCTCGGCCGCAACGGCGCTGGCAAGACGACCACCCTGCGCACCATCATGGGGCTGTGGCGCACCGCGAAGGGGCGCATCCTGTTCGACGGCAAACCGATCTCCGGGCTCGAAACACCCGATATCGCCCGCGCCGGCATCGCCTACGTGCCGGAAAACATGGGTATCTTCTCCGATCTCACCGTGCGCGAGAACATGCTGCTGGCCACCACCGGCGGTCGCTTCGACGAGGCTCGGCTGGAGATGATCTTCGGCTTCTTCCCTATCCTCCGGACCAAGTGGAACGACCGCGCCGGCCTGATGTCCGGCGGGCAGAAGCAGATGCTCGCCATCGCGCGGGCCATCGTCGAGGAGCGGCGGCTGCTGATCGTCGACGAGCCGACGAAGGGCCTCGCGCCGGCGGTCATCGATCACCTCATCGCCTGCATGAACGAACTCAAGGCCGCCAACACCACCATCCTGCTGGTCGAGCAGAACTTCCACATGGCCTGCTCGGTGGGCGACGATGTCGCGGTGATGGACGACGGCGTCATCGTGCATCGCGGTTCCATGGCCGAGCTGGCGGCGGACGATGCCCTTCAAACCCGCCTTCTCGGCCTCAACCTCGCGAGCCACCAATGACCGGGGATCAAAAATCGCGCCTGAATGCCATCGATTGGCCGGCCTATATGCTGCTGCCGCTGTTCGTGCTGGCGGCGTTGCCGTTCATGAGCTTTCCCACCTGGTTGACACTCACCATCGCCGGCGCGGCCATGGGCATGATGCTGTTCCTGATGGCCTCGGGCCTCACGCTGATCTTCGGCCTGATGGATGTCATCACCTTCGCCCACGGCGCATTCATCAGCCTCGGAGCCTATCTTGCGACCGGCGTTTTCGCCGCCCTGCCGGGGCTCGCCAAGACCGGTGGCTGGCCGGGTGCGCTGGCGCTGCTCGGCGCGGCGCTTACGGTGGCGATCGTCGTCACCGGGCTGGTGGGCTGGCTGTTCGAGATCGTTATCATCCGCCGCGTTTACGGTTCGCACCTGCGCCAGATCCTCATCACCGTCGGCGGGCTGATCGTCGCGCAGGAGCTGATCGTTGTCGTCTGGGGCGCGAACCCGATCCCGATCGAAAAACCGGCCGTGCTGCAGGGCAGCGTGACGATCTTCGGCGCGGCGATCGAGGTCTATCGGCTTGTGGCGGTGGTGATCGGCATTCTCGTCTGCGCCGCGCTGCAGTTCCTGCTTTCGAAAACGCGCCTCGGGCTAATGGTCCGTGCCGGGGTCGAGAACATCGAGATGGTCGAGGCGCTGGGCTTTCGCGTCAAGCGGCTCTTCGTCGGGGTTTTCGTTGCCGGCACGGCGCTGGCGGGGGTCGGCGGGGTGATGTGGGGCGTCTATCAGGGGCTGGTGACGCCGGCGATCGGGCCCGAGATGATGATCCTCGTCTTCATCATCCTCATCATCGGCGGCATGGGCTCGGTCGGCGGGGCGTTTATCGCCGCCATTCTCGTCGGGCTTACCACCAATTACGCCGGGTTTCTCGCGCCCAAGCTGGCGCTGGGGTCCAACATCCTGCTCATGGTGGCGATCCTGCTGTGGCGTCCGCGCGGCCTTTTTCCTCTGGTGAAATCATGAAAAGCACCAGCATCCTCTATCGCCTCATCTCCGGGGATCGTCCGCGCAGCCGGCTGCTGGCCGCGATGCTGATCGTCGCCGTGCTGGCGCTGGCGCTGGCGCCCTTCCTGTTTCCCGGCACCAAGGCGCTGGGCGTCGCCGGGCGCATCCTGATCTTCATCGTCCTCGCGGCGAGTTACGACATCGTGCTCGGCTACACCGGCATCGTCTCCTTCGCCCACGCCATGTTCTTCGGCATCGGCGCCTATGGCGTGGCGATCGCGCTCGCCAAATGGCAGGTGAGCTGGCTGGCCATTCTCGCGGGGCAGGGGGCGTCGGTTATGGTCTCGGCCGTGCTGGCGGCGGTGATCGGCCTCATTTCCTTACGCGTGCGCAAGCTGTTTTTCTCGATGATGACGCTCGCGGTCGCGAGTTTCGCGTTGATCATGGCGACGCAGATGCGCGAACTGACGGGCGGCGAGGACGGGCTGACCTTTTCGCTGCCCGCGATGTTGACCCCCGCCTATCGCTTCATGGAAGACCGCATTTTCGGTGTGCGGATGGATGGCCGCATCCTCACCTACTACCTCGTCTTTTCCGTCTCGGCGGTCCTCTTCCTGGCCATGCTGCGCATCGTCAATTCGCCGTTCGGGCGCGCGCTCCAGGCGATCCGCGAGAACGAGTTCCGCGCCGAGGCGCTCGGCTTCTCGATCGTGCTGCACCGGACGCTTGCGGGTATCCTCGGCGCGGTGATGGCGACGTTCGCGGGCGGCTTGCTGGCGATTGTGCTGCGCTACAACGGCCCCGCGGCTTCGATGTCCTTCGAGATCATGGTGGATTCGATCCTGTTGATGACGGTGATCGGCGGCATGGGCACGCTCTACGGCCCGATGATCGGCGCGATCCTGATCGTGCTGGCGCAATATTACCTGCAACCCGGCCTTGCCGGCCTGTCGGAAATGCTTTCCGGCCTGCCGCTGCTGCCCAAGCTGTTCCACCCGGATCGCTGGCTGCTCTGGCTGGGGACGATCTTCGTGCTGATCGTCTATTTCTTCCCGCAGGGTATCGTCGGACGCCTGCGCGAACGGGCAGGGCAGGCGCAGGAATAGACGGCTCGCTCGGGAAGGGCCTGCGGGACAGTCCTGACCGAGAACGGCTTCAACCGTGGCCGGCGGGCTCGCCCAGATGCGCGCGTGCTTCCTCGGCGGTCAGATACAGATGGGCCGCCGTGCCGCGCTGCTCCAGCGCCTTGCCGAGCTTGAGGCGCAGGAAGCCGGCGGTCGTGTAGCGCGTGACGTTGAAATAGAAGCGATCCATCAGGTCGCGCACCATGCTCGCATATTCGCCCACGAGATCGTCGGGAATGGTGAAATTGTCATAGTTGACGATCGCGAACACCTTGCGGCCCAGGGGCGCGAGCCGCGCCTCGACCTCTTGCCGGATGCGGGCGATATCGGCGCTGGAGCGGATCGAAAAGCGCTCGAAATTGATGAAGAACAGGTTCTGCCCGGCATCGAAGCGGAAGCGCTGTTCGAACGGCAGATCGAGCATGATGTCGCGCAGCCCCATCGGCTCGGGGCGGAACAGGCGCGCATCCATGGTCCGCGGCGCGTCGATGACCGGGCGAAACTCCATGAAGGGAAGCAGATCGCGCTCGATGTCGAGCCCCGGCGCGATCTCGATCAGCTCCATGCCGCGCGAGGTGAGGCGGAAGACGCATTTCTCGGTGATGTAGAGAACGGGCTGGTCGCGCTTGAGGGCATAGGAACCGGAGAAGGTGCGGTGCTCCACCATGCGCACGAATTTCTTCGTCTCGCCCGCCGTGAAGGTGCCGACGAAATAGACCGCCTTGGCATTCTGGCTGATGTTGATGAACCCGCCGGCCCCGGCGAGCCTCGGGCCGAATTTCGAGACGTTGAGGTTGCCCTCCTGATCGGCCTGCGCGAGGCCGAGGAAGGCCTGATCCAGCCCGCCGCCATCATAGAGATCGAACTGGTAGGGCTGGTCGATGACCGCTTGGGTATTGACGGCCGCGCCGAAATTGAGGCCGGAGGCGGGAATGCCGCCGATCACGCCCGGCTCGGCGGTCATCGTCATCAGGTCGACGACGCGCTCCTCGGCGGCGATGGCGGCCACCCCCTCAGGCATGCCGATGCCGAGGTTGACCACGGCATTGGCCTTGAGTTCGAGCGCCGCGCGCCGCGCGATGATCTTGCGCGCGCTCATCTCCATCGGTGCGATCTGGTCGGACGGCACGCGGATTTCTCCGGCGAAGGCAGCGCTGTAGGGCGTGGAGAAGGTCTGCATGTGGTATTCGGGTTTCTCCGCGACGACCACGCAATCGACGAGAATGCCGGGGATTTTGACCTGACGTGCATTCAGTGTGCCGCGCTCGGCCACGCGCTCGACCTGCACGATCACCAACCCGCCGGAATTATGCGTCGCCATGGCGATGGCCAGCGCTTCGAGCGTGAGCGCCTCGTGTTCCATGGTGATATTGCCGTCAGGATCGGCCGTGGTGCCGCGCAGGAACGCCGCGTTCACCGGCAGGGTCTTGTAGAGCAGCGCTTCCTCGCCGCCGATCTCGATCAGGCTGACGAGGTCTTCCTTGGTGCGGGCGTTGATCTTGCCGCCGCCGAAGCGCGGATCGACGAAGGTGCCGAGGCCCACGCGGCTCAGATGCGCGGGCTTGCCGGCGGCGATATCGCGATAAAGCTGCGAGATGACGCCCTGCGGCAGGTTGTAGGCTTCGATCTCGCCTGAAACGGCCAGCGCCTGCAACCGGGGCACCAGCCCCCAATGCCCGCCGATCACCCGGCGCACGAGACCCTTGTGGCCGAGATGGTTGAGGCCGCGCGCCTTGCCGTCGCCCTGTCCGGCGGCATAGAGCAGCGTCAGATTGCGCGGCGAACCGATGCCGTCGTCCGCCTCCTTCGCGCTGGCGACGAAACGCGCCTCCAGCGCGACGGCGAGGTTCTCGGCGAAGCCGATGCCGACGAAGCCGCCGGTTGCCAGCGTATCTCCGTCGCGAATGAGGCGAACGGCCTCCGCCGCGGTCACGACCTTGCTGCGGCCCGGCTGGCGGTCAGGTGTCGACAGGGTGTGAATGGATTGCGGATTCTGGCGATGCGGCATGATATTTTCGGTGGGCTTTTTTTCGTTGGTTTCCACCAAACGTGACAGGAAAAATACCGAAGGCAAGGACCGCTGCACGGGAAAAGGGGAGAAAACAGGTTTGCAGCCGCTGCCTCCCGGTTGGGTTCCATCAGGGTTGAGCAGCGCCGCCTTGTGCCGCTGTTCTTGCTGGTTGCGAAGCCGAGAATGCACTAGAATTCATTGGGGCTATTTTGTGGGGACGACCGAGTTCTTGCCCAAGATCAAGTCCTTGCCCAACAAAAGGAAATGGCAGCAATGTTGAAAATTTCCGACGTAGTGTTCGTCGTCGGCGGTCTCGGCCTCGCCCTTGCCGCCTGCAGTTCGCCGCCGCCACCACCGCCGGCGACCTCCGCACCGCCTCCGAGCGCGCCGAGCGTGTCCGATCTTGTCGGCGCCAGGGGAAGTTCGGGAGAAATGGAGCTGCAGAAGCGGGGCTATTCGCCTGCCGTTACGAAGGGACTGACCACTTTCTGGTGGCATCCCGCCGGCACATGCGTGCGCGTGGTGACCGCGCAGGGGCGCTACAAGACGGTTGAACCGGCTTCCGGCGTTCAATGCGGAAAAACAACCGCTTCGGCGGCGCCGGCTGCTCCCGCCGCACCGGCCGCCTCAGGGCAGACAATCAGCCAAGCCACGCCGACGAAGGATGAACAGGCCTGCCTTCAGGCGATTGCCGCCAAGACCCAGAACGCCGACGTCGTGCTGCTGACCGGGACGGAAACGTCCGAGGCCAACAATGCTGTTTATGTCGGTGTTGGCCCTCAGCACGCGAAATGGCGTTGTCTCGTCAAGAACGGTCAGGTCTCGGAAATGACATCCATGACAGACGAGGGTCGATTGTGATCGGCAGGCCGACAGGGTCCTGAACCTGGCGGCCGCACGTCGTCGACGACACGGTGCTATTGCAGGCGCGGATCGGAGAAGATCCGACCGAAGTTCCGGATCGAAGCCGGAGCGATGCCGATCGCCTTGAGGCAGCCCCAGAGCGTGACGGAGACGGAATCGAGGATCATCGTGCCGCCTGCGGGTTCCAGCGCGGGTGCGAGGCGGGCACCGACCATGTTGGTGCACAGGATGGTGATGGCGTCCGGCGCGGCGGTGAGACAGTCGCGGATCATCGCGGCGATCGTTTCCTCCGGCACCGTTCCGAAACTGAAATTGTCTCGGATGCCAAGATGGCGCTCGACCGGGCAGGAAAAGCCCGCGCCGGCATAGGTGGCGACGATGCGCGATTGTACGTCGTCGGTATAGGGCGTGACCAGTGCCTGCGTCTTCGCGCCGATCCGTTCGAGGATATCCACCAGCGAGAGGATGCAGGTCGTCGCGCGGATGCCGGTGGCGCCGGTGATGCGCTCGGCGAGTTGCCGGTCGCGGTCGAGCCCCAGCCAGCTCGCCGAGGTGCCGTTCCATGAAATGACATCGACCTTCGCGTGGGCAAGCAGTTCGGCCGCGCGCAGGATCTCGCTGTCGTCGAACTGTGCGAGCGCGGGGGCGTCGAGCGCGATCTCCGTCACGCGGAACCGGCTGAAATGCGCGGTCACGCCCGGCAGGCCCGCCAGCAGGGCGGCGGTCACCGGCTCCAGGACCGTGTTGGAGGAGGGCGTCAGCATGCCAATGCGCTTGTTCATGGTCCTGTGCCTGTCCTGTTGCGGTCAGCCGGAAACGTAGCCCAGCGCCCGATCCTGCGCGACCAGCGCTGCGGGGCGGTCCTCGAAGCGGCCGAGCCCGCCGCCGCCCGAGGTCTCGAGACGGATGACGTCGCCTTCGCGGAGCCTGAAATTCGAGACCTTGGAATCGAGCGGCGTTTCCTCTCCCTCGCGGATCAGGACCAGATGTCCCGCCGCGCCGGCGCCGCCGCCGTGTAGCCCGAACGGCGTGAAACGGAAGCGATCCATCTGCGCGGTGAAATTCGCGGCCGCGCTGTCGATGCGCCAGGCGCGGGTCAGGCCCAGCCCGCCGCGATGGCGGCCCTTGCCGCCCGAATCGGGGACGAGGCCGTAACCCATGAAGGTGACCGGCACATCGCTCTCGATCATCTCGATCGGGATCGCCGAGTTGTTGTGCATGCCGAAAGAATGCGCGTTGGCGCCATCGCCTTCGGGATGCGCGCCGCAGCCGCCGACCTCGATCTCGACGAGGACGCGGCGTGTGCCGTCCGCGGCGATGGTCTGGAATGAGCACACATAGCTGACGGCGTAATAGGCGGCGGGCATCCGCTCGGGAATCGCCTGCGCCAGCGCGCCGAACAGCACGTTGAGCAGCACGTGGCAGGGGGCGATGCGATGCGCGACCGGCGCCGGGTGTCGCGCGGAGACGATAAGGCCGTCCGGGGCGATGATCTCGACCGGCCGGTAGCAGCCGGCATTCGGCGCTATCGGCCGGTCCGCCGCCGCAACAATCGCGAAATAAACCGCCGAGGAGGCCGAGCCGAGCGTCGCGTTGATCGGTCCGCGCGCTTCCGGCGCCGAGCCCGAGAGATCGACGGTGAGCCGATCGCCCGCGACATGGACCTTGGCGTGGATGCGGACCGGCTTGCCGCGCTCGATGCCGTCATCGTCGAGAAAGTCCTCGAACTCGTAGGTTCCGTCCGGGATCGCGCGGATGCTTTCGCGCATCGCGGCCTCGGATAGGTCGAGCAGGCGCGCGGCGGCGGCAGCCAGCATCTCGCCGCCGTATTTCGCGGCGAGCCGCCCGACGGCCTCGACGCCGACGCCGAGCGAGGCGATCTGCGATTGGAGATCGCCCATCACGGTTTCCGGCTGGCGCACGTTCTGGCCGATCATCGCCCAGAGCGCATCGTTGCGCCGTCCGCCCTCGAACAGCTTGACCGGCGGAATGCGCAGGCCTTCCTGATAGACTTCCGTGGCGGCGGCGGCGTAGCTGCCGGGCGACATGCCGCCGACATCGAGGTGATGGCAGAGCGTACCGACGATGGCGACGCAACGCCCGTCATGGAAAACAGGTCGGAAGGCGACGATGTCCGGCAGATGCTGGCCGCCGCAATAGGGGTCGTTGGCGATGATGACATCGCCATCATGCCAATTCTCGACCGGAATGAAGCGCTCGACGATGGTGCGCAGGAAGTAGCCCATCGAATTGAGATGCTGCGGGATGCGGGCCGATTGCGCGATGTTGAAGCCGTTCGCGTCGAAGATCGCGGTTGAGTAATCGAGCATCTCGCGCACGATGGTCGAACGGCTGGTGCGCCACATCGTGACGTCCATGTCCGCCGCGGCAGCCGTCAGCGCGTTGCGGATCACCTCGAGTTCGATCGGGTCGATGGCGGGTGGTGCGGTCGGGCTCATGCGCGGGGCTCCCCGAAATCGGCGACAAGATGCCCGCCGGCGGCCCGGACCAGCGACCAGCCGGGGGCGAGAAGGACGGTCGTATATTCCTCTTCGATGATCGCCGGCCCCTCGACGCGAAGGTCCGGCCCGATGCTTTCGCGCTGGAAAACCGGGGTCTCGTGCCAGCTTCCGCCGACGAAGACCGGGCGTCTCCGCGGTGCGTCTGCCTCCGAAGCGCCGGGCGGTTCGCTGGTTGCGGGCCGGGGAAGGTGTCCGGTGGCGGAGAGCCGCAGCGTCACCATTTCCACCGCGTCGTTGCGATTGGCGTAGGAAAAGCGGCGCTCGTGCTGGGCATGGAACCGCTCGGCGATGGCGCCGATGGCGCGCTCGTCGAAGATGGCGCCGTCGACGGGGACGGTGAGCTCGAAGGCCTGCCCGCGATAGCGGAGGTCGATCGAGAAGGCGAGGTCGCGCTCGCCCGGCGCGACGCCGTCTCTGGCCAGTTGCGCCTCGGCCTGCTCGCTCATCGCGATGGCGAAATCCGCGAGCACGGGCGCGGCATCCGCGTCCAGCCGGCGGACGGCCGAGCGGGCAAAGGCATGGACGATATCCGCCTCCAGAATGCCGCGCGCGGACAGGGTGCTGGCGTCGACCGGGAAGACGATGCGGCGGATCGAAAGTTCCTCCGCGACCGCACAGGCATGGATCGAGCCGGCGCCACCGAAGCTCAGCAGCGTGAAATCGCGCGGATCGAGCCCCTTTTCGAACAGGCTCACGCGGATCGCGGCGGCCAGATTGGTATCGGTGATGCGGAGAATGCCGGCCGCCGCGGCATCCGTCTCAAGCCCGAGCGGCACGGCAACGTGTCCGTCGATGGCCCGGCGCGCGGCTTCGTCGTCGAGCCGCATCTTGCCGCCGAGGAAATGCGTGCCGTCGAGGCGGCCGAGTGCGAGATTGGCATCCGTCACCGTCGGTTCGGTGCCGCCCTTGCCGTAGCAGACGGGGCCCGGCACGGCGCCCGCGCTCTCGGGGCCGACGCGCAGGGCCTTGCCGGCACCGACGCGGGCGATGGACCCGCCGCCGGCGCCAATCGTGCGGATCTCGATCATCGGCACACGCACGGGCAGGCGGTCGATCTCGCTTTGGGTGACGATTTCCAGTCGGTCGTCGCGCACGAGGGAGATGTCGTAGCTGGTGCCGCCCATGTCGACGCCGACAAGGTTCGGTTCGGCGAGCGCGCGGGAGAGCGAGAGCGCCGCCATCGCGCCGCCGCTGGGGCCGGACAGCAGCAGTCGGACCGGCTCGGCGCCGGCGACGGCCGGTGAGCAGACGCCGCCGTTGGACTGGACGATCATCAGCCGGGGGTGGAAGGCTTCCGCTTTCAGCCGCGTTTCGAGCCGCGCCAGATAGGCCTGCACCACGGGCTGGAGCAGGGCGTTGAGCACGGTCGTCGAGGTGCGCTCGTATTCGCGGATTTCCGGGCTGACGGCGGAAGAGCAGGAAACGGCAAGGCCGGGCAGGGCGTTCTCGATCGCCTCGGCGAGCCGGCGCTCGTGCGTGGGGTTGATATAGGCGTGCAGCAGGGTGATCGCGACCGCCTCGACCTCAAGCCGCCGCAGCTTCTCGATGAGAGCCTCGATGTCGGCCGCCTCGGGGACGATCTCCGGAACGCCGGTTGCCCGCATGCGCTCGCGGAAGCCGAGCCGCCGGTCCCGTGGCACCAGCGCCGGAACCGGGCGGGGAAACAGCGAATAAACGTCCTTGCGGTTGTGCCGGCCGATTTCGAGCACATCCTCGAACCCGGCGGTCGTGACGAGCGCGCCTTTCGCCAGCTTGCGTTCAAGGACGGCGTTGGTGGCGATTGTCGTGCCGTGCAGGACATAGCCGACATCGTCGAGCGAGAAGCCGTAGCGCGCACCGGCACCGCGGATGCCGTCCATCAGCGCGCGGGACGGATCGTCCGGCGTCGTCGGCAGCTTGTAGGGCAGGATGCGGCCGGAGCGTGCGTCCAGAATCTGGAGATCGGTGAAGGTGCCGCCGATATCGACGCCGATACGAACAGGTTTACCGGACATGCCGCCTCAGCCGCGCATATAGGTGGGAAGCCAGGTCGCGATCCCCGGAAACAGGATCAGGGCGATCGCGAACAGGATCATGATCAGGGCATAGGGCGTCGCCCCACGGATCACATCCGCCACCGGCCCTTTGTCCGGGCGGATGCCCTGCACGACGAAAAGATTCATGCCGACGGGCGGGGTGATCAGTCCCAGTTCGCACATCAGCACGATGAAGACACCGAACCAGATCGGATCGGCGCCGACCGAACTGACGACCGGAAAGGTCAGCGGGATGGTCGCCACCATCATCGAAAGCGTGTCCATGAACATGCCGAGCACGAGATAGAACAGGATCAGCACCAGCATGAGGCTAACCCGGCCGAGGCCGAAGCCGATCACCCATTTCGTCAGCGCCTCGCCGATCCCCGTCAGGCTCAGCGCGAGGTTGAGGATGAACGCACCGAGCACGATGAACAGGATCATGCCGGTGGTCCGGGCGCTCGAGAGGAAGCAGGTCTCAAGCAGTTTCAGCGTCAGCCGGCCCTGGATCGCGACCAGCACCAGCGCAATGACGAGCCCGAGCGCAGCGCTCTCGGTCGCGGTCGCGAGGCCGGAATAGAGCGAGCCCATGACGACGCCGAACACCAGCAGCGGCTCGAACAGGAAACGCAGCAGACGGACGCGTTCGCCGAGGGGGATGCGGACGGGCTCCGTCCTCGCCCCGCCCGTCGTGTGGCGGATGAAGATCCAGACCATGAACAGCAGGGCAAGCGAGAGGCCGGGAATGATGCCGGCGATGAACAGCTTGCCGGCCGAAGTGTTCGTCATCGATCCGTAGATGATGAAATTGATCGAGGGCGGGATCATGATGCCCAGCGTGCCGCCGGCGGCGAGCGAACCAAGCGAATCCGCCATCGGATAGCCGTTTTTGCGCAGCGAGGGCAGCGCCACGGTGCCGATCGTCGCCGCCGTCGCCACCGAGGAGCCGGAGGTCGCGGCGAACAGCGCGCAGCAGCCGATGTTAGTGTGCAGAAGTCCGCCGGGAAGCCGTCCGAGCCAGGCGGCGAAGACGGTATACATCCGGTCGGCGATGCCCGAGCGGAGCAGGACTTCGCCCAACATGACGAACAGCGGGATCGCGGTCAGCCCGTAGTCGCTCATCACGCCCCAGGCGACCGAGGCCGAGGAGGAAAAGAACGCGAAGCCATAGGCCATGAACCCGCCGACAAGGCCGAGCAGCAGCATGACGGCGGCAATCGGCACGCCGACCAGCATCAGCGCGACCATGACGAAGAAACCGGTGATTCCGACTGCGACGGTGCTCATGAGCAGATCTTCATGGTGCGATGCTCCGCGAGGCATCGGCGACTGCATGGCCGCTGCGCGCTTCGAGGTCGGCCAGCTCGTCGGCCAGTTCCTCACGCGTGCCGCGCGGCCCGTACCGGTGGTCGATCACGTCGGGACGACCGGCGAACAGCCATCCGGCCAGAACCATCAGTTCGACGACGGCCACCAGCACGAAGGCAGCGAGGGCCAAAACCCACGCGAATTGCGGGTATTTCAACGGCGTGGCCCAAGGGGTCTGGGCGACGGAGCCATACTGGATCGTGTCCACGAGCGCCTGCCACGCCATGACCGTGACGGCGGCAGCGGCGGCCGCAATGGCCGCCGGCGCGATCACGTTCAGCACGATGCGCAGAAACCGCGGCAGGTGTTCGTGGACCACATCGATGCGGATATGGGCGCGCGAACGCAACGCCAGCGCGAAGGACAGGGCGGCGCCGACGGCGAGGGCATAGCCGCCCAGTTCGTCGACGCCCTGCAGCGAGCGCAGGAAGACGCGCCGCATGACGGTTTCGACCGTGACCAGCCCCGCCAGGGTGACGAATGTGAGCCCGAAGACCCATGCGATAAGGCGTTCGAATACCTGCACGATGTTCCCTACGCGTTGCCCTCAAGGCCCGTTCCCTTCCGGAAGACCGGAAAGGAACGGCTTTCCGCGGATCAATTTCCGCCGTTCGTTCCGGCGGCTCAGTTCATGCCGATGATCGGCCCGACAGTCTTCTTCCAGTTGGCCGAGCAGCTCGGGTTGACCTTGTCGCAGGCCTCGGCCCAGGCCGGGAACGAGATTTCCCGCACGGCCGATTTGACGAACTCGACATCGGCCGGCTGCACGGCGACGGTCTTGAGCTTGTACTTCTTGCCGGTCGTGCACGGCTCCTCGCCGGCATTGCAGCGCATGCCGTCATCCCACAATTCCTTGGAATAGGCCCAGATGTCGTCGGTGAGCTTCTCGACCGCGCCCTTGAGCTTGCCCTGCTGGTCCGGCGTAAGCTTGGCCCAGGCGGAATTGGTGATGGCGTAGCCCTGCACCGCGACCTGCAGCGCGAGCGGATAGACATGCGTCACGCTTTCCGGCCAGCCGGCAGAGTTCGCCGAGGAGGGACCGGTGACCGCGCAATCGATGGTACCGAGCGAAAGCCCCTGGCTGACTTCGCCGAAGGCCATCGTCACGGGGGTGGCGCCGACCTTCTCCATCACCTTGGCCATCACGCCGTCGAGGATGCGGACTTTCTTGCCCTTGAGGTCGGACAGGCCGGCGATGGCCGGCTTGCAGAAGATGAGCTGCGGGCCGAACGGCCAGACGCCGAGCAGCTTCATGCCGAACTGCTTGTCGAGGCGCTCGGCGACGACCGGCTGATAGGCGGCGACGACCTTCTTCGCCGTGTCGTAATTGGTGTTGAGGCCGACGAGATCGAGACCGAGGATCGTCGGCTCGTCGCGCGAGACCTGGCCAAGGCGCAGGCCGATGATATCGAACAGGCCGGACTTGCCGATGCGGAGCTGCTCGAATTCCTTGATCCCGGTCTGATCGAGAACCTTGTAATCCGCCTCGATGCCGGTCGTCGCCTTCAGTTTCTCGAAGAAGGGCTGCTCGCGATGCTTCTGGATGTTGCCGGTCGCGAGCGGCATGCCCATCACTTTCAGCTTCGGCGCTTCCTGGGCGCCGGCCTGCATCGCGAAGGTCGAAACGGTGGCGGCGGCGAGAAGTCGGGTCAGGTGCTTCATGGTTCCTCTCCGTTGGATGTGACCATCACACTACAAGAAGCGCGCCAAGCGCAACCGGCATCTGCCCACCCTGCCTTCCGCTGGTTCCCGGCTTCAAAATTGCTATGAATAGGAACGTCAAACCGGTTGAGGAAAGAACCATGTCCGATTTCGATCTCGCGATCCGTGGTGGCACGATCGTCACCGCCGCCGACACGATCCGCTGCGATATCGGCATCCGCGACGGCCGGATCGTCCAGCTTTCCGAAAAGATCGCGGGCGCGGCGAAGGAGATCGACGCTTCCGGCCTGATGGTGCTGCCGGGCGGCATCGACAGCCATGTCCACCTCGACCAGGAATCCGGTCCCAGCATCCGCATGGCGGACGGGTTCGAAACCGGCACGCGCGCCGCGGCGGCCGGCGGGACGACCACGGTCCTCGCCTTCGCCAAGCAGGAAAAGGGTACCTCGCTCCGCGAATGCGTGATGGAATACCACGAGAAAGCGGCCGGCAAGGCGCTAATCGATTACGGCTTTCACCTCATCGTCTCGGACCCGACGCCGAGTGTGCTCAACCAGGAACTGCCGGCGCTGTTCGGCGACGGCTGCACCTCGTTCAAGGTCTTCATGACCTATGACGATCTGGTGCTCAATGACCGGCAATTGCTGGAGGTTTTCTCGGTCGCGCGGCGCGAGAAGGCGCTGGTGATGGTCCATGCCGAGGGCTACGATACCATCAAGTTCCTGACCGAGAAGCTGGAAGGCGAGGGCAAGACCGCGCCCTACTATCACGCCGTCTCCCGCCCCGAACTCGTCGAGCGCGAGGCGACCCACCGCGCGATCAGCCATGCGGAACTGATCGGCGTGCCGATCATGATCGTCCATGTCTCGGGTCGCGAGCCGATGGAGCAGATCCGCTGGGCGCGGCAGAAGGGCCTCAAGGTCTATGCCGAGACCTGCCCGCAATACATCTCGCTGACCGCCGACGACATGAAGGGCGCGAACATGGACATGACGGGGGGCAAATACGTCTGTTCGCCGCCCCCGCGCGACCACGACGGCTGGGCGGCGATCTGGGAAGGCCTCAAGGACGGCACCTTCCAGACCTTTTCGTCCGACCATTGCCCGTTTTTCTACGACAGCCCCGAAGGCAAGCTCAATCCGAAGGGTAAGCAGTCGTTCCGCTACGTGCCGAACGGCATTCCGGGCGTCGAGACACGGATGCAGATTCTCTGGTCGGAGGGCGTCGCCAAGGGGCGGATCAGCGCCAACGAGTTCGTCGCGCTCACCGCGACCAACCATGCCCGGATGTACGGGCTTTACCCGCGCAAAGGCACGATCGCCGTCGGTTCCGACGCCGATATCGTGCTCTGGGACCCGAACCGGAACGAAACCATCCGGCAGGAAATCCTGCATCACGGCTCGGATTACACGCCGTGGGAGGGCTTCGCCGTCACCGGCTGGCCGGTAATGACGATCGCTGGCGGCCGCATTGTCGTCGATGACGGCAAGGTGCTCGGCGCGCCGGGCGACGGCCGCTTCCTGCGGCGGGATATCTCGCCGTACGCGACGGCCTGAGCTGGCCGGCCCTCCCTGAACCGTGCGGATCGCCTTAAAAACAGGCGAGCTGCCGTTGTTGTAGTCAGCATTGCAGCGCTTGTTTCCGGTGCGCGACCATAGAATGCACAGCGGGCCGAACGGCCCCGAGCCTGCGCCGGATGCCGGGTGTTTGGCATGGCGCTTGCGAACAATCCCGCGGGTCCAAAAGGGGCGGCGGGATGAGCGAAACGCTCGAACTTGTTCAGGTGACGAAACGCTACGGCGAGACGGTTGCCGTCGATGCCATCGACCTGAAGATTCCGGCCGGTTCCTACTGCTGCCTGCTCGGACCGTCCGGCTGCGGCAAGAGTTCGACGCTGCGCATGATCGCCGGCCACGAGGTCGTGAGCGCCGGCGACATCGTGCTCGGCGCACATAACATCACCGACCTGCCGCCGGCCAAGCGCGGGACGGCGATGATGTTCCAGTCGTATGCGCTGTTTCCGCATCTTTCGGTGCTCGACAACGTGGCCTTCGCCCTCAAGATGCGGGGCGTCGCCAAGGCCGAGCGCCATGCGAAGGCGCGCGAACTGCTCGCGCTGGTCGCGATGGAGACCTACGCGGCCCGTCTTCCCGCCCAGCTCTCCGGCGGCCAGCAGCAGCGCGTGGCGCTGGCCCGGGCGCTGATCACCGAACCGCAGATCCTGCTGCTCGACGAACCGCTCTCCGCGCTCGATCCCTTCCTGCGTGAGCGGATGCGGGCGGAACTGAAAAAGCTCCAGCGCCGGCTCGGCATCACCTTCATCCATGTCACGCACGATCAGGAGGAGGCGATGGCGCTCTCCGATCTCGTCGTGGTGATGGACGGCGGCCGGATCGTGCAGAAGGGCGACCCGCGCGCGGTGTTCAACCGGCCGGCGAATGCCTTCGTCGCGCGCTTCATCGGCGGCCACAACGTGATCTCGTCCGGTGGACGTCCGATCGTCCTGCGCAGCGACCAGATCGTGCTCGCCGGCAGCGGCGAGGGGCGGGAAGGGGCCTCCTGCGCCGGAACGGTCAGCGACATCGAATATCTCGGCGCGCTCGTGCGTGTGAGGCTGGCGACGGCGGGCGGCGACGAGATCGTCGCCGAAATTCCCGATCACCTCTTCGATGCCAGCCCGCGCGAGATCGGCGACGCCGTGCTCGCGACCTGGAATCCCGCGCAGGCGCATCCGCTCGACTGACGCGATCCTCACCAGGCGGAACAGATGCAAGGAGCAGCCGCAATGACCAGAAAAACTTCGGGAGAAATCAGCCGCCGCACGCTTCTGAAGAGCGGCGCGGGGCTGGCCGGCCTTGCCGCCGGCTCCGGCGCGATCACCGGCTTTCCCTATGTGATGAGCCAGGAGCCGAAGGTGTTGCGCTATCTCGGCACGGCTGTGAACGAGGGCGACGAGATTTCCAAGAAATGCCTCGCCGACACCGGCATCAAGATTCAATATATAACCGCGACGACTGACGACGTGACCAAGCGCGTCATTACCCAGCCGAATTCGTTCGATGTGCTCGATACCGAATATTTCTCGCTCAAGAAGCTGATTCCGTCGGGCAACATCCAGCCGCTCAGCGCCAAGAAGATCAAGGAATTCGACAACATCACCCCGGTTTTCACCAAGGGGCAGCTCCCCTCCGGGAAAAAGATCGGCGATCAGGGCACCGCGCCGTGGAAGGTGATGTATCTCGAAGGCGCCAACTCCAAGACCTTCGCGAAATCGCCGACCGATTTCGTGACGCTGATCCCCACCGTCTACAACGCCGATACGCTCGGCATCCGGCCGGACCTGATCAAGCGGCCGATCAACACCTGGGCGGAACTTCTCAACCCGGAGTTCAAGGGCAAGGCCTCGATCCTCAACATTCCCTCGATCGGCATCATGGATGCGGCGATGGTGGTGGAGGCGACCGGCCAGCACAAGTACGCCGACAAGGGCAACATGACGAAGGCCGAGATCGACCTCACCATGAAGATCCTCACCGAGGCGAAGAAGGCCGGGCAGTTCCGCGCCTTCTGGAAGGACTTCAACGAGAGCGTCAACCTGATGGCCTCGGGCGAGACGGTGATCCAGTCGATGTGGTCGCCGGCGGTGACGAAGGTCCGCTCGCAGGGCATCCCCTGCATCTTCCAGCCGCTCAAGGAAGGCTATCGTTCCTGGGCTTCCGGCTTCTGCGTCTCCAAGGGCGTGAAGGACAAGAAGCTCGAATGGGCCTACGAGTTCGTGAACTGGTTCCTCTCCGGCTGGGCCGGCGCTTACCTCAATCGGCAGGGCTACTATTCCGCGGTGCTCTCGACCGCCAAGGCCAACATGGAACCCTACGAATGGGCCTACTGGATGGAAGGCAAGGCGGCCGAGAAGGATATCAAGGCGCCGGACGGTTCGCTCCTCGAAAAGGCCGGCGCCCTGCGCGACGGCGGCTCCTACGATGACCGCATGGGCTCGGTCGCCTGCTGGAACGCGGTGATGGACGAGAACGATTACATGGTCCGCAAGTGGAACGAGTTCATCGCGTCCTGAGCCTCTGAAACAGGGCGGCGCCTCGTCCGCGCCGCCTTTCCCAACCCATCATCGGAGCCGACATGAAGGCGAGTGCGAAAACCCTCGGCCGGAATCTGGTCGCCTGGCTTCAGGCCGGGCCGATGATGGCTGTCTTCGCGCTGTTTTTCCTGCTGCCGCTCGTCTTTGTCGTGATCGTCAGCTTCTGGAACTACAACGAATACGAACTGGTCCCCGAACTTTCCGGGCGCGGCTATACCGATACGTTCGAGGGCTGCCTCGCGCAGTTGCCGGAACTCTGCACCATCCTGAAAACCTATCTCAAGACGCTCAAGATCGTCGCCATCACCTGGGCGCTGACGCTGCTGATCGGCTTCACGGTGGCGTATTTTCTTGCCTTCCACATCCGTTCGCGCACCTGGCAAATCGTGCTGTCGCTGCTCTGCACGATTCCGTTCTGGACCTCGAATGTCATCCGCATGATTGCCTGGATCCCGCTGCTCGGGCGCAACGGGCTCGTCAATTCCGGGCTGCGCAGCGCCGGGCTGATCGACAAGCCGATCGAATGGCTGCTGTTCTCGGAATTCGCGGTGGTGCTGGCGCTGGTGCACCTCTTCACCTTCTTCATGGTGGTGCCGATCTTCAATTCCATGGTGCGCATCGACCGGCGCATCATCGAGGCGGCTTACGACGCCGGCGCAAGCGGCTGGCAGACGCTGTGGAACGTCGTCATCCCGCTCGCCAAGCCGGGGATCGTCATCGGCTCGATCTTCGTCATCACCATCGTGATGGGGGATTTCATCACCATCGGCGTGATGGGCGGCCAGCAGATCGCCGCCGCCGGCAAGATCATCGAGACGCGGCTCAATGCGCTGCAATTCCCGGCTGCGGCCGCGAACGCGGTGATCCTGCTCGTCGCGACCTTCATGATCATCGCGACGCTCTCGCGGCTGGTCGATATCCGCAAGGAACTCTGAGATGGAAGGAAAACGCGGCAAGTCCTTCTATCTGCTGGCGATCTTTTTCGCGCTGTACGTGCTGTTCCTCTACGGGCCGATGATCGCCATCTACATCCTGTCCTTCCAGGGGCCGGACGGCGGACTGACCTTCCCGATGAACGGGGTGTCGCTGCACTGGTTCCGCAAGCTCAGCGAGGGCACCGGCATCATCGACATCGGCGCCTCGCTGAAACGCTCGCTGGCGCTCGGCCTCGTCGTCATGGTGCTGACGATGGTGCTCTCGGTCGCGGCGGGCATGGCGTTCCGCCGCGCCTTCCGGGGGGCTTCCTTCCTGTTCTACACGGCGATCGCCAGCCTCATCGTGCCCTCGATCATCACCTCGCTCGGCATCGCGCTCGAATTCCGCCTGCTCGATGATCTCATCCACAAGCACGGCGCGGATTGGGGGCTCGGCGCGCTCGCCGAGAACTGGACGACCGCGATGGGGCTCTTCACCTCCGGCCTCGGCGCGCATCTGACGTGGACGCTGCCGTTCGGTCTTCTCATCATGTTCGCGGTATTCAACCGCTTCGATCACCGACTGGAAGAGGCCGCGCGCGATCTCGGTGCGACGCCGTGGCAGACTTTTCGCCATGTCATCCTGCCGATCATCCTGCCGGCGGTGGTCGGCGTCGGCCTGTTCGGGTTTACGCTCTCGTGGGACGAGATCGCGCGGTCGAGCCAGGTGATCGGTTCGGTCAACACGCTGCCGCTCGATCTTCAGGGATTGACCACTACCGTCACCAAGCCGGATATCTATGCGCTGGGAACGGTGACGAGCATTGTGTCTTTCGTCGCGATCTTCCTCGGGCTGGGGGCGATCACCCTGCTGCGCAAACGGCAGGCGCGGCATGGTTCGGATGCGGGGAAAGGCGAGGTCTGATGTTCGCGGTCCGCACGGCCCTGCGCGGGGATGTGGAGCAGTTGCTCGACATGGCCGCGGCCGAGGGTTGGAACCCGGGGCTCGGCGATCTCGATGTCTTTCTCGCCGCCGATCCCGAGGGGTTCGTCGGCGGATTTCTTGACGGCAAACTCGTAGCGGGTGTTTCTGTCGTGCGGTCCGGCGAGGATTTCGCGTTTCTCGGCCTCTATCTCTGCGCCCCGGCGCATCGCGGCAAGGGCTATGGCATCGCGGTGTGGAACGAGGGGCTCCGGCGCATGGCGGGGCGGACGATCGGCCTCGACGGTGTGGTTGCGCAGCAGGAGAACTACCGGAAATCCGGCTTCGTCCTTGTCCACCGGAATATCCGCTATGGCGGGCGGGTGCCGATCTCGGGTGCGGACGATCCGCGTGTCGCGGCGGTCGCGCCTTCCGATTTCGAGCGCCTTGTGGCCTATGACGCCCGCCACTACGGGGCGCCGAGGCCAGGTTTTCTCGCGGAATGGCTGCGACCCGGCTCCGGCCGGACGGTGCGGTTGCTGGTCGCCGGCGATGGAATCCGCGGCTATGGCGTCATCCGGCTTTGCCGCGAGGGCTTCAAGATCGGCCCGCTGTTCGCGGAAACCGAAGGCGAGGCGGAGGCGCTGTTCCGGTCGCTGGCGGTGACGGCGGCCGGCGCGCCGCTCTGGATCGATCCGCCGGAGCCGAACCGCGCGGGGATCGCGCTGGCGGAGCGATACGGGCTCGCCCCCGTTTTCGAGACGGCGCGGATGTATCGCGGGGTTGCGCCGGCGCTGCCGTTGGGGAACATCTACGGCATCACGACCTTCGAGCTCGGTTAGGAGAATTCGTTCAGGACATGCCCCGGCTGCTGATCATCAACCCGAACACGACCGAAGCGATGACGCGCAAGGTCGGTGACGCCGCGCGCGCGATGCTGCCCGGCGTCGCGATCACCGAAGCAACCGGGCGTTTCGGTTCGGCCTATATCGCCAGCCGCGCGAGCTATGCCATCGCCGGACATGTCGCGCTCGATTGTCTCGCCGCGCATGGCGCCGGATGCGACGCCGTGCTGCTCGCCTGTTTCGGCGATCCGGGGATCGAGGCGCTGCGCGAGGTCTCGCCGGTTCCGGTCATCGGGCTGATCGACGCGACGATCGCCGAAGCCGGGCAGGGCGGCCGCCGGTTCGCGATCGTCACCGGCGGCGCGCGCTGGAAGCCGATGCTGGAGGAGATGATCCGGGCCCGCGGGCTCGAAAGCCAGCTCTCGGCGATCCGCACGGTGGCGCCGACCGGCGGCGATATCGCCCGCGATCCGGAGGGGTCGCTTGCCATTCTCCGCGATGCCTGCCGCCGCTCCTTCGAGGAAGACGGCGCCGGCGCTGTGATCCTTGGCGGTGCGGGCCTGATCGGGATCGCGCATCTTCTTGAGGCGGATCTCGGCGCGCCGGTCATCTGCTCCGTTGCCGCCGGCCTGCGCGCGGCCCGGCAGGCGCTGACGGAAAGCCGCCGGGCTGGGGAGGCGGATATCCTGCGCGTTCCCGTCAGCGGACTGTCGTCCGCGCTGACGGCCCTGATCGATTTGCGGGGGCACCGATAGCGGGTCGCATCGCGATGCGCCGGATTGAAGGGCCGGCGCCGGAAAGCTTCCCCCTTATTTCGACGTGCGGCGACCGTTCGGATGCAGCGACTTGCCGAGGATGTGCTCGGCATGGTTCACGACATGCACGGTCGAACCGACAATCAGCGGATCATAGCCGACAACGACGTTTTCATCCTTGTTGGGGTAGTCGAGCCCCGAAAGGAAATGCTGGAGGCAATTGAGCCGTGCCCGCTTCTTGTCGTCCGATTTGATGATGGTCCAGGGCGCGTCGGCGGTGTCGGTGTAGAAGAACATCGCCTCCTTGGCTTCGGTGTAATCGTCCCACTTGTCGAGTGAGGCGAGGTCGATCGGGGAGAGCTTCCATTGCTTGAGCGGATCCGTCTGGCGGGCGAGGAAGCGGCGGCGCTGCTCGGCTTGCGTGACCGAGAACCAGTACTTGTAAAGTCGGACTCCCGAACGAACGAACATCTGCTCGAGCAACGGGCATTGCCGCATGAATTCAAGATATTCGGCGGGTTGGCAGAAGCCCATCACACGCTCGACCCCGGCGCGATTGTACCAAGACCGGTCGAAGAACACCATTTCGCCGCCGGCGGGAAGATGTTCGATGTATCGCTGGAAATACCATTGCGTTCGCTCGCGTTCTGACGGCTTTTCCAGCGCGACGACACGCGCGCCGCGCGGGTTGAGATGCTCCATGAAGCGCTTGATCGTGCCACCCTTGCCGGCGGCATCGCGACCCTCGAAAAGCATCGCCACCTTCTGCCCACTTTCCTTGATCCAGTTCTGGGCCTTGAGGAGTTCGGCCTGAAGCGGAGCCATCTGCTTGATGTAGGCGCGCTCCGAGAGGCGGTCGGAATAAGGGTAGGTGCCGGATTCAAAGGCGCGGCGAACGGCATCCGGCTCATCTTGGAGCGCGCGCGTCAGCTGGCCACGACCGGCCCTGCCGCTCTTGGTCGGCTCGGTCTCGGTCGTCTTGGTTAGGGCGCCGGCAGCCTTGGTGATCGGCGCCGCACCATCCGCGGTCGGCGGAACTGCGGGTGAGGGGGCGGCGGCATCGTGCTCGACGACAGGGGACGAGGACGCGGTGTCGTCACGGATCATCTTTGTTTCTTCTCCCTTTTTGGGGTCTTTCGATGCAAGCTCTGCAGGTGAGGCAGGCCAGCATATTTTGTGAGCCGGCGCATTGATGCGCGACAACCGCTGCCCAATCGTCGCTACGGTTCACTCTCTGCTTGAAATTGCCGTAAAACCCGCCTAAACGGCCCGGCAGTTCGTGCGCGCCGTGCGTGCGAAGGGTCCAACGCTGCCAGTGAAGTCAGGGAAACCGATATGGCCAAGGAAAAGTTTTCACGTTCGAAGCCGCATTGCAACATCGGGACGATTGGTCACGTTGACCATGGGAAGACGTCATTGACGGCAGCGATCACGAAGGTTCTTGCGGAGACGGGCGGCGCGACGTTCACGGCGTACGACCAGATCGACAAGGCGCCGGAAGAGAAGGCGCGCGGGATCACGATCTCGACGGCGCACGTCGAGTACGAGACGTCGAACCGGCATTACGCGCACGTCGATTGCCCGGGCCACGCGGACTACGTGAAGAACATGATCACGGGTGCGGCGCAGATGGACGGCGCGATTCTGGTTGTTTCGGCGTCGGACGGCCCGATGCCGCAGACGCGCGAGCACATCCTTCTGGCGCGCCAGGTCGGCGTTCCGGCGCTGGTGGTGTTCCTGAACAAGGTCGACCTTGTGGATGACGCCGAGCTTCTCGAGCTGGTGGAGATGGAAGTTCGCGAGCTTCTCTCGAAGTACGACTTCCCGGGCGACGACATTCCGATCACTAAGGGTTCGGCGAAGGTCGCGCTCGACAACGGCGATCCGGCGATCGGCCGCGACGCGATCCTGGCGCTGATGAAGACGGTTGACGAGTACATCCCGCAGCCGGAGCGTCCGATCGACCAGCCGTTCCTGATGCCGATCGAAGACGTGTTCTCGATCTCGGGCCGCGGCACGGTTGTGACCGGCCGTGTCGAGCGCGGCATCGTGAAGGTGGGCGAGGAAGTCGAGATCGTCGGCATCCGCGACACGCAGAAGACGACGGTGACGGGCGTCGAGATGTTCCGCAAGCTGCTCGATCAGGGTCAGGCGGGCGACAACATCGGCGCGCTGCTGCGCGGCACGAAGCGCGAGGACGTGGAGCGCGGCCAGGTTCTGTGCAAGCCGGGTTCGGTGAAGCCGCACAAGAAGTTCAAGGCCGAGGCCTACATCCTGACGAAGGAAGAGGGCGGCCGCCATACGCCGTTCTTCGCGAACTATCGTCCGCAGTTCTACTTCCGGACGACGGACGTGACGGGCATCGTGACGCTTCCGGCGGGCACCGAGATGGTGATGCCGGGCGACAACATCTCGTTCGAGGTCGAGCTGATCACCCCGATCGCGATGGAAGAGAAGCTGCGCTTCGCGATCCGCGAAGGTGGCCGTACCGTCGGCGCCGGCGTCGTCGCTTCCATCCAGGATTGACGCGTGGGGAGGGGTTTCCTTCCCTACATCGCACGATAAGCTTAAAGGGGCCTAAGGCCCCTTTTTGCTGTTCGGAGACCCATATGCTTGTCACTACCGCCAATGATCTCGCGGGCTACCGCATCGTCCGCCATCTCGGCATCGTGCGGGGCATTACCGTACGCTCGCGCTCGGTCGTCGGAAACTTCATCGGCATGGTCGCCGCCTTCTTCGGCGGGCGGATCGGGGTTTATGTTACGCTGGCCGAGAACGCCCGCAAGGAGGCGTTCGATCACATGGTCGAACATGCGCAGCAGGGCGGCGCCAACGCGGTGATCGCGATGCGCTACGAATCGAACGACATCATGGCCGGAATCACCGAGGTGCTGGCCTATGGCACGGCGGTCGTGGTCGAGCCGGTATGACGGCTCGGTACGACGCCCAGTTGGGGCTCGGGCTGGTCGGGATCGGCCGTGCGTGGGGCGTTCACGCATCGCCGCCGCCGGAGAACGAGGTGCGCGCCCTCCTCGAAACCGCCTTCACCCTGGGCGTGAAGGTCTTCGATACGGCGCCGGCCTACGGAACCAGCGAGCGCCTGCTCGGCGCGTTCCTGCGCACGCTGACGCGCGAGGAGCGGGAAGGGGTGTTCATCGCTACCAAGTTCGGCGAGCATTGGAACGACGACGGCACGACGCGGGTCGACCATTCCTATGAGGCGTTGATGCGCAGCCTCGACAATTCCGTCGAGCATCTGCGCGACATCGATCTGCTGCAGGTCCACAAGGCGAGCCGGGAAGCGCTGGAGAACGGCGATCTCAAGTGGGCTCTGGAAGCGGCACAAGCCATGGATATCCCGCAATTTGGCGCATCTGTCAGTGACGTCGAAGCCGGGCGGCTGGCGATCGGCATGGGATTTCACTGGCTGCAGTTCCCTTACAACCGGCAGAATACGTCATTGGCAGCGTTGCTTCCGGAAGCCCACGCCGCCGATGCCCGGCTGATGACCAACCGGCCGCTCGCGACCGGAGCGATGCTTGCAGGCGCTGCGCCGGAAGCCCGCGCCGCCGCGACGCGGGACGCCTATGCCTTTGTTCTCGAGGGCAACCCGGGGGGCGTCGTGCTCGGCGGGACCACATCACCGGCGCATCTTGAGGCCAATCTAAAAGCGTTCAACGAGGCGCTGGCTTTGGGCGGGGTGTGAGCGGCCCACACAAAAAACCACGTCCTCGGGTCTTGTTTGGCAAACCCGGAACGTGATAGGGACCTTCCCGCGCTAGGGGAGTAGCTCAGCTGGTTAGAGTGGCGGTCTCCAAAACCGTAGGTCGTGGGTTCGAATCCCTCCTCCCCTGCCATCCATCATGACATTGATATCGAATGTTTTCGTCCCGCAAAGCGCGTTGGACGGACGTCGGCTCGTGAATCTCGGACGGATAAAGGTGTTTGCCGTGAATAATCCGGATGCAAGCCAAAGGCAGGCCATCGTCGACGAGGCAATCGCCTCCCGCCGGTCGATCCGGGCGTTCCTGCCGACTCCGGTGCCGCGCGCCGAGATTGAGGCGATCCTGGCGGTCGCGGCGCGGGCGCCGAGCGGCACCAACATGCAGCCGTGGAAGGTGATCGTGCTGACCGGCGAGGCGCTGAAGGCCTTCGGCATGGCGATCGAGGCGCGTGCGCTTTCGGGGGATGCCGGAGAGGCGCAATATCGCTACTACCCGCCGCAGTTCCGCGAGCCCTATCTCTCCCGCCGCCGCAAGGTGGGATGGGACCTCTATTCGAGCCTCGGCATCGCGCGCGGCGAAAACGAGAAGATGCTGCGTCAGACCGCGCGGAACTTCGTCTTTTTCGATGCGCCGGTCGGTCTCGTCTTCACGATCGATGCCGATCTCGAACTCGGAAGCTGGCTCGATTACGGGATGTTCCTCGAAAACATCATGATCGCGGCGCGCGGGCGGGGGCTCGACACCTGCGCGCAGGCGGCCTTCGTGCATTACCACAAGCCGATCCGGGACCTGCTCGGTCTCACCGAGCAGGATCACATCGTCTGCGCGATGGCGCTTGGCCACGCGGACATGTCGGCGCCGGAAAACAATTTCCCGACGGAACGCGAACCGGTTGCAGGCTTCGCGCGCTTCATGGATGAATTGCCCTGAGCGCCGGCATGGATTGACCGATCATGGGCCGGCCAGCAAAGGGAGCGGGCCGATGGCCGAAAGCGAGCAGTTCGAAAAGGGCCTCAAGGTGCGTCGGCAGGTGCTGGGCAGCGACTATGTCGATGGTTCGATCGCCAAGGCCGACGATTTCATGATGGCGTTCCAGCGCATCACCACAGAATGGTGCTGGGGCTATGCCTGGACGCGCGACGGCCTCGACTTCAAGACCCGCTCGATGCTCAACCTCGCGATGCTGACCGCGCTCGGGAAGCCGACCGAGATCAAGCTGCATGTGAAGGGCGCGCTCACCAATGGCGTCACGGTGGAAGAGATCAAGGAAATCCTCCTGCACGCGACCGTCTACAGTGGCATTCCGGCGGGGCTGGAAGCGTTCAAGGCCGCGCACGAAGTGCTGAAAGCCGAAGGGGCGCTTGAGCCGAAGAAATAGGGTTCAGACCTGTTTCTTGCGGGCCGATTTCACGATTTCCTCGACGCGGTTGAGGATCGGTTCCGGCGCCTTGGTGAAATCCGGGTTGAAGCCCCTGAGATCGTCTGTGAGGATGCGGATATCGGCATCCATTCGCGAGAGTTCGGGCGCGGAAAGCTCCGATTGCTGCTTCTTGAGCGCGACTTCCAGCCGGTAGAGCACATCGAGCAGCTTGCCGCGCCGCTCGTCGGGCAGGGGGCTTTGCGTGGTGTCGTTGTGCGAGAGGCGGTGATAGCCCTCGGCGAGATCGGCCGAGCGCGGCAGGTAGCTCGCGAAGAAGCGGCGGGCGAGGCCAAGCTTTACCGGCTCGGCCATCAGCCGGGCGTGAATCTGGTCGGCGGCATCGGCGAGCGCGCGGAACTGGCGGGCGATGGCGGCATCGCCGATCGAGCCGGCGGCGCCACGGATGCGGCCGATATCGTGCTTGGCCTCCAGCAGCAGGTCGAAATGCGCGGGCGGTGAATAGGCCTCGGTCGGGTAGCTCGGCGGCTCCTCGCGCACGACGCGCGCCTCGATCGTTTCCTCGCGCTTTTCCTTCCGGGCCCATTTGCCGAGCAGCATCCAGGCGACGAAGGTGAGGATCACCGGGCCGAAGGTGATGGCGGTCATCCCGAGCGCCATCAGGATCACCAGACCGAAGAACACGAAAGGCGCGACCGCCGCCGCAAACGCCAATGCGCTGAACCCGCGAAGCACGTCGAAGCCCCTCCGTTGCACCGACCGCCGAAGCGTCCGATCTGACCGAATCAGATCGGACGCTCCAGCCTTTTGTTTCTAGGCATCATCTTGTCCATCAACCGGTATCCGCTTGATGGGATGATGCCCTAGATAAGGGGTCGGACGCCCGACGAAAAGGGCGCAGATCGTCCCGGACAGTCAGTGCGGCTTGTCTTCCAGGAAGGACTTCAGGCGGCCGAGGGCGTCGTCCCATTCCGCCGAGATGCGCGCGAGCCAGCCCTGCGCGGCGGCGAGGGGCGCGGGTTCCAGCGCCACCAGCGTCTCCCGGCCGGCGCGGACACGCCGGATGAGCCCGGCTCCGGCGAGCACATCAAGGTGTTTCGTCAGCCCCTGGCGGGTCAGTCCCGTGCCTTCCGTGAGGCGCGCGATGGATTGCGCCTCGCCGGAGACGAGCCGCTCCAGCACGCCGAGACGTGTCTCGTCGCCCAGAGCGGCAAAGATCGCGGCACGCCGGGCGTCGGCGTCAGGGGTGGGCGTGGGCATATTGCGCGATGTTCTCCAACTGGAACTGCCAGCCGTTCGTATTGCGGACGAAGGCCTCCTCCCGGCGGAAGGCCGGAACACCATCGAAGCCGCTCTCGACCACGCGCAGCAGGGTGCCGTCGGGCACCGTTTCCAGCATGAATTCCACGAGCGTCGGCTCCTCCTTGGAATAGTCGTAGGCCGCATCAAGCGCGCACGGGTGCCAGCGGTAGGAGAAATAGCGCTCCGGCGTGATGTCCACAACCACGGCATGGAACCGGATGTATTCGAAGCCGGGGATGGTCATCTGGCCTTCGGTGACCCCGCCGGGCGTGAACGGACTTTCCAGACTGGCGCCGAACCAGGCGCCGAACTCGCGATGGTCCGTCAAGGCGCGGAAGACCCGGCCGCGCGGGGCGCGGATCAGAATGGACTTCTCGATGGAATTGGTCGGCGAAGGGATGTTCATGTTCATTGGCAACTCCTTTGTTGCCTTTCTCTAGCGCACTCAATCTCAATTGGCAACAAAAAAGTTGCACAACTGTTTCATGACGCACGCGGCGGGAAAAATCCCGATTTGACGATTGCGTCCGGCGCATGTAAGCACAATTCACTCCCGACATCCGAAGTGCCCGACCAACCCGCCAGCGGGAACGGGGCCTTGCAGCCGGGAAACAGGATAACGCCTTCCGCTCTTGCAGCGGTCAGACTTGCAGCGGCGCACCTCAATGCCGATATCCGGCGGGGTCAACGAGATAAGGATAGGGCCATGGCCAAGCAGAACCCGTTCGAGTTCCTGCAGGACGTGCAGAACGAGGGCAAGAAGGTCTCGTGGCCGTCCCGCAAGGAGACGATGATCACCACCGGCATGGTGTTCATCCTCGTGGTCGTCGCCTCGATCTTCTTCCTGCTCTCCGATCAGGTCATCCGCTGGGCGGTCGGCATCGTGCTCGGCCTCGGCCGCTAAACCGGATTCAAGGGACCCGAACCATGAACGCAGAAGTCCAAGCTGGAACCCCCGCCGCCCGCCCGACCCGCGCCAAGCGCTGGTATATCGTCCACGCCTTCTCGAACTTCGAACGCAAGGTCGCCGACGACATCAAGAATGGCGCCGAGCGTCAGGGCCTCGACCATCTCTTCGAGGAAATCCTCGTGCCGACCGAGAAGGTGACGGAAATCCGTCGCGGCCGCCGCATCGAGACCGATCGCAAGTTCTTCCCCGGCTACGTGCTGGTGAAATGCGACCTCACGGACGACGCCTATCACCTCATCAAGAACACGCCGAAGGTCACCGGCTTCCTCGGCGCCGACAAGAAGCCGATCCCGATCCCCGATTCCGAGGCCGAGCGCATCAAGGGCCAGGTGGTCGAGACGAGTGAGAAGCCGAAGATGACGATCATCTTCGAGGTCGGCGAGCAGGTGAAGGTGGCCGATGGTCCGTTCGCCTCGTTCAACGGCATCGTCGAGGAAGTCGACATGGCCCGCCAGCGCCTCAAGGCCGCGGTCTCGATCTTTGGCCGCGCGACGCCGGTGGAACTCGAATTCAGCCAGGTCGAGAAGCTGAAGTAAGCTTTTCGCTTGCAAAGATAGGGTTCAGCGCGTATGCGCGGGACCTTCGCGGGGACGGAATGCCGTTTTCGCGTCAAAGCCGTGGAAGGCGGTTTTCATCCGGTGCTCGCCGGTTGAAACGCAAAGCCCCACCACGGTCCAGCAACGAGCCAAAGAGGTCTGACGGCAGGGGTTCACCTTCCTTCGGGCCTTCCGGCTTTTGGAGAGAACAATGGCAAAGAAAATCATCGGCTTTATCAAGCTGCAGATCCCGGCGGGCGATGCCAAGCCGGCGCCGCCTGTCGGCCCGGCTCTGGGTCAGCGCGGCCTGAACATCATGGAATTCTGCAAGGCCTTCAACGCGAAGACCCAGCAGATGGAAAAGGGGATGCCGATCCCCGTCATCATCACCGCTTACGCCGACCGCTCCTTCACCTTCGAGATGAAGCAGCCGCCGGTGACCTTCTTCCTCAAGAAGGCCGCGAACCTCAAGCTCGGCAAGAAGCCAGCCTCCGGCTCCAAGACGCCGGGCAAGGGCGCCTTCGTCGGCAAGGTGACCGAGAAGCAGCTGCGCGAGATCGCCGAAAAGAAGATCGTCGACATGAACTGCGACACGATCGAATCGGCCGTCGAGCAGATCCGTGGTTCCGCCCGTGCGATGGGCCTCGAGGTGGTGGGCTAAGAACATGACCAAAGCAAAGAACGAACCGAAGCTCGCCAAGCGCGTCGCCAAGTCCCGCGAGGGCATCGAGCGCACCAAGCTCTATCCGCTCACCGAGGCCGTGAAGATGGTCAAGGAGCGCGCCACCGCCAAGTTCGACGAGACCATCGAGGTCGCGCTCAACCTCGGCGTCGATCCGCGCCACGCCGACCAGATGGTCCGCGGCGTCTGCAACCTGCCGAACGGCTCGGGCCGCACCGTGCGTGTTGCCGTGTTCGCCAAGGGTCCGAAGGCCGATGAAGCCAAGGCCGCCGGCGCCGATATCGTCGGTGCGGAAGATCTCGTCGAGATCGTCAACTCGGGCAAGATCGAGTTCGACCGCTGCATCGCGACTCCGGACATGATGGGCCTCGTCGGCCGCCTCGGCAAGGTGCTCGGCCCGCGCGGCCTGATGCCGAACCCGCGCGTCGGCACCGTGACCATGGATGTCACCGGCGCGGTGAAGGCGTCGAAGGGCGGCGCCGTCGAGTTCCGTGTTGAGAAGGCGGGCATCGTCCATGCCGGCGTCGGCAAGGCTTCGTTCGACGAGGGCAAGCTCATCGAGAACATCAAGGCGTTCGTCGATGCCGTGAACAAGGCCAAGCCGACCGGCGCCAAGGGCACCTATCTCCAGCGCGTCGCCGTCTCCTCGACGATGGGCCCTGGCGTGAAGGTGGAAGTCGCTTCGGTCGTCGCCTGACACCGGACGCCTCACCAGCATTTGATCAACCCCGCGCCGCAAGCGCGGGGTTTTTTCATGTTTGGCCCTTAGGTTGCACCCATGACTCCATCGGATCAGTTTTGTCCCGGAGTGGAACATGAGCGCGAAACGTTTTGAGGCACTGGACGGCTGGCGCGGCATCGCGGCGCTGGCGATTGCCTTCTATCACGCCCCGATCGCCAACCCGCTGCGGGAGATGGCGGGCTGGAAGAACTGGGAATTGTTCGTCGATTTCTTCTTCGTGCTCTCCGGCTTCGTGATGATGCACGCCTGGGGCAAACGCCTCGACGGCGCGGATTCGGCGAAGGAATTCGTCGCGAAGCGCTTCTGGCGCATCTGGCCGCTGCATTTCTCGATCCTGCTCGCGTTCTTCGGCATCGAACTGCTGAAGGCGGCGATGGGCACCTTCGTCGCGCTGCCGATCGACGACGGCCCGTTCACGAATTCGCGGTCCTGGGCGGCGCTGCTCACCAATCTCACGATGACACAGTCGCTGAACCTTCATGGGACAACGACGTGGAACGGCCCGGCCTGGTCGATCTCGGTCGAATTCTGGACCTACCTGATCTTCGCGGCGGCGATGCTGCTCTTCAGGACCCGCAACACGCTCGCGCTGGTAGCCGTCGCGCTTGTCGGTCTCGTGGGCGTCGCGAGCTTCTCGCCGATCTGGCTGTTCGCGACCCATGATTTCGGCCTGCTGCGGGCCATCTACGGCTTCTTCATCGGCGCGGCGACCTACCGGCTGGTGACCTCGGAGCGCTTCGAGGTCTCGAGCAGCACGGGTACGGAAGTCGCGGCGGTGCTGGCGCTCGTCAGCTATCTGATCTCGACCGGGGTGAACGCGACTTCGCTGTTCGCGCCGCTCGTTTTCGCGGCCGTAATCATCATCTTCAGCCAGGGGCGCGGCTGGCTGACGGCGGCGCTCGAAAGCACGCCGGTGCAGGCGCTCGGCCGCTGGTCGTATTCGATCTATCTCGTGCACGCGCTGCTCTATTACGGGCTGCGCCTCGCACTGGTGATGGTCGAGAAGATCACCAAATGGCCGCTCACGGCGTCCGGCGCGGGCAACGAGCGCATCTTCACCTTCGGCGGCACGGCAATCGATCTCGCGGTGATCGCGGTGCTGCTGGCGGTGACGATCGTGATTTCGTCCAAGACCTACCGCTTCATCGAGAAGCCGTTCATGGTTGCCGGCTCGAAGAAGGCGACCGGCGAGGGCGCGACGCAGCCGGCGATGGCGTAAGCCTCGCCGGAACAAAGTTTGGGATTTTGTCAAGTCCCCCTCTTGCGCTCGCGCAAGCAAGGCATTATTGAGCACAGCTTGCAGAGAAGGATCGTGGGCTTTCCACGATTCTTTTTTGTCGTCGGTCCAGTGGCCGGCGAGCTGTTGCGGGTGGGCGGATCGGAAGGTGCGCCCGTTGCCTGTAACAGTCAATCCTGTCCGAGACTGCAGGTGCAAAGGTTGCCAGAAAAATCCTGTCCATCCGGTTCGCGCGAGCGATCAGGGAGAGGTTTTTGACGCAATCGCTTAATCATCCGTTTCTTCCTGCGGGAAGGGCGGCGCGCCGGGGATAGCCGATCCTCGATCGTGGAGCCTGCATAGATGGGGAAGGGGAATTCATCGCCGCCGGGAGATCCGGAGGAATGGGTTTCGTTTTCTCGGCCTTGGGTATTCGTGGGGTTGTTCCTGCGCGTTCCAGGGGGACAGGTGGGTCCGTCTTTCCGAAAGGGGGAGGGGCTCGGGGCAGGGAGACCTGCCTTTCAACCGTTGTCCTTCTGGTCAAGCCGTCCATGACGCGCCGCCAGAGGATGGCAGAGCGCAGAGAGGGAAGATTTCTTCCCGATCCGGAGAAGACACGTGGATAGAGCTGGAAAAGAAGAGCTCGTCTCGACGCTGAACGCGGTGTTCAAGAACACCGGCGTTGTCGTCGTCGCGCATTATTCCGGCCTGACCGTCGCCCAGATGCAGAAGCTCCGCCAGGAGATGAAGCAGGCTGGCGCCACGGTTCGGGTTGCGAAGAACCGCCTCGTGAAGATCGCGCTCGATGGCACTGACGTTGCGTCCATCGCCGGCCTCATGAAGGGCCCGACCATTCTCGCCTACTCGGCGGACCCGGTCGCGGCTCCGAAGGTGGCCACCGAATTCGCCAAGGCGAACGAAAAGTTCGTGGTCCTCGGCGGTGCGATGGGCAAGACGGCCCTTGATGCGAATGGTGTGAAGGCGCTTGCCACCATGCCGTCGCTCGATGAACTGCGCGCCAAGCTCGTCGGCCTTATCCAGGCCCCGGCGACCAAGCTCGCGCAGCTCTCGACCGCGCCCGCCGCCAAGCTGGCGCGCGTGTTCGGGGCTTATGCCAAGCGAGACGAAGCAGCCTGAGACGAAATACCCGATGCGAGGCCGCCCGGCGTTCCGGGCCGCCTCATGAGAACCGAAAACGAAACCTGATATAGAGCCGAAGGAACATACCATGGCTGATCTGACCAAGCTCGTTGACGAGCTTTCGAACCTCACCGTCCTCGAAGCCGCCGAGCTCGCCAAGATGCTCGAAGAGAAGTGGGGCGTTTCCGCCGCTGCCGCCGTCGCCGTTGCCGCTGCGCCGGGCGCTGCCGGTGGTGCTCCGGCCGCCGCCGCGGAAGAGCAGACCGAGTTCACCGTTGTCCTGGCCGCTGCCGGCGACAAGAAGATCGAGGTCATCAAGGAAGTCCGCGCCATCACCGGCCTGGGCCTCAAGGAAGCCAAGGACCTCGTCGAAGGCGCGCCGAAGCCGGTCAAGGAAGGCTGCTCCAAGGACGAGGCCGAGAAGCTCAAGAAGCAGCTCGAAGCCGCTGGCGCCAAGGTCGAGCTCAAGTAATTTCGGCCCTCACGGGCTGAAACCGAGCGTAGCCCGCGCGGGTTTTCCCGCGCGGGACTTTTGGTCTCAGGGGCCTGATGGCCCGAAAGACCGGAACGTCCGTCCCGAAATCCTCGCCTCGGCAGGATTTCGGACGGCCGTTTGCGTGAATGCGGATCCGGGTTCGGCGCGGCCCTGGTCCGGTTTTTGAATTCTGGAAGTGCTTTAACGAGGATCAAGATGGCGAATGCTCTGAAAGCTCAGTCGGGACAATCCAAGACCCTGGTTGGGCGGAAGCGGCTTCGGAAATTCTTCGGAAACATCCGGGAAGCGATCGAGATGCCGAACCTCATCGAGGTTCAGAAGGCGTCCTACGACCAGTTCCTGATGGTGGACGAGCCCAAGGGTGGCCGGCCGGACGAAGGGCTCCAGAGCGTTTTCCGTTCGGTTTTTCCGATTTCGGACTTTTCGGGCGCCTCGCTCCTCGAATTCGTGCGCTACACGTTCGAGCCGCCGAAGTATGATGTCGACGAATGCCGCCAGCGCGGCATGACCTACTCCGCGCCGCTCAAGGTGACGCTGCGCCTCATCGTGTTCGATGTCGATGCCGACACCGGCGCGAAGTCCGTCAAGGACATCAAGGAGCAGGACGTCTACATGGGCGACATGCCGCTCATGACGATGAACGGCACCTTCATCGTCAACGGCACCGAGCGCGTCATCGTCTCGCAGATGCACCGGTCGCCGGGCGTGTTCTTCGATCACGACAAGGGCAAGAGCCACTCGTCGGGCAAGCTGCTGTTCGCCGCCCGTATCATTCCCTATCGCGGCTCGTGGCTCGACATCGAGTTCGACGCGAAGGACATCGTCCATGCGCGTATCGACCGCCGCCGCAAGATCCCGGTGACGAGCCTGCTCTATGCGCTCGGCATGGATTCCGAGGAAATCCTCGGGACCTTCTACAAGAACGTCACCTATGTCCGCGACAAGGCCGGCTGGCGCATGCCCTACGAGTGGGAGCGCTTCAAGGGCCTGAAGGCGGCCGTCGACTATTTCGACGCCGAGACCGGCGAGGTGGTGATCGAGGCCGGCCGCAAGATGACGGCGCGTTCCGCCCGCCAGCTTGCCGAGAAGGGGCTGAAGTTCCTGCGCGCGACCGACGAGGACCTCGTCAGCCAGTATGTCGGCGAGGACATCGTCAACATGAAGACGGGTGAGATCTTCGCCGAAGCCGGCGAGGAGATCACCGAGAAGACGATCAAGATCTTCGACGAGGCCGGGATCGTCGAGCTGGCACTGCTCGACATCGACCATGTCAACGTCGGCCCCTACGTTCGCAACACGCTCGCCGTGGACAAGAATTCGAGCCGCGAGGAAGCGCTGTTCGACATCTACCGCGTGATGCGTCCCGGCGAGCCGCCGACCGTCGAGACCGCCGAGAAGATGTTCCAGGACCTCTTCTTCGACGCCGAGCGCTACGATCTCTCGGCCGTCGGCCGCGTCAAGATGAACATGCGCCTCGATCTCGATGCGCCGGATACCCAGCGCACGCTGCGCAAGGACGACATCCTTGCCGTGGCGAAGGCGCTGGTCGAACTGCGCGACGGCCGTGGCGAGATCGACGACATCGACCACCTCGGCAACCGCCGCGTCCGCTCGGTCGGCGAGTTGATGGAGAACCAGTATCGTCTGGGCCTCCTGCGCATGGAGCGCGCCATCAAGGAGCGCATGTCGTCGGTCGATATCGACACGGTGATGCCGCAGGACCTGATCAACGCCAAGCCGGCGGCGGCGGCGGTGCGCGAGTTCTTCGGCTCGTCGCAGCTCTCGCAGTTCATGGACCAGACCAACCCGCTCTCCGAGATCACCCACAAGCGCCGCCTCTCGGCGCTCGGCCCCGGCGGTCTTACCCGCGAGCGTGCCGGCTTCGAGGTGCGCGACGTGCACCCGACGCATTATGGCCGTATCTGCCCGATCGAAACGCCGGAAGGCCCGAACATCGGCCTCATCAACTCGCTCGCGACCTTCGCCCGCGTGAACAAATACGGCTTCATCGAGAGCCCGTTCCGCAAGGTGGTGGACGGCAAGGTGACCGACGAGGTCGTCTATCTCTCGGCGATGGAAGAGCAGAAGCACCATGTCGCGCAGGCCAACGTGCCGGTCGACAAGGACCGCAAGCTGACGGACGACCTCATCGTCGCCCGCCACGCCGGCGATGTCATCACGGTGCCGGTCGAGAAGGTCGACCTGATGGACGTCTCGCCGAAGCAGCTCGTTTCGGTGGCGGCGGCGCTCATCCCGTTCCTTGAGAACGACGACGCGAACCGCGCGCTGATGGGCTCGAACATGCAGCGCCAGGCGGTGCCGCTTGTTCGCGCCGATGCGCCCTTCGTCGGCACCGGCATGGAATCGGTCGTTGCCCGCGACTCGGGCGCGGCGATTGCCGCACGCCGCTCGGGCATCGTCGATCAGGTGGATGCGACCCGTATCGTCATCCGCGCGACCGACGAGATGGACCCGACCAAGCCGGGCGTCGACATCTATCGGCTGATGAAGTTCCAGCGGTCCAACCAGTCGACCTGCATCAACCAGCGCCCGCTGGTGAAGCCGGGCGATGTGGTCACCAAGGGCGATATCGTCGCCGACGGTCCCTCGACCGATCTCGGCGATCTCGCGCTCGGCCGCAACGTGCTCGTCGCGTTCATGCCGTGGAACGGCTACAACTTCGAGGACTCGATCCTCCTCTCCGAGAATATCGTCAAGGAAGACATCTTCACCTCGATCCACATCGAGGAATTCGAGGTGATGGCCCGCGACACCAAGCTCGGGCCGGAAGAGATCACGCGTGACATTCCGAACGTCTCGGAAGAGGCGCTCAAGAACCTCGATGAAGCCGGCATCGTCTATATCGGCGCGGAAGTGGCGGCGGGCGACATTCTCGTCGGCAAGATCACGCCGAAGGGCGAGAGCCCGATGACGCCGGAAGAAAAGCTCCTCCGCGCCATCTTCGGCGAGAAGGCGTCTGACGTGCGCGATACCTCGCTGCGCGTGCCGCCGGGCGTTCAGGGCACCATCGTCGAGGTGCGCGTGTTCAACCGCCACGGCGTCGACAAGGACGAGCGTGCGCAGGCGATCGAGCGCGAGGAGATCGAGCGGCTCGCCAAGGACCGCGACGACGAACTCGCGATCCTCGACCGCAACACCTACGGCCGCCTCGCCGACATTCTCGTCGGCAAGACCGGCATCGCGGGGCCGAAGGGCTTCAAGAAGGACACGGACATCAGCCGTGACGTGCTGGACGGCTTCGCCCGCTCGCAGTGGTGGCTGTTCGCGACCGACGACGATCGCCTGATGGGCGAGATCGAGGCGATGCGCAAGCAGTACGACGAGTCGAAGAAGATGCTGGAACAGCGCTTCCTCGACAAGGTCGAGAAGCTCCAGCGCGGCGACGAGTTGCCGCCGGGCGTGATGAAGATGGTCAAGGTCTTCATCGCCGTGAAGCGCAAGATCCAGCCGGGCGACAAGATGGCCGGCCGTCACGGCAACAAGGGTGTCGTGTCCAAGATCGTTCCGGTCGAGGACATGCCGTTCCTGTCGGATGGCACGCCGGTCGATATCGTTCTGAACCCGCTGGGCGTGCCTTCGCGCATGAACGTCGGCCAGATTCTCGAAACCCATCTCGGTTGGGCCTGTGCGGGCCTCGGCAAGCAGGTTTCGGAGGCGGTCAACGTCTATCTCCGCCATGGCAACGTGACGCCGCTGCGCGAGAAGATGAGCGACATCTACGGCAAGAACGAGGTGATCTCGTCGCTCGATGATCAGGAACTCGTCTCGATGGCGAAGAACCTGAAGCGCGGCGTGCCGATCGCGACTCCGGTGTTCGACGGCGCCAAGGAAGCCGATATCGAGCACTACCTGGAGAAGGCGGGCCTCAACAAGTCCGGCCAGGTCACGCTCTATGACGGCAAGACCGGCGAGGCGTTCGATCGTCAGGTGACGGTGGGCTACATCTATATCCTGAAGCTGCACCATCTCGTCGACGACAAGATTCACGCCCGCTCGATCGGCCCGTATTCGCTCGTCACCCAGCAGCCGCTGGGCGGCAAGGCGCAGTTCGGCGGCCAGCGCTTCGGCGAAATGGAAGTCTGGGCGCTCGAAGCCTATGGCGCGGCCTACACCCTGCAGGAGATGCTCACCGTCAAGTCGGACGACGTGGCGGGCCGTACCAAGGTGTACGAGAGCATCGTGCGCGGCGAGGACAACTTCGAGAGCGGCATTCCGGAGAGCTTCAACGTTCTCGTCAAGGAAATGCGGTCGCTCGGCCTCAATGTGGACCTGCCGAACGCCAAGGCGCGCAACGACCAATTGCCGCCGGCCGACGCCGCCGAGTGAGTCTTTAATCAGTGAAGGGAGGGGGCTACCCCTCCCGGCCGGTGTTTCCGGCGCTATCTATTGAGACCGATTTGATCAGGTTTAGGGGTTGATCGAGGAGCCGTTGCTCCCATCGCCCTTCAGGAGACGACTGATGAAGCAAGACGTGATGAACATCTTCAACCCGCAGGTGGCGCCGCAGACCTTCGATCACATCAGGATCTCGATCGCCTCTCCGGAGAAGATTCTCTCGTGGTCCTACGGCGAGATCAAGAAGCCGGAAACGATCAACTACCGCACGTTCAAGCCCGAGCGTGACGGCCTGTTCTGCGCGCGCATCTTCGGCCCGATCAAGGATTACGAGTGCTTGTGCGGCAAGTACAAGCGCATGAAGTACAAGGGCGTCATCTGCGAGAAGTGCGGCGTCGAGGTCACGCTGAGCCGCGTCCGCCGCGAGCGCATGGGCCACATCGAGCTTGCCGCGCCGGTTGCCCACATCTGGTTCCTGAAGAGCTTGCCGAGCCGCATCGGCATGCTGCTCGACTTCACGCTCAAGGACATCGAGCGCGTTCTCTATTTCGAGAGCTACATCGTCATCGAGCCGGGTCTCACCCCGCTCAAGCAGTATTCGCTGCTCTCGGAGGAGGATTATCTCCACGCGCAGGATGAGTACGGCCAGGACAGCTTCACCGCCATGATCGGCGCGGAAGCCATCCGCGAGATCCTGAAGTCGATGGACCTGCCGAAGCTGGCGGCCGATCTCCGTGAGGAGATCACCGGCACGGATTCGGACCTCAAGAAGAAGAAGCTGGCGAAGCGCCTCAAGATCATCGAAGCCTTCATGGAATCCGGCAACCGGCCGGAGTGGATGATCCTGACCGTCGTCCCGGTGATCCCGCCGGACCTGCGCCCGCTCGTTCCGCTCGATGGCGGCCGCTTCGCGACGTCGGATCTCAACGATCTCTACCGCCGCGTCATCAACCGCAACAACCGCCTGAAGCGGCTCATCGAGCTGCGCGCGCCGGACATCATCATCCGCAACGAGAAGCGCATGCTTCAGGAAGCGGTCGATGCGCTGTTCGACAACGGCCGCCGCGGCCGCGTCATCACCGGCGCCAACAAGCGTCCGCTGAAGTCGCTCGCCGACATGCTCAAGGGCAAGCAGGGCCGCTTCCGCCAGAACCTTCTCGGCAAGCGCGTCGACTACTCCGGCCGTTCGGTCATCACCGTCGGTCCGGAACTGAAGCTGCACCAGTGCGGCCTGCCGAAGAAGATGGCGCTCGAACTGTTCAAGCCGTTCATCTATTCCAAGCTCGACGCCAAGGGCTTCTCCGCCACCGTCAAGCAGGCGAAGAAGCTCGTCGAGAAGGAGCGTCCGGAAGTCTGGGATATCCTCGACGAGGTGATCCGCGAGCATCCGGTGATGCTGAACCGCGCGCCGACTCTGCACCGCCTCGGCATCCAGGCCTTCGAGCCGGTGCTGGTGGAAGGCAAGGCGATCCAGCTGCATCCGCTGGTCTGCACCGCGTTCAACGCCGACTTCGACGGCGACCAGATGGCCGTGCACGTTCCGCTGAGCCTTGAGGCCCAGCTGGAAGCGCGCGTCCTGATGATGTCGACCAACAACATCCTGCATCCGGCGAACGGCCAGCCGATCATCGTGCCGTCGCAGGATATCGTTCTCGGCCTCTACTATCTCTCGATCATGGCGAACGGGGAGCCGGGCGAGGGCAAGGCCTTCTCGAACCTCGCCGAGATCGAGCATGCGCTCGCGGCCAAGGCGATCACCTATCACTCGAAGATCAAGTTCCGCTGGGAAGGCGTCGGCCACGACGGCAAGCCCTACAAGAAGATCTACGAGACCTCCGCCGGCCGTGTCGTGCTCTCGCAGCACCTGCCGAAGCATCCGCTCGTGACCTTCGACGTCGTGAACAAGCTCATGACCAAGAAGGACATCTCGGGCATGATCGACGCCGTCTACCGCTCCTGCGGTCAGAAGGAAGCGGTCATCTTCTGTGACCGCATCATGGCGACGGGCTTCTATCACGCTTACAAGGCGGGCATTTCGTTCGGCAAGGACGACATGCAGATCCCCGAGAACAAGTGGAAGATCGTCGACGAGACGCGCGTGCTCACCAAGGACTACGAGCAGCAGTATCAGGACGGCCTCATCACCCAGGGCGAGAAGTACAACAAGGTCGTCGATGCCTGGGCCAAGTGCTCGGACAAGCTCGCCAACGAGATGATGGCGCGCATCTCCTCGGTGCAGAAGGACGACGCCGGCCGCGACAAGCAGGTGAACTCCATCTACATGATGAGCCACTCCGGTGCGCGCGGTTCGCCCACGCAGATGAAGCAGCTCGCGGCGATGCGCGGCCTCATGGCCAAGCCGTCGGGCGAGATCATCGAGACGCCGATCATCTCGAACTTCAAGGAAGGCCTGACCGTTCTCGAGTACTTCAACTCGACCCACGGTGCGCGTAAGGGCCTCGCCGACACCGCGCTCAAGACCGCGAACTCGGGTTACCTGACCCGCCGTCTCGTGGACGTCGCGCAGGATTCGATCATCTCGGAAGTCGATTGCGGCTCGGAGAACGGCATCCAGATGCGGGCGATCATCGACGCGGGCAACGTCGTTGCCTCGCTTGGCGTGCGCATCCTCGGCCGTACCACGGCGGAAGATGTGCTCGACCCGGTCACCGGCGAGGTCATCACCCCGCGCGGGCGTCTGCTCGATGAAAAGGACGTCGCCGCCATTCAGGCCGCCGGCGTCCAGGGGGTCAAGATCCGCTCGGTGCTGACCTGCGAGACCAAGCGCGGCGTCTGCGGGACCTGCTACGGGCGCGATCTCGCGCGCGGCACGCCGGTCAACATGGGCGAAGCGGTCGGCGTCATCGCGGCGCAGTCGATCGGCGAGCCGGGCACGCAGCTCACGATGCGTACGTTCCACATCGGTGGCGCGGCGCAGTTCAACGAGCAGTCGTCGCTGGACAGCAACTTCGAGGGCAAGGTCGAGATCCGCAACCGCTCGGTCGCGCGGAACTCGGAAGGCGACCTCATCGCGATGGGCCGCAACCTCGTGGTGGCGATCGTCGGGCCGGACGGCAAGGATCGCGTGACGCACCGCATCCAGTACGGCGCGAAGCTCAAGGTCGACGACGGCGACACGATCAAGCGCGGCCAGCGCATCGTGGAATGGGACCCCTATACCCGCCCGATCCTGGCGGACGTGGACGGTTCGATCCGCTTCGACGATCTCGTCGAGGGCGCGTCGATGTCGGAATCGGTCGACGAGTCGACCGGTATCGCCAAGCGCGTCGTCACCGACTGGCGCGGCTCCGCGCGCACCTCGGACCTCAAGCCCTCGCTAGCGATCACCGGCGCGGACGGCAAGATCCTCAAGCTCCAGCGCGGCGGCGAGGCCAAGTACCTGCTCCCGGTTGACGCGATCATCGCGACCGACCCGCAGGCCAAGGTCAAGGCGGGCGACGTTATTGCCCGTATCCCGACCGAGAGCGCGAAGACCCGCGACATCACCGGCGGTCTGCCGCGCGTCGCGGAACTCTTCGAGGCGCGTCGTCCGAAGGAAGCGGCGATCATCGCCGAGACCTCGGGCACGATCCAGTTCGGCCGCGACTACAAGAACAAGCGCCGCCTGACCATCGTGCCGGACGAGGAGGGGCTGGAGCCGATCGAGTACCTGATCCCGAAGGGCAAGCACATCCACCTTCAGGAAGGCGACCGCATCGAGAAGGGCGAGTTCATTCTCGAAGGTCCGCCGGCGCCGCATGACATCCTCGCTGTCAAGGGCGTCGAGGAACTGGCAGCGTTCCTCGTCAACGAGATCCAGGAAGTCTATCGTCTGCAGGGCGTGAACATCAACGACAAGCACATCGAGGTGATCGTTCGCCAGATGCTGCAGAAGATCGAGATCACCGATGCCGGCGAAAGCGATCTCCTGGCGCAGGAGCAGATCGACAAGGTCGATTTCGACGAGATCAACGCGCAGCTCGCCGAGCAGGGCAAGAAGCCCGCTCTCGGGGTGCCGGTTCTCCTCGGCATCACCAAGGCCTCGCTCCAGACCCGTTCGTTCATCTCGGCGGCCTCGTTCCAGGAGACCACCCGCGTCCTCACCGAGGCGGCGGTCAACGGCAAGATCGACACCCTCGAGGGGCTCAAGGAGAACGTCATCGTCGGCCGCCTGATCCCGGCGGGTACCGGTGCGATGATGAGCCGCATCCGCGAGGTTGCCATGCGGCGCGACGATCTCATCGTCGCCCAGCAGGAGACCGACGCGCGCGATGCCGCCAACGAGGTCGCGAGCCTGCCGGCGGCGGAATAACCGCTGTCGCATGACGGAATTGACAAGGGCGGGGCTTCGGCTCCGCCCTTTTCGTCTGACTGGGGCAGGACGCCCGGCTTTCGGCCTTGTCCTGCCCGTTTCGGCGCAGGCATGAGCAGGCGGTGCGATGCTCTTGCCGATTTTTGGGGAATTTACGGTTGACATTCGGCAAAGGCCGAGTCAGAAGCACCCCACTCGGCAGGCCGTGATTTGTGCATGCTTCGCGGAACTTACGCGAAACGACCCGGATCAAACGCTGCCTTTCTAGCGACCTGGAACTCAGTCGGTCAGCGGTTTCTCGCGAAACCCGGATCGAGCCGGTCATGATCGGGAGGGGAAACCTTCGCGATCCTCTGGTTTAGGCGCCATTTGGGCCCCGCTTTGGCTTGGCCCAGACGGCGCGTTTTTGCGCTGCATGGCGGGCTGTCCCGCCGGCAGCGCGGGGAACGGCTCCGCAAGGGGCCTGCTCCGAGAGGGGCAAGAAACGGTCAGGAACCCGGCGGGCCAGCCCAAGGGGTTCAAAAGCTCCCGCGGGAGCGAACGCGAAGAGAAGGGCATCGAATGCCGACAATTAGCCAGCTGATCCGGAAGCCCCGGGAAGCCGTCAAGAACCGGAACAAGGTTCCGGCCCTTGAAGCCTGCCCGCAGAAGCGCGGCGTTTGCACGCGCGTCTACACCACGACCCCGAAGAAGCCGAACTCGGCGCTCCGCAAGGTCGCCAAGGTGCGTCTGACGAACGGCTTCGAGGTCATCGGCTACATTCCGGGTGAAGGCCACAACCTTCAGGAGCACTCGGTGGTGATGATCCGCGGCGGCCGCGTGAAGGACCTTCCGGGCGTTCGCTACCACATCCTGCGCGGCGTGCTCGACACGCAAGGCGTCAAGAACCGCAAGCAGCGCCGTTCGAAGTACGGCGCCAAGCGTCCGAAGTAAGAGGTCAGATCATGTCTCGCCGTCACGCTGCAGAGAAGCGCGAAATCATCCCGGACGCCAAGTTCGGCGACGTCGTTCTGACGAAGTTCATGAACGCCGTCATGTACGAGGGCAAGAAGTCGGTCGCCGAGCAGATCGTCTATGGTGCCTTCGATATCATCGAGAGCAAGGCCAAGGCCGAGCCGCTGCCGCTGTTCAAGCAGGCGCTCGAGAACGTTGCGCCGGCCGTCGAGGTCCGTTCCCGCCGCGTCGGCGGCGCGACCTATCAGGTCCCGGTTGAAGTCCGCGCCGAGCGTCGCCAGGCGCTTGCGATCCGCTGGATCATCAACGCGGCCCGCGCCCGCAATGACAAGACGATGGTCGAGCGCCTCTCCGCCGAGCTGCTCGATGCCGCCAACAACCGCGGCAATGCCGTGAAGAAGCGCGAGGAAACGCACCGCATGGCGGAAGCGAACCGCGCCTTCTCGCATTATCGCTGGTAATTCAGGTTCAGAAGGACGCCCGTTATGGCCCGCCAATACGCCCTCGAGGACTATCGCAACTTCGGCATCATGGCTCACATCGATGCCGGCAAGACCACCACGACCGAGCGAATCCTCTACTACACCGGCAAGAGCCACAAGATCGGTGAAGTGCACGAAGGCGCTGCGACCATGGACTTCATGGAGCAGGAGCAGGAGCGCGGCATCACGATTACCTCGGCCGCGACCACTGCGTTCTGGGAAGGCCGTGACGGCAAGAAGAAGCGCCTGAACATCATCGACACCCCCGGCCACGTCGACTTCACCATCGAAGTCGAGCGTTCGCTGCGTGTGCTCGACGGCGCCGTTTGCGTGCTCGATTCGAACCAGGGCGTCGAGCCGCAGACCGAGACCGTCTGGCGCCAGGGCGACAAGTACAAGGTTCCGCGCATCGTCTTCGCGAACAAGATGGACAAGATTGGTGCGGACTTCTACCGCTGCCTCTCCGACATCAAGACCCGTCTCGGCGCCAAGCCGGTTGCGATCCAGCTGCCGATCGGTGCAGAATCGGATTTCAAGGGTCTCGTCGATCTGATCCGCATGAAGGGCGTCGTCTGGGATGATGATGCGCTCGGCGCCAACTACCGCGATTGCGAGATTCCGGCCGATATGGTCGAGAAGGCCAAGCAGTACCGCGAGGAGATGATCGAGGCCGCCGTCGAGATGGACGATGCCGCGATGGAAGCCTATCTCGAAGGCACCGAGCCGTCGGAAGAGACGCTGCGCGCCTGCATCCGCAAGGCCGTTCTCACCGGTGCCTTCTATCCGGTGCTCTGCGGCTCGGCGTTCAAGAACAAGGGCGTTCAGACGCTGCTCGACGCCGTCGTCGATTTCCTGCCGAACCCGCTTGATCGCCCGGCGATCAAGGGCGTTGACGCCGACACCGGCGAAGAGGTCGAGCGCAAGTCGTCCGACAGCGAGCCGCTCGCGCTGCTGGCCTTCAAGATCATGGACGATCCCTATGGCGTCCTGACCTTCTGCCGCATCTACTCGGGCAAGCTCGAGTCCGGCATGTCGCTCGCCAACTCGACGCGCGAGAAGAAGGAGCGCATCGGCCGCATGCTGCTGATGCACGCGAACAACCGCGAAGAAATCAAGGAAGCCTATGCCGGCGACATCATCGCCGTGATCGGCCTCAAGGACAGCCGCACCGGCGATACGCTCTGCGACCCGAACAAGCAGGTCGTGCTCGAGCGTATGGAATTCCCGGAGCCGGTCATCGAGATGGCGATCGAGCCCAAGACCAAGGGCGACCAGGAAAAGATGGCGATCGCGCTCGGCAAGCTTGCCGCCGAGGATCCGTCCTTCCGCGTCTCGACCGACGTCGAGTCCGGCCAGACGATCATCAAGGGCATGGGCGAACTTCACCTCGACATCAAGGTCGACATCCTCAAGCGTACCCACAAGGTCGAGGTGAATGTCGGCGCACCGCAGGTGGCCTATCGCGAGACGATCACCCGCTCGGTCGAGCATGACTACACCCACAAGAAGCAGTCGGGTGGTTCGGGTCAGTTCGCCCGCATCAAGTTCACGGTCGAGCCGAGCGAGCCGAATGCCGGTTTCGTGTTCGAATCGAAGATCATCGGCGGTTCGGTGCCCAAGGAATATATTCCGGGTGTCGAGAAGGGCCTCGAAAGCGTCATCGGTTCGGGTCCGCTCGCGGGCTTCCCGGTGGTGGACGTCAAGGTCGTCCTCACGGACGGTGCCTATCACGAGGTGGACTCCTCGGCGATCGCCTTCGAAATCGCTGCCCGCCAGGGTCTGCGCGAGGCGCTTCAGAAGGCCGGCGCGGTGCTGCTCGAGCCGATCATGAAGGTCGAGGTCGTGTCGCCTGAGGAATACACCGGCTCGGTCATCGGCGACCTGAACTCGCGTCGTGGTCAGATCCAGGGCCAGGACATGCGCGGCAACGCCAACGTCGTCAATGCGATGGTGCCGCTTGCGAACATGTTCGGCTACGTGAACGCGCTGCGCTCGTTCAGCCAGGGCCGCGCCTCGTTCTCGATGGTGTTCGACCATTACGCCGAAGTTCCGCGCAATGTCGCGGAAGAGGTGATCGCGAAATACGCCTAATTCCGGTGCGGGTCCGCCCGCATCGTCCACACAATCCGGCGCCCAGCGCTGACATTCAGGAGTGCCACGATGGCCAAGGAAAAGTTTTCACGTTCGAAGCCGCATTGCAACATCGGGACGATTGGTCACGTTGACCATGGGAAGACGTCATTGACGGCGGCGATCACGAAGGTTCTTGCGGAGACGGGCGGCGCGACGTTCACGGCGTACGACCAGATCGACAAGGCGCCGGAAGAGAAGGCGCGCGGGATCACGATCTCGACGGCGCACGTCGAGTAC
>Ga0209794_1000412_pt1 | contig 68512 bp, 50 predicted proteins | sample EBPBio232013_DNA_FD_185869 | JGI IMG/M metagenome (GOLD analysis project Ga0209794, IMG submission 185869) | Wastewater treatment Type I Accumulibacter community from EBPR Bioreactor in Madison, WI, USA - Reactor 1_5/23/2013_ DNA (SPAdes)... | ecosystem: Engineered > Bioreactor > EBPR >...
CCATATAGCTTGCACTATTGTGAATGGTTGGTATCAGGGTTAGGTTAACATCGCCCTGGGCAAAATAGCGGATCTGTGCCTGAGCCGCACAGCCCAATAAGGCCAGTAATAATGGTAGGTAGATTTTTTTCATAGCAAGGTTTGTAAGCAAGGCTACGAAAAATTTTCGTTTATTCTTCCATTTCCAACAATAAGTTGGCCACCAGGGCGGTCCACCCGGTTTGGTGCGAGGCGCCCAAACCCTGACCACTGTCGCCATGAAAATATTCGTAAAACAAATGGGGCTCTCGAAAATGCTTCGCTGCCCATTCTTTCTGATGTGCCGGATGGTACCGGAACTGACCGGTTTCGCTGCGTTCAAATATTTTCAGCAATCGTTTTGAAAGCTCATTGGCGATTTGCTTCAAGGTTAACTTCCTGCCCGATTTCGCCGGAAATTCAAACGTATAGGCATCACCGTAATACGTATGAAATTTGCGCAAGGCCTGGATGATGAGGTAGTTGATGGGAAACCAGATGGGCCCCCGCCAATTGGAATTGCCGCCGAACATCGAACTGGTACTATCGCCCGGTTCATACTGAATGCGGTATTCGATGCCCTGGTAACTGAAAACAAATGGATGTTCCTGGTAATGTTTCGATAGGGAGCGGATGCCGTAGTCGGACAAAAACTCTGCTTCGTCGAGCAGGCGCTTTAACAAGAGCTCCAGCCGGTCGCCGAGCATGATGGCAAAAAGATAATTGCCGTCTTTGTTCTTCACTTCAATGTCTGAAATTATGCGGGCAAGATCGGGACGGGTTAGTCGGATCACTTCCAGGCGGGTATTGAATTCCCGCAGCTTCTCAAAAGAACTTTCATGCATGATCTCTACAGCCAGCAAAGGAATAATGCCCACCAGCGAGCGGATCTTCAGGCGCTGACTGCTGCCATTTTCAAACTGGATGGCATCATAGTAAAAAGCATCTTCTTCATCCCACAACGAAATATCTTTCTTACCAATATGGTGCATGGCCCAACCAATATTCAGGAAGTGCCGGAAAAATTTCGACGCCGATTCTTCATAGGCACGGTTGTGCTGCGCCAGCTCGAGCGAAATGCGGAGCATATTAATGGCATACATGGCCATCCAACTGGTGGCATCGGCCTGTTGTAATTTCTTAATGCCATAGGGCATGTGGTTGCGGTCGAACACCCCAATATTATCCAAACCAAGAAAACCACCTTCAAAAATATCGATGCCATTGGCGTCTTTCTGGTTTACCCACCAGGTGAAATTCATGAGCAGTTTCTGGAAGGCCCGCTCCAGGAATTCCCAATCAGCCGTGCCAGTTCTTTTTTTGTCGGCCTCAAACACATACCAAACCGACCAGGCATGCACCGGCGGATTTACATCACTGAAATTCCATTCGTAAGCAGGTATCTGCCCATTGGGATGCATATAGTACTCACGCAACACCAATTGCAATTGCTGTTTGGCAAACGCGGGATCAACATGCACAAAACTGGCCGCATGGAATGCCAGATCCCAGGCCGCAAACCAGGGATATTCCCATTTATCAGGCATGGAAATAATATTGCGCGATGTCAGGTGCTGCCAATCGTAGTTGCGTTTAAACAATCGTTGTGGCGCTGTTTCGCCAGGCTCACCAAAGAGCCACTTGTACACATCGAGGTAATAAAACTGCTTGGTCCACAGTAAGCCGCCAAAAGCATCGCGCAACAATTGCTGTTTGTCAGCAGGCATATTTGCCGGCATCAGTTGTTGATAAAAAGAATCGGTTTCTGCTTTTCGACTGGCCAGGATGGCATCAAAATCGATCCAGGGATGGTCGTTGGCAGTTTTGCTGAGTCGAACGCGAAAGCGGGCCACTTTGCCCGCGCCCAATTTCTTTTGGTACCAAACAGCCGATTTGGTGCCGCATTTTATAGGATTAACCGAATCCATGCCATCCACCACATGGTTGTTGATGCCGTCTTTCACATAGGCCGCATCATTGGGCCGGCTGTACATGCGAATATTATTGGTTTCATTGTCGCAGAACAATTGCTCGGCATTTTCATGATACAAAAAATACTGCCCGTTGCGCGTGGAATCGCTTAACAAACAACCATCGTTTAATGACCTGATGGCCGGTTTACTAAAGCGCGGATTGTGTTTCCAGAAATTACGAAACCAGAGTTGCGGCAACACATGTATGGTGGCGGCTTCAGGCCCACGATTGTATACGGTGATATTTAACAGGATATCATCAAAAGAAGCTTTGGCATATTCAATGAAACAATCGAAATATCGGTTTTCATCGAAGAGGCCGGTATCCAGCATTTCAAATTCAGGCGAATAGCGGTCGCGCTGGTTTTGCCGCAACAAATCCAAATACGGGAAAGCCGCCTGCGGATATTTATACAGGAACTTGCAATAAGAATGGGTAGGCGATGAGTCGAGGTGAAAATAAAGCTCCTTCACATCTTCGCCATGATTGCCTTCGTTGTTGGTGAGGCCGAACAGTCGTTCTTTCAACAGCGGGTCCTGCCCATTCCAGAAAGCGGGCGCGAGACAAAGTACCTGGTCCTGGTCGCAGAAACCTGCCAGTGCATCTTCTCCCCAACGATAGGCATAACTTCGTGCCAGGTCGTGGTTAATATAATTCCAGGTATTGCCTTCGAGACTATAATCTTCCCGAACCGTGCCCCATTGACGGTCTGCAACATAGGGTCCCCATTTTTTCCAGTTTTTCTGATTGGCCGATAATTCCAGCCGCTCATGCTCAGCATTGGTCAAGCGATGCAGTTAAAAGGTTAATATCGGCAGCGGCAATCGAAGCAGGGTACAAATAGTAAGATGCTAATGTATGAAAAGACTTCTTCAATCAATGAAATGAGACGTTGGTTGTTGCAAGGGCGCTTGTGCCACACCGGTTTGTTCAAAAACAGAATACTCGATGGTGCGACAAATGGAATTCAATGCCAGGTCGTTGGCTGCCTCACCAAAGGGTTCACCGATATCATCAACAATGGCATCCAGCGAAATAAAAGTATAGCTGATGAACATCACCAAAAAGGGCATCATCCAATGCAATACTTCCAGTAGCCCAAAAGGCAATAAAAAGCAATAGATATATACTACGCGGTGCAACAGCACATGGTAAGCAAAAGGCAGCGGTGTGTTTAATATGCGTTCGCAACCGCCAACAATTTCTGACATCACCGATAGCCGCTTGTCGGTTGCACTTAACTGCATGCTGTCGATCAAACCTTCGCGGTGTTTAACAGCCAGCCAGTTTGCCATCAGGTCAAGAATGGCCACTGGCTTAAAATATTTTTTTTCGATCGCGTCCATTTCTGCTGGCGACAACAATCTTTGCAAGTTTTTGCTGTCTTTTTTTCGCAACTCATCGTTAAGCGCCCAGGCGAAAGCTGCATTCAATCGCGCAAAATGTTGTTGGTCTTCGGGCGATAAGCCTGGCATCCATGCCATTGTTTCGCGTACCAGCGATCTTGTTTCATTAACAAGTGATCCCCAAAGTTTGCGGCCTTCCCAATAACGATCGTAACTGGCCGTGTTACAAAAGCCTACGAAGATGGCCAGCGAGATACCGATCAGTGTAAATATGGTGGGACTAACAGCAAACAAACGACCGTATCTGGTGCTTTGCAAGAAAAGAACAACAAACGAAAAGCCTGTTATAACAAGCAGTTGCGGCAATATTCTTGGCAATACCGAGCCATGCCAGGCAAAAAGCATTCGCGTCCAATGTATTCTTTCTCTAACGATCATGTATAGTTGTTTTGGCTCATAAAGGTACAAATCCCCCTAATTAAGCCAGGTTTGTTATATTTGCCGTTTGCCTAGCGTGAAAAAACGACTACCATGGAAGGATACTATGTTCAGTTGTTTAGTCCGCACGGACTGATTAGATACAACAACCCCGAGATTGGCCGCGACCGGGATACAGGCGGCCAGGTGAAATATGTACTCGAATGCCTTGAAGCTTTGTCTGCCCACCCGGCCATCAGAAAAGTGGATCTCTTTACCAGAAGAATTGCAGACAAAAGGGTTTCGCCCGGTTATGAATCGGAAACAGAAATTGTAAACGACAAGGCGCGTATTGTTCGGATGACCTGCGGTGGCACGCAGTACCGCAGCAAAGAATCACTGTGGGAATACCTGGATGAATTTATCGACAATACGATTCGTTTCATTGAAAAGGAAGACGACTTTCCCGACGTGGTACACGGCCACTATGCAGATGGCAATTACCTCGCCGCGCAAATCAGCGATGTGTATGGCATCCCTTTTCTTGCCACCGGTCACTCACTCGGCAGGAACAAAAAGCAACTCTTGTTACAACAGGGGATAAGCGCTGAGAAGATCGACGAGAAATTTAATATGGAACGTCGCATCGCAGTAGAAGAATCGACCTTGCAAAAAGCCGATGCATTTATTGTTAGCACCCAACATATCATCGATAGCCAATACCGCTTGTACCAGCAGTTTGCACCCGAAAAATTTCACGTGATACCACCGGGGGTAAACAATGAATTGTTTTATCCGTTCTATCGTTTCGATATGCCTTCATTCCGGATGTCGATCGAACAGGAACAAACCGTGTATCGCGTCAGTACCGACATGGATCGTTTTCTTTTCAATCCGGCGAAGCCGCTGATCTTATCGATTGGCCGGGCCGACAAACGGAAAAATTTTGAAACGATTATCCAGGCTTTTGGCAACGACCGAGAATTGCAATCGATGGCCAACCTGGCCATATTTGCCGGCGTGCGGAAAGACATTACACAAATGCCCGAAGAAGAACAGTCGATCCTCACCAACCTGCTATTGTTGATGGACAAATACGACCTCTACGGCAAAATGGCCATTCCTAAAAAGAACGACCCCAGTCGCGAAGTGCCCGAAATATATCGCCTCGCCGCGCGAAAGATGGGTGTGTTCGTCAATGCTACTCCTGGTGAAAACTTTGGGTTGACCATTGTGGAAGCCTCTGCCTGCGGACTACCCGTCATCGCTTCACCAAGTGGCGGTCCCAAAGAAATTTTAGCGCAATGTGAAAATGGGTTGTTGGTGGATGTAGAAGATCCCGCTGCTATTGCGCAGGCGTTGAAAACCATTATCGCCGACCAGCCATTGTGGAACCGCTATTCTGCCAATGGCATCATGGGGGTGGATCAATATTATTCGTGGACGGCTTTTGCCGACAAATATGTACAGGTATTGCAGGAATTAGCGGGCCGCAGTATCGAGCCGGGTACCAGCTTTCCGGGAAAACCAGCGTATGGGAAAAAACTCACGCGCGCCACGCACTTTTTTATCAGCGACCTCGACGGCACCCTGGTTGATGGACGTAATAGTCCCGGGCTCGACGCCCTCTCCAACTGGTTTGCACAAAGAAGTGATGACATGGTTTTTGGGGTGGCAAGCGGCCGCAACCGCGACTTAACAGCAAAGGCATTTACAGAATATGATTTGCCGGCACCCGATATCATGATCTGTTCTGCGGGCGCTGAAATTTACTATACCGATAAAATGATTCCCGACAATGGTTGGGAAAAACACATCGACTACCAATGGCGAAAAGCAGAATTGAAAACAGCGTTGCAAAAATTTCCAGGCATTCGCTTGCAGGAAGACGATGCCCAGCGAAGGTTTAAACTCAGTTATTATGTCGACAACGGTTTTACCGACGATCAACTGGCCGACCTGTACAAATTTCTCGACGATGAGCGGTTGCGCGTAAAATTGTTGCTCACCGAAAACAAATACCTCGACTTCCTGCCTTTCCGCGCCAGCAAAGGCAATGCGGTGCGATACCTCAGCCACAAATGGAAAATGCCATTGGAAAATATCATCACGGCCGGCAATAGCGGCAATGATAAAGACATGTTAACCGGTAAGATGAAAGGTATTGTGGTAGCCAATTACAGCGAAGAACTGGCTACACTCAAAAAGAGCCGGTCGGTTTATTTCGCAGAAAAAGAATTGGCGGCCGGCGTGTTAGAGGGACTGCATCACTATTTAGCAAAATCATAAGCGATAGCCATCAAAAAAACACCGCGCTTACGAATTGTAAACGCGGTGTTATTGGAATAGATATTTTTTTGCTGTCGCAGAAAGACTGTTAGGCCTCACAGCTTTTACAACTCACCAGGCTGGTGACCATTTCTTTCGACACACTCTGGCTGCGCTGGTAGTACAGGGTTTTGATACCGAGTTTCCAGGCTTCAATCAGCAGGCGGTTCACTTCTTTCACCGGCAGATCGGCCGGGATATTCAGGTTCAGGCTCTGCGACTGGTCAACATATTGCTGGCGTATAGAAGCTTGTTGAATAATTTCCAACTGGCTGATCTCTTTGAAGGTTTTGAATACTTCTTTTTCTTCGGTAGTCAAACCCGAGAGGTGTTGCACACTACCATGGTTCAGCATGATGCTGCGCCAGGTGTCTTCATTGTCCATGCCTTTTTTCTCCAGCAATGCTTTCAAGTACTTGTTCTTGCGCATGAAATTGCCTTTCGACAAACCGGCTTTGTAGTAGTTGCTGCTAAAAGGTTCGATACCTGGCGATGTTTGTCCCAGGATGGCCGAAGACGAAGTAGTTGGTGCAATGGCCAGCAAGGTAGTATTGCGGCGGCCATAGCCTTTCAGCATTTCCGGTTCACCGTAAATCCAGGCCAGGTCCTTGCTTGCTTTCACGGCTTTGTCTTCAATGTCTTTGAAGATCATGGCCGTCAGTTGCTTGGCACGCAGCCCTTCAAACGGAATCATGTTTTTTTGCAGGTATGAGTGCCAGCCGAGTACACCGAGGCCCAGGGCACGGTGGCGTTTGGCGAAACGGTTGGCTGCTTCGAGGTAGTGGTTGCCCTCTGTTTTGGCAATGAATTCCTGCAACACCGCATCGAGGAAATAGATGGCCAGTTTAACCGCATTGGTGTCTTTCCATTCGTCGTACAACTCGAGGTTCATCGACAACAAGCAGCAGATAAACGACTCGTCTTCGTTAGACGGCAGCATGATTTCTGAGCAGAGATTGCTGGCGTTGATCGAAAGATTTTTGTCTTTGTAAACCTGTGGTTTGTTGCGGTTCACGTTATCGGTAAAGAAGATATAGGGCAGGCCTTTCTGTTGGCGGCTCTCGAGCACTTTCGCCCAGATCTTACGCTTCTCCATATCGCCATCAATCATGTCCTGCATCCAGTAGTCAGGCACACATACGCCATTGAACAGGTTCTGAATGGGATGACCAATGTCTTTGATGCGCAGAAAATCTTCAATATCACCATGGTCAATATCCATATAGGCAGCGAAGGCACCACGGCGAACGCCTCCTTGCGAAATCGTATCCATCGCTGTATCAAACAAGCGCATAAAACTAACGGCACCACTACTCTTACCGTTGTCGGTAACAGCACTGCCTCTTTCGCGCAGGGAGCCGAAATAAGCCGATGTGCCACCACCCAGTTTGGTTTGCATGATCACTTCGCCCAGCTTGTGCGTGATGCCTTCAATATGATCGGGCACATGCACATTGAAGCAGGAGATGGGCAGGCCACGTTCTGTACCCATATTGGCCCAGATCGGCGAGCTCAGGCTCATCCAGCCACGCTCTACCATTTCTTTGAATGCATCTTTCAGTTCAGGTTTGTACAAACGTTGTGCAGCAGCGCTACAGATACGTTCAATGGCGCCCTCTACCGTTTCGCCCTTAAGCAGGTATCCGCGGTTGAGGATTTGTTCGCTTTCTTCGTTCTTCCACCAGAGTTTTTCATGTTCGTTGGAAGGAATCAGTAATTGTTCGGTAGCAGTGGGCACTGGGTTTTGTTCAAATAAGGTGGTCATGGCAGGTGTATATTAATGGGTATCAGAACAGATCGTAAGCAGAAATGCTCTTGTCAAATTTGGTGTATTCTACAGGACGTTTGGCGAAGAAATCATCGAGACTGTTCGAGAAAACTTCTTCTTCAAACCAAAGCATTGGTGCGATGTCTTTGGTCGTAATATTAAATACCGGTGCAAAGCCGATCTGCTCCAGGCTATCGTCGGCGCGCTTCTTCATAAAATTGGTGAGGTCCTGTTTCTTCACAATATCAATATCGCCTGCATTGAAAATCCAGTCGAGCATACGGCCTTCGGTTTCGATCGATTGGGCCACGGTTGTGCGCACGTGTTCAATCATTTCAGCCGAAAAAATATCAGGGTACTCGCCGCGCAGTTTGTTTACTATATAAATACCAGCGTTGGCATGGATTTGTTCATCCACCGAAGTCCATGCGATGATATTGCTAACATTCTTCATCAGTCCCTTGAAACGGGTGAAAGAAAGTATAATCGCAAACTGCGAAAACAGGCTCACGTTTTCAATCAACAGGCTGAAAAGAATCAAAGAGGTGATATAGGATTTGCGATCGTCAGATTTGGCGTTTTGCAGGGCACCAGAAAGATAGTCGATCCGCTCGCGCACCACCGGTACGTCGAGCAGTTTCTCGAACTGGTTATTATACCCCAGCACTTCCAGCAGGCGCGAATAGGCTTCTGAGTGGCGGAATTCACATTCAGCGAAAGTGGCACCCAAACCATTCATTTCCGGCTTCGGAAAATGCTGGTAAAGATTACCCCAGAAAGATTTCACCGCTACTTCAATCTGCGCAATCGACAACAGGCTGTTTTTGATGGCATTTTGTTCAGCAGCACTCAAATGGGCATGAAAATCCTGGATATCGGCCGTAAAATCCACCTCCGAATGCACCCAAAACGATTTATTAATGGCCGATGTAAACTGGAGTACTTCGGGGTACTCAAAAGGTTTGTACTGGATTCTCTTATCAAATAAGCCCATGACGTAAAAAATTTCTGTTAAGGAATGGTCCCGGCTGGAGCGGTGGTTAACCAAAGTCGGGGGTTAAATTTCAGGCTTTGATTTTTCCCGACACCTTAAAGAAATTAACGGTATGTGAACAAGTCGACTGGTTTTTTTGGGCTTTTTAATTCCTGGTTTTGTGCCACCGGGGGATGTGAAAAAATCACTCCCTCTAATTCTTTGATAATAAGATATATGTAAATTATCTCTATGCGAAGCCCCGGGTAATGCCCGCTCCCCGCCTGCTGGCCAGTTGTTGAAAACCCCTAAATACCCTTAACCTGTACACCATTGCCGGCCTTCTTCTTCAACGCGCGCCTGGTCAGTTTTAGGTCTTTAAAATAACCGATGGTGCCGATATCAACCTTAGGCATGACTATAACTTGTGCAGGGTGCCAACGAATATACTAAGGCCTGTTGCTATTTGGCCGTAGCCGGGTGAAAGGTTTGCCAGGAATGCCAGAACTCCTGTGATACGGGTATCGGCTGCAGTGAACTGTCTTTCAACGCGCCCACAATGCATTTTCCGTCGAGGGTCCACACCGATCCGGTACGGCTATCGGTCATGCTGTTGGGGGCCGTTGCCTTGAACGACAAACTGTAATTAGCAACGATACGACGCAGGGCATGAAAACTGGCAGTATCATCTTCAAGCGTAATGACAAAGGGCAAATTCGCAAAAGAATCTTGCAACAAACGGTGTTGAACCAGTTGGTTCCAGTCGTAGGCCTTGGCCCGGTTATCTACCACCATGCCCAACACCCACGACTTTGGTTGCCACGATAAAGAGTCTCTTTTTTCGAGCGAGCTTTTCACATTTCCACGATCGTAGCTTGCCAGTTTTTCATACTGTTTGGAAAAATTACTGTCGGCCTGCATGACCAAGGTTGACGGATGAAGTCTTGACCAGGCGGACAATTGCATCTGTTGCGAGGGCAATTCTTTTAGTGCCTGTCCCTTCAGCGGACCGGTAATGGCTTCGCCTGAAACCTGTCGCCACCAGCTATGTGTCGTCGCATCTTCAAACATGGCATTGAAATGGTCCATGCCCACAAGGCGGAAATCTTCGTTTTTGCCATTGACCAGCGGACTATACACGCGTCCAGTTCGGCACACCGTACAATAAGTCACCATCACCGGTTGACCACCCACCGTGTCACGCACCTGGTGATGATATCCAATATATTGAATCGGATAGGCCTTGGCCTCGCCATTGATCTCTATGCCCAATACCAGTTTGTTATTTGCCACCCCGGCCGCTGCCACGGGCAGAAAGCTGGTTACCCTCGGCTGGTAAAACATTTTATCGGCGAGAAAACGAAAATTGAAAAGATAAAAAACAACCGCGTATACCAGGACGCCAAGCAGTGCAAGAAATTTGCCGCGGCCACCGAGCAATTGCCACAAGGGCGCTGTGAAAAATGCCAACAGCAATAGCAAGGGTAACCGAATCCACCAGCTATGCTGGTCGAGCCAATAGGCAATATGCACTGTATCGGCCGCCTGGCTACCAGGAAAGGGCATGATAAAATAAACACGCAGTATTTCTACAACGAGCAATAACAATAGCACCAGTACAAAACGAAACACTTGCATAGTAAATAGGACTTTGAAGGGGCGGGCAGGTCGCGTGAAAATAAACCGGCCGTTTATCAATAAAAATACAGCTTATCCTTTTTACCCATTAATTTTAAAGCCCAACCAAAACCAACCATATTTCATGCGGTTATTGCTGCCGTTACTTGCTTTGCTCTTTGTCGTGGCCGACCACAGCTTTGCGCAGACTTCGGCCATATTTAAGCCAGACTCCATCAAAAAGGAATTGAATGCCATTCGCATACAATCCTTTCCAAAAATCGATGGCGTTCTCAATGAACCCGAATGGCAATTGGCGCCGCTTTCGCCCTCGTTTACACAAGTAGAACCGCACCAGGGGCAACCAGCGGTTTCGCAAACCCTGGTGAAAGTAATGTACAACAAACAAAACCTGTACATCGGTGCGTTCATGAAAGACTCATTGGGTAAAAAAGCCATCAGGGCCACCGATTTCAAAAGAGATTTCGACTGGCGCTCGCACGATGTGCTGAACATTGGCTTTGATGGTTTCAATGACCAGCGCAATTCGATGAGCTTTGCCACCAACCCATACGGCGTTCAACGCGACTATCTTGGTTTTGATGCGCTCTATTTTGATATTGATTGGGACGCGCTGTGGAAAGTGCGTACCACCCGCACCGATTCGGGTTGGTATGCAGAAATTCAAATTCCCTGGCAAACCCTGCGCTATAAAAAAGACATCGACTCCATTCAACATTGGGGTATCAATATTTATCGCAGCCGACGTGCCAGCAATGAACTGTCGGCATTCTCGCCCTTTCCCCGCGCGTATAGCGCTTCGCGCATGGACTACGCGGGTTTGTTGAAAAACATCCAACCACCACCGCCTTCTTCCAATATTCGTATACAACCTTATGTACTTGGTATCGACGATCGTTACAATGGTACCGCACCGTTGAAAGAAGACAAACAGAAACTGAAAGTCGGTGGTGATATAAAATGGGCGATCAACCCGAACACGGTGTTGGACATTACGGCCAATACTGATTTTGCACAGGCCGATGCCGACCTTCGCGTCAATAACAGCACGCGCTTTTCTGTTTTCTTTCCGGAAAAAAGACAGTTCTTTTTGGAGAATGCGTCGTTGTTTAGTCCGGGGGTGCAGCAGGCCACTGATGGCTCCGGCGGACAAATGCAAACCCAACCTTTCTTCAGTAGATCAATTGGCCTCGACGATGCCGGTACGCCGATACCCATCATCGGCGGTGGCCGCTTTGTACACCGTTCGGTAAAACAGAATTATGGCGCACTGGTGATGCGGCAAAACAGTTCAGAAGGTAGTCCCGTTACTGATTTTTTCGTGGGCCGGTATTCACGTAACCTTGGTGCACAAAGTCGCTTCGGCGGATTGCTGTCGGTAAAGAACAGTTCCCTGAGCACGAATATAACTGGTACGGTGGATGGGTTCTTTCGCATTGGTGCTGCGCAGTCTTTCAACAGCATGCTCACGTTCACCAATACCTCGGCTGGTAACAAACAAGGTGTGAGTGGTTTTGTGCAATATGTAAACAATACCAACCACTATAAAATTTGGGTAACGCAATCGGTGGTGACCAAAGACTACGATCCACAGATGGGTTTTATTTCGCGGAAAGATGTCATCGGCACTACACCGGGTATCAACTGGTATTACCGTGGCCGTTGGTTGCCATTCAAAAAATTCATTCGCGCGTTTGAGCCAGGGGTGATGCCTGAATTTTATTTCCAGGCATCTACCGGTAAGTACATTGAACAAAGTTTGTATCTCTGGCCATTCTGGTTGAATTTACAGAATGGCGGGTACCTGGGTTACTCCATTTCGCCGGTAATGCAACGTCTCACCGAACCGTTTCAACCACTGGGTGTTACCATTACACCGGGTACTTATCGATACCTGGTGCAAGAAGCCTGGGCAGGTACCGATCCCTCAAAAGTGATCAGCCTGATTGCTACTTATCGTTGGGGCGAATACTATGATGGCCATATGCGCTCTTCCAGTATCAAATTGCAAATAGCACCCATTCCGCATATTTCGATCCTGGCACAGTTTAATCGAAATCATTTGGCGCAAGTGGGCGACCTGGCAGGCACGAAAAATGTTGATCTCTATATCATCCAGGGACGATTCGCGTTGAACCCTCGCCTACAGTTGATTGGTTTTTACCAGAACAATTCACTCGACCATACGCAGGCTTACAATATTCGGTTCTCCTGGGAGTATAAACCCCTTTCATTCCTTTACCTGATTTATAATCATCGGGCCATCAGCGACCCCTTGCGATTTGTGAAACAATCAGAAGACCATGTAATGGCGAAGATCAGTTACCTGCGGCAGTTGTGAGTGCAGAAATGCCATTGCTCGTTTGGGAAAAATTGATATTATTGGTTACTGGTACACCGAAAAGAAATTGTATGAAGAAAGATGCCTTGCATGCAAGAAGAAAATTTTTGCAACAACTCGGCGCCACCGGCCTGGCGCTCGGTGCTTCGCCCTTTGCCTCACTGGCCCTGCAAGAAAAAGCCGAAGAGCGGATACTGCGGTATGACCGAAAAATTGCATCCACCGATAAACTGAGAATAGGCGTGATTGGTTATGGTGTGCAAGGACATTTTGACCTAGACGTAGCGCTGCGCGTACCGGGCGTTGAATTGGCTGGTATCTGCGATTTGTATGATGGTCGACTGCAACGCGCGAAAGAGCTGCATGGCAAGGAATTGTTCACCACGATCAATTATAAAGAGCTGCTCAACCACTCCGATATTGATGCCGTATTGGTTTGTACCACCGACTGCTGGCACGCACCCATCACCATCGATGCATTGGCCAAGGGAAAACACGTGTACTGTGAAAAACCATTGGTGTACAAAAGGAGCGAGGGACATCCCGTTATTGCGGCGGCAAAAAAAGCAAATAAAGTAGTACAAGTAGGCAGCCAGCGGGTCAGCAGTATCGGCTATGCCAAAGCGCATGAATTATTGAAGGCGGGTGAAATAGGCGCATTGAATATGGTGAATGCGGTCTATGATCGGCAAGGTTCCATTGGCGCCTGGGAGTACACTATTCCCGATGATGCGAGTGCGTTGACAACCCACTGGGATAAATTCATTGAAGTAACCCAAAAGATGGCCTATGATGCCAAAAAGTTTTTCTGGTGGCGGGCGTTTAAAGAAGTTGGCACAGGCGTAGCTGGCGACCTGTTCATACACTTGTTAAGTGGCGCGCATGTGATTACTGGCTCATTGGGTCCGGAAATGATTTTCAGCACCGGGCAAATCAGTTATTGGAAGGATGGCAGGAATATGCCGGATGTGATGTCGGGCGTGATGCAGTACCCGGCCAGCGCTGCGCACCCGGCTTTTCAATTGACCTTGCAGGTGAATTTTATCAGTGGTACCGGCGGACAAGAAATCATTCGCTTTATCGGTTCGGAAGGTGTGATGGATGTGCGTGACAACGATATTTTCATCAAGCATAGTATCATGCCCGAAGCACCTGGTTTTGGTGGCTACGATTCACTGTTTACGTTCCCTAAGGCCATGCAAGATCGTATGCAGGCCGCTTACGATGCCAAGTGGACGGCGGCGCAACGCAAGGGTCGTCAGAAAGACGATGTTATTTACCGCGCGCCGGCCAATTACGATGAACACCTCGATCATTTCACTGGATTTTTTGATGCCATCAGAACCGGTAAGCCGGTGGTGGAAGACGCTGCCTTCGGATTCCGTGCAGCCGGCCCTGCTTTGGCCTGCAATGAAAGCTATTTCAACAAGCAGGTGATACATTGGGATCCGGTGGCGATGAAATGACCATAATAATTTAATCAACTGATTCAGCTATGAAACGATTGCAACATACCGCCTTGGCCATCGGTTTGTTCCTTTTACTGTTGGCTGCCTGCAAAACAAAAACGGATGGCCATAATACATTGACAGCCCAGGAACAGAAGGATGGATGGATACTGCTGTTCGACGGCAAAACAACCAATGGCTGGCATTTGTATAACAAAGGAAACACCCCATCAGCCTGGGTGGTTGACAGTGGTGCATTGGTTTGCCGCCGCAACACAGGCCGGGATAATTTTGAGCACGGCGACTTTGTTACCGATCGCGATTTCGAAAATTTTGAATTGCATTTCGATTGGAAGATTTCACAAGCTGGCAATAGCGGTGTATTTGTGAATGTGGTTGAATTGCCGGGGGTAAATACGGCCTGGTCCACCGGTCCCGAATACCAATTACTCGAAAACAGCAATCCCGATTTTGTTAAGCCCGAAAAACGGGCGGGTTGTTTATTCGGGTTCGGCGCGCCGCTGCACGATGCGCCAGTGAAACCTTATACCGACTGGAACCAATCGGTCATTAAACAACAAAATGGGAAAGTGGCGTTCTACCTGAATGGCATCTTGACGGCATCGCGCGATTTTAAAGCCGCCGACTGGCCAGCGGCCATCAGCCAAACGGGGTTCAAGCATTTTCCGGAATATGGAAAATATACCAGGGGGAAAATTGGCTTGCAGGATTGGGCGAAAGGCATAGCTTTCAGAAATATTAAGATCAAAGAATTGTAAACCATACAAAAACTATATATGCAAAGAAGAAGATTTCTCGAGCTGACGGCGCTGACGGCCGCGTCATTATCAGCTTTTCCCACAATGGCTGAGGCGTTTAAACGCAAGTCGCTGGGTCTTCAATTGTATACGGTGCGCGAAGCGGTGGCCAAAGACCTGGAGGGCACCCTCCATCGACTCGCTGCAATGGGCTATACAAAACTCGAGATCTACGGATACAACGGAAGTTTTTTCGGTAAAACGGCGGCGGAATTCAACACAATTTTAAAGAATGCAGGTATTAAAGTGGTGAGTTCACACCACCTCAGTGGGTTGGGCATGAAAATGAAAGGCTCATTAACAGATGGATGGGACAAGGCGGTGGAAGACCTGCATGCCATCGGCGCCAAATACATGGCCTGTGCCTATATGATGCCCAATGAAAGAACGGCCGACAACTACCACGCACTACCGGATCTATTGAATAAGTCGGGTGAAAAATCGAAGGCAGCCGGTATTCAGTTTGCGTACCACAACCACGACTTTGAGTTTGAGAAACTGGACGATACCCTGGTATATGATTACCTCATCAATAAGACCGATGCCAACCTGGTGAAGATGGAGATGGACCTGTATTGGATTTCCAAAGCCGGTCACGATCCGGTGGCTTATTTCGACAAATATCCCGGCCGGTTCCCCCTCTGGCATGTGAAAGACATGGCTGCTGGTTCGGGCGATATAACCGAAGTGGGCCATGGCACCATCGACTTCGATCGAATTTTTGCAGCCCGCAAAAAAGCCGGACTGGAGCAATGGTTTGTAGAGCAGGATGTGAGCAAGGGTGATATTTTTGAGAGCATTACAGCGAGTCGCGCCTACCTGGAAAAGAAAGGCTACAAATAAGCGCTGACGCTATTCATAAATACTTCTTGTATGGCCAGCAATTTCGAACGGGTATATAAAATGTCTTTCGCGAGTGTATATCCGCACTATATCCAAAAGGCGGAGAAAAAAGCGCGTACGAAAGAAGAGGTGGATGAGATCATCTGTTGGCTCACGGGTTACAGTTTGCCGCAACTGAAAAAGGAGATAGACAATAAAACCAGCTTTGAGCAATTTTTCAACCAGGCCCCGCAGTTCAATCCGAATGCGTCGAAGATCACCGGCGTCATCTGCGGCTACCGCGTGGAGGAAATCAAAGAGGAGCTGATGCAGAAGATTCGGTACTTGGACAAACTGATCGATGAGTTGGCCAAAGGAAGACCGATGGAAAAGATATTGCGGAAGTAACCTGGTGTGAGCAAGCAGTGTATGCCGTACTAATTCAGTAATCGGCTAACATTGTGTTTGTACATTTTACCGATAGGAATTTTATAGGCAGACAATACAATGCTGTTTCCTTCAATGCTTTTGATCTGTTTCGGCGCTACGGCAAAAGATTTATGAACTTGTACAAATTCATCTTTTGGCAATAGTTCCATGAAAGAAGAAAACTTGTTGCGAATGGTTATTGTAAACAAAAAAGTCGCCGAAGCGACTTTTGCATGTGTTTAAAAACCAAGCTCCCCCTGCTGGACTTTCTTTGAACCAAATCATCCAAGATTTAATGAAATTTGCCGACCTCTCGGAGTGACAATTGTAGGTAGTATTTAAATATATAAATCTTTTATAGCATATGTAGTATATTTTAAATGACCATATTTCAATTATTTAATCAAATTTATACAAAATAAGCTAATTGTGGTACAACATAATAAGCTAATTTTGGTATGTCACAATAAGCTAATTTTAGAAACTAAATGGAAGGGGCATGGCAACACCGAACGACAAACTCGCTGAATCACTCCAAGTTTTGCAGGAGCTGCAAAACGGAGGGGTTATCGCCATTCGCTCAAATCAGCTATCGCGGACTCATCGTGAACGACTTTTAAAACAAGGGTTCTTAAAAGAGGTTATGAAAGGCTGGTATATCCCAGCAGGTCCGGATGAACTCCCTGGTGATAGTACATCTTGGTATGCTTCATTCTGGCATTTTGCAGCGGAATATCTGCACGAAAGATTTGGAAACAATTGGAGCATAAGCCCAGAGCAATCCGTCATGCTTCATGCGGCAAATTATGCTGTTCCAACCCAATTATATATTCGTGCTTCGGGGGCAAGAAATCATATTACCGAACTTATACACGGCACTTCTTTATTAGAAATACGTGCGGCATTACCGAATGAAGCCGATCTTATAGAAAAAGACGGGCTTAGATTATTTTCATTGAGTTCGGGGCTAATAAACTGCAATGAAAATTTTTACACACGAAACCCCACGGATGCACGGACAGCGTTACTGATGATACGAGATTCATCGGAAGTATTAGGAATGTTACTCGATGGGTCGCATAGCGTTGTTGCAGGAAGATTGGCAGGAGCTTTTCGCAATGTCGGTCGAACAAGAATTGCAGATGAAATACTTGATAGCATGAAAGCGGCAGGTTTCACCAATAGAGAAACCGATCCGTTTGAACATAAAGCACCGGTTATCATTCCGCAACGAGAACGATCTCCATACATCAACAGAATTCGGCTGATGTGGGCTACCATGAGAGAAGTAGTATTGCAGGAATTTCCAGTCGCTCCCGGAATGCCGCCAGATATTGAGGCGTATATAAAAGAAGTAGATGATAACTACATAAACGACGCCTATAACTCCCTTTCAATCGAAGGATACAGGGTTACGCCGGAACTCATTGAAAAAGTCCGCAGCGGCAAATGGCAGCCCGATTTAAATGAGGATGATAGAAACCAATCGAACGCGTTGGCTGCAAGAGGTTATTGGCAAGCTTTTCAGGCAGTGAAGGAAAGCGTAAGAAAAATTTTGAATGGCGATAACGCGGGTAATGTAACCGATAAGGATCACGGCACTTGGTTCCGTGAATTATTCGGTCCCAGCGTTACGGCAGGTATTCTGAAAGCATCCGATCTCGCCGGATACAGAAACATGCCGGTCTTCATTAGACGGTCCCATCACACCCCCCCAAATGTCGATGCGGTCAGAGATTTAATGCCTGTGTTATTTGAAATGCTTGCGGAAGAAAAAGAAGCCGCCGTTCGTGTTGTTCTAGGGCATTTTATTTTTGTATATATCCACCCATATCGTGACGGGAATGGCCGGATTGGAAGATTTTTGATGAACACGATGATGGCATCGGGCGGCTATCCATGGACTGTGGTTCCGCTAGCAAGACGAGACGAATATATGGCCGCGTTGGAAAGCGCAAGTGTTGGCCACGATATTCGGCCTTTTGCTCAGTTTTTAGCAAGCCTTCTTCCAAATGAATGATGTGATATGCTTAAAAATTTTAAACATCAATAAAACTTTACACCGCTAAAAATGAAACCTATTAACTGACAGGTGAAGAATAAGATTTGCCCCTGTGACATCTAGAACATCACTTTGATTAAAACCTTTTTGCATAGCCACAACTAACGCGTCGTTTGATGCCTGGAGAGCATCGATCTTTTGGCTGAGATTTTTAATCAAAATTGTAAAATCTTCCATCAATTATTAATTGATGTTGACACTGATAGGACAGTGTCCACCCGCGATTTGAGTGTAAAGAAATCAATTAAACCAATTTAAAAAACTAATCTTATAATTTATTGATTGTATGGAAATTGATATCATAGATGATAGTATCCGTATTTCAGTGCTAAAAGCCTGAAATCTGGAAGTTGTGTAATGGAAGGGAAATAAAAAAAGGGCTTCATCGGCTGAAACCCTTTCTGGTGGCTGCTCCCCCTGCTGGACTTGAACCAGCGACCCTCTGATTAACAGTCAGATGCTCTAACCAACTGAGCTAAGGAGGAATGCGGGGTGCAAAAATAGGGGTTTTCACTTTATACCCAAGCAAAAAACGGCTTTTTTCTGGTGGTTCGCCCGGGCGCTGGTTTACCTGTCGGGTAGCACCCGTCAGGTGGAAACCGACGGGTAAAAACGCTAAGATTTGGTAACAGAGATACCCTAATTTGCCCGTAGGAAAACCAAACCAACCATGCGTGTACTATTGATAGGGGCCATCCTCATCGCCAGCTCGGCGCAAGCCCAACAAGCGGCTAATGGAAGTCAGCAAACCGCCACCGGAAGCCAGCAAATAGCCAAAGGAATAGTGTATGAAGACGCCAACGGCAACGGCAAAAAAGACCGGCGCGAAAAAGCTGTTGCGGGGGTGGCGGTGTCGAATGGCAAGGCGGTGGTGTTGACCGATGCCAAAGGCAATTATCGGCTGCCCATCGGCGATGACGCCATTGTTTTTGTGGTTAAACCCGCCGGTTATAAACTTCCCCTGCAGGAAAATAAACTCCCGAAATTTTATTATAACCACAAACCAGCCGGATCGCCCGCTGCGATGAAATACAAAGGCGTTGACCCCACGGGTCCGTTGCCGAAATCGATCGATTTTGCCCTGCTGCCCGGCGGCGAATCTGATGTTTATACCGCGCTGGTATTCGGCGATCCACAACCGCTTAACGAAACGGAACTCGGCTATTTTGATAGGGGCATTGTAGATGAAGTCTCGGGCATTGTTGATGGTGTTCGTGGCTTGGACGATAAGGCGAACAGCATTCAACAAGTGGCATTTGGGATCAGCCTGGGCGACCTGGTTTGGGATGACCTCAACCTGCAGCCCAAGTACATCGAAGTCATGAAAAAAATCGGACTGCCCTGGCACAATACCATGGGCAACCACGACATGAATTACGAAGCTACCAGCGACTCACTTTCTGATGAAACCTTTGAGCGAAATTTCGGTCCCGCGACCTATTCTTTTAACTACGGCCAAGCACATTTTATCATCTTCGACGACATCCTCTATCCCGACCCGCGCGACCAAAAAGGGTATTGGGGCGGTTTTCGGAAAGACCAGCTCGATTTCATGGAGAATGACCTCAAGACTGTACCGAAAGACAAACTGGTGATTTGTGCTTTTCATATTCCGCTGCAGCAATATGCCGACAGCTATAACCTGACTGATCGCCAGCGCTATTTTGATTTACTGCAACCGTTCGCCAATACACTCACGCTGTCTGCCCATACGCACCTGCAACGCAACGACCTCTACACCGAAAAAGACGGCTGGCATGGCGCCAAACCTCACCACGAATACAATGCCGGTACCACCTGTGGCGACTGGCATTCGGGCGAACTCAACGAGATCGGGGTGCCGGTATCAACCATGCGCGACGGTACCCCCAAAGGGTATGCCTTTCTTCACATTAACTGTAACCAATACACGATAAACTACAAAGCAGCCGGTCATCCGGCAGCATACCAGATCAAATTATTTGCCCCCAAACTCGCCCAACAAAAAAGAAACAGCGCCGGTATCTATGCAAATTTTTTTATGGGCCGACCAGATTCAAAACTGGAAATCCGGATCGACAACGGCGAATGGGCGCCGATGGTATGGGTAGATGATGCCGATCCCCTATACCTGGATGCGCTGCATAAATTTGATTTCACGGAGGTCCCCCTAACAGGCCGCCGCCCCTCCAACCCCGAAAATTGTACGCATCTCTGGCGCTTCGCCATTCCAAACAATTTATCACCCGGTCAACACCAGGCCGAAGTGAGGGCCACCGATCTGTTTGGCAAAACCTACACAGAAAAAATCAGCTTCGGGATCAACTGATAAGTCTGTAATATGATGGAATTCTTGCTGCATGATGCAAGAGGATTTCGTTACAATAAGGAGGTCGCTCATTAAAGGGCAATAGAGGCGAGAAGCGCGATGTGAGAAAACCAACGACATCAGCACAAAAGAAGAAACAGGAAAAATGCCGCTACAAGCAGGGTCTCGCTACAAGACAGCAGCAAGCTCGTTACAAGGCAGCTGCAAGTAGAATTGTTGAATCAATAAGCCAACAACAAAAAGACCAACAACAACAAACCCAACCAGCGAAAAACATCAATCAGTACAGGTATACTCAAAATGATGATTACTCGTCGTACTGGTGCTGCCGCTGGTTTCGGTACTAACCCTCGACGTAGGAAATCCTTTTGCGTTGTACTGATAATTTGTGAAACTGCGCGTTGTTGTAGAGAAACCAGTTTCAATCGTGTACCCCGTTAGGTTATTCGCACTCAAGGCCGTGATCAGCGGCTCCACATCGGGATTGTTCCAATGGTATTTGTTCATGAAGAACCGATAATTGGGAATTGACCGGTAGGGGGTAGGGTGGTTGTCATAACCCGTTACGGTTACTTTCGGCGCAATCGCCGGACCGGTTGTGAAATTGAACACCAGCGATGTCACATTGTTCGCGCTATTATAACTGATCAAAATATCCCACTCATAATCGCCCGGAAAATTCGGCGTCTTCTCACTGATCTTTGTTAACCGCTGCTGGCCATCGTACGTATACACAAACTCATAGTAATCGGCTTCGGTGCCACTGGTGCCATGTTTGGTCAAAGTGCCGGTGGCTGGCGTAGCAAGCGTTGATATATGTATGGGGGATGCATACTCGTATTTCAACCAGTCTTTGTCTACATCTGACCGGTACACTGTGTTGCCCGAAAAAAACAAGGTGTCAATGGGTTCGTTCGACGACAGGTTTCGCTTCAACACCGAATTCAATAAGCCATCTGCGCCCCATTGGTAAGTCAACGAAAACGGATCGGCTGCCAGGTCGCTGGTTTCGGAAACCAATTTGCATTTTCCTGTAGAAGGATCCACCGGCTGGGGATTGTCATTTCCATTTTTCTGACAACCCAGCACAAACAGCACCAGGGCAACGAATAGCAACCTATTTCTCATCAACCGCTTTTTTACAAATCTAACAGTAATTCATTTTGTATTTTGAGCCAGCCACCCAATATTATTCGAAAAATAGAATATATGTTTCTTCGCCCCTTGCAGCAGTATCGTGTATCCTTGCATCAATTTTTTTTGCTGGTGTTGGTCCTGGCTTGCTTTGCCGAAGCCACTGCCCAACAGAAGCCTGCCCGCCAGGCAAACGCCGCTCGCCAACCAACTGCCACCCACCCAAAGAATAACATCCGCCAACAAAATAGCAGCAGTCAACCAACCACCACTCGCCAACCAAATATCATTTATATCTATGCCGACGACCTGGGCTACGGTGAACTCGGCAGCTATGGCCAGCAGAAAATAAAAACCCCGCAGCTCGACCAGATGGCCCGCGAGGGGATGCGGTTCACTCAACACTATAGCAGCGCACCGGTTTGCGCCGCCGCCCGCTGTATGCTGCTCACCGGCAAAAATGCCGGTCATTCGTATATCAGGGGGAATTATGAATTGGGAGGTTTTAGTGATGATAAAGAAGCCGGACAAATGCCGCTGCCCGAAGGTTGTTTTACCCTCGCTAAAATGTTGCAGAAAGCGGGCTATACCACCGGCATGTCGGGCAAATGGGGCCTGGGCATGGCTGGCACCACCGGCTCGCCGCTGAAACAGGGCTTCGATTATTATTATGGGGTACTCGACCAGAAACAAGCCCACAATTATTACCCCACCCATCTTTGGGAGAACGATCGCTGGGACAGCCTGCCCAACCCGCCTTTGTATGTGCACCAGCCGCTCGATTCAAATACTGCAACTGAGGCCGATTTCAACCGCTTCAAAGGCATACAATACGCACCCGCGAAGATGACCGAAAAGGCCCTGGCCTTTATCGACAAAAACCAAAAAAAGCCCTTCTTTTTGTACCTGCCCTACACCCTGCCGCATCTCTCGCTCCAGGTACCCGACGAATGGGTCAGGAAATACATCGGCCAGTTTGATGAACAGCCCTACTACGGACAAAATGGCTATACCGCCCACCAATACCCCAAATCAGCCTATGCCGCCATGATCAGTTACCTGGATGCTCAGGTAGGCATTATTTTGCAGGAACTGAAAAACCGCGGACTAGACGACAATACCATTGTTTTTTTCTCGAGCGACAATGGCGCCACCATGTTAAAACAGGCAAATACTGCTTTTTTCAACAGCATGGGCGGCCTCCGCGGTGCTAAAATGGATCTTTACGAAGGCGGCATTCGCGAACCCCTGCTGGTTCGCTGGCCGAAAAAGATCCGCCCGGGCACCGTCAACAGCCAGCCTTCGGTGCAATACGACATGATGGCCACTTTTGCCGAACTGGCGGGCATACCGGTTCCTGCAAGTACCGATGGGTTGTCGCTGTTGCCAGCCCTGCTCGGCAAAAAGCAGCCAGTGCATGAATACTTATATTTTGAGTATCCGGAAAACGGCGGACAAGTAGCCATTCGTTTGGGCGACTGGAAGGGCATCCGGGTAGGCGTGCAGAAAGACCCAAAAGCCCCCTGGCAACTCTACAACCTCGCCACTGACCCCGCCGAAACAAACGACCTGGCGGCGCAACAGCCCGCCATCATCCAACGCCTGAATGAGATCCAGCGGCGCGAACACCAACCCGCACACATCAAAGATTGGGAGATTATTGACCCGAAATTTTAACCCCACCCGTCGGGTCCAAAGATGGTTTAGCTTCACCCGTCGTGTGCAAAGGCGCATAAAATCGCGTTTGAAACGAAGCGACAGCCACCGGCCCCTGGAAGAAACTCGGTGCCGAAACCCAGGCCAGCCAGCGTTCCTGCACATATTCGGGACGGGAAGAAGGCAGCAAAAAGCCCATCTGTAAACGCGATACGGGGAAGAATGCAAAGCGCTTTTCCACCTTCACGCGGCAGCGGCGATCTTGCAGGCTGTCGAATGTTTCGGGCGAACTGAATACCAATTGTGGCTTCTGCCGGGCCTGGATGATCAGCGATTCGAAACCGGTATAATACACTGTATTGGTCGCATAAAAATCCAGCGAATAAGAAACCGGCTCTACCAGGTGTACCGGCTCATCGGGCTGGTTGGCGGCCAGCCAGAAAGCCGCCTGTGTGCCTGCCTGGTAACGCAGCAACACCGGATAAAAAAACATATTGAGAAAGCCGTACAAGGTCAGGGCCGCCAGGTAGGTTGATAATAAGACGCGGGATCGTTCCAGGGGCAGGTGAATCGCCGAAAGCCCGCTGTCCAGAAAACCCCTGAAACAGAGCCAAACCAATCCGCCGCCCAACAACACCCAACCCAATACCCACCAGTAGCCACCGCCACTCAGCAAGCCCCAAATCACTGCGCAGGCCAACAATAAAACCAGGATCACCAGCACTTGCGCACGCGCCGCAAAACGCCAAACCCGGGCATTGTCGGCCATACCCACCAACCATTGCGCCAGCAATACCGCAAAAAATGGGAACACCATATTCAAGTAGTGCGACAGTTGGAAGCGCGACAAAGAGAACAATAAAAAAGCCGATATCGACACGCCCGCACACAACGCATCGAGCGATCGCTGTTTGAAAATTGATTGCCCCAGGGCCAGGTACAACCAAACCGACCAGGGCAGAAAGGCCCAAAGCAGGGTATGCAGGTAAAAAAAGGGCTCGCCCTGGCCCCGAATAGGGCCGTTATTGAAGAAACGCCCCCATTGACTGTCCCAGAAAAAAAATTGGATACCCGACACCCCCTGCCGACCAAAAACCTCCTTGTCAGGATGCGCATCAAACTGTACCCACAAGCAATACAGTTCTGGCAGTATAAAAATAAAGACCAGCAACAATCCGATCCACCAGCGCCGCCGCCGGAGTTGATGTACCATTCCCTGCCAGCCATCAGACGGCGGCTCGCCCGTGTGCAGGGCATCCGGAATCAGGCTGTTTCCAGCACCCTTCCACCAAAACCACAGCAAGCCGGCAATAACCGGAATTAGCACAAAAATCCCTTTGGTCATGATAGCGGCGGCCAGCCAGGCCGAGCCGGCAATCACTTCCGTCCACTGCTGGGTCATCGCCTTTCGATAGTGATACACCGCGCCCATCAGCATACCGGTTAGGTAGGGTTCGGCCCGCACATCGTTGTTCGATATCACCAGGTGCAATGCGGTGAGGTACACCAGCAGGGCCACCTGGGCCACAGTGCGACCATGCCAGCGCAGGGCATATTCCCAGCAATACCATCCCCCAATGCCCCAGAAAACCAGGGCCGGCAGTTTGTACGCAAAGGAACTCAGGCCAAACAAAGCATATGAAAACGCCGCCATCCAGAAAGGAAAATGCGGTTTATCGAGCCAGTCGGTGCCGTGGGCAAACAGGTTTACCAGGTCGCCCCGGTTATACATGCCCTTGGCAATGCTGGCATACAGTGCACCGTCGGGTTCCATAATATCAGCACTGATCGCACTGATATTCACCAGCACGCCCAATAGTACAAGTAACCTAAATATGTTTTTTGGCGCGATCATGTCAATCCAAACCAACCAGTGCCCTACCGCATAAAGATCGCCCAATGGCCTAAAATGACCAAGGGGCCGGCGGAAAGGCCGCCACGGTTTTTATTGCCAGGTTAATGTTGCCCCGGTCGACAACAAGATGCCCGGCACCGACTGCGACAAAAAGCTATTGCCATAATAGACTTCTTCCAATCGCTGTCGCCCATCCGCTTCTTTGATCAACGCGCGATGTTTACCCGCAGGCGCAGTCATCCTTTGCATAATAGCATTTGCCCTGAACACCAGCAGCGGCGCGCGGTTCTGACTGGCCAGTACGGCAAAGCCCTGTTGGTCGATTCGCAGTAAGGCCAAGGCGCGGCCATCGCCGGGAATAAAGAGTCCGCTGTTAGAAAACGACAAGGCCCTGAAACCGCCCTTACCATTGCCCACTAAAACCAATCCGTTAAGGGCATCGCATCGGCCGGTATTCATGTCCATACCAAAGTCATTGCCATTGATTAACAGGTCAAGGTTGCCATCGCCGTTGATATCGGCTGGCATCAAGGCCATCAGTGGTGCAAACTGCGCTTCGGGTGGCAAAGGGATTAAATTAAATTTACCAGCACCCAGGTTCTGCATATACATGGATGCATTGTCACGAATATGATAAATCGTGGCATCTTTTAGGTCTTCCGCATATAAAATGTCTTTCAATTGCAAACGCCCAAATTCACGGTAATACGGATAGCGTCGTCGCAGGCCAATCAACTGCTCAATCATTTCATCGCGACCAAAAGCCGGGTATTCATGCCGGTTGCCGGCTGAATCAGCGAAGTACACCGTGGGGATGGCATCAAAGCGGCCGTCTTTATTAAAATCACCACCATAGATACCCAGCGGATGCGCCGAATCACATTGGTACAAAGTATTGGTGCCACTATTACCAATGATGTAGTCGATATCGCCATCATTGTCGAAATCACCACCGGTAATACTATTCCACCAACCCGTGCGTGTGGCGATACCACTACCCGCTGTCACATTGCTGAAATGGCCTTTGTCGTTGTGCAAGAGCAGGAGCGATTGCCACTCGCGACAAAGAATCACATCCATCCAGCCGTCGTTGTCGTAATCGGTAAACAGCGCATCGGCAATCATACCGGCATTGATTAGATCGGGGGCGATTTGTTCCTGCACGGCAGTGAATCGCGCCTGGCCCTGGCGGCTGTCATTTCGCATAAGCATCGACGTTATAGGCAGGGGATAGTGCCCCGGATCAACGCGACCAGTGCGCAACAGATCAAGATCACCATCGTTGTCGATATCAGCCGCCTTGATGGCCATGCCACTGATGGTTATACCAGGAAGAGCGAGGGTATCTATAGCAAAAACGCCTTTGCCATTGTTGATATATAGCTTGTCCTGGTACCCCTTGCTGTTGCGTTCCGCTTCTACGCCACCGCTCACTACATACAAGTCTTGGTCGCCATCGCCATCGGCGTCAAAAAAAAGCAAGCCGGCATCTTCCGTTTGTTTCACCGCTTTTTCGTTGACCAAAGGCTGGATCTTGAACTTGCCCCCAGGCACTTGCAATGCCAATTGGGTGGCATGGCCTTTCGCGCCACCCAGCACGAAATCATCGAGTAAATCGCCATTCACATCGGCTACGGCCAAAGCCGGACCGTACTGCGATAATTTGTGTGGGATGAGTCGCTGTACATTGAAGTCGATAAAGTCTGTTTCAGGCGCTGACAGGTGCAACCCAATTTCGTTGGTGATTTCTTGCAGCGGTATGGGCGGATGGGCGTTCCAGTTAGCAGTGTCGGTTGGCTGTTGGGCCTGGCGGTAATCAACCAGGAGGCGTTGGTTGGCCTTCACCGCTTTGAGCAGTTGTTGGGCGCCGTTGGGCCAGGTAACCAAGATGGAATCAATGCTGCTTGTCTGACCCAAACCCAGGTGCACATATTGACTTTGTGACGACAAGTAACCACGTGCCGGATTGAATTCAACAAACTGTTCTGTGCCCTTGCTATGCAACGTCGCCATCGCACCATAGCCCTGGCGGTTCAGGCTATCGCCTTTAAAGCTGATTTGCAGCCAGTGCTTACTAGTATCCGAAGCTGCGTTGTTGCGGTAAACCAGTGCCGGGCCGTTGATGGCGTTCATGATACAATCCAGGTCGCCGTCATGGTCGATGTCCGCATATACGGCACCGTTAGAATAGGCGGCAGTGCCCAAACCCCAGTCGTGGCTTACGTCTTCAAAACCGAGTTCGCCCGATGCGCCTTTGTTGCGAAAAGCGAAGTCGGGTATTTTGACGGAAGGAATTTGTTCCAGCAGGTCTTTTTTCGAGAGCAGGTTGCTGGCCATAGGACGATAGGCCAGAAAGTCGCGATCGCTCAGGTCTTTGGCGAAGCCATTGCTGATGATGAGGTCGCGCCAGCCATCGTTGTCGAAATCGGCCAGCAGGGGCGTCCAACTCCAATCGGTTTCGGCCATGCCTGCCAGTAAACCAATTTCACTGAACAGGGGCAGTTTTATCTTTTTATCAGCCGCACCCGGAACAGTGTCGAATCGATAGCCCTGGTTGAGTTGGAACGTATTTCGTACAAACTGGTAGTCGTAGTCGTAAAAGTCGTTGTAGATATAGTTGGTGTAGTTGCCGGGGGGCGACATGGTTTTTTTGCGGTAATTGTCTTTGGATAGCATATCTAGGGTAACGATATCAGCGAGTCCATCGTTGTTTACATCCTGCACATCATTGCCCATGGCGCTATAACTGGTATGCTTAAACGAAGTGGGTGCGGCATTAATAAAATGCCCGCGACCATCGTTGATCCAAAGCAAATCATTGGAGAGATAATCATTGCTGACATAAATGTCTTTAAAGCCATCGCGGTTGATATCGGTGATGGTAACCCCGAGCCCAAAGCCATCCAGTAGAATGCCTGCTTCTTTGCCGATTTCTGTAAAATGACCCTGGTCATTTCTGTACAAGCGGTCGCGGCCGGCACTGGAGCCATCGGTTGTTTTATGACGGTAGGTATTGGGTTGATACCCGTTTTGCATTTTGTCGGCCACCAGCAGATACATATCCAGGTCGCCATCGTTGTCGTAGTCAAAAAAAGCTGCCTGGGTGCTGAAACTGGTATCGGCGAGGCCGTAGTCGGCGGCTGCTTCTTTAAAATGCGGCACCAGCAAGGTGTTGGATGAGTTGTTAGCAGCGCCTTCGTTGATGTACAGCAGGTTTTTTCTTTTGGCCGGATCGTTGTAGCGGGAAGCGCTAATATAAAGGTCCATCCAGCCATCGTTGTTGATGTCGACGGTCGACACGCCGTTGCACCAACGACCCTCGCCGCCCACACCGGCCGCCTGGGTAACATTCTCAAATTGCCAATCCCCTTTGTTCAGGTACAGTGCGTTGCTACCCATATTGGCGGTGAAATATATATCTTCTTTGCCATCGTTGTTGAAGTCGGCTACTGCCACACCGCCGCCATTGAAAGTGTATTCGTAGTCGAGGATGTTGGTGCTGTCGTTTTCGATGATGCTGTTCTTAAAATCGATGCCGGTTTCGGTTGCAGGCAAAACGGTGAACAGTGTCTTATTCGACTTCTCGCTACAGGCTGTGAAAGCCAGTATAACGAAAAGGCAAAGTAGTTTAGACATCTTGATCGGAATTTGAGAAATAAAAAAAGAGACATCTAAATATACATCTAGATGTCTCTTCAAATCTTGGATTATTAATCCTTCAGCCGGTTATCAGTAACCCGGGTTTTGTGTCAGGGTGGAAGTGCCCCCTGTTGAACTCAGGTCAATCTGGTTTTGCGGAATCGGGAAATATTCGTTTTTGTTGGCGGTGAAACTGCCGCCGCGGATATCTGAAACATAAGTGCCTTCGTAGGCGAAGAACTTATTGATTTCAGTAGGCGCAATGCCCCAACGGGAAAGGTCAAAGTAACGGTGTCCTTCCATGGCCAGTTCCAGTTTGCGTTCAAAGTAGATCGCTTTCAGCGCTGTTTCTTTGGCAGCAAAAATGGGTGAACCAGCAGGATAGGGTTTTACGTTGTAGTTGGCAGCCGGCGTAGTTGAAAATCCTGCCAGCGGTGTAGCATCGTTGATGTACTTGTAAACAGCAGACTGCGGTGAAGCAGCGCGATTGCGCACGCGATTGACATAGGCCATCGCAGTGGTAAGTGATCCGCCCTGTGCTTCTGCTTCGGCTGCCAGTAACAATACATCTGCAAAACGGATTACATGGATATTAATGGCTGAACCAGGTGCCCATGAAATACGGTCGCTGTAGGTGTCTTGTGTAGCTTGCCAATAAACGTTTTTCTTCGGCGCATATGGGCCAGAGAAAGCCTGGTCACGAATCCAGTCATAACCTGGGTGATTGCCCCAATCTTTATAAGGGATACCGCGACGACCAACCGTCCAGTCGAGACGAGGATCAAGGTTACCCGAATAAAGCGTAAAGGGTTCATTGGATTTGATACCAATGTCATTGTTCACCATTACACTGTTGTAGGTATCGACCATCGGAAGGCCATTGGCATCCGTGCGATAAGAGTTTACCAGGTCAAGTGTTGGCTGGTAAAATCCGCAACATCCGAAGGGGCTGTTACCGTAAGGGAAATTCAACATTTCTCCCGCGTTGCCGCTCGAGATATCACCGGTTCCAGCCTTGGCCACCATCTGGATCGCAAAAACCGTTTCTTCATTGTTTTTCTCTGCGGGATCGAAGTTGTCTTCAAAACGGGCAGGCAAATCATATTTGTCGCCTTTTGAATTTGTTCCATTGTTGATCACATCGGTGAAAACAGTAACCGCTTCACTGTACTTCTTCTCGTATACCAATGCTTTGCCCAGATAAGCGCCGGCAGCCCATTTGTTCACGCGGCCTACGGCGGGCGCTGTGCCACTCAGGTTTTCGTAGGCAAATTTAAAATCTGCCTCAATGTTGGGCCAGATGTCAACATTGTTTGGTGCCTTCAGGTCGGTGGTTGTTTCGTCCACCCAGGGAACCATGTTGAACATCTTCTTCAGGTCGAAATAATAGTGTGCACGAAGAAAACGAGCCTCGGCAATCAATGTCGTTTTGGTTTCTTCTGCGATGCCTTCGGCAATACCAGCCACCCGAAGCACAGAGTTGCAACGAGCAATGCCTTCATAATCGGCGCGCCATTTGGCATTGAAGAAACCATTACTGGGGTCTGATTTACCGGTGGCGATCAGGTTGATGGGCGGTTGGTCACCGGCATCACTTCCTTTGTGGGCATCACCCGCAGCAACAGAACCATAAATCCAGTTGGTGGGTGCTGATTCCCAGGTGCCACCACCTACGTTTTGTCCATCGAGTGCGGCATAAGCGCCCACCAGCAAGGCTGTCACCCCTTTTTCATTTGCCAGTACTGGCTCTGTCAGGTTACCCAACAGCGGCTTTTCCAGGAATGATTTGCTACAGGAATCCAGACCAACACTGGCTGCCACCAATAGCGAACAAGTGATTAAATATTTAGCGTGTTTCATTGTAATTCTTTTGATGTTTACAGGTATAGATTAGAAACTAAGGTTTACGCCCAACAGGAATTGTTTAATTACCGGGTAAGCACCTTCGTCGATACCGAAAGCAGTATTGCTACCACCACCGATTTCAGGATCCAATCCAGTATACTTGGTTACTGTAAACAGGTTTGCTGCCTGGCCGTACAAACGGAATCGGCTGATGCCCAGGCGTGCAATTGCCGGGTTGTTGAATGTCCAGCCAATTTGCACGTTGCGCAAACGCAGGTAAGAACCGCTTTCTACATAATAAGAATTGGGCACTGTGTTGGTGCTGAAAGAACCAGCATTTTCCTGAATAGGCGCTTTGGCGTTCATGTGGCTGGGTGTCCATGAATCATACAGGGCAGTATAACTTTTGCCACCTGCAAATGAAGGATAGAAATCTGTCCACCATTTAACCTGGTTCCACAATTGGTTGCCTTGTACACCATAGAAAAAGAAGTTAAAGTCGAGGTCTTTCCAGAAACCACCCAGGTTCAAGCCATAGTTGAATTTCGGTGTGGGGTTACCAAGAAACTGGCGACTATCGGCCGTAACAATACCAGCACCTTTGTCGTCGTAACGGAAACGACCAACAGCTGCTTCTGTTTGGTACACGGCATCAGGATCACCGGTTGCTTTGCGGGCCAATTCATTGGCAGCATCAATTTCAGCCTGGTTGTTCCAGAAGCCAACAACTTTGTAACCGTAGAATTGGCTTACAGAATGACCCACTTCGTTGCGGATGATATTGTTGCCATTGAAACGGCGGCTTTCTTCAGAGAAATAATCGATACCGTCTGCAATGGATTCAATCTTGTTTTTAAAGGTTGTGAAGGTAGCCGTGATATCGAATCCGAAATCTTTGTTCACATCGAAGTGACTACCAAGGCTCAAGTCAAAACCAGATGTGCGCATCTTACCGATATTAACCGTGGGCGGTGAAGCAGCACCGGCCGTACCTGGTAATTCAGGTGCGTACAACATATCTGATACGCGGCGTACATAGTAGTCGGCTACGATTTCCAGCAAGCGATTGCCAATGGTCGCATCAAAACCAACGTTGGTGTATTTCTGCGACTCCCACTTGGCAGCAGCGTTTCCATAACGACCCTGGCGGAAACCAAGCACCAGAGAGTTGCTGGTACCATTGATATCGTAGAAGGAAGAGCTACGGTCTGAATTGTAGGTGGTGAACTGGTTATCGGCAGCGAGGTTGGCCTGGTTACCCATGGTACCATAGCTTCCGCGCACTTTCAAATCGGTAAGCCATTTCCAGCTTTTCATGAAGGCTTCGTCAGACAAACGCCAGCCTGCACTGAAGGCCGGGAATACACCGTATTTATTATCGGGTCCGAATGCAGATGAACCGTCACGACGTACAGTGGCACCCAACAGATAACGGCCTTTGTAATTATAATCTACCCGGCCGATTTGTGAATACAATGAGCGGCTATAACGCGCAGAACCGTGGGTAGCTGCGCCAGCACCGGTGGTCAATGTGGTGTAGTCAGGATCAAAGGAGAAGTAGTTGGTGGTATTGGCTTCCAGGTAGGTACCGCCTTCATTAACAGCTTCCAAGCCAGCAACCACTTTAATGGTATGATCGCCGAAAGATTTGCTATAGGTCAGCATATTTGACCAAACCCAGTTGAAACCTGTACCCGAGTTTTCAGAGTAAGAATTAGATTGAGAGTTTTCAGCATTCTCATACGTTGGCCAGTTGAACCAACGGCTGGCAAATGAATAATATTCACCACCAAAGCTTGAGCGGAAAGTCAGGCTTTTCAGGATGTCCACTTCGCCATATACGTTACCAAAAAGACGATTGCTCATCCCTTTGTTGTTGACTGATCGCTGGCGATTGGCAATCGGGTTGGTTGCCTGTCCAAGTTTACCACCCACGGTGCCGGCGTAATTACCCTTAATATCATACACAGGAATGATGGGTTGTTGGCGGTAGGCCATACTGATTGGGTTACCCTCATCGAGAATGGTAATGCGCGGGTTGTCAGTAATGGAGTAAGCGAGGTTTTCACCGATCCGAACTTTATTGTTGAATTTGTACTCGCTATTTGAACGAACTGTGTAACGTTTGTTGTAGGTATTCATCAATGCACCCTGCTGGTTAAAGTAGTTTACACTGAATAAATAACTACCCTGGTCGCCGCCACCTGAAGCGCTGAGGTTATGACTCTGAATGGGTGCGGGGCTGAACAATTCACCCATCCAATCCGTTCCCGCTTTGTTGGCCCGGATAATTTGGTAAAAACTATTATAGTCGTCGGCGTCGGTATAATTTGGGTTTACATAATATTTTGCGGGATCCACAGCCGGATCACCTTCCATCTTACCGAATGGCAATATATAATCTGGAATAACTGGTTGCGCGCCGCTGCCGTAAATCGGATCAGCATACACCGGTTGCTGTCCATTGGCTTCGGCTGTGTTACGCAGCGCCATCCATTTCAGGTTGGCCTGGTCTTGGGGATTCAGCAGATGATACGGATTGTTCACCTTTGGACGTTGCGTGCCATAATACGCGTCATATGCTATACGTGTTTTACCGCGACCACGTTTGGTGGTGATGATCACCACACCGTTCGACGCACGCGAGCCATAAATGGAAGCAGCACCCGCATCTTTCAAGATCTGCATGGTCGCAATGTCGTTCGGGTTGATGTCGTTGATGTTAGTGGTTTGTGTTCCATCCACTACAAATAGCGGATCTGAAGTACCGAATGAGCCGAATCCACGAATGCGGAACTTTGCCGGCTCGCCGGGTGAACCAGAAGTTGTGATGGTTACACCGGCAACCTGGCCCTGCAACTGGTCAGAAATTGAAGGAGAAGGTTGTTTGTTCATTTTGGTTACATCCACCACTGAAACGGCGCCTGTCAGATCACGTTTTTTCTGCGTGGCGTAACCTACCACTACGAGTTCTGACATGATGGCTTCCGAAGACTTTAGCGAAATAATACCTGCACGGGAAGCGCTAACTTCCTGGGTTTGGAAACCCACGCTGGTGAACTGTAAGGTTGCACCGGGATCCAATCCTTTTAAGGTAAATGAACCATCTTCATTGGTAACAGTGGCAGTTTTGGTCCCCTTTACCGTAACAGTGACACCGGGGATGGGTTTTTTGTCCGCATCATTGATCACTTTTCCGGTAACTGTTTGATTTTGTGCCTGGGAGAAAAGAAAGGAAAATAGCAGGCAGAGCACAGGCAAGGCTCTGCACGCTAGTCGCGTGAAGTGCATAATCGTTAGTTTTAGCTTTTGTTAAAGGCGTTAACAATTTAACGAAAAGCGACAATATAGAGGTAGTAAATGGTAATACGGGCGAAAGAATCCCGTATAAAGTTCAAAAATATACTGAATCTTCAACTCAAAATCAGAAAAATACCATCGTCAGTTTCTTCGATCGGCCACCTTTTCAGGTAGTACCCTTCCCCGCTGGTGTTTCTGCCGTTGGTCACATCGAATGTATAGCGGTGTAGCGGGCAAACGATATTGCCCAGGGGATTTATCCAACCTGCAGACAGGCAGCCGCCGGCATGCGGACATTTATCGGCGAAGGCGAACAACCGATCGCCCACCTGCGCTACACTCACCCATTTGTCGCCGGCTTTTACCCGTACCACCTGGCGCTGGTCAAAATCTAACTCGGCCCTGCTTTCTGCTATTTTGATGGTCATGAATGTTGTTGCAACAATGTTTAAAATGCCGATTCAAAAAACCAAAAGGACACTATGAAAATCATCAGTCTTCTTCGAAGCCAACCCCGAAGAATTCCGTTTTATACGGATAACGTTCGCGATACTGCCTACGCACTTTGTTGAGAATGGTGGCTCGAAGACCTTCCAGGTTTCTTCTTTCAAGTGCCGAAACAAACACACAATTGCCCAGGGTTTCATTTTCCCAACGCTCATGCAGCTCTTCCAGTATCTGCGTTTTCACATCGTCGCCCAGCCATTCGTCAAAGCTGTTTTTCTCGTACTGGTCCAGTTTGTTGAAAATGGTAATCACCGGCTTGTCGGTCACTTTTAATTCCTGCAGGGTTTTGTTCACCACATTGTATTGGTCTTCATAACCGGGGTGCGACAAGTCGACTACATGCAACAAGATATCTGCTTCGCGCACTTCATCGAGGGTGCTTTTGAAACTTTCTACCAGGTGGTGTGGCAATTTGCGGATAAAACCAACCGTATCGCTGAGCAGAAAAGGGGTATTGTCAAACACCACTTTGCGGGTGGTGGTATCGAGGGTAGCGAAGAGTTTGTTCTCGGCGAATACCTCGCTTTTGGCCAGGATATTCATCAGGGTGCTTTTGCCGACGTTGGTATAACCCACCAGGGCCACGCGAATGAACTCGCCCCGGTCTTTGCGTTGCGTATAGGCTTGCTTGTCGAACTCGGCCAGCCGGCGTCGCAACAGCGCGATTTTTTCTTTCACAATCCGCCGGTCGGTTTCGATCTCGGTTTCACCTGGTCCGCGGGTACCGATACCACCGCCCTGCCGTTCCAGGTGTTTCCACATCCCCTTGAGGCGCGGCAGCAGGTACTGGTATTGCGCCAGTTCCACCTGGGTTTTGGCCTGGGCTGTTTTGGCCCTTCGGGCGAAGATATCGAGGATGAGATCGCTTCGGTCGATCGTTTTTACGTTGAGCGCCTTTTCAATATGCTGGATTTGCGAGCCGGTCAGCTCATCATCAAAAATGACAAGGTTGATATCGCGACCGTTGATATACTCCCTGATTTCTTCCAGCTTGCCCTTACCCACAAAGGTTTTGCTATCGGGGTGAGCCAGTTTTTGCATGAATTTACGCTGGGTGATGGCGCCGGCGGTTTCCGCCAGAAACGACAATTCATCCAGGTATTCTTTCACCTGCTGCTCTGTCTGGTCTTTTTGTACCACACCAACCAGCACACATTTTTCTTCTTCTACAACAATTTTCTTCTCAATCAAATGGGACCAATTTAATTGCAAAAGTAAGACTGCTGTTTAATGTTTAATGTCTAAAGTTTAAGGTTGCTGCCGCGTGCGCGATGGTGAACGAATGCGTGGATGATTTTAGGGGCAGACATAGGTTTTGGTGGGCGGGTAGATGAATAGTCTGGTTGGTTGCAGCCTGGTGCGAGATGGTGAACGAAAGCGTGAATTATTTTCGGGGCAGACATAGGTTTGGGTTTGCGGGTAGAATAGGCGTCTGGTGGATAGTTGAAAAATGGTCAGGTTGAAGGGCAGAAAAATGGTTAGGTGGCAGTAAAGTTGGGTGGCAAGTAAAGTTAGGCGGCGGTAAAAAAATGCTTTGAAAAAAATAAAAAAGCCACTTACAAAATGATGTAAGTGGCCTACTATTTTAAAGCTGCACACGCGGCAGCAACCTTAAACACTTAAACATTAAACCTTAAACATCGATCATAGTCCACTAAACTGAAACCCGATGGAGTATGGATGCACCTGCGGGCCGGCGCTTTCTTTGATCAAACTGTTGATCTGGTAAGCGGCATAGAGGTTGAAGGGGCCATAACCAACACGGGCCGTGGCTGCTAAGCGCAGGGTGTTGAAATAACGCTTGCTGTTTTCTTTCAAGGTGAAGGCATTGATGGTTTGTCCAGAATTGTTTTGCAAGTTTTTGCCCTTTGTATGCGCGTTTAGCATGGTACCCACTTTAATACCCAAACCTGCTTTCCAGCTTTTGTTCGAGTTTTCGGGATTTTTTACCCAACGAAACTCCACAGGTACTTCGGCCCAGGCCTCTGTCATTTTGAACTTCTTGAAACGAGAGCTGAACGTGGCCGAATCTGACATATCGTTGAACACAAAGGTCGACGTGGTTCCCGCAATCTGGGGCTCCATTTTGTCGAAATAAATATTGCTGGAGCCAATACCCGCGCCGATGCCCACGCTAAAGCGGGGATCAGATTTGAACGGCATATCCAACATGAAATAAATATTCAGGAAACGGCCAATACCCTTGGTGCGAATACCGGTGGTAGAACCGGCCCAGCCTTCATAGCCGGTCTGGAAAACAAAGTGATCATTGGCCCGGTTGTTCAACGTTACTTTCGACCAGTCTTTTTTCTTGGCTTTCACAGGGGCCGTGGCGTTTGTTGCGGGACGGGTAAGGCCCTGAACGGCTGCGCTATCTGTTTTGGTCTGTGCCTGGGTACCCATTGCCAGCAGCATGGCTGCAACGGCTGCTAAACATTTTCTCATAATTGTCGATAAAGAGCAAATCTATTGGCCACCTGCCATCCTGCGCGAAGGGGGCTGTTAATGTTAATCAAAATTTCGGTGGGCAAAGCTAAAAAAAAGTTTAAGGTTTAAGATGTAAACTTTAGATCTTAAACCTTAAACGGACGAAGCAGTTGGTCCAGGCTGGTTGAATAGCAGTTAGGGTGTAGGGGTTCAACGGCCGGGTTTATGAAGAAACAGCGGTTAGGGTCGGGTACGGATATTATTAGGGGTACTGGCGGGCGGGATCAAAACAGGGCTAATTGGTCTTAACCTGGAGCAAAGTTGATGGTTGGCGACAGCCGGAAAAATAGAACCAACATTGATTACTGTGTAGTAATAACACTACACCGGTGGCTGTCCCAGGATTTGTTTTACGATCGGTATCAATTGCGCGCTGACCTTGTCTTTTTCCAGAAAAGCATTGGCGCCCCCGCGCTCGGTCCAGGCCGCGTATATATCGGCCGAATGGGTGCTCACCACAATAACCGGCAACCGGGGTTTGGCGGCCCTGATCTTTTTAATGGCCTGCATAGCACCACCACCCGGCATCACGAGATCGGTCACAACCAGGTCCCAACTGTGTTTCAGGGCGGTTGTAATCAGTGAGTCGGTATCTTCCGCTTCGCCAAGTTCAGCAGATGTAAAGGAGTCTCTCAACAAAGTAAGCAAGGCCTGGCGCACGGCATAATGATCGTCGGCAACCAATATGCGATACATGGCCACAAACTACTATCAGTAAGGCGTTGGTTTTGTAGCACGCTTGCTTAAATTCATGTAGAATTTGTACTACGAGTTCTCGAATAGCCGGTATTCCAGGGCGTATTTGATCAAAGCCGCATTGTTGGGAACAGCCAGTTTCTGTAAAATCCGGCTGCGATAGGTGCTAACGGTGGTCACACCCAGCGATAATTGTTCGGCGATTTCAGACACCGATTTTCCCGCCGCCAGCCCCTTGAATACATCGAATTCGCGGTCGGACAGCATTTCGTGGCTTTTTTTATCGTGGGGTGACTGCACGGCTTCCGCCAGTTTTTCGGCGGTATCAGGACTGATGTATTTTTTCCCTTTCGTCACTTGTCTAAGGGCCACGGGCAGTTCGGCATCGAGCGAATCTTTACACAGATAACCCGCCGCGCCGGCCCTGATCACCCGCACTGCATATTGTTCTTCGGGATATACACTCATAATCAGCACCGGAATTTGTGGCGCCAGTTGCTTTAGTTGGGTCAGCGCATCCAGTCCGCTGCGACCCGGCATATTCATGTCACAAATCACTACCTGCCAATCCTGGCGGGTTATTTCAGCCAACAGTGATTCGGCATTTGATACTTCGCCGATTTGCGCATGCGGGTATTCGTCGAGGATCATCACTTTTAATCCACGTCGAACTACAGCATGGTCGTCTGCGATTAGAATTTTCATAACCGATAGCTAAGATGAACCCGGGTACCCTTTCCCGGCGCACTGTTTATATCGTACTCGGCACCAATCATATGGGCCCTTTCCCGCATCCCCAGCAAGCCTAAGGTCTTGTTGCTGCCAGTCGATGGATTGAATCCTTTGCCATTATCGGCAATTTCCAATTCTACTAAATTGTCAAGCACGGAGAAGTCCACTTCTACACAATTCGCTGCCGAATGCCGGGCAACATTGGTTAGGGCCTCCTGAAGGATACGAAAGATATTGGTTTTCACTGAATCGGGCAATGTTTGTTCTACCTCAGACAGGTGACTTTTTACAGAAATACCCGTCCGTTTACTAAATTCACCCAAGTGCCATTCCATCGCGGCTGCCAGCCCAATATCATCCAGGAGGTTGGGCCGCAGCTCAGAAGCAATTTTGCGAATGGTTTTAATGGCGGTATTGATCTGCGTACTGATCTCGTCAAATTTCTCCTGTTGTTCGGTTTCGGTAGACCGTTGCATGTTTTTGCGCAGCCACATGATGTCCATTTTAAGCACGGTCATCTGTTGTCCCAACTCATCGTGAATTTCCCGGGCGATATGTACCCTTTCGGCTTCGCGCACCTCTTGCAGGTAATTACCCAACCGACGCAGTTCGCTGTTCAGGCGCAGCATTTCCTGTTCGGCGGTCTTTCGCTCGCTGATATCGCGCACAAAAGAAAGCACAGATCCATCCTGTAGTTTCACGGCCGAGCTTTCCACTTCCACCAGGATGCCATTTTTCTTTCTAAGTTTTCTTTCTACCCGAAGAGGTACACCGGCAACCAACTGATCAAGCAGGCTGGGCAAACGGCCATCTTCATACAAAACAGCCGGATCTAAATTCAGCAATTCTTCTATTTCATAACCCAGCAATTCGGCTGCGCGGCGGTTCACATCGGTATATCGTTTTTTTGCAGGCGAAAAAACAAAAATGGGATCAACTGCTTCTTCGATAAATGTTTTATACCGGTCGATGCTGAGCCGAAGTTCCTGTTGGGCTTTGTTTTTATCGGTGACGTCGCGAATAAAAATGGTCACACCGTTTTTATCGGGATAGATATGGTTCTCATGGAAAAAATCCAATGGCTTGAAATAGTCGATATTGGCGGTGTAGAGCTGGGTTTTAAACGCGTTGACAACAGCTTTGAACGAATCATATTTTTCAATCCAGGGAAAGAGTTCTGTAATCTTCTTACCTACCAGGTCTTCCGACTGCATTTTCAGGGTTTGTAAAACCTTCCGGTTCACATAGGTGAAACGGAATTCGGTATCAAGCCCGGCAAAGCCATCGGTCAATCGCTCAAGTACATTTTCCAGTTCCTGTGTTTTTTCTTTTACCTGTAGCGACAATTCCTGGTTAAATGCGTTGAGTCGCGCTTCGGTTTGTTTTTTCTGGGTGATATCGCGGATAAATCCAACAATGTAAGCAGCATCGTTGAGCTGGTAGGTCGCCATGCGAATGGAGATATCAACCACCGACTGGTCTTTTCGCTGACCACGGGTTTCGAGCCCGAATTCTTTCCGGTTGTTGTGCAGGTTTTCGGCAAGATTGGTGAATGCTGTATTAAATAGCGGTTGTTCGTTGGCCACCAAAATGGTTTCTGCTACAGCTTGTCCTAAAACCTCCTCTTCTGCGAAACCGAAAATATCTTCGGCAGCGCGGTTCCACCGAACCAGGTTGCCTTCTTTATTGAACACGATCACGGCATCGGGTGCATTGCTGAATATGGCTTCCAGTTCGAGTTGACTGGCATGCAGGGCGCGGGCGATTTGTTTTCGTTGTATTTCTCTTTTGTTGATCAGGTAGGCGGTGTACCAGATGGCTGCTACCATCAGCAGGATCATGTAGAGAATGAGCACGGTGGTGCCAAATCTTCCATTTAGGTTTTGGTAATCGACCAGCCAGCTTCGGAGTACGCCCAATAATATTGGCGTGAAGACAGTAACGGGAATGAGTACCCGAAGAACCTGTGAGCCGGTGAGGTCGCTGTTGATGGCCGCCATAAAACCTTTTTTGGGCTCTTCCAACATGATGGCTAAGGAAAGCAGGATGAGGCTCGAAGCAAGGCCGGGCGACATATAACTGAACGCCACTTCGCCACCATCGGCATTTACATTGTATAAATAGTTTAAAAACGACAGTGTAGCACCCACGCCCATCAGCAATGCGAGCACCTGCGAGGCAAAGGGCGACCATTTATTGGGTATCAGTAGTATGGCATAGGCGAGTCCGCCAATTACAAAATAATAATGAGTATGGTGATCGGGGTTGAGGAAATCACTTTGAAAAAAACCAGGAAAGGCAAGGGGAATAAACACCAGCAGCGCAGCCAGTGCTGCCCGTCGCAATAGTTTGTTGGTGCTGGGAAAAAAGAGCATGGTCAACCCAATCAACGCCAACCAGCCATTAATAAACTGGTTTCTTTCAAAGAAGGGCGTATGCCTGAAAAGCAACGATATTATTGCCAATACAATCAGGCCGGTCGTCAGTGCCCTGGCGACCTTTTTAGGTTTTCCATACATGGTTTACGAGTATACGACATTTTTGGCACAAAAACCGCCAAAAAGGGTGGTATTACCGGGGCTGTTCCGGTATGTTGGCCACAGTGCCAGGTAAACTATAATGGGATTTTTTTACCCCAATTTACCCCATGCAAATGGCCGCAACCGCGGTAATTGTTGATGGCATGCTTTTGACAAGTTGGTTTCCATATTTAAACAAATTCATTATGAAACCACGTTTAGTGATCTTGCTCGCCGTTGGCGCTTTTTTTCTTTCTCAACAAAACGCAGCGGCCCAGATTCAAAAAGGAAATGTGCTTATTGGCGGTAACATCAGCAACATCAATCTTGATTTAGGTACTGGAAAAAACTTTGCGTTAAGTATTTCACCCAAAGCGGCCTGGTTTATCAAAGACAACCTGGCGGTGGGTGGCTATGTTAATTTCGGGTTGAATACGGCAAAAAATGCAGGCACCGGAATCAATTATGGTGTAGGCGGATTGGGTCGTTATTATTTTGGTCGCGAAATGGTGGATCTGTTGCGTCATGCACGCTTTTTTATGGAAGCCAATGCGGGTATAGAAGGGTACAATCCGGCGGTGGGCGACAATACCAACGGCTTCGGTTTTGGTGCGGGCCCCGGCATTGCTTATTTCGTTACACCAAATATCGGCCTGGAAGCATTGGTGAAATACAATGGCATTGTCGGCTTTGGTACCGCCCCCACTTCTAATAACATCAATATTGGCTTTGGTTTCCAAATCTACCTGCCTTCGAAAAAAATCAGAGAGGTGGGCGAGGAGGTGAAAGAGCAAAGGAGATAGATTGTTTAAGGTTTAAAGTTTAAGGTTTAAGGTTGCTGCCGCGTGCGGGCGGTAACTACCCGTCGGGTACTAGCCGACGGGTAGTATTCTTAGCCGGTATTTTGGTGCTTGGGTGCTTATTAGGGGTCTATTGTGAATTTTTTGATTCGCAGGCTTTGCGAAAAGCGGCAAGTCAATAACCTCATTTTTGTTGACTTTGCAGGTGTTCAAAAAGAACTGGTTCTATAAACTTGCAGGACAGGTGGCTACGCTCAATGGCAACTTTGACCAACCTACTCAATCAAAAATTTGCGTGCTGATTTTGTCATAAGCTTGCTTTGTGATGAACTTGCTTTGTAATGAGCTTGCTGATATTGAGATTAACCTGCTGTTTTTGAGATAAGTTTGTTCTGTAATGAGCTCGTTGATGTTGAAATAAGCTTGCTGATTTGAGACAAGCTTGTTGATTCTGTGCAAACTTGGTGCATCAGTAAGGAACCCGATGCGTGTGTGAGAAAGAAACTAAAGGGGGCTTTTGTTTGGTAATGCGGTATTTAGATAGTGCCGTATTTGCCGTAACGAAATTTGGTAGCGGCGGCAGATAAAATAGTGTATTAACAGCGCCTTGTATGGAAAACCAACTTTACACGCTGTTGTCAATAGAAAAAAATCCGATACTTCACAGAACCTGGCATTATACAACCATTAGATCGTTGTTTTTATCCCATTGCGAGCGAGTAACCAAATACAAGTAAGTAACCCAGTACAGGCAAGTACCCCAATACAAGTAAGTAACCAAATACAAGTAACTAACCCATTACACGCAAGCAAAAGTGTCGGTTTAAAAAACCCCGCACCGCCCTTTTTCCCATCCTAAGTATTCCACAACATATAGCGTGACCAACTATATACAAAAAAAAGCGCCGGGAAAGCTGTTACAATAACAAACAACCCCCGCACGCGGCAGCAACCTTAAACCTTAGACTTTAAACCTTAAACACCAGGCCAGGCCCGGCCTGGCTCGTTATGCTTTCTTCGCTGCCACAGCCGCTTTCTTAGCAGGGCGTGCCGGACGGCTCTTGCCGAAAGATCCTTTGAAAATCTTGCCTTTTTTGGTCTTTTTATCTCCTCTTCCCATGGTGGATGTTTTTATTTGGGGGGCAAATGTAAGCAAAAGTTTAAGGTCTAAGGTTTAAAGTTTAAGCCTTAGACCCAATATCGTTCAGGTGAAAACTTAGAGCTTAGACGACAACTCCTTACCAGCCTTGAATCGAGCTACTTTTTTCGCCTTGATTTTGATGACAGCACCAGTTTGCGGGTTGCGACCATTGCGGGCAGCTCTTTTCGATACGGAAAAAGTGCCAAATCCAACCAGGGTTACTTTGCCACCCCCTTTCAAGGTTTTGGTTACGGCCTCAATGAATGAATCCAGGGCTTCGTTTGCCTGCGTCTTGGTGATGCCAGCATCGTCAGATAGTTTGGCAACCAGTTCAGCTTTGTTCATATGCGATGGTTTAAAAAATTAGGAGTGACAAATATAGCCGCCTTTTTAATAAAACCTACGCCGGACGTGCATTTTCAGCGAAAACCACGGTCGATAATGGCTGAATTACTGGATTAATTCCATAGCAGAACTAAATGAGACATATTGACCGGCCCATTTGGCTTCCAATTGCCGCCGATGGGCTTCGGCATGCTCACTAATGTATTTATTGTATAATATTTTGGTCGGTGCCGTGAACTGCACGGCATAAGTAGGCCCGTCGCTGTCGTCAACCTCCAACAAACGCAGCAACCGGCTGCTGTTGAAACAGCCCGTAGCCAACATCGCCGGCATATGATGTTCCAGTAACCAGGTGCAGAACAATCCCGACACCGATTCTTCCACTTTGATGGTGATATTGTAGAGGATCATGCGTTATTTTTTGGTCTTGATCTCCAGGTACACCGGACAATGATCGCTGTGCTTCACATCCGGATAAATCTCGGCATCGAGCAATTGCTTTTCCAAATTTTTGGTGACATTGATATAATCGATCCGCCACCCTTTGTTGTTCAATCGCACAGACGGGAAGCGCTGGCTCCACCAACTATAGCGATGCGGCTCTGGATGAAATTTTCGGAAGGTATCGATCCAGCCCGCAGCCAGGAACTTATCCATCCAGGCCCGCTCTTCAGGCAGAAATCCCGACGAGTTTTTGTTGCCTTTGGGGTCATGTATATCGATCTCTTTGTGTGCAATATTCCAATCGCCGCATACAATCAGTTTCGGCCTGGTCTTTTGTAACTGTTCCGTATAACCGAAAAACTCATCTAACCACTGGTATTTATAGGTCTGCCGCTCAACGCCCGAAGTGCCCGAAGGAAAATAGGCATTGATCAAAGTGATGTCGCCAAAATCGGCCCGTATCACCCGCCCTTCCGAATCACTCTGCATATAACCATTGCCCATCTGCACATTGTCGGGCAGCATCTTCGTAAAGATAGCCACGCCACTATAGCCCTTTTTCTCGGCCGAATACCAGAAAGTTTGGTAGCCCAAGGCTTCAATCGCGGCAAAGTTCACATTCTCCTTGTGGGCCTTGGTTTCCTGAATACACACCACCTCAGCAGGGTCGGTTTTCAACCAATCGAGAAAGCCTTTGTTGATGGCAGCCCGTACGCCGTTGAGGTTGTAAGAGATAATTCGCATGTTATTGTTTAAATTGTTTCCCTTTATCAAATGTATTGAAATGGTTGCACCCGGTCCCATTATCCCGCCGAAAGAATCAGTTTATCTCGAAGGCCCTAAACCCAGAACCTTTGAATTTCTTTTTGCCGTTCGTGTGTTTCGTGAGTTCATCAAAGGCTTCAGAACCCTGCATTTTGTAGGACCCTGTATCACGGTTTTTGGGTCGGCTCGTTTTAAAGAAGACCATCCTTATTATGCGCTCGCGCGCGAATGCGGAAAACAAATCGCAGCGCTGGGCTTCACCACCATGACGGGCGGCGGACCAGGCGTAATGGAAGCCGCCAACCGCGGTGCGATCGAAGCCGGCGGTTACTCCGTGGGTTGCAATATTCGTTTGCCCTTTGAGCAGCATGCCAATCCTTACATGGATAAATGCATCACGTTCGATCATTTTTTTGTTCGCAAAACACTGTTGATTAAATATTCCTACGCCTTTATCATTATGCCAGGCGGCGTGGGCACCATGGATGAATTTTTCGAAACCCTAACACTGGTGCAAACCGGCACCCTAACACAGTTCCCCATCGTATTGATCGGCAAAGCATACTACCAGCCCCTGGTAGATTATATGCGTTTGATGGTAGAAGAAAAGACCATGGGCGAACACGACCTCGACCTGGTTTTGCTTACCGATGATATCAGCGAAGCAATGGAACATATCCGCAAATACATTACCAGTAATTACAAGATTAAACCACGCAAAAAACTGTGGTGGCTCTTTGAACGCAAATGAATCCGATCTCTTAACTTGACAGCCAATTGAACAAAGAACAATCAATACCGCAAATCAATACCACCTGCCCCACCTGCGGCAGCCACCTGGAGCAGGATGCGGTTGTTTGCTGGCAATGCGGCAGTCCCACGGTGCCCGCCGAAGAGTGGGAAGGCGCTTATGAAAAATATCGCATGCTGGTGATGGGTTTTTTCATCATCAACCTGTTGGTATGTTTGGCGTTTAATTTCTGGCCGGTATTGAACGACAGCATCACAGGGCTCATCATTGTCGACATGCTTTTGTTCAGTGTGGCTGCGGCCTATACTTTTTACATGCGCGACCTGATTTTTCCGCTGTTGATCTGGAACCGTTTTGCGTGGTGGCGATTAATTGTATTGCTCGCTGTCGCCGTGATCAGTGCCATCTTGGTAAACTACGGCGTGAAATGGGTGAACCGCAGTGTGTTCGATCGCGAACTGTATTATTATGCCTCGTTCAAAAACCTGCCCTTTCCCAAAACAACCATGTTATTGTTGATCGCCTTGTTTCCGGCCATTTCCGAAGAACTGGCTTATCGCGGGGTGATTCAGTCTGGTTTGATGAAGATTATGCAAACCCGCCAGGCCGTGGTGGTAACCGCGATCATGTTTGCCGTGATCCACATGAGTTTAATCTCATTCGTTTGGCTCCTGCCATTCGCGCTTTTTCTTGGTTATGTTCGCCAGCGTACCGGTACGATATGGTATGGCATACTGATTCATTTCTTCTTCAATGCCACTACCTGCCTGTTGGAATTACATGAACTGGGCCTACTGTGAGCTGCTCACATATTTAAGCCCGACGATCGAAGCGATCAGCGTACACAGAAAAAATATCCGCCAGAAAAATACCGGTTCTTTAAACAAAAATATGCCCACGAGTACGGTACCTACCGCACCGATACCGGTCCACACCGCATAAGCGGTACCGATGGGCAAGGTCAGCGTGGCGCGGTACAACAAATACATACTCGCTGACAAGCAAATAAAAAAACCAACCCACCACAGGGTGCTGACGGATCCACTGGTTTCTTTGGCCTTGCCGAGGCAGGTAGCAAAACCAACTTCAAACAAGCCGGCAATGATGAGTAATAACCAATTCATCGTTTTTTATTGGCGGATGATTGTATAAATTATGCCTCGTCTTCCAAAATCGGCCGCAACCATTTTTGAATTTCTTCCAAGGGCATTTTCTTGCGTGCGGCATAGTCTTCTACCTGGTCGGGTTTGATCTTGCCTACCCCAAAATACTGGCTGTTGGGATGCGCAAAATACCAACCGCAAACCGAAGCAGCGGGATACATGGCCAGCGACTCGGTCAACTGAATTCCCGTGGTTGTTTCGCCGCCGAGCAGGTGGAAGAGTTTGTATTTTTCGGTATGGTCGGGGCAGGCGGGGTAGCCCGGCGCCGGGCGTATACCTGCATATTTTTCTTTGATCAGCGCCTCGTTGTCGAGCTGCTCTTCTTTGGCATAGCCCCAGTATTCTTTGCGCACCTGTTCGTGCAGGTATTCGGCAAATGCTTCTACGAGCCGATCGGCCAGGGCCTGCAAGCTGATCTTGTTATAATCGTCGTGCGCTGCCTGGAATTTTTCAAGGTGTGGTTCGATGCCGGATATCGTTACACTAAAGGCGCCAATATAATCTTGTAATCCTGTTTCCTTGGGCGCAATAAAATCAGCGAGTGAAAAATTCGGTTGACCGGGCGCTTTCTTGATTTGCTGCCGCAACGTTTCCAACTGCAATGTTTCTCCGTTGGTTTGGGTGAGGGCAATGCTATCGGGCGCTACCCGGTTTGCCGGCCAAAAACCAATCACTCCCCTGGCTTGCAGCCATTTCTCTGCTACAATTTTCTGCAGCAACTGTGTAGCATCGTTGTACAACCGGGTCGCTTCTTTGCCAATCACTTCGTCGTCCAGTAACTGCGGAAATTTGCCGCCCAATTCCCAGGCGATAAAGAAGGGGTTCCAGTCAATATAGGGCACCAGGGCCGACAGCGGAACATCCTCAATTACTTTTGTGCCTGTAAAACCAGGCGCTACCGGTGTAAAGTTTTTCCAATCGATCGCTGCGGGATTGGCCTGCGCCTCCTGAAAAGGCAGGTATTGTTTTACCGTGCGTTTTTTGGCAAAGTCGTCGCGCAATTGCTGGTACTGCTTACGGGTGTCTTGCAAAAATTTTGGTTTCTGTTCATCACTCAGCAACGCGCCGGCTACGGTCACGCTGCGTGAAGCATCGAGTACATGCACCACACCGTTGTCGTACTGCGGCGCAATTTTTACTGCAGTGTGCATACGACTGGTAGTAGCGCCACCAATCAACAAAGGCAGCTGCATGCCGCGCCGTTTCATTTCATGGGCAACATGCACCATCTCATCGAGCGATGGGGTGATCAAACCACTGAGACCAATAATAGCAACGTTTTCTTTTACGGCTGTATCCAGTATTTTATCTGCGGGCACCATTACGCCCAGGTCAATGATATCGTATCCGTTACATCCCAGCACCACACCCACAATATTCTTTCCAATATCATGTACATCGCCTTTAACCGTAGCGAGCAATATCTTGGCAGCACTGCCTTGTTGTGCAGCGGGGTTAGATTTTTTTTCTTCTTCGATGAAAGGCGTTAACCAGGCAACGCTTTTTTTCATGACGCGGGCGCTTTTCACCACCTGCGGCAGGAACATTTTGCCGGCACCGAAAAGATCGCCGACTACATTCATGCCGTCCATCAGCGGACCTTCAATTACTTCCAGTGGCCGGGGATATTTCAACCTCGCTTCTTCGGTATCTTGCTCAATATAATCGGTGATGCCATTGATGAGCGAATGGGTAAGTCGCTGTTCAACCGTTCCCTGACGCCAGGTTTCATCTTTAATGGTCTCCTTGCCTTTCGCTTTTACAGTTTCGGCAAAAGCAATGAGTTTATCGGTCGACTCATTGTTATCGTTGTTTCGGTTGAATATAACGTCTTCGCACAAACGCCGTAGCCCGGGTTCAATCTCATCATATACCACCAATTGGCCGGCATTTACAATGCCCATATCCATGCCCGCCTTGATGGCGTAAAAAAGAAAAACGCTGTGCATCGCTTCGCGCACATGTTCATTGCCCCGGAAAGAGAAGGAAAGATTGCTCACGCCACCGCTGATCTTCACCAACGGAAATTTTCCTTTGATCACTTTGGTGGCTTCAATAAAATCAACCGCGTAGTTGTTGTGTTCTTCCAGGCCGGTAGCGATCGCGAAAATATTGAGGTCAAAGATGATATCCTGTGGCTGAAAGCCCACTTCGTTCACCAATATATCGTAAGCGCGCTCGCAAATGGAGACACGTCGCTCGAAGGTATCGGCCTGCCCCGCTTCATCAAAGGCCATCACCACCACGGCGGCACCGAATAGGCGACAAATTTTCGCTTCGCGAACAAACTTCTCCACGCCTTCTTTCATCGAAATGGAGTTCACGATACACTTGCCCTGTACGCATTTGAGTCCCGCTTCAATGATCTCAAATTTGGAAGAATCAATCATGACGGGAATGCGCGCAATATCGGGTTCGCTTTGCAGGTAGTTGAGAAAGGTGGTCATCGCTTGCACACCATCGAGCAAGGCATCGTCCATGTTTACGTCGATGATCTGGGCACCATTTTCCACTTGCTGGCGAGCCACCGATAAAGCTTCTTCGAAGTTACCTTCGCGGATGAGTCGCGCAAATTTTTTGGAACCTGTAACGTTGGTGCGTTCGCCCACGTTGAGGAAATTGGACTCGGGACGAACAACCAATGGTTCGAGCCCCGATAATCGCATGTAGGGAAGTATTTTGGTCATACAGCCAGTTCAGTTTCTATTTCAGGCAAGGCGCGCGGTTTGAATTTTTTCACGTGCGCTGCAATATGCCTGATGTGATCGGGGGTAGTGCCACAGCAACCGCCAACAATATTTACAAATCCATCGCGTGCCCACTCTTCAAGAAAATGTGCCGTTTGTTCAGGCAATTCGTCGTATTCGCCCATGGCATTCGGTAAGCCGGCGTTTGGATAAGCCGAGGTATAACAAGCGGCGAGTTGGCTCAGTTCTTCAATATGGGGCCGCATTTGCGCAGCGCCCAGGGCACAGTTCAGTCCGACGCTAAGCGGATTGGCATGCAGCACACTGATGTAAAAGGCTTCGAGTGTTTGCCCGCTGAGCGTACGACCCGATGCATCCGTAATGGTGCCGCTGATCATGATGGGCAGCTCTTTTTTCCCGGTACTGGCGAAATAATCTTTTGCTGCATAAATCGCCGCTTTGCAATTCAATGTATCAAAAATGGTTTCGATCAACAGCAGGTCAACGCCCCCTTCTACCAGTGCTTCAATCTGTTCACGATAGGCAGCAACGGCTTCATTCCAGGTGAGTGCGCGAAAGCCCGGGTTGTTTACATCAGGCGAAAGGCTGAGTGTTTTGTTCAACGGGCCAATGGCACCAGCTACATACCGCGGCTTTTCAGGATTGGCTGCATTGAAGGCATCGGTAGCGCGGCGTGCAATTTGGGCCGCCGCGACATTGATTTCGCGGGCAAGGGCTTCCATATTGTAATCAGCGAGGCTGATGCGTTGCGCATTAAACGTATTGGTTTCGATTATATCAGCACCGGCTTCGAGGTACTGGCGATGGATACCTTCAACAATATCGGGTTGGGTAAGGCAGAGCAAATCATTATTGCCTTTTAGATCAGAGGGCCAGTCGGCAAAGCGGGCGCCGCGATAGTCGGCTTCCTGCAAATGGTGTCGCTGGATCATGGTACCCATGGCGCCGTCGATGATCAGGATGCGTTGCTGTAATTCTTTACGTATATCTTTCATCACACTCCTTTTAGAATGAGTTCTATGGAACCAATAAATGCAGGGATTGTAACGGTAGACATTTATTAGTTCTGTTTCACCCGCCTAAGCAGGTCCACAGGCCGAACAATAAAGAAATCCGCCTGGTGGGCGCAAAGATACAACATTCCGGCAAATCGGAGAGGCGGTTAAAGCTTCAGTTGTTCCACCGGCATGCGGTGCTGCAGGCTGCGGGCAAGGGTCATTTCGTCGGCATATTCCAATTCGCCGCCAAAAGAAATGCCTCGTGCGATGGTGGTGATTTTTATGGCTTGTGGCTGCAATTTTTTCTGGATATAATACAAAGTGGTATCGCCCTGGATGGTGGCATTGAGGGCGAAGATGAGTTCTTTGCTGTCTTCTTCCTTGATGCGTTTCAGCAGGGCTTCGATGGTCAGCTGATCGGGGCCAATGCCATCAAGGGGCGAAATAACGCCGCCCAATACATGGTAGCTTCCACTGAATTGTTGAGTGTTTTCAATAGCGATCACATCTCGAATGGATTCTACGACACAGATGAGGTCTTTTTTCCGCAGTGGATTGCTGCAAATAGGGCAGAGCGGTCCATCGGCGATATTGTAACAGCGTTGACAAAGCCGGGTTTCATGTCGCATGCGCGTTACGGCAGCGGCCAGCAGATCAGATTGGCCGGGCTCCTGTTTTAGTAGGTGCAAAACCAGGCGCAGGGCGGTTTTGCGGCCAATGCCCGGCAGCTTGGCGAATTCGGTAACGGCCTGTTCCAACAGGGTCGAAGGAATTTGCATGGCGCAAAGGTAGGCAGGCTGTATTGATCGGCAATTTTTCGCCAAATCCTGTAGCTGGGTATTTCTGCAGGGTCAACCGACATATAAAAATAAAATCACGTAACACGCGTTTTCCGATGATCGGCGAAACTTACGAGGCATCCAATAATATTCTATGAGGCGACTGTTTGGCGTCTTTTTACTAATCACCCGGCTCATTGTTGCCCACGGACAATCTGCGGCATTACAATCACCCGTTACCTTACCGGTTGTGGTGCACGTAGTGAATACCAACCCCTATGCCATGACCGATGCCCAAATTGAAGCGGGGGTGGCCGATATGAATGATTTTTTCCGGAAGGCAGGTATCTATGCCGGAAGTATGACGGTTGACACCAAACTGGGTTTCTGTCTGGCAAAAGTTGCGCCCGACGGGAGTGCCACTACTGGTATTACCCGAACCTATTCTGTCATTGGAAAAGACTATAACCCAACCATTGACGCCGGAAAACTGGCGGCGATAATGGAATGGGATCCTTCCCGCTATATTAATATCTGGTTGATTGACAATATGCAAGATGAAGCGCTGGCGCAATACCAATGTGGCCATTGGGTTCGTGTAAACACCGGTGCCCTGGGTGGACCAGGTGGTATTATTACACCCGGCTTTGGCAGCGTGATACACCATGAAATGGGCCACTACTTCTCGCTCCTGCATACATTTGGAACCGGTTGTAAGAATGACAACTGTGAAGTGGATGGCGACGGCGTTTGTGATACACCCCCGGATAGAAGTTTTAGTTCTTCTCCCTGTTCGAGTCCGGAGAACTCCTGCAATACCGATACCGCTTCTAATTATTCAAACGGGTATTTTCCGAAAGATGCTCCTGACGATATTTTTAATGTGATGGATTATGGCGGCGCCACCGGCAGTTGCCCTGGCACTTCTACCCGCTTTACCCCGGGGCAAGCGCAGAAAATGCAAAATTTCTACCTCAATTCCAAGGCAAGTTTGGGTGCAATGCCTTCGAAATGCGCTTCGCCTTGTCCCACGGCAATTGTTGCTGCTTTCACCAAAGATGTGGATGATGCTTTGCCGGGTGCCAGCATCCATTTTACCAACAGCAGCACGGGTGCGACTAGCTATACCTGGCTGGTTGATGATGTACCAGTTGCCACGTCCACCGATTATACACAAACCTTTCCTGCTGTCGGGAAATTTAAAATCACCTTGCGGGCAATCAGTGCTGGTGGCTGCGTTGCTACCTACGATAACAATGTATTTGTAACCTGTGGGGTAAAGGCAAGATTTTATACCGATAAAGAAGCGATTGCCTCACGCGCCAGTACCATGGCTGATTCGGCTGTTTTCACCAATACATCAGAAAACGCCAGCAGTTATGCATGGCTTGTTAAAAAAGGTACTGACCCGGAATTCGTGTACAGCACCGACAAAGACATAAAATACACTTTCCCGGAGCCGGGCGATTACACGATTCGATTGGCCGTGGCCAACGGCGCCTGCGTTGATACAACCAAGGCATTCCCCTATAAGGTTGAGAACCCGGATGCAGATGTGGCGATGTACTATCCCGGTTCAGAATGCGTCGACTCTACTACAATTAAAGTAAAGGTTTGTATCTGGAATTTTGGCTACGCCGCCCTGCCAGTAGGCACGCCGATTTCATTCTTCGATGGCGACCCGCGCAAGCCTGGCGCAAAAAAACTGGGCAACAGCTATTATTTTACCAAAGAACTGGTTGGTTCACCCAGTGGTGATTGTTATACCTGCATCGAACATTTGATACCGGGAAGGAGAATTGATTTCGCCAATAAAAACATATTCTTTGCCATCAATACCGAAGGAAAAACCCTTCCGCTCGATTTCAAAGATGCATTTGCCATAGAGAAAAACTACAACAACAATGTAACAGCCACCCGTATCAGCTATCCAAGCCGTTATGACAGCATTTGTCAGGGCGGTTCGGTCAACGGTCATACCAGCAGTGGCACTTATGTGGATACACTGGTTGATGCCGTGAATGGCTGTTTAAGCCTCGATACCCTGCACCTCACGGTTTTACCTGTTTACACCAGAAAAGATACCGTGACCATTTGCTACGGACAACAATACCTTGGTCACACCGTCTCCGGCGATTATATAGACCCGTACACTGCCAAAAACGGTTGCGATAGTAGTTTCATTACCCACCTGACTGTACTGCCGCTATTGCAAACCACGATAGACTCTACAGTATGCGAGGGTGTGTCGGTCTTTGGTTATTCGAGCACCGGCAATTACCGGGATGTATTTAAAAGTGTAACGAATTGCGACAGTACCCGCATACTACGGTTGATCGTGCATCCGGTTGCTCGTACCATTATTAATATTGAACTCTGTGAAGGTGATTCAGCGAATATCCAGGGTAGATGGCAAACCATCGCCGGTACTTATCGCGATACATTGACAACCTGGCTCGGCTGTGACTCGATCGTCACAACAAACCTGGCTGTTCATCCCTTGCCCCGCCCCGATCTGGGCGATGACCGCGGCATTTGTGAAAACAGTCGCCTTGCGCTCTATCCCGGTGATTTTGCAACCTACCGTTGGAGCAATGGCGCCAGCACGTCGCAGATTACGGTCGACCAGGTAGGCACTTATTTTGTAGAAGTGCGCAATGCATTTCAATGTGTGCAATCTGATAGCTTCCGACTGACCGCGATATATCCATTACCTCGTGCCTTTTTACCGGCCGATACCACGCTGTGCCCGACTAATTTTCTTTCGATAACGGTGCCGGGATACATCGAATACCATTGGAATACCAACAGCCAGGCAGGCGCCGAATTTAGTATCACCGCGCCGGGTCGCTATGTGTTGACGGTGACCGACGATAATGGTTGTATCGGTACCGATGACATAACGGTGCAGTACATCGATAAATGTATACCGGCGCAAGTGCCCAATGCTTTTACGCCGAATGGCGATGGAAAAAACGATGTCTTCAGACCCCGCTTCAACGTGCCGGTCAGCAACTATTCGATGTCGATTTACAATCGTTTCGGGCAAGTCGTGTTTCATACCAACGATTGGCAACATGGCTGGAATGGACAAGTCAACGGGCGGCTGCAAGACAGCGGTACCTATGTTTATGTAATTACCTACACCGATTTGGGCTTACAAAAAATAGCCTTGAAAGGAGCGCTGTTACTGATTCGATAGCCCGGTAAAATTTGCGGACGACCAGTTCAATTTTTGTGGCATCGGTACGTTATCTGTATCATTGTATTTTATAAACCTTATATCCTAACAATGATTGCTGTACCAAACCATGCTGCGGGCAGACGCCCATATGCTGCGCTGCTTTGTCTTTTTGTGTTTTATTTTTTGTTCGGCGCCTTACCAAATGGCCAGGCACAAACACAGTTTATTCCCGGTTACTATGTAACGGATCAAGGCGATACGATTCGGGGGAAAATTGACCAACTGGCAAGCAGCCGCACACCGCGCGACATTCAGTTCCAGGTCGATGGCAAGACGACAACCTTCAATGCAAAAACCGCACGCGGATTTGGTATCGACAAAGGTGCAAACTACTACCGGCACTACGTAACCTATTCCACTCGACCGGTCGACATCAATCTGCTGCGCTCCGGCGATTTTGAAGACAAAACCATTACGGATACCGCTTTCCTGAGTAAGATGGTGAGTGGCAAATGGAGCCTGTACGCTTTGTATGCGGGCAGGTTTATTTATTTTATCCAGCACGAAAATGACCCCTTACAAGAGTTGCAATACCAGGTGTATTTGTCGGGTGATCAGCAGTACTACGACGAAAAAAATATTTTCAGGAACCAGTTAAACAACCTGATGTCAGCGCAGATGGATGCGGCCCTGTTGCAGCGACTGGAGAGAACAAATTATACCGGTACCGAACTCACTTCATTTGTCAAGCGCATCAATCGGGCAGCGGGTTCCCAGTCGGTAGTGGCTGGCGCTGGTCCAGGTCGAAAGCTGTTTCATTTTTATGGCGGTGTGGGCTATTCGTTCAATCGTTTTTCCATTAAAAAATCCGGATCAAAAGATCTTTTGCCCTTGGAATACATGAACTACACCTATACCAATTCCCCCATGCTGCAGGTCTGTGTGGAATTGCGCAACCAGGAAGTACTTGGACCGTTTATTTTCAGGGCTGAGCTGGCTTATTATGGCATAAAAATTAAAGGCCAGGGCGTTTACAATGAGTTTAACTATTACAAAGACCTTTACCTGAGCCTCGACGTTGATGCTAAGTTTATTCAACCGTCTTTTCAAGCATTGATTAAACTCATTCGACAAAAAGAAGTTGAGGTATTTGCCGGACCAGCCCTGGCCGCCAACTTCAGCAGTTATAAAACAAACAAGCTGGTGACGGAATACGAAAATGACCCCAGTTCTCATTCCGAAGGCCCATTGACGCTGAGCAAAACCTGGTTGCAAGGACAGCTTTTGGCGGGGGTTATGCTACAGTCTCACTACCAGTTTCAGGTTAAATATGCATTTCTCGGCAGCATGATGGGTGACGATGTTTACAAAAAGGGATCCATGCAAAGCCTTCAATTACAATTGAATTATCGGTTTTAATGAAAAAGAAAATATTTTTTTTAATCGGACTGGCGTTTGCGTTTCTGCCTGCTACTTTGTTTTCACAGGCGCATTACAAGGCCGGTTACATTGTTACAGCCCAGGGCGACAGTGTACGAGGGGAAGTGGATGACCAGGAATGGGACAAGAGCCCCCGGAAAATCAATTTTCGACAGGGCGGCGCCGGCTCGGCCTATGATATCGCGCAATTAAATGCGTTTGGTATTGATGGCGGTGACCAATATATCAAGAAAAAGGTGTCGAGAACGACCCGGCCAACGGACGTAAACAACTTGTTTAGTAGTTACGATGATTCGATAATTACTGAGCCCTTGCTGTTGCGTCGTGTGGTTGATGGACGCTGGACATTGTACTATGCTTACGTAGAGAAGCCGTTATTTTTTATGCAAATGGATGGCGGAAACATCGAAGAGCTGCGTTATGCATTATTGCGCCAGGGCAATAGTTATGAAGTGACAACGTCGTATGCTTTTCGCGACCAATTGCAGGCCAGGCGAATGGCCGACGGGGCCGATGCGAATATGCCGGCAACTTTGCGCACTTTGCCTTACAGCGAACGGGACTTGCGTAAGTTTTTCTTGCAGCAAAATGGCATGAAAGAAGAAACAAAAAAAGGACCCGCCTTTGTGGTTGGTTTTTATGCAGGCGCAGGTATCTCGTTTAACAGCCTGAAAATGGGTGGCAACTTCGCACAGTTGTCAAACAATCCTGCAATGAGTAGTACGCTTTCGCCGGTGATCCAGGCTGGTATTGATTTGGGTGCCGCAAGGATTCAACAACGCTTGGTGGTAAGGGCTGAACTGGCGGCCTTCCAATTTGCATCCGCGCACCATGGTACAGTGGCTAAAACCGCAACCGTCACTGCAAAGAACAATTTGTATGAATTAAAGATGATGAATATACAGCCATCATTGAGCATCTTGTATCATTTTCTCGTGTATGAGAAGTTGCGGGTATATGCGGGCGTCGGTTATGCGCACACTTTCAGTAGTTACAATAAAAACAGGGCGGTGGTGGAAGAGCCCGACTGGGATCGCAGCACGGTGTATGACCCTTACCTTGTTTTCGAAAAATCCTGGGGCGCACTATATGGCCGGCTCGGAGTGATTGTACACAAGCGGATAGAAGCAGGCCTGCGGTATAATTTTCAGGGCAGCTTTTCGCGATACATAACTTATGATATTGCGCCGCATAGTTTAATGATGCAATTGAGCTATCGGTTTTGATCAGAGCGAAATATCCACTTCATTGTCCCAGTTGCCTTTAACGGTCAACTTGCGACTGATGGGCTGCACTTTTTCGGGCTGGCGGCGGGGCTGGAGAAAGAATTGACCATAGTCCCATTTTTCATTGCCATTTTCATCGAAAAGTACACTGAGTTCAAACTCGGCTGGTCGAAAACGCCTGATGAGCAATTCTTTGCCGGTTATCTTGTAGTGATAAATCACTTTTCCGCTCTGCAGCAATTGCAGCACGGGGTGTTTACTGCTGTCGAGGTTGCTAAATCGGAAGCGGATGCTGCCATAATCGCTTTCTTTCATGGTGCGAAAAGCGATCGTGTCATTCCTGGTGATGGTTTTTCCGAGGCTGTCGGCCGCCATGTCTTTTTCCAGGATCAGCTTAAAAGCCTGGTCTACCGGCCATGTATAGTCGATCGTGAATTTTTTACCCGTAGAATCGCGCAAGAAAGTATAGGGGAGGGGTTTGAATTTTTCGTCGGTGAGCAACAACTTGCTGGAATCGATTCGTACCAACGAATCCGGAAAATTCAGGCTCAGGGGTTTCAGCAGGTCTTGCATGTTGGACTCGAGGCTGGTATTGAATCTCAGCCGGCGGTCTTCAGCTTCTTCCTTTTCCTTTTTCCGGGCGCTTCTGGAATCGCGGTTACTACCACCCTGTGCCCCACTGGCAGTAGGACCTGGGGTTTTAGCAGGCGGGGCTTCTGCATAGGCCCAAAGCAGGATGGGTTGCACGTTTTTATCAACCACCACGGGTTGATCCGCGAAAGCGAATAATTGCTCCGGGTTCATATATCGCAGGCTGCCACTTTCGTCTTTGAGTGCATAGATGGCATAAGTGCCGGGCTGCAGGTTTTGAAAATGAAAATGCCCGGTTGAATCAACGCGCGTCCAATAGCGTGGTTTCTCTTTTACCACGGCCGAGTCGATTTGGCTGCGGTGCAACATCACAATCAGGGTGCTGTCTTTCTTGCCCGTTTCAGCCACCAGTACGCGGCCTTCTAGCTGCATGGAATCGAGGTAATTGCCGGTGCTGAAAACATAGCGAAAATTCTTAAGCGGGTTGTTTTCATTCACATCGCGAATGGCTTTGCCGAAATCAATGGCGTAAGTGGTGTTTTCTTCCAGTGTGTCTTTGATGCGAACGGTCACCGTTTTGAGGCGCGACTCAACAGAAGGCGTTGATTTGGGCGTCGGACTAACAATGAGATTTTGTTGCACATTGTCTAACTGCACGTATTCATCAAAGTTGATGACGATCTTTTTCTCTTTGAAGTGCAGACTACTATCGCCCGGTGTGAGGGCAATAATGACTGGTGGCAACGTGTCTTTTGGTCCACCGAGCGGCGGTACAATATTCGCGCAGCCTTCAACCAGCACTAGAGAGGCACAGCAGCCCGTGGCAACCAAAAGCGAAAGAAGTAGTCGGGAAAAACCTGCGGGCATCTGTTGATTCAATTAGTGTACAAACATAGCCGATTCAATACTAAACAAAACCTAAACCCGCCTATCCCGGCATTCGGGCAATGTATTTTTCTATTTGTTTGATCTGGTTCACGATTTCGGGCGTAGTGGGTTTCAGTGCTTTTGCTTTGCGGAAAAAATCTTTTGCCGCGCGGAATTCACGCTTGGTCATCATAATGCTGCAGAGTTGCAGGTAGGCGGCTGCTTCGTTTTCTTTATCGGGCAGGCCTTTGCGGATGGCCGAGCGGATATGGCTTTCAGCGGTTTTGAGATCGCTTTTTTGCATGGCGATCATACCCATTTGGAGCAGGCTGGCGCCTTCGGCTTCTTTCATCGGCATGCCGAGGTCGAGGCCTTTTTTCATCATTTTTTCAGCGCCATCGAAGTCCTGCTTCATCATGGCGATATTTCCTTTTAAGGTATAATACACCGACCGGATCGGTTTGTATAAGAGGTTGGGGAATTTAATCGACGCAAGGATTTTTTCAGCGCCTTCCATATCGCCCGATTCCATGTATTCCTGGATGAGTCGCATGGGGCCGAAAAAGAAATGGCTGAAAAGCAGGATAGCGGCGATGAGGTAGGGCGTGAACGCCGGCCAGAAGCCACCATAAATATTGGTCACTACCGCGATAATGATAAACAGGATGGCCAGCGGTAACCGGTACTTGATAATGAGATTGTAAAACTTCATAAAGCTCGAAATGGCCGCAAAGGTAAGGCTTTCCACCCGACGGGTGATGCTTTCCGGTTGTTGGTTATTGCTCTCTCCCTTTTCGGCAATGCCGGTTTAGGCAACGCACAACTTATTGAAAATCATCATTTACTTCAATCCAGTAACCATCTGGATCGCGAAAATAGATTTGGCGGATGCCATCTACCCGACGGGTAACACCCGACGGGTGGCCGGCCCAGTCTTCATAGGCGATTTTCTGCGCCGTCAATTTTTCGATGATCTTATCCAGTTGGGAGGTGCTGAAACAAAGATGGGCGTTCTTTTCGGCTTCGGGGGCTTGTTTGCGGCCGGCGATCAGGTGCAAATGGGCTTTGTCGCCGATGGAAAACCAGGTATGCCGACCGTCGTGGAAGGGTTCGGGAATGGTGTCGAGACCAACGATATCCTGGTAAAAAGCGGTGCTGCTGGCGAGGTTGCTAACATACAAGGCTACATGGTTGATGCGGATCATTTTACTGCTTTTCGATTGTGCGTGCCCGGTAGTGGCTCCCAACAATGCCACGGTGAACAGGAGTATAATGCGATTCATATGCGATCGTTATAGCTCGCCAAGCTAGCACAAAAACCTTTATTTTTGCTGCCCATTTGGCCCGGTAGTTCAATGGATAGAATAGGAGTTTCCTAAACTCTAGATACAAGTTCGATTCTTGTCCGGGCTACCAGAGAGGACAAATTGCTTTTACCAGCAGTTTGTCCTTTTTTATTTTTGTCCAAAGCCTTGCTGGTATTGAGTATGAGGGCGAGGGCTTCGTGATAAACAAGAGTTCGATAGGTTTTTTCTTCAAAAACCAGTTTTTCGGCCAGTATCGAACTCAGTATTTGCGATTTGAGTTGCGTATTACCTGAAACATAAACCCTGTCTATGTTCTGGAGCAGGTTAAAACCAAAGTCGAGATATTGCTTATAGTCTTTGGTATTGGATACCTGTGGTTTCATTTCGGCTTCCAGCTCCTTGATAATGGCTTCAAATTTTTGTTTGATGGAGCGGTATTCGGTGATGTCGAGCTGACCGTCAAGCATCAGTTTTTGGGCATGGTCAATACGCTCTATATTCTTATCGATTTCAGCAAGTATTCTTTGCTTATCACCTACATTTTCTTTGGAGGATTTCCTGAGTTCTTTTTCAAGAATAGTGCGGTAGCATTTCAATGCTTCTTTTTTGGCTGAAATCTCTTGCAACTTAGCCACCAGTTTATCATTGGCTTCATCTGCACGGAAACGTTCCTTGCACCCCGGCTGACAGTGATAATAAAAGTACCGCTGGTATTTACCCTTGGAAGCGCTGCCTGTTAATTGACCGCCGCATTTTGAACAAGTAAGAAAACCCCTGAGCGGCAGTTCATCTTTCTGTTTGGTGCTGGCAACGGTCATCCGCTTCTTGCCATTCAGAATGTCCTGCACATTGTAAAACAGCTCTTCGCTGACTAAAGTTTCATGCACACTTTTTACATAATGAGCTTCTTCCTCTTTATAAGCCGGAATAAATAACCTGCCGCAGTAAATCGGGTTGCGGATCATCGTCCAGAAATAACTGCGGCTTACTTCAAAGCCCCGTTTATTGGCTTCCTTTCTTACCTGATCGGGAGCCAGCACACCTTTGTTAATTTCATTGAAAATCCATTGTAAGTGTTTTGCATCATCACTTGGTACAATGGTAGGTTTATTATCAATCCGAACATTCTTGTAACCTTTCGGAGCGGTTGCCATCCACCGGCCTTCTTTCTTAGCCCGGCGCATACCCACAATTACATTTAATGCCCTGCGGTCATTTTCCACTTCCGGTGCAGCCAGATAAAAGGCCAGCATGATTTTATTTTCGGGAATACTCAGGTCAAGTGGCTGTTCAATGGCCTGCGGCTCCATACCCAAACCGTTCAGGGTATTAATCATGCCATAGGCATCTGCCGCATTACGACTGAAGCGGTCCCATTTGGTGAACAGCAAGAGGCCGGCACTTTTTTTATTCTTTTTCAGAAATGCCAGCATCTGCTGAAATGCCGGACGTTCAAAAGTCTTGGCCGAGTGGTCGTCCTTGTAAAGACCTGCTATCTCAATATTCTGAAACTGACAATAGCTTCTCAGCCTTTCTTCCTGATGCTTGAGAGAATAGCCCTTATCAGCCTGCTCGTCGGTACTCACCCGGATATAAAGGAATGCTTTCTTCTGTTTCATCTGTGTTTCTGTTTATCGGTATTACATTGTCTGATTCTTCTGCCTGCCATTGTTTAAAATGCCTGCACTGGATTTCTGCCAGTTGGTACAGGTAATCCCGAATCCGTAGTATCTCTTCATCGGTATAATTATTTCCATTGGCATTCAGGATTTCTTTACAGGTAGCTAAATCAAGCCGGTCTGTCTCAGTTTGGTTTTTTAGGGGATGGATTTTCGCTTTCATTTTCAATAGGGCTAAGTTACAAAATATTGATAATCAATTAGATAAATTAAAAAAAGGGGAATTAATCCCCCTTTTTGTCATTGTCACCTTCCTCATCATCGTCTTCATAATCAGCGATGATGTCTTCAATTTCATGGATAGCCGCTTTCTGGTCATCATCGTCTTTGTCATAACTCACCTCCAGGTAGATGAAGTCATGGTCATCATCGGTGCCGGTCAGGCTGTTATCCAGATCATTGTCAATCAGGATGTCAACTACTTCAGGCATTGCACCTGTGGGAACTTCAAGTTCTTTAACTTTGATAGTCTTCATAAAATACTGTTTTTTGAAGGCAAACCTACGATAGCCAGAAAGGCACACTTTCCACTTTGGGACAGTTTGTAAAGGTTATTAAAAGAAGTTGTAAATTTTTGCAGGTTTCGGCTCTGTTTGTCCGGCTTTTTCCTTTTTCAGGCGAGTCACAGACGATACAAAATGTATCAAGGAAGATTTAGGGAGAGTTTGAGGAATGATTGAGGACTAATTAGGGAGCATTGCGGAGGGATTAGGGGGTTGTATCGTAATGACCCTTACCAAAATAATTTTATAGTTAACAAAATAAGCTTTTAGTTAAAGAAGAAAATGATAAGTAAAATACTTGATAACTCTATACCTAAATACCAGTTAAAAACTGTTATTTCTGAATTACTTAAAAGTAATCACTATTCCGAGATAGCCATTGCTACTGGCTACTGGGATTTACCGGGCATGGTAGACATTTTTGATGAGCTGACTTATTTTTTATCCCGTAATGGTGTGAAATTCCGCCTGCTTTTAGGTGAAGAGCCATCAGTTAAAGCATACCAGGTATTAAATCCTGAACCAGTTGATCCAAACTTTCCGCAACGCTACCTAAAAAAAGATTTAGAAGCACTCGAACTAAAGCCTGAGTTTCAGAAGGTTTGTGATTTATTACAGCAATATCTCCCAAAAGACGAAAATGGAAATGCTAAACTAGAGATAAAGGTTTATAAAAAAAACTTCCTACATGCTAAATGCTACATTTTTGGCTCGGAGCAGGAAAATTCAATAGGCATAATCGGAAGTTCCAATTTTACAAAACAAGGATTGAGTGGTAATCTAGAATTGAACGCAGTTGAAGATAACAATGCAACAGTAAACTACCGACGCCTAAATCACGAGCAACATCCATCACACCGTAGTTGGTTTGAAGAACTCTGGAATCAAAGTGAAGACTGGAATCAAAAGTTTACTACGGAAATTATCGGCCTGAGTCAGTTCGGAAATCTTTCCTATTCTCCTTATGAAATTTACATTCGGATTCTTTATGAATTATATGGCGATGATATAGAAATAGAAGAAAAGCTAAAGTTAGAAGAGACTTTTGAGCGGAAAAATACCTTAACAGTTTTTCAACAGGAAAGTGTACGCAAAGCTTTAAACCGGTTAAATGACAAAAAAATCGGAATGTGTCTTGTGGGAGATAGTGTGGGTCTCGGTAAATCATACATTGCCCGTGATATTATTGAACGAATCGGATATTATGAGCGAAGGAATGTACTGATAGTATGCCCTGCTTCTTTGCGCAGCGATTGGCAAAAGCATATTGATGAGCTGAATGTTAATGCAATGATCTATTCAATTACAGAGTTTGCCAATGATACGAGTTTTGAACAAATACAAATTGATTTATATAATCGTAAACAAAATTCAACAGACGGGAACGCTATTCATTTATTAATGATAGATGAAAGCCATAATCTCAAGACGCAAGGCAGTAAATCATTTCAGAATTTACTTCAGGTAATTACGGATAGAAATTGTTGCACGGTGCTTCCCAAAGTTTTGATGCTTTCTGCAACACCGGTTAACAATGGTGTTAAAGACCTGGCTAACCAGATTCTTTTAGCCAAAGGGGGTAATGAAAGATTCTTTGCTCACTTTGGTATTGAAAACCTGCTATCTCTTTTTGGATATACACAACGGGAGTTCAAGAAGCGTGATAGTGAAGAAGTGTTTGGTGAGTTGTACCCTATCTTAAATAAGATTATGGTTAAACGAACCAAACACCAGGTAAAGAAGGATTTTCCCGATGCTTTATTAAATGGCAAACAGATCATTTTTCCTGAAGAGAAACTGGTTAACGAGTTGTATGAACTCGACAACCGTAGTATACGAAAAGCTATCAGTGAAATTCTAACACAACTAGGAAAAGTAAATGAACCATTATATGATGCGTTTACAGTAGACCTTACGCCGCAGGAAGAAGATGAAGAGGAGATGAAAGGTGTTATGGATTTCTTTTCATCTTTTACCCCAGAAAAGAAAAAAAGAATAAATCAGGCTGAATTTGAATCAATCTTTCACTTTATTGACAGAGCAATTAAAAACCTTAAACTTACCCCCTATAGTTATTTAAGTGAAAAATTAGAAAGAACTGAACAGGAGGAAATTCAGGCAAATGCCAGGAAAAACCTTACGGGAGTTATGAAAGTAACCCTTTTTAAGTCTTTTGATTCTTCCATTTTTACTTTCCGAAAAAGAATTGAGAAATACGAAACATACCTTTTAAATTTTGAGACACTGTTTTTTGATTACCATAAAGTAGTCCGCCCTGTGATTATTCAGAAAGCCATTGCAAGGATGGAGAATGAGCCAGATGAGGATGTTATGACTTTGATATTGGAAGAAATAGATTCTTTCAGGGAAAGGGAACTCAAAAAGAAAGAAAGGGATAATAAGTATTATATCCAGCAGCCCGAAACTGCTATTAATCCTGAGGACTTTGATGCTAATAACCTGAGGGCTTTTATACAGCAGGATAAAGAAATAATCGCCCTGATATTATCAGTTTTAGACCATATCAGTCCGGATACCAAGTTGGAAAAACTGAAAGATTTATTGCGGTCACTGAAAGGCAGAAAAGTGTTGATATTTTCTTATTTCGCTACTACTGTAGACTATATCAAAGAAGCTCTGACTGAAGTCTTTCTTCAGGAGATCGGGCTTACAAGAGATACTATTGCATTTCTTAAAAGTAAAAACGGGAAAGAAAAGACGGGTTATGTACAACGGTTCTCACCTATAGCACAGCGGCAGACAGTTATAGATGGAAAGGTCAACGGTAAGCCTGAGTTGCAGGTGCTGGTAAGCACAGATGTATTGAGTGAAGGTCAGAATTTACAGGATTGCGGAATTATTATAAATTATGACCTGCACTGGAATCCTGTTAAAATGATTCAGCGTAATGGCCGTATCAATCGTTTAGGTTCTGTTTTCCCTGAAGTGCAGATACACAACTTTTTACCCGAAGGGCAACTGGAAATATTCCTGAAACTGATCAAAAGATTACAGGATAAAATACGCATCATTGGCGGCAGTGTGGGTATTGACAGCAGTATTTTGGGTGAGCAAATTACCGACCGGCAGTTTGGCCTAATGGAAGATATTTATTCGGGTAATGCAGAAAGACAGCGGTTGGCAATTGAAGATATAGAAAGGGAAAATGATCTTGCCTTTGATGAAATGTTTGAAAATGATTTGAGAGAATGGATTCGTAAAGCATCTGATGAAGAAAAGGATTTTATCCGCAATATGAACCTGAATAAATGGTGTGGCATCCCGGCATTTAAAGACCCTGACAAGATGCTTGTTTTCAATACCGGTAAAGGAGAGTTTGAATTTATCCGTACAGACGGTATAAAAGTCGAAAGAGAAGCCAACCAGTTAAAAGCACTCCGGCAAATACGCAGCTTCGATAATGAAAGGAAAACAGAACTAATGAGTTTTGATGACAAAGCACAACTGGTATCAATTGCTCAAAAATTGTTTGATGCTGAGAAAGCTTACCAGGATACAACCGAGGGGGTTGACCTTTCCGAATTTATGGGCGTAAAAAGCAGTAGCGGTAATGGCTCTTTGGCTGTTGCCAAACAGGAACTGCTCAACCTTTTACATGAAAATGAAGACCGGTATTCTCTCGACAATATCAAACGGCTACAAAACCTGCTCACTTCAAAGAACCTGGCATTGGATAACCGCCTGCGGTCTTATCTTAAACGATATGATAACCAAGTTTCTCTTGATTTTCTGGACAGCATCGCCATTCTTAGCACCAATCTTATTAAGGCTGAAGCACCGGTTCATAAGCCTGACCCGATCATGTGGTATGGCTACTATCCGGGCAATGGGCAACTGCCAGCATAAATACCTGTAATTGCGCCAAACGAATTATCTGCCAATAAGAGAAAAAGACTATCTGCTATTTTAAAAATCTTTATTTGCAGCAAATGCATAATCTGCGAATATAAATTATTATATTCGCAGCAAAGATTTACAACCAACCACCTGAAATGGAAATAAGGAAATTCAAAGCTGGCACTTACAAAAAGCAGTATGGGTATAACAGCTTTTCGCCGGAACATATAAACCACGACTGGTTGGTTGACAGTGCCAAAATCAATAACCTGTTAAGTGAGGCAGACCGGAAATTGGGCGAACTCAATGCCTTTTCAATGTTAATACCCGATGTGGACTTTTTTATTAAAATGCACATCACCAAAGAAGCAACTAAAAGCAGCCGCATAGAAGGTACGCAAACCAGCATTGAAGAAGCACTCCAAAACGAAGAAAATATCGATCCCGAAAAAAGAGACGACTGGCAGGAAGTACATAATTATATTGCAGCCATGAATTATGCCATTGCTCAACTGGAAAAACTACCATTGAGCAACCGCTTGCTAAGACAAACACATAAAAGGCTTTTACAGGGAGTACGGGGCAAACAAAAACTACCCGGTGATTTCAGAACCAGCCAGAACTGGATTAGCGGGGCTTCACTAAAGGATGCCGCCTTTATTCCACCCCACCACGATGAAGTGCAGGATTTAATGAGTGACCTTGAAAAGTTCTTAAATAATGAAGAACTGCAGGTTCCGGCATTGATACGTATTGCTCTTGCACATTACCAGTTTGAAACCATACACCCGTTTTTAGACGGCAATGGCAGGCTGGGCAGGTTATTAATTACTTTATACCTTGTAAGCAATAAGATCATCAATAAACCGGCATTGTATCTTTCGGATTTCTTTGAAAGGAACCGGGAACATTATTATGATAACCTTACGGCAGTAAGGTCAAAAAATAGCCTGAACAAATGGCTCACTTTTTTCCTGGTGGGGGTACTGGAAACGGCACAAAACTCCATCGAAACATTTAACGCCATTATTAAATTGAGGCAACACGTGGAGGAGAAAAAGATCACCACATTAGGTAAACGGGTGCCTATGGCTATGAACCTGGTGCGCTACCTGTACAGCAAGCCCATTGTAGATGCCAATGAAATAGCGGAAGCCCTTGAAGTAAACATTTCAACGGCTCATCGCCTGATAAAGGACTTTGAAAAACTGGAAATACTGATTGAGCAAACCGGCTACAAACGAAACCGAATTTTTGTATTTGACGATTACATTAAACTTTTTAGATAAAATAGCTGTGGCGAAAATTAAGCAACTTGTAGAGAATAAGTCATCACTGGACTATCCGGCACTGTGCAGGGCATTGGTAGAACAGTTTGGCATTAATGAAAAAGTAAATTGGGATAGCGTGTTACCTGCTCCTCAGCAGCAGGAGCTTTTTGGTGGCGAGGTTTTACGGTTTATTGAAAAACATCCCCAGCTATCCAGCCAGAAAGACATACGTCCCATTACATTAATGAAAGGCAGCACATCCCAAATGCTTTTCTTTTATGTGTGCCTGGCTGACAGTACACTTCCCAAAAAACAGATTGAGCAGATCACCAAACGATTTATAAAAGGAGCAGATGCAAACCGCTATATCATTTGGTTTTTTGGTAATAAAGAAGCTACCGAGCTGAAGGTGGTATTAAGTGCCAAGGAAGGCAAAAAAATAGTGCTGAAAACATTGCCGTTTGGTGTAGAACAACCTTATTATAAAACTTATGACTTGATACTGAATGAAGTGGCTGCCAAAGTACAACAGTTATTTGTGGAACCGACTGACCTGTGGAAAGCACTCTGGAAGGCATTTGATATTTCTATCATCAATCGCAAATTCTATGATGAAATTAAGCAGGCATTCGATTCTTTGATTGATCAGATTGAAGCCAGGAGTAATCCTTTTAAAAATGACGAAGACAGGGTTCAATTTGCCATTCGTTTACTGGGCCGTATTATCTTTTGCTGGTTCCTGAAAAGAAAAGGTATTATCAAAGAAGATGCGGTATCATCCGCAGCTATTTTAAATTATAAAGACCGGAATTATTACCATGAGTTACTGGAACCATTATTTTTTGAAGTGATGAACAAGCCGGAAAACGAAAGAGTTGGTGGACTGCCTAAAATTATTGCCCATTACCCTTTCCTGAATGGTGGTTTATTTGATGCAAATAAGGAAACTGACTTCTATGATGCCGAAACGAGTACTCCCAATTACAAACTGAATATAGAAAATGACTGGTTTTACAATTTTTTCAATACTACCTTAGAGAAGTATAATTTCACTGTTGATGAAAACAGTAGCAGCAATGCCGAAATAGCCATTGATCCGGAAATGCTGGGTAGGATATTTGAAAACTTGTTGGCAGAACAAAACCCCGAAACAGGTGAGAGTGCAAGGAAGGCCACTGGATCGTTCTATACCCCACGTGAAATTGTGGATTATATGGTGGAACAAAGCATTGCTGAGTACTTAAAAACCAATTTGGGCAGGGAAAAGGAAGAACATGATCTTGATCGTAATTTGTTTGGCGTTGTACCTAACCAGCAATTAAAACTAAAAGAATTTAGGTCGGATAAGGTCGCTGATAAACTAAATGCTGCCATTGAAGACTTTGTCCATACAGCTTATTTGCACGATGAATTAAAAGCCCAGGCACAGGATATACTTGACGCTTTGAATAACATAAAAGTGCTAGACCCTGCCTGTGGTTCCGGAGCATTTCCTATTGGTGTGTTGCAAACGCCGGTCAAATTGACCACCGTTGGCCGGTTTAAGTTGACCACCCCTGGCCGAAGCAAATTGACCATGCTTGGCCGGGCTAAATTGACCACCTGATTGGGGGCTAATTAGTTCATGTTTTT
>Ga0209794_1000413_pt1 | contig 68248 bp, 62 predicted proteins | sample EBPBio232013_DNA_FD_185869 | JGI IMG/M metagenome (GOLD analysis project Ga0209794, IMG submission 185869) | Wastewater treatment Type I Accumulibacter community from EBPR Bioreactor in Madison, WI, USA - Reactor 1_5/23/2013_ DNA (SPAdes)... | ecosystem: Engineered > Bioreactor > EBPR >...
ATGCGCGCCCAGGGCAATTACGAGGAGGCGCGCGCCGCCTTCATCGCCCGCCAGCCGATGGGCCGCCTCGGCACGCCGGAAGAAATCGCCGACCTCGCCGTCTATCTCGCCGGTGCCACCTATACGACCGGACAGGCCGTCGGCATCGACGGCGGCTGGTCGATCTGAATATCAGGAAAGGACCCATTCCATGAAATTTCTCCGCCACGGTGCCCCCGGCGCCGAAAAGCCCGGCCTTCTGGCCAATGACGGCACGATCCGCGATCTGTCCGGCCATGTGGCCGATCTTGCGGGCGCTGCCCTTGATCCGCAGACGCTCGCCAGGCTTGGCGCCATCGATCCGTCCACGCTGCCGGTCATCGATGCGGGCACGCGTCTCGGCGCGCCGGTTTCCGGCACAGGCAAGTTCATCTGCATCGGCCTCAACTTCTCCGACCACGCCGCCGAATCCGGCATGGCGGTTCCGCCCGAGCCGGTGATCTTCATGAAGGCCACGTCGGCCATTTGCGGCCCGAACGATCCTGTTCTCATTCCGCGCGGTTCGGAAAAGACCGACTGGGAAGTGGAACTCGGCGTCGTCATCGGCAAGACCGCGAAATATGTCTCGGAAGCCGAAGCGCTCGATTATGTGGCGGGCTATGTGGTGAGCCACGACGTTTCCGAACGTGCCTTCCAGACAGAGCGGTCCGGCCAGTGGACCAAGGGCAAGTCGTGCGACACGTTCGGACCGATTGGCCCGTGGCTGGTGACGAAGGACGAGGTGCCGGACCCGCAGAACCTGAACATGTGGCTGAAGGTAAACGGCGAGACGATGCAGAACGGTTCGTCGAAGACCATGGTCTATGGCGTGGCCTTCCTCGTCTCCTACCTCTCGCAGTTCATGTCGCTGCATCCGGGCGATGTCATCTCCACCGGCACGCCGCCGGGCGTTGGCCTTGGCATGAAGCCGCCGCGTTATCTCAAAGCCGGTGACGTTGTCGAACTCGGCATCGACAAGCTCGGCACCCAGAAGCAGACCTTCGTTCAGGACTGACGAATGCGCAAGCGGAGGGCAGCACCCCTGCCCTTCGCGTCGCGGGAACCGTGGCTTGAGGAGGCGACGCCCGCGCCAACCGACGGGAGGACGTCCATGAAAATCACCGCCATCGAAACCGTGCGCGTCGCCGAACGCAGCAATCTCGTCTGGGTCGAGGTTCACACCGATGAGGGCCTTGTGGGCCTTGGTGAAACCTTCTTCGGGGCCGAGACTGTCGAAGCCTATGTGCATGAATATATCGCGCCGCGCGTGATGGGGCGCGATCCGCTGGAGATCGACCGGCTGGCCGCCGATCTCGTCGGCTATGTCGGCTTTCGCTCCTCGGGCGCGGAAGTGCGTGGCAATTCGGCCTTCGACATTGCGCTGTGGGACCTTTTCGGCAAGGCGACCGGCCAGCCCATTGCCCAGCTTCTCGGCGGCTTCACACGTCGGGAAATCCGCACCTACAACACCTGCGCCGGAACCGAATACATCAAGAAGGCAACCGGCCAGACGACGGCCAATTACGGCCTTTCCGAAGGCCACGCCTATGACGACCTGAACGGCTTTCTGCACCGGGCCGATGAGCTGGCGTTGTCTCTGCTCGAAGAGGGCATCACGGCCATGAAGATCTGGCCGTTTGACGCCGCCGCCGAAAAGACGCGCGGCCAGTATATTTCCCCCGGCGACCTGAAGGCGGCGCTGCAGCCGTTTGAGAAAATCCGCAAGGCCGTGGGCGACCAGATGGACATCATGGTGGAATTCCACTCCATGTGGCAGCTTCTGCCCGCCATGCAGATTGCCAAGGCGCTGAAGCCCTACGGCACCTTCTGGCACGAAGACCCGATCAAGATGGACAGTCTTTCAAGCCTCAAGCGCTATGCGGAGGTTTCGCCCGCGCCGATTTCCGCCTCGGAAACGCTCGCCTCGCGCTGGGGCTTTCGCGACTATCTGGAAACCGGGGCTGCGGGCATTGTGATGCTCGACATTTCCTGGTGCGGCGGCCTTTCGGAAGCGCGCAAGATCGCCTCCATGGCCGAAGCCTGGCACCTGCCGGTGGCCCCGCATGATTGCACCGGGCCGGTGGTTTTGTGTGCCTCGACGCATCTTTCGCTCAACGCGCCGAACGCGCTGGTGCAGGAAAGCGTTCGCGCTTTCTACAAGACATGGTATCGCGATCTCGTGACCGCCTTGCCTGAGGTGAAGAACGGCATGATCACCGTGCCGCCCGGCCCGGGGCTTGGCATGGCGCTGAACCCTGATCTCGACAAGGCCTTCACCGTCAGCCGCCGCCGCTCGACCGCCCAAACCATTTGAAGAAAAAGACGAACGCCATGTCTGATAGCACCCCGCCAAACGCCCCCTCCCACGGCGGCGAAACCGCAAACCTTTCGGCGCTGGCCGGTCCTGCGGTCATGCTGGCGGGCATGCTGCTGTTTTCGCTGAATGACGCCATGGGCAAATGGCTGGTGGCAAGCTACGGCATCGGACAGGTCATCCTCATCCGCTCGGTGGCGGCGCTCGTCATTCTCGCCCCCTTCCTGTGGAGCGCTGGCTTCAAGACGCTGTTTCAGGTGGAAAAGCCGCTGATGCAGGCGGCGCGCGTATTCTTCTCGACCATCGAGGTCTTCGCCTTCTATTTCGCCGTCCTCTATCTGCCGCTGGCCGATGTCATGACCTACTGGCTGGCGGCCCCCATCTATGTGGCGGCGGCCTCGCCGTTCCTGCTTGGCGAGAAGGTGGGCTGGCGACGCTGGACGGCCATTGCCATCGGCTTTATCGGCGTCATCATCGCGCTCAATCCATCGCAGGCTATGTTTACGCCCGCCGCCCTCATTTCCATTCTCGGCACGGTGGCCTTCGCCTTCATGATGCTTTCGGGGCGCAGCCTGCGTGGCACGCCGGACCGCTCGCTGGTCTTCTTCCAGATTTCCGGCGCGCTGATCGCCGGTCTGGTGGTCGCCCCCTTCGATTGGGCGCCGATTGCCTCAACGACCGATCTCGGCCTGCTCTTCCTGCTTGGCATCGTGGCGATGGCAGCGCATGTGCTGGTCAACCGCGCGCTGAAAATGTCGGATGCGGCGACCGTCGCGCCGCTGCAATACACGCTCCTGCCGTGGGCTGTGGTCTTTGGCTGGCTGTTCTTCGGTGACTTGCCGCACAAGGCCATGATGCTGGGTGCAGCGCTCATCATCGGCTCCGGCCTCTTCATCTTCTTCCGTGAACAGCAGTTGAAGAAGCGGGGGTAAGGTTCCCAAGGACGGATCGCGGTCCCGGTTCACTTTCGTGCCTTCGATGGGCCATCTCCAGAATCTTGACTAACCAGTGTGGTTCATCGATATTCCAAGTGAACAACGGAGGACCTTCTCATGACCGCATTCACGATCCGCGTCCCGGACGAGGTGGCCGACCGTTTGGACCAGATTGCGCAAAAGCTCGACCGATCCCGCTCCTATATGGCAGCACAGGCGATCGAAGACTTCGTATCTCGCGAAGAATGGCAGCTGGAAGAAATTGAAGCGGGCCTTGCCGAGGCAGAAAGCGGTGAATTCGCCAGTGACGAAGAGTTGGCACGCGTCGTCAGCAAGTATGTCAAGGCGACTGCCCGGCCATGAAACCGCGTCGCATCCGCTGGACCATGAGAGCCTTGCGGCGGCTTGATGAGATTGGCGCTTATGTTGAAAATGACGATCCCGCCGCCGCGGCACGGGTGATCGCCCGGATCGTCTGCGCTGTCGATCTGCTTTCGGATATGCCAGCGGCTGGCCGCATCGGTCGCATTCCCGGCACACGCGAGATTGTTTTGTCCGATATCCCCTACATCATTCCCTATCGGGTTCGTCAGGATATCGAAATCCTGACTGTGATGCATGCCTCGCAGAAGTGGCCAACGCGTCTCTAGAGCCGTGTTTTAACGCAGTCCAAACGCAAAACCGCTGACGCACTTTTGCTGGACCTGCTCTAGCAACGTTTTTCATACGTCGCGGCAAGCAAGCCCCCGTCCCAAGCAAAAAGCCCGTGACGGTTTCCCGCCACGGGCCTTTCTCGTTTCAGGTGCTGAACGGCTTACTTGCGGATCTCGGCAAGGGCCTTCTGCACGCCTTCGACCACGTCGGCGCCGATGGCGGCCTTGTGGGTTTCATAGACGATCTGCGACTTTTCCAGGATACGCTTGTGCTCTTCCGGCGACAGCGTGTTGAACTTGATGCCGGCGGCGATGATCTTTTCCAGCGACTTCTTGTTGAGGTCGCCGATCACCTTGCGCTCTTCATCACGGCCAACGGCGGCGCAATCCTTCAGGGCCTGCTGCTCGTCAGCGCCATAGGTGCTGAAGATGGCCTTGGAGAACAGGAAGAGGAACGGCGTGTAGGCGTGCTTCGTTTCCGAAACATAGCTCTGCACTTCGTAGAACTTCGAGGTGTCGATCGTCACATAGGGGTTTTCCTGCGCGTCGATGGCCTTGGTTTCCAGAGCCGAGAACACTTCGCCGAACGCCATCGGGGTGGCATTGGCACCCAGATTCTTGAACGTATCGAGGAAGATGTTGTTCTGCATGACGCGAACCTTCATGCCTTCCAGATCTTCCCACTTTTCAACCGGACGCTTGGAGTTCGACAGGTTGCGGAAGCCGTTTTCCCAGTAAGCGAGGTTCACGAGACCGGCTTCGTCGAGCTTCTTGTTCAGCATGTCGCCGAACGGACCGTCCATGACCTTGTAGGCTTCATCAGCGCTGGCAAAGAGGAACGGCAGGTCGAACACGCCGAGCGCCGGAACGATGCCCACGAGCGGCGAGGACGAGGTGACAACCGCTTCCTGCACGCCCGAACGCAGGGCCTGGGTTGCCTGAAGGTCGCCGCCCAGCGCGCCGCCCCAGAAGGCCGTCAGCTTCATCTTGCCGCCGGTCTTCTCATCGAGGCAGGCCTGCATGGCCTTGATGCCGTTGCCCACCGGGTGGTCGGCGTTGATGCCGTTCGAAACGCGGATGTTGCGATCCTGGAATTCGGCGAATGCGGGGGCGGCGGCCAGTGTGGCAGCCAGGGTTACGAGTGCCGTTGCGGCTTTCAGGGTCTTTCTCATGATATCCTCCCGAGGTTAGAGAAAGTGGATGGGAACCGGCGGCTCAGTAGAGCCACCGGGCAGGAACCAGAACGATGTCCGGGAACAGAACCAGCAGGAACAGGACGAAGATTTCCGCCAGCAGGAAGGGCAGAACGCCCGTAATCACCTTGCCGAGCGGAACACGCCCCACGCCGGAGACGACGTTCAGGACCACGCCAACCGGCGGGGTCAGAAGGCCGATCGAGGTGTTCATGATGAACAGAACACCGAAATAGATGGGATCGATGCCCGCCTGCTTGATGATGGGCATCAGAACCGGCGTCAGGATCAGGATGGTGGGCGTCAGATCGAGCGCCGTGCCGACGACCAGAACCAGCAGCATGATGACGAACAGCAGCAGCGTCGGGCGGTCGATCAGCGGGGCGATATAGCCGCTCACTTCCGCAGGAATGTTGGCGGCGGTGATCAGCCAGGCCGAAACCAGCGCCGAGCAGACGAGGAACATGACGACCGAGGTGGTCTTGGCCGCCCGCAGAATGATGTGCGGCAGATCCTTCAGCGACAGTTCGCGGTAGATGAACAGGCCGACAAACAGCGCATACATGGCGGCCACCACAGCGGCTTCCGTGGGCGTGACCACGCCCGCCTTGATGCCGCCAAGGATGATGACCGGCATGCCGAGCGCCCAGGCCGCACGTCCCGTGGCCTTCAGACGCTCCGGACCGGAGACCTTCGGCAGGGCTTCGACCTTATCCTTGCGCACCACGAAGAGCCAGGTGACAATCAGCGAAACGCCCATGAGAATGCCCGGAACGACACCGGCCATGAACAGCTTGGTGATCGACACATTGGCGGCCACGCCGAAGACGATGAAAGCCATGGAAGGCGGGATGATCGGCGCGATGATGCCGCCCGCGGCAATCAGGCCCGCCGAACGCGGCACGTTGTAGCCGGCTTTCGCCATCATCGGAATGAGGATCGCGGCAAGGGCGGCCGTATCGGCTGCCGCCGAACCGGAAATCGAGGCCATGATGACGGCTGCGGCAATCGCCACGATGCCCAGACCGCCGCGGATATGGCCGACGCAGGCAATGGCAAAGTCGATGATGCGGCGCGACAGGCCGCCGGAGTTCATCAGTTCACCGGCCAGAATGAAGAAGGGAATGGCCAGCAGCGTGAATGTATCGGCACCGGCAATCATGTTCTGCGCAATGATCTGCGAATTGAACATGCCCATGTAACCCATGAGCACGACGCCGCAGAGCATCAGGGAAAAGGCAACCGGAACCCCGATGGCCATGGCTCCGATCAGCGAGCCGATAAAGACGAGAAGGGTCATCAGGCGCGCTCCGAAAGCTTTTCAAGGGTCATGTGCTCACCGGCAAAGGTGGCGATTTCATCATCGGTGACGCGGCCCGTTACCAGACGGAACAGCCGCTCCAGCGTGATGAGGAAGAGCCCTGCGCCGCAGAACAGCCCGACGCCATAGACCCAGCCCATGGAGATGCCCGTGACGGGCGCCGTCATCGAGCTGTTGATCGGCAGCTGCTTCCAGGTGCCCCAGAAGAGGATGCCGGAAACGCCCAGAATGACGAGGTTGGAAAGCCCCATCAGCACCAGACGCCCGGTGCGCCCGAAGCGGGCCACCAGCGTTTCGACGCCCATATGCAGGCCTTCACGATGGGCGAGAACCGCACCGATGAAGGTCAACCAGACGAAGAAGTAACGCGACATTTCTTCCGAAACCGCGATGCCCGAATTGAAGCCGTAGCGCATCACGACATTGACGAAGACCATCAGTGCCATGCCGGAGAGCATGACGACGAGGATGACGCTCAGGATACGATAAAAGAGGTCGATCAGTGACTTGATCATGGCTCACACCTTGTCGAGAAGGTCGCGCGCGGCGAGGTTCTGCATCAGCGCCCGGGTGCCGAAGGTCCATTCCGGGCAGGCATTCGTGCGATCCACCCAGTTGACGAGACGGCCGAGCAGCGGCGTGGCGATTTCCACGCGGTCGCCCACTTCATGGGTGAAGCCCTGACCCACGCCGCGGCGGTCTTTCACCGGCGCGAACATGGTGCCAAGGAACAAAACAGCGCCGTCGGGATACTGGTGATTGCGGTTGCGCAGCTGCGAAACGAGGTTTTCCGGCGAGCGGCTGATGGCTTCCATCGGGCTTTCGCCGGTCATTTCGAAGCCATCCGTGCCGCGCACCACAAGCGAGACGCGCACGCGTGACAGTTCGGCCAGCGTAAACGCCCCGTGGAACAGGCGGATGAACGGACCGATGGCGCAGGAGGCGTTGTTGTCCTTCGCCTTGCCGAGCAGAAGCGCGGAGCGGCCTTCCACATCGCGCAGGTTCACGTCATTGCCAAGCGTTGCCCCGAGGATCGCGCCATCGGAGCGCACGGCGAGCACCACTTCCGGCTCCGGGTTGTTCCATTCGGAAATCGGGTGGATGCCCACCGTATCGCCACAGCCGACGGACGACATGGGCTGCGACTTGGTGAAGATTTCCGCATCCGGGCCGATGCCCACTTCGAGATATTGCGACCAGAGCCCCATGTCCTGCAGCAGTGCCTTGACGGCAGCGGCCTTTTCAGACCCGGCGGCGACGCCGCGCAGGCTGTCGCCCAGAACCGGAGCGAGCTTTTCGCGAATGGCGCGGGCCCGCGTCGCGTCGCCCTTGGCCTGTTCCTCGATGACACGCTCCAGCATGCTGTCGGCAAAGGTAACACCTGCGGCTTTCACGGCCTGCAGATCGATCGGGGCGAGAAGCAAACCCGCCTCGCCGGAAAGATAGTCGTCCAGCGCACCCAGATCGGGCAGGTTCGCAGCCGCCGCCAGACGTTCGGCTATGCCGTCGATTTCCAGAAGGCCGGACATGGTGGCGGCAATACCCGTCAGGTCCAGTACGCGGTGATCGCGCACCAGGACCGGGCAAGGACCGCCAGCAGCCTTCGACCAGACCCTGCCAACCAGCACCGCGCTTGCGGCATCCTGCGGCAGGATGAATTCAACCGTGAGTGAATGACCGTTCCTCAAACTTCCTCCTCCAGCAACCGCATTGCCACCGGCAATGCCGTCGCGACGCTGTGTTGATCTCCTGCAGGAAAGTCCGGACCGGAGAGGACGCAACGTTCCTCATCATGCCGACACAAGCGCATCACTCCCCCAAGCGACGCCTTGCACTCCTCCCGCAAGCGACCTCCCGTCAACTTGCCTTATTGTCAGGATGTCTGACAACTGTGCTCATGCTTTTAATCGGAAGAACCCGCCCTGTCCAGCGGGTAAGCCTCATGTTTTCGATTATCCCTCATCCGGCAGGGCCGGATGGTCAAAAGGCCAAGGCCCGAAGGGCCGGAAAGGCCTTTACCGAGCGCCGTTCTTCACGCGGTCTCGAAGACCAGGCCGGTTCGCCCGGCGGCCCCCAGAAGGTGGGCGCGCATGGCTTCGCGGGCCGCCTTGGCATCGCGATTGGCAATGGCGTCACGCACGAGGATATGCTCCTCAATCGTCACCTTGACGATTTCCTCAAGGCTGATGCGGGCACGGGCCGCAGCAATCGCCAGACTGATACGCTCGGCGATGAAGCCGATGAAGAGAGCGAAATAATCATTGCCCGTCGCCTCGGCGATGGCGCGGTGGAAGGCCAGATCGGCATCGATGCCTTCATCCGTCCACTTTTCCGAACCCGTCATGCGGGCCAGCGCCTCGTCGATGCGCTTCAGGTCGTCCGCCTTGTGGTGGAGGGCAGCCAGCCCCGCCGCTTCGATTTCGAGCGGAATGCGCAGCTGGAAGAGATCCTGAAAGCCATCACGCTCCAGAAGCTCGCCGTCATCGATGCGGATGGTGCGGTTCTGGCGTTCGGTCACGAAGGCGCCAACGCCCTGGCGGGTTTCGACCAGACCTTCATTGCGAAGCTGGGCGATGGCCTCGCGCACAACCGAACGGCTGACGCCGAAGGACTTGGCCAGAAAGTGCTCCGTCGGCAGCCTGTCGCCGGGCTTCAGGCGTCCTTCCTGAATATCGCTGCCAATCTGCTGGGCGATGCGGGCCGGCAGATGTTCACTCCGCCTGATCTGACCGAAATCCACCGACATGCCACTTACCCTCATGTTTCGCCACACGCCCATTGCGCGGGGACGAGCCTCACAACCGCGCTTCTATCAGCTTTGCCCCGAATCGCCGGTATAATTCAATTGGCAACCCGCATTCATAACGAAAGTCGGATCGATGGCCGTCTTGATGGCCCCGAGCAGGTGGCGCTGGACTGGCGTCAGACGCGCCTCGAAATCCGGCTTCTTGAGACGGCCGATGCCATGCTCGGCGCTGATCGAACCAGAGTATGTATCGAGCACCGCATTGACGACCGTCTTGGCCTTGTAGATGCGGGCATCGGCCTCGGCGCGGCTCAAACTTGCGGGCGGCAGAACGTTGAGATGCACATTGCCGTCGCCGACATGGCCATAGGAAACGCAGGTGCAATCCGGTAGCGCCGCATAGACCGCCGCTTCGGCATCGCGCACGAAATCGGCCAGCCGCGACAGCGGCACGGACACATCGGTGCGCAGATGCGGGCCGCGCTTGGCCTGCCCCTCATTCATGCCTTCGCGGAAGAGCCACAACTTGCGGGCCTGATCGCGCGAGGTGGCAATGACGCCATCCACCACCAGCCCCTCCTCCAGCACGTTTTCGAGGAAGCGCTGCAACAGGTCCTCGATGTCGACGAGGCCGGATCCGGACACTTCCATCAGCACATAGGCGGGATAGCCGCCATCCATCGGCATGACGAGATCGGGAATGGCTTCCTGCGCCAGCGTGAAGGCAAGCGGCGGCATGAATTCGAAGGCGGACAGGAGATCGCAGCAATCGCGCCGCGCCCGGCGGAACAACGTGATGGCATCGTCGAGCGCATTGAGGCCGATCAGGGCGGTCGCCACCTGTTCCGGCATGGGCATGAGCTTGACGGCCACCGCCGTGATGATGCCGAGCGTGCCTTCCGCACCGATAAAGAGTTGCTTGAGATCAATGCCGCGATTGTCCTTGCGCAGCGTCGAAAGCCCCTCGAACACCGAGCCATCCGGCAGAACCACCTCAAGGCCGAGCACCAGTTCGCGCGTCATGCCATAGCGCAGCACGTTGATGCCGCCCGCATTGGTCGAGACATTGCCGCCAATCCGGCAAGAGCCCTGTGCGCCGAGCGCCAGTGGGAAGAACATGCCCGCCTCTTCCACCTTGTCCTTGAACTCGGAGAGGATTGCACCCGCCTCCACGACGGCGGAGAAATCATCGGCATCGATGCGGCGGATCGCCGACATGCGCTCAAGGCTCAAGACCACCTGCCGGGCCGGCGCATCGGGGATCGCGCCCAGCACAAGGCCGGTATTGCCGCCCTGCGCCACCAGCGAAAGGCCAAGTGCCGCGCAGGTTTTCACGCAGGCCGACACATCCGCCGTGGTGCGCGGACGAAGGATCGCCACCGCCCCGGTCTCCACATCGCCGTGCCAGTCACTGCAATAGCGCGCCACATCCGCCCCGGACAGAACAAGGTCTGCCCCCAGCGCCGCCTCGAGCTTGTGAACGAGCGCCGCGCCATCATTTCCGTTGTCGTTTGTCATCCGTCCTCCCGCCTTGCCCCGCCCATACTGACACAGTTGTGAGGCCTTGCTGCATTATTCAGTTTTCAAACGCATGATATAAGGTTATCAGACAACCTTACAAATACTTTTTCGCGGATCGGTCCATCCATTCGGAATTGACCGTCAGGCGGACTGGAGGAGGAAAGACAATGCATATTCTGATTATCGGCGGCGCTGGCATGGTCGGTCGCAAGCTGGCGGCCCGTGTGGCACGCGATGGCGGCCTGAACGGAACGCCGGTCGACACCATGACGCTGGTCGATGTGGTGACGCCCGAAGCCCCTCAAGGTTTTACCGGCAAGGTGGTTCTCGAAACCGGCGATCTTTCCGCTCCCGGCGTGGCGGAAAAGCTCGTTTCTGCCCGTCCCGACGTGATCTTCCATCTGGCGGCCATCGTTTCCGGCGAAGCCGAGCTGGATTTCGACAAGGGCTACCGCATCAATCTCGATGGCACGCGCTATCTGTTTGACGCCGTGCGCAAGGCCCATGGCGAGGATGGCTACACTCCGCGCATTGTCTTCACCTCCTCGATTGCCGTGGTGGGCGCGCCGCTGCCCTTCCCCATTCCCGATGAATTCCACCTGACACCGCTGACGAGCTACGGCACGCAGAAGGCCATCTGCGAACTGCTTTTGTCCGATTACACGCGCCGCGGCTTCTTCGATGGCATCGGCATTCGCCTGCCGACGATCTGCATCCGCCCCGGCAAACCAAACGCTGCGGCCTCCGGCTTCTTCTCCAACATTTTGCGCGAACCGCTGGTCGGGCAGGAGGCGGTGCTGCCGGTCTCCGAAGACGTGCGCCACTGGCACGCCTCGCCGCGTTCGGCGGTCGGCTTCCTCATCCGTGGCGCGACGATGGACCTGTCGAAGGTCGGCGCACGCCGCAACCTGTCCATGCCCGGCCTTTCGGCGACCGTTGGCGAGCAGATCGAGGCGCTGCGCCGCGTGGCGGGCGACAAGGCCGTGGCCCTCATTCGCCGCGAGCCGAACGAGATGATCATGAAAATGTGCGCGGGCTGGGCACCGGGTTTCGAGGCCAAGCGCGCCCGTGAACTGGGCTTTACCGCTGAAACCTCCTTTGATGAGATCATCCGCGTGCATATCGAGGATGAACTGGGAGGCCAGCTTTGACCCGCAGCATCGCTTTTCTCGGCACGGGCCTGATGGGCGCACCCATGGTGCGCCGTCTGCTCGGGGCCGGTTTTGAAGTAACCGTGTGGAACCGCGACCCGGCGAAGGCGCAAATCCTCATGGCCGATGGTGCAACGGTGGCGGCGAGTGCCGTCGAGGCGGTCGCCCATGCGGAGATCGTCTTCACCATGCTCTCAGACGGCAAGGCCGTCGGCGCGGTGCTGTTCGAGATGGGCGTGGCAGACGCCCTGCAGCCCGGCGCCATCGTCATCGACACCTCGTCCATCGCCCCGCCGATGGCCCGCGACCACGCCAAACGGCTGGCCGCACTTGGCATCGCCCATATCGATTCGCCAGTTTCCGGCGGAACGGTCGGGGCTGCTGCTGGCACGCTGGCGCTGATGGCGGGCGGTGATGCGAGCGTCATCGAAAGCCTCGAGCACGTGTTTGCCGCCCTTGGCCGTGTCACCCATGTCGGCCCTTCGGGTGCCGGACAAATCTGCAAGCTTGCCAACCAGCAGATCGTGGCGATCACCATCGGTGCGGTGGCCGAAGCCATGATGCTGGTCGAGGCCGGGGGAGCTGATCGCGGCAAGTTCCGCGACGCCATTCGTGGCGGTTTTGCCGAAAGCCGCATTCTGGAGCTGCACGGCCAGCGCATGGTGGACCGCACCTTCCAGCCCGGTGGCCCGTCGCGCCTGCAATTGAAGGATCTCGACGCCGTTGCGGCCATGGCCGAAAGCCTTTCGCTGAACCTTCCCCTGACGGAAGAAGTCCGCGGCGAATTCCATGCTTTCGTCGCCGATGGCCATGGCGAGACCGATCATTCCGGTCTTCTGCTGCATCTTGAGAAGATCAACCAGCGCCAACGGGAGGAAAGCCGATGAGCGACGACAAGAAGACCGCGCGCCGCCTGCGCTCGCAGGACTGGTTCGACAATCCCGACCATCTCGACATGACGGCGCTTTATCTCGAGCGCTTCATGAATTACGGCACGACGCCGGAAGAGCTGCGCTCCGGTAAGCCGATCATCGGCATTGCCCAGTCGGGCAGCGACATCAACCCGTGCAACCGCCACCATCTCGATCTGGCCAAGCGCATCCGCGACGGCATTCGCGATGCGGGCGGCATTCCCATCGAGTTTCCCTCGCATCCGCTGTTTGAAAACTGCAAGCGCCCGACGGCAGCACTTGACCGCAACCTCGCCTATATGGGCCTCGTCGAAATCCTGTATGGCTATCCGCTCGACGGCGTGGTGCTGACGACCGGCTGCGACAAGACCACGCCTTCGGCGCTGATGGCCGCTTCCACGGTCGATATTCCGGCCATCGTCTTTTCCGGCGGACCGATGCTCGACGGCTGGCACGAGGGCGAACTGGTCGGCTCCGGCACCGTCATCTGGCGGTCGCGGCGCAAATATGCGGCGGGCGAAATCACGCGGGAAGAGTTCCTTGAAGCCGCCCTCAGCTCGGCCCCGTCCGTTGGCCATTGCAACACGATGGGCACCGCCTCCACCATGAACGCCATGGCGGAAGCGCTCGGCATGTCGCTGACGGGCTGTGCCGCCATTCCCGCCGCCTATCGCGAACGCGGCCAGATGGCCTATCGCACCGGGCGGCGCGCCGTGGAGCTGGTTCTCGAGGACATCCGCCCGTCGAACATCCTGACGCGCGACGCCTTCCTCAACGCCATCAAGGTCAATTCGGCGATTGGTGGTTCCACCAATGCGCAGCCGCACCTGATGGCCATGGCCAAGCATGCGGGCGTCGATCTTCGGCCCGAAGACTGGCAGGAGGCGGGTTACGACATTCCGCTTCTCGCCAATGTGCAGCCCGCCGGTAAATATCTCGGCGAGCGCTTCCACCGGGCGGGCGGCGTTCCCGCCATCATGTGGGAACTGCTTGAGGCCGGAAAGATCGAGGGCGCCTGCCCGACCGTCACCGGCAAGACCATTGCGGACAACCTTCACGGCAAGGCTTCAACCGACCGCGAGGTGATCTTCCCCTATGGTGAGCCTCTGAAGGAACGCGCCGGGTTCCTCGTGCTCAAGGGCAATCTCTTCGATTTCGCCATCATGAAAATGAGCGTCGTTTCGCCCGAATTTCGCGCCCGCTATCTTTCGGAGCCGGGCCGCGAAGGCATTTTCGAAGGCCGCGCCGTGGTCTTTGATGGCTCGGAGGATTACCACGCACGCATCAATGATCCGGCGCTGGACATCGACGAGCGCTCCATTCTCGTCATTCGCGGCGCGGGGCCGCTCGGCTGGCCGGGGTCCGCAGAGGTCGTCAACATGCAGCCGCCGGATCACCTGATCAAGCGTGGCATCATGAGCCTGCCGACCATCGGCGACGGTCGCCAGTCCGGCACCGCCGACAGCCCGTCGATTTTGAACGCCTCGCCCGAAAGTGCCGCAGGCGGTGGGCTCGCCTTTGTGCGCACGGGTGATACAATCCGCATCGATTTCAACCGGGGTCTTTGCGACATGCTGGTGGACGAGGCCGAAATCGCCCGTCGCAAGGGCGAGGGCATTCCAGCCACGCCCAAGGACGCAACGCCCTGGCAGATGATCTACCGGCAGACGGTGACACAGCTTGCCGACGGAGCGACGATCCGCGATGCGGAAAAGTTCCGCCAGCTTTCAAAGACACCGCCACGGCATAACCATTAAAAATTCAAGGGAAGAGGAATACATCATGTCTTTCACGCCGCACGGCAAGCATCTGGTGGCCGGTGAATGGGTTGCAAGCGAAAACACCTTTATGAGCGAACCCGCCCATGGCGAAGCGCATGCGTTTTCGGTGGGCACGGTCGCGCTGGTGAACAAGGCGGCGGAAGCCGCTGAAGAGGCTTTCTGGTCCTTCGGCTATTCCACCCGCGAAGAGCGCGCCGCCTTCCTCGACACGATTGCCGACGAGATCGAGGCGCGTGGCGAGGCAATCACCGCCATCGGCACGTCCGAGACCGGCCTGCCCGTCGCCCGCCTCGAAGGTGAGCGCGGCCGCACCACCGGCCAGCTTCGCCTGTTCGCCAGCCATATCCGCAAGGGTGAATATGTCGACCGCCGTCATGACGAGGCGCTGCCCAACCGCAAGCCGCTGCCCCGCCCGGACATTCGCCTGATGCAGCGCCCGATTGGCCCGGTTGCCGTGTTCGGCGCATCGAACTTCCCGCTCGCCTTCTCCACCGCTGGCGGCGATACGGCGTCCGCACTCGCCGCCGGTTGCCCGGTCGTCGTCAAGGGCCATTCGGCCCATCCCGGCACCGGCGAAATCATTGCCGAAGCCGTGCATGCGGCGATTGCCAAGCACAAGCTGCATCCCGGCGTCTTCTCGCTCATTCAGGGCGGTCGGCGCGATGTGGGCACGGCGCTTGTCACCCATCCGCTGATCAAGGCGGTCGGCTTTACCGGGTCGCTGGCCGGTGGCCGCGCCCTCTTCGATCTCTGCGCCCAGCGCCCCGAACCCATTCCCTTCTTCGGCGAGCTTGGCTCGGTGAACCCGATGTTCCTGCTGCCGGAAGCGGTCAAGGCCCGCGGCGAGGCCATTGCCAAGGGCTGGGCCGGGTCGCTCACCATGGGCGCCGGTCAGTTCTGCACCAATCCGGGCATTGCCGTCATTCTGGCCGAGCAGGCAGACAGCTTTGCCGAGACGGCGCGCGCTGCCCTTTCCGAGGTGGGACCGCAGGTCATGCTGACGGACGGCATCGCCAAGGCCTATCGCGACGGGCGTGACCGGGTGGCCGCCGGGTCCGGCGTTCGCGAAGTGCTGACCTCGACCTGCAACCTGCGCAATGCCACGCCCTATCTCTTCCGCGTGACAGCGAAGGACTGGCTGGAAAACCATGCACTTTCGGAAGAAGTGTTCGGGCCGCTTGGCCTCATCGTTACCGTGGAGAACGCCGACGAAATGCTGGCCGTGGCGAAAAGCTTCGTTGGCCAGTTGACGGCAACGCTCCACCTCGATGAGGCGGATACGGCGCTTGGCCGCAAGCTGATGCCGATCCTTGAGCGCAAGGCAGGCCGCGTTCTCGCCAATGGCTATCCGACCGGCGTCGAAGTCTGCGATGCCATGGTGCATGGCGGCCCCTACCCGGCCTCCACCAACTTCGGCGCGACCTCGGTCGGAACGCTCGCCATCCGCCGGTTCCTGCGTCCGGTCTCCTACCAGAACCTGCCGGAAGGCATTCTGCCCGACGAACTGAAGTAAGGCGCAAGATCACCACGCTTGCACCTCCCCCTTGAGGGGGGAGGTCGCTGCAAAGCAGCGGGTGGGGGTGACGTGTGGCCTTGAGGATTGTTCAAGGGCGGGTGTCACCCCGCCCCGGACCTATGGTCCGACCCTCCCCATCAAGGGGAGGGTAAAAAGGCCGGCAAGTCTTGCCGCGCCCTCTTCCTTCTCAATAAACCTTGTCGCCGACCGGGCCTTCGAGCGGCTTTGCCACCTGGAAATCCGCCAGTTGCTTCTCGCAGGCGGCGGAGAGCAACATCACATCAATGCCGATGGCAATGAAGGTCGCGCCAAGCTTTTCGTAACGGCGCGCGAGCGAGACATCGCCCGTCAAAATGCCCGCTGCCTTGCCATGGGCGCGGATGCGGGTGAAGGCATCGGCAATGGCTGCCTGAACCGGCTCGGAGCCGGAGCGGCCGAGATAGCCCATATCGGCGGCCAAATCCGCCGGGCCGATGAAAATGCCGTCGATGCCCTCAAGCGCGGCAATCTCATCGAGCGCCGCCAGACCGGCGCGGCTTTCCACCTGCACCAGAAGACAGATCTCGTCATTGGCCGTTTCGAGGTAATCAGGAATGCGGCTGAAATCCGAGGCACGCGCCATGGCCGCGCCGACACCGCGCACGCCATGCGGCGGATAGCGGGTGGCTTTCACCAGCGCTTCGGCCTGCGCCCGGCTTTCGACCATGGGGATCAGAAGCGTCTGGAAGCCGACATCAAGCAGCTTCTTGATGATCCATGTCTCGCCAACCGGCGGACGCACCACCGGATGGCTCTTCGAATGCATGGCCGCCTGATACTGATCAGACAGCATTGCAATGTCGCTCGGTGCATGTTCGCCATCGAGCAGCAGCCAGTCATAGCCCGCACCGGCGCAGATTTCGACGGCATAGGGCGTTGTCAGCCCCTGCCACAGGCCAAGCTGCAACCGGCCTTCTTTCAGAGCCTGCTTGAACGGGTTTTTCGGCGCGGGCATCGGAATTTTCCTTCTTTTTGTCAGACAACCTGACTTCGATTCTAGAGAGGTCCGCGCCCGCTGAAAAGGCCGGATAGGGCCGTTCCGGTACCGGATCGCTCAGCCGAGGCTTTTTCCATAGCGCGCGAAGCTCTCCGCCAGCGGCGTGGTGCTGGCACCCGGCTGCTGCGGACGCAGGAAGACACCATCCACCACATTCGACGGTTCATGGAAATGGTCCTTGATCCACGGAATATACTCCAGAATCGTCGAGGCCGGGTGCCAATAACTCAGATGCACATGCACCTGGCTCATTTCACCGGCATGCGGCACCACCGGCAGGCGATGGGCGTGTGCCAGATCCGCCACCTGAATATATTCCGTAATGCCGGCCAGACGCGTTACATCCGGCTGTACATAGTGCACGGCCCCGGCGGTGATGAAGGCGTTGAAGGCATCCACCGTGTAAAGCTGTTCACCGAGCGCCACCGGAATGGACGTGTTGCGGGCGAGCGCCGCATGGCTGGCAATATCGTCGTACCACATGGGTTCCTCGAACCAAAAAATATCGAGGTCACGGGCCTTTTCACAGAAGCGCTGGCAGGTCGGCAGGTCCCATTTTCCGTTGGCGTCAATGGCGATGCGCACCGCGCCGCCCAGACGCTGACGCACGGCAGCCAGACGCTCCACATCGATATTCGGATCATCATGGCCGACCTTGATCTTGATGCGGGTGAAACCATCCTCCTCTACAGCGCGGGCGGCACCGGCCAGAAGCGCATCCCTGGAAAAGGAGAGCCAGCCAATATCGGTATTATAGGCCTCGAGCTTTGCCGTGCGTGCACCGCCGAGCAGGCTCCAGAGCGGCTGGCCCGCCTTCTTCGCCTTCAAATCCCAGAGCGCTACATCAACGGCGGCGAGCGCCAGATGGGTGATACCGGCGCGGCCCACCCATTGCAGCGAGGGATAACGGGCGAGTTTCGTCCACAGCCGTTGATGATCGTTGGCGTCCTCGCCGATCAGAAGCGGCGCATAGCAATCCCGAATGCAGGCGGTGATCAGCCGGTCGGAGGGCAGATGCGCATGGGTGCCGGTAAAGCCATAGCCTTCCAGCCCGTCGCTGGTGGTGATCTTTGTGCCCACCACGCCCCAATGCGTGATGGAATGGGTGGAATCCGAAATGGACTCCGAGGTCAGCGGCAGATGCAGGATGAACGGTTCAACGGATGCAATCTTCATGGCGGGGCTCCTCCTCCCGGTTCGTGGCATCGCGGCCTGACACTTCGTTGTCAGACAAGCTGATGCCATCGGCCAAGGGATAGCGGCAAACCGCTCACAAATAAAATAGAAAATTTTTTATTTTTTATTGTCGCTTGTCATCGCGCGGCGCTTCGGCAATCCTTCTGCCATGAACATGATCAAGACGACGCTGGCCGAGCAGGCCTATCAGGAGCTTCGCGCCCGCATCATTGACGGGCGGCTTTCGGGCGGCACGCGGCTTTTGCCAAACGATCTGGCCGCCGATCTCGGCATCAGCCCGACGCCTGTGAAGGAAGCGTGTCTGCGGCTTGAAGCCGACGGGCTGGTTGTGACAACAGCACGGCGCGGCATGGCGGTGCGCCGCTTTACCGAGGCGGATGTGGAGCGGCTTTATGCGGCCCGCATCCTCATTGAAAAGGGGGCGCTTGAGGCCGCGTTTGAGGCGGGGCGGATCGATGCGGCGCTGAAGGCGCAGCTATCGGAACACCTTGAGGGTCACAGCACTCATGCCAGCGGCACGACGCTCGATGACCTTTCCGAGGCGCTTTCCCATGACCGCGCCTTTCACAGCGCGCTGGTGGAGGCCGCCCGGATCGATCTCATCAGCGAAACCCATGCCCGCATCCTCAGCCAGACGCATACGCTCTTCGTGTCGGTTCCGGGCGATTATGCGCGCTCGGTTCAGGAACACCGCGCCATTTTCGACGCCATCGCGGCGGATGATGCAGAGGGCGCGGTGGCGGCGCTCGTCGCGCATCTGAAGCGCAGCCGCGAAAACACGCTGCGTCAGGTGCGGATGCTCGCCAAGGCCTGATCAGGCGGGATCGAGCCGTTCCAGATAGGGCAATTCGGTTGGTTCGATCACCTCGGCCACGGCCTGAATGCGCAGCATGGCGCGCTGGCGGGAGATTTTCAGGTGGCGAACCAGTGCTTCCTTCGCCGCTTCGACATTCCCCTCTTCCAGCCGAGTGACGATCTCCCGATGCTCCGGCAGGAAGGGTTCCGTGTCGAAAAGCTCGCTCGTCCAGCGATAGAGAAAATGATGGGCGACGAGCAGCGCCTGCGGCAAGCTGATCGCCCGCATCAGCGCGTCATTGCCGCAATGGCCGAGCAATTCCACATGCAGTTCCTGCTCCAGCGCATCGAGCGCTTCGCCATCGGTCTCGGACGCCGCCATGGCCGCTTCGATATGGGCGCGCATACGCGGCAACAGCCCGTCTGGCAGGTGTGGCACGGCTTTTTCCAGCGCCAGCGGCTCCAACACCCAGCGCAATTCGTAAAGCTCATCGATATGGCGCGGCGTCAGCGCCGGGGCAAACCAGCGCCCCTTGTCATCCTTACGGGCAATGCCGCGCTGCTGCAGGCGCGCCACCACATCGCGCGCCACCGTGCGGCTGACGCCGTAATGGCGGGCCAGAACCGCCTCGTTAATGCGCCAGCTGGCAAGCGAGGTGCGCGAAACAATCTCGATCTCGATGTCGGGATAAATCAGTTCCCAGCTGGGCAGAAAGGTGAATTTCGGATCGTCCCCCTCGGGTGAAGGCTCTCCCGAGTGCGCGACCGGGATCGCCGGAGCCAGTACATCATAGCCGCGCGTTTCAGCCTTGCGCACATGGCCGGTGCGTTCCAGTTCCTGCAGCGCCTGACGCGCCGGGGCTCGGCTGATGCCGAAGCGCTCGGCAACCGCCGTTTCCGTCAGCCGCGTGCCGGGCAAAAGCTTCGCCCCGGCAATATCGGCCGCCAGCGCCTCTGAGGCTCTCCGGTAAAGCTTCGGCGCAAGAAGGCTCATGGACAGGCACACTTTCTCGTGTCTCGACAGGTCTTGATGAAGATGGGCCACGCCGCGTCCTGCGGCAACCACGACCATGGACGGTCCACAGATGGTGGGTGCACTCAGGGTGGGGTATTGCGTGACGATCATCAAACGTCTAGTGTATGCATCATACATTAATCTTGCGCCTGCCGGGAGGGGCTTTCGCAATGCTTCAGGTCCATCCGTCTTCGGTCGTGTCGCTTCAGGCGCTTGATGGCTTCAGCCGGGCCATTCTGGCCGCCTGCGGAGCCGATCCGGCGACGGCGGATGCAGCAACCCGGGCGATGATGCATGGCACACGGCTTGGCGTGGACAGCCACGGCATTCGTCTTCTGCCGCATTACATTCAGGCGCTGGAAGGCGGGCGGCTGAACAAGACGCCCAATCTTCGCACCGTCTCCAGCTTTGGCGCGGTCGAGACGCTCGACGCCGATGACGCGCAAGGCGCGCTTGCCGCCTATACGGGGATGGCGCGGGCCATCGACCTTGCCGAACGCTTCGGCATCGGCGCAGTGGCGATCCGCAACAGCTCGCATTTCGGCCCGGCGGGCGCTTTTTCCATCGAGGCGGCGCGGCAGGGCTATATCGGCCTGACGTTTTCCAATTCCGACAGTTTCGTGCGCCTGCATGACGGGGCAGAGCGGTTTCATGGCACGAACCCGATTGCGGTGGCCGTGCCCTCACCCGGCGATCATCCCTGGCTTCTCGACATGGCAACCAGCGCCGTGCCCTATAATCGCGTGCTGCTTTACCGCAGCCTCGACAAGCCCCTGCCGCAGGCCGTTGCCTCGGATGCGCGGGGCTTCGACACGCAGAGCGCCCATGAGGCGGACATGCTCGCCCCGCTCGGCGGTACGTTCGGCTTCAAGGGCGCGGCACTGGCGGGTGTCGCGGAAATCTTCAGCGCCGTTTTGACCGGCATGAAGCTTTCCTTCGACCTTGCCCCCATGCCGGGACCGGATTTTTCCAAGCCTCGCGGCCTCGGCGCCTTCGTGCTTGCCCTGCGCCCGGAAGCGTTTCTTGACCGCGCCACCTTCGATCAGGGCATGGCGCGTTATGTGCAGACGCTCCGGCAATCTGCACCGCGCGAAGGATGCCGCGTCATGGCCCCCGGCGATCGGGAATGGGCGGTGGCGAAAGAGCGCGACGAACAGGGTGTGACCGTCGATCCCGCGACGCTCGAAGCCTTTCAAACACTGGCACAACGCTATGCGGTGCCCATGCCCTGCCGCTGATTTTTCCGGCAGGCCCAAAACAGCACTGGCATGCAGCAACCGTGGCGCGAAGCCGCGGGGTGTTACTTTGCGCCGATATATTGCAGCCAATTCAATATTTTAAATTGCACCTTCACCCCTCAAGGTCGTTGACTTCACCTTAAAACCGGCTTAATTGGACAAGTGGTCAGACAACATGACCACATGCGCGCCAGAGGAGTGGTGTGCGGGAGGATAATAATGTTCGTGGCTTTGGAGCCGCGCCGCCTTTACCGGCAGGTCGCGGAACAGATTCGTATGCTCATCGATACGGGCGAGCTGCCGGCTGGCGCCAAGCTTCCGGCCGAGCGTGAGCTTTCCGACCGTTTCGGTGTGTCACGCCCCACGGTGCGTGAAGCGCTGATCGTTCTGGAAGTCGAAGGCTATCTGCAGATCCGCATGGGTTCGGGCGTCTATGTCAGCCACAAGCCGCGCGCCTCCAATGCGCTGGAGCCGGGCGAAGACAGCGACGGTCCCTTCGAAATCCTGCAGGCCCGCCTTTTAATTGAAAGCGGCATTGCCGAGGAAGCCGCACGGCGCGCCACGCCTGAAAGCATGGCGCGGATCAATGAGATCCTTGAGCGGATGGAACGCTCGCTCGACAACCCGCAGGTGGCGCTCGCCTGTGACCGCGCCTTCCATACCGCCATTGCCGATATCATCGGCAATTCGGCGCTGAACCGCTTCACCGGCCTCATCTACGACAAGCGCATGACGCCGTATTTTACCAAGCTCGCCAGCTATTTCGAAGGCCCGCACACGTGGCGGCTGGCGCTTGAGGAACACAAGATCATTCGCGACGCGATTGCCGCCGGAAACCCCGCCGCGGCTCGCGAAGCCATGCGCCTGCACCTGACGCTGGCGCAAAAACGCTTCTCTGAAAGCTTCGGGGAGGAGCCTTCAAGAGACGACTGACCCGCCGCCCATGCTGCGGGACAAGACCCTAATCTGACATTTAACTCGGGAGGAGAGAATGACGTTCAGATTGAAAACCATGCTGGGTGCCGCCGCCGTGATGGTGGCTTCGACGCTGTCGGCCCATGCAGAAACCGCGCTCAAGTGGGCGCATGTCTATGAAACCTCGGAACCGTTCCACACCGAGTCCGTCTGGGCCGCCCAGGAAATCGCCAAGCGCACCGATGGTCGCTACAAGGTCGACGTGTTCCCGGCCTCGCAGCTCGGCAAGGAAGCCGATCTCAATCAGGGCCTCAAGCTTGGCACGGTGGATATCATCATCTCCGGTTCGAGCTTTGCGGCCCGCGATTTCAAGCCGATTGGCGTGACCTACTATCCCTACATCTTCCGGGATGCGAACCACCTGATCGCCTACACGAAAAGCGACGTCTTCAAACGTCTGGCCAAGGGCTATGAGGACAAGACCGGCAACCACATCGCCGCCGTCACCTATTACGGCACGCGCCACACCACCTCGAACAAGCCCATCGAAAAGTGCGCTGACCTCAATGGCGTGAAGATGCGCGTTCCGGATGTTCCGGCCTATCTCGCCATGCCGCGCGCCTGCGGTGCCAACACCACGCCGATTGCCTTTGCTGAAGTCTATCTGGCGCTGCAGAACGGCACGGTCGACGCTCAGGAAAACCCGCTGACGACCATCGAGGCGAAGAAGTTCTACGAAGTGCAGAAGAACATCGTTCTGACCGGCCACATCGTCGACCACCTCAACACGCTGTTCTCCAAGAAGCTGTGGGACAGCCTGTCTGACGCGGACAAGAAGATCTTCACCGAAGTCGCTCAGGAAGCCTCCGAGCGCGCCACGAAGAAGATCGAAGCCCGCGAGCAGCAGCTCGTCGGCGAGTTCAAGGCCAAGGGCATCAATGTCATCGAAGTCGACAAGTCGGACTTCGAGAAGAATGTTGTCGAGAAGGTGAAGCTCGAGGACTTCGGTTACGAGAAAGCCGACTGGGAAGCCATTCGCGCCATCAAGTGATCCGCTGCGGCGCGGGCCTGAAAACGCCCGCGCCGCCCACTTCACAGGGCATGTGCCGCAAGCCCATGCCCTATGCCACGGGATGTTTTCCATGTCTGCGACGCAGGAAATCCATACGCCGGTCACCCCTGAAGAACTGGCGCATACGTTTGAAGAAGCGCCCACCCACGTGGACCTCAAGGCCTACGCCCCGGAAGACTGGATCACGCTCGCGTTGTTCTGGCTGATGGCAGGATGCGTTTTCCTTCAGTTCTTCACCCGTTACGTGCTCAACAATTCCTATGCATGGACGGAGGAAATCGCCGTCAACTGCCTGATCGGCGTCGTGTTTCTGGGCGCTGCCATGTGCGTGCGCATGTCACGCCACATTCAGGTGGACGTGCTCTACCACTACCTGCCCGCGGGCCTGACCCGCATCATGGCGACGCTGGTCGACATCATCCGCACCCTCTTCTTCGCCTATGGCTCATGGCTGATGTGGCGCTACCTCGACATCGTTGGCGAGGAGCAGATGGTCACCGTCGACCTGCCGCGCAACATCGTCTTCTACAGCGTCTTTGCCGCCTTCGTGCTGATGTTCCTGCGCTCCATTCAGGTGTTCGTCGCCAATATGCGACGCGGCTATTCCGTGCTCGAACGCCCCGAAGCCTTCCAGAATACCGAGGATTGATCTCATGCTGCTTCTTATCGGTTCGTTTCTTGGCCTGATGATCCTCGGCCTGCCGGTCGCGGTATCCATGGCTACCGCCTCGGTGCTCTACATCGTCTTCTACAATGTCGCGCCCGACATCATCGCCGCCCAGCGCCTGATTGCCGGGGTGGAAAGCTTCCCGCTTCTGGCCGTGCCCTTCTTCATTCTGGCGGGCAACCTCATGAACATCGCTGGCGTCACCGGCCGCATCTATGCCTTTGCCGTGGCGCTCGTCGGCTGGATGAAGGGTGGCCTCGCTCAGGTCAACATCATCGGCTCGGTGATCTTTTCCGGCATGTCCGGCACGGCGCTGGCCGATGCGGCCGGCATCGGCACCATCGAAATCAAGGCCATGAAGGATCACGGCTATCCGGTGGAGGCCGCCGTTGGCGTCACCGCCGCCTCGGCCACGCTCGGGCCGATCTTTCCGCCGTCCCTGCCCTTCGTGATCTACGGCATGATGGCCAATGTCTCGATTGGCGCGCTCTTCATGGCCGGCATCATCCCCGGCGTCGTCATGACGCTTTTGATGATGATCACGGTGGCGATCTTCGCCTATGTGAAGCGCTGGGGTTCGGATACGCCGTTCAGCATCAAGAACCTTCTGGGCGCGTCCCTCGAAATTTTCGTGGTGATGATGGTGCCGCTCGGCATCTGGCTTCTGACGCTGACCGGCCTGTCGCTCAACTGGTCCATCGGCATCGCGCTCGTCGTCCTTCTCCTTTGCGACTGGTATTTCGACTTCTCCGCCGTGATGGCGCTGATGACCCCGGTCATCCTGATCGGCGGCATGACCATGGGCTGGTTCACGCCGACGGAAGCGGCTGTCGCCGCCGTGCTGTGGTCGCTGTTCCTCGGCCTCGTTCGCTATCGCTCGATGACCTTCAAGACGCTCGCCAAGGCCACGTTCGACACGGTGGAAACCACCGCCTCGGTGCTGTTCATCGTCGCGGCGGCATCGGTCTTTGCCTGGTTGCTGACGGTCAGCCAGACGGCGCAGCTGCTCTCCGACGCCATTTTGTCGATCACCAGCAACAAGTGGGTGTTCCTGATCCTCGTCAACCTGCTGATGCTCTTCGTCGGCTGCTTCCTCGACACGATTGCGGCGATCACCATTCTCGTGCCGATCCTGATGCCGCTTCTGAAGGCCTTCGACATCGACCCGGTGCATTTCGGCCTGATCATGACGCTCAACCTGATGATCGGCCTTCTGCATCCGCCGCTTGGCATGGTGCTCTTCGTTCTGTCACGTGTCGCCAAGCTTTCGGTGGAACGCACGACGATGGCGATCATTCCCTGGCTGGTGCCGCTGTTCATCGCGCTGCTGCTCATCACCTTCGTTCCGGCCATTACCTTGTGGCTGCCGACCGAAATGGGCCTCATCCGCTGACCCCTTCCCCCGCGCCGCGCGCGCGGGGGTTCCCTCCAGATAGTTGAAAAGGCTCAAACCCATGCAAACGCGCGTCGCCCGCCTTCACGGCATGCGCGACCTTCGGGTCGAAACGCTCGATTACGTCGCCCCCGGTCCGGGTGAGGTGCAGCTTGCCATGGCCGCAGGCGGCATTTGCGGCTCCGATCTGCATTACTATCAGGATGGCGGTTTCGGGCCGGTCCGGGTGCGCGAGCCGATCATTTCCGGCCATGAGGCCTCGGGCTATGTTGAGGCTTTGGGTTCCGGTGTCAGCGGTCTGACGATTGGCCGGCTTGTTGCCATCAACCCGTCGCAGCCCTGCGGCAAGTGCCATTATTGCGGCATCGACCAGCCGATCCACTGCCTTGAAATGCGCTTCATGGGCTCGGCCATGCGCCTGCCGCATGAAAACGGCATGTTTCGCGACCGGCTCGTGGTGCCCGCCCGTCAGGTCCATGCCTTTGGTACCGGGACGACGCCGGGCGAAGCCGCCTGTGCCGAGCCGCTCGCCGTCTGCCTTCACGCCGTGGCGCAGGCCGGTGACCTTTCCGACAAGCGGGTGCTTGTCACCGGCGCCGGTCCCATCGGCCTCTTGACCGTGGCGGCTGCCCGTCATGCCGGTGCAGCGGAAATCGTCGTCACCGACCTTGCGGATGCGGCGTTGTCGCGCGCGCCTGCCATGGGTGCATCGCATACGATCAATGTTGCGACCAACCCGCAGGGGCTAGAGCCCTATCAGGCCGACAAGGGTGTTTTCGACGTGGTGTTTGATTGCTCCGCCGCCGCCCCGGCGCTGCGGTCGGCCTTTGCCGTCATCAAGCCGCGCGGCCTCCTCGTTCAGGTGGGTGTCACCGGCGACATCACCATTCCGCTCAATGCCCTTGTCGGCAAGGAAATCAGCTGGCGCGGCTCGCAGCGCTTCCATGGCGAGTTTGCCGACGCCGTGGCGCTGATTTCCAGCCGCGCCATCGATGTGCGGCCGATCATTTCCCATACCTTCCCGCTCGAACAGGCGGTCGAGGCCTTCGAACAGGCGGGCGACCGCTCGGTGGCCTGCAAGGTGCAGATCACGTTCGAGCGCCAAAGCTCAAGATAGAGGACGAAACGATGAGACATACATGGCGCTGGTTCGGCCCCGTGGACAAGGTGACGGTACGCGATGCGGCCCAGGCGGGCGCTCAAGGCATTGTCAGCGCGCTGCATCACATCGCGACCGGCGAGGTCTGGCCCGTTTCGGAAGTCGACAAACGCCACGATGAAATCCGCGCCGGTGGCCTTGTCTGGGATGTGGTGGAAAGCGTTCCGGTTTCCGAAGCGATCAAGACGCAGACCGGCGACTGGAAAGCCCATATCGCCAACTGGCAGGAAACGTTGCGCCGCCTTTCAGCCTCCGGCATTCGCACCGTCTGCTATAATTTCATGCCGGTTCTCGACTGGACGCGCACGGACCTGCGCTGGGAAACACGCCATGGTGCGAAGGCCATGCGCTTCGACCTGCCGGATTTTGCCGCCTTCGACATTCACATTCTGAAGCGCCCCGACGCGCGCGCCGATTATCCCGAATGGCTGACGGAGGAAGCGGCCCGCCGCTTTGCCGATATGCCCGAAGCGAAGATTATAGCGCTCGGCAAGAATATCGGGGCGGGTCTGCCCGGCTCGGCGGACGGCTACACACTCGACCAGCTTCTGGAAAAGCTTTTGAGCTATCAGGGCACCGACCGGGCGCGGCTGCAGCAGAACCTCATCGACTTCCTGTCGGAGGTAACGCCGGTCGCCGAAGCCGTCGGCATCAACATCTGCGCCCATGGCGATGATCCGCCGTGGCCGCTTCTCGGCCTGCCACGCATTCTTTCGACCGAAGCCGATTACGCCCACATGCTGGGCCAAGTGGACAGCCGCGCCAATGGCGTGACGCTGTGCACCGGATCGCTCGGCGCGCGCGCCGATAACGATCTGCCCTTCATCGCCACCCGCTTTGCCGAGCGCATCCACTTCGTCCATCTGCGCAATGTGACGTGCGAGACGGACACCGTGCCCTGCTCCTTCTTTGAGGACGAGCATCTGGAAGGCGGCACCGACATGGTGGCGGTGATCGCGGCCCTTCTCGCCGAAGAGGCCCGCCGCCGCGAGGAAGGCCGCTCTGACCACGAAATTCCGATGCGCCCCGATCACGGACAGGAAATCCTCGATGACCTGACGCGCGGCGCGCAGCCGGGCTATCCCGCCATTGGCCGCCTCAAGGGGCTGGCCGAATTGCGCGGCATCGAACGCACCCTTCTCCATTCCCGTTATGGACTGGTCTGACCCCCATGGAACAGCTTTCTGCCAAAACCGCCCTGCCCCCGCATATCGCCCGCCCGGCCTATGACCGCGCCCAGCTGAAACCGGGCATCATGCATATCGGCCTCGGGGCCTTCCACCGCGCCCATCAGGCCGTGTACACCCAGCGCGCCCTGAATGAAGCGTTTGGCCCGTGGGGCATTGTCGCCGTCAACCTGCGCTCGCCCGAGCCGGTGGAGGCACTCGCCGCCCAGGACGGGCTTTACTCCATCACTACCCGGGGTGCGGCGGAAGACCGCTCGGAAGTGATCGGCGCGACGGTCGACTGGATTTGCGCCGCGCAAGACCGGCAGAAGGTTCTGGATTACCTCGCCAACCCCGACATCCGCATCGTGACGCTGACCGTCTCGGAAAAGGCTTACGGCCTGCATCCGGCGACCGGCGGGCTGGACCCGGACCATCCTTCCGTTTCGTCCGACCTTGCCCATCCGCACCAGCCGGTCGGTCCGGTCGGCTATCTGGTCGAAGGTCTGGCGCTGCGCCGGGCCGCTGGCCTCAAGCCGTTTACGGTTCTGTGCTGCGATAACCTGCCCGCTAACGGCCATGTGGTGCGCCGTCTCGTGCTTGATATGGCAGAACGGCGCGATCCGGCACTTGCCCGCTGGATTGCCGAGGAAGGGGCTTTCCCGTGCTCCATGGTGGACCGCATCGTGCCTGCGGCAACCGCCGCCACCCGCGAACGGGCTGAGGGGCTTCTCGGCGTCACGGACGCGCTGGCGCTCGATACCGAACCTTTCATCCAGTGGGTGATCGAGGATCATTTCGTTTCGGGTCGCCCGCAATGGGAAGCGGGCGGCGCGATCTTTGCAAAAGCGGCGGAACCCTATGAGAAGATGAAGCTTCGTCTGCTCAACGGCACGCATACGCTGCTCGCCCATCTCGGCATCATCCACGATCTGGAATGCACCCGGGATGTGATGGCCGTGCCGGAACTCGCCGCCGAGGCCCGCCGCCATCTCGACGCGACAGTTCCCACACTCGACCCCGTGCCCGGCATCGACCTTGATTTCTACATGAACCAGCTGATGGAGCGGTTCGCCAACCCGACGATTGCCCATCGTTGTGTGCAGATTGCGCTTGATACGACGCAGAAGGCACCGCAGCGCCTCTTTACCCCGTCCATCGAGATTTTAGCCAAAGGCGGAGACGCGGCCGCCTTCGCCCATGTGGTCGGTATCTGGCTCAAGGCCGTCCTGAAACGGGGCGATTGCGACGACCCGCGCCGGGCGGACATTCTCGAGGCGGCGCGAAACATCAACCCCGCCGATCCATCGGCCTCGTTCTTCGCCATTCCCGGCCTTTTCCCGCCGGAACTGGTGGCGGCGCGCGGCTGGCGCGATCTCGTCAATGCGAACATGGCGTGAGGCGAAAGCCTCACATCAGCTCACGGCCTTCGCCACTTCGCGCACAAGGCGGTCCGCCGAAATCTCGCTGATCGACTTCGCGCCGGTCAGCGTCATCGCCACCTTCATTTCCTTGGAAAAAATGTCGATCAGGTTTTCAACGCCAGCCTGACCGGCGGTCGCCAGCGCATAGACGAAGGCCCGGCCAATCAGCACGCCATCGGCCCCTTGTGCGATCATGCGCACCACATCCAGCCCCGAACGAATGCCGGAATCGGCAAAGATCGTCAGATCGCCCTTCACCGCTTCGGCAATAGCCGGCAGCGCCCGGGCCGACGACAACACGCCATCAAGCTGACGCCCGCCATGGTTTGACACGACGATGCCATCGGCGCCGAAGCGCACCGCATCCTTGGCATCCTCGGGGTCGAGAATGCCCTTGATGATCATCGGCCCCTTCCAGTAGTCGCGAATCCATTCCAGATCGCTCCAGCCGATGGACGGGTCGAAATTCTCACCAAGCCAGCCGATATAGTCGGCAAGCTTGGTCGGTTCACCGCGATATTTAGAGATATTGCCAAGATCATGCGGCTTGCCGAGAAGGCCGACATCCACCGCCCAATGCGGATGGGTCATGGCCTGCAACACGCGCCGCAGCGGTGCGTTGGGGCCGGACATGCCCGAATGCGCATCGCGATAGCGCGCGCCCGGCACCGGCATATCAACAGTGAAAACCAGCTTGCGGATGCCCGCCGCCCAGGCGCGCTCCAGCGCATTCTGCATGAAACCCCGGTCGCGCAGCACATAAAGCTGGAACCAGATGGGTTTTGCCACCTGCGCCTGCACCTCCTCGATCGGGCAGACCGAGACGGTGGAAAGCGTCATGGGAATGCCCTTCTTCGTGGCGGCGCGGGCCGCCTGCACCTCGCCACGCCGGGCAAACATGCCGGTCAGACCCACGGGGGCCAGCGCCACGGGCAGCGCCACATCCTCATCAAAGAATTTCGTGGCGATATCAACCGCGCCGACGTTTTTAAGAACGAGCTGACGCAGCGCCAGCGCGCCGAGATCATCGACATTGCGGCGAAGCGTATGCTCGGCATATGCCCCGCCATCGATGTAATGAAACAGGAAGGGCGGCAGACGGCGGCGCGCCGCTTCGCGGTAATCCGACGCGGATGAAATGATCATGGTTTCGCCTCTTCCTTCGAAATGCGACCTCTGGCCAGATCCGCGCGACGCGCACGGGCGGCCTCCTCCTCGATTGTCTTCAACCCGGCTTCGACGAAGCTTAAATGCTCCAGCACGGCGGCGCGCGCCTTGTCCGGTTGCCGCGCCAGAATGGCCTCGACAATGCGGCGATGCTGGACGTCAAGCATGTCCGCCGTCTTCGGCAGGCGAAACAGCTGCTTCAGGCTTTCGGCGATGCTGAGGCGCATCAGTTCGAACAGGCCGGCCATGACTTGCCGCAGCACCGCGTTCTGCGACGCTTCGGCAATCACCATGTGAAGCTTGGCATCGGCTTCGGCCTGCCGGGCGGGGTCGCTCCCGCCGGGCGCTGTCACAGCCTCAAGGGCTGCCACCAGACGAACACGGTCCGCCTCGCTCGCCCGCTCGGCCGCGTAATAGGCGGCGTCGGCATCAAGCGATTTGCGGATTTCCATCACATCGCGCCAGTAACCGGCATCGAGCCGCGCCAGACCGCCAAGCGGTTGCAGTGCCGCCTCGACAAAGGTCTTGCGCCCGGGATCGGCGACATAGGTGCCGCCACCTTGACGGCTGCGGACCACGCCTTGGCTGATCAAGGGCTGCATCGCTTCGCGCAGGCGCGAGCGCGAGACGCCGAGTTCCACGGCCAGCGCACGCTCCGTCGGCAGGCGATCCCCCGGCTTCAGGCCGCGGGCCGCAATCATCGCTTCAATCCTGGCAGTGAGCGCCTTCAAAACGGAACCTTTGGTCTTACCAATTATTGGTCATTTGGGGAATGAATTGCCATTTGGCAGTTTCAGCACCATGTCGCAGGATTGGTTGAGCGTCAAGCGCTGTATTGGTCGGACCATTATGGCGCGATTTCGATGGATGCCATCATGGTCGTGCGGGCCGTTTCCAGATGCAGGCGGCTGGCCGCACGGGCCTTCTCCAGATCGCCACTCTTCAAGCCCTCGATATAGGCCAGATGCTCACGCACCGCGACGTGGTTGCGTTCCTTCTCAAGCTTTTTGTTCCACTGATAGTGGTAGTGAAAGATCGCCGACATGACGCCCTGAATGTTGCTGAAGAAGCGATTGGGCGAGACGCCATTGACCAGCTTGTGGAAGCGGTGATCGAGTTCGGAGAACTCGCGGTAACGGCGATCGAAATCGGCAAGCAGCGCCCGGTGCTGCTCCTCCATACGCGTCAGTGCCTCCCAGGCCGGGTGCCCGGGCGGCAGGGCGACAAATCGGTCAACGGCGCGATATTCCATCACCTCACGCATATCGAACAGCTCCTCGACAAACTCCACCGTCAAGCCCAGCGCCCGCCAGCGGCCATTGCTCTGGCGTTCCAGGAGGCCGTAATGGCTGAACTTGTTGAGGCATTCGCGGATGGCCGAGGTGGAAACGCCGAACTGGCGAGCCAGATCCAGCCCGTTGATGACGCCGCCCGGCTGGCAATCGGGACCGACCATCCACGCCATGAACTTGCGCTCCAGCATATCGGCCAACGGCTCGAGTTCGGCGGAATCGAGATAATCGGTGCGCAGCGGCAAGCGCAAGAGCCGCCTTTCGCGTTCGCCCTGCTTGACAAGGCCGTTGCGGATCAGCCCGGCAATGACGGCGCGCACCGTCGTGCGGCTGACGTTCAGCTGCCGCGACAGTTGCGGCTCGGAGGCCAGCACATCACCCGGCTTCTGGCTGGACAGAAGGGACAGGCACTGGTTATAGGCCCGCTTGTACACGCCGTTGGTCTTCATCGCCGTTTATTCCCCCCCTGCCGTTTCGCGACCTGTTTTTTACGCCTTGATTTTTTTATATAAAAAACAAATTGCGGGCAAGTTGGATGTCTTTTATCCAAAAAGAACATTTCATCTTGAACCAAGGCCCCCTTCATGAAAGCCCTGATCTGCGACGAACCCGGACGCCTTTCCCTGATCGAACGCCCCGTGCCTGAGCGGGCGGAGGGTGAGGTTCTGGTGCGCATTCGCCATGTCGGCATTTGCGGCACGGATTTCCACATCTATGCGGGCAAACACCCCTTCCTCGAATATCCGCGTGTCATGGGCCATGAGCTCTCCGGCACCGTAGAGGAAGCGCCCGCTGGCAGCGCGTTGAAGACGGGCGACCCGGTTTACATCGTACCCTATCTTTCCTGCGGCCACTGTCATGCCTGCGCCAAGGGGCTGACCAATGCCTGCCAGAACATCAAGGTTCTGGGCGTTCACTGTGATGGCGGCATGGCGCAATATCTTTGTGTGCCGGAGGCCAATGTCGTTGCGACCGGCGACATTGCGCTCGCCGACGCCGCCATGATCGAGTTCCTCGCCATCGGCGCGCATGGCGTGAAGCGTGGCGCGATCACCGCCGCGGATCGTGTTCTCGTCACCGGCTCCGGCCCCATCGGCATGTCGGCGATCATCTTCGCCAAGGCGCGCGGCGCACATGTCACCGTGATGGATACGCGACGTGACCGGCTGGACTTTGCCCTTCACCGCCTTGGGGCCGACGCCCTCCTGATCGCCGATGAAAATGCCGAAGCCGAAGCGCTGCGCATGACCGACGGCAACGGCTTCGACGTGGTGATCGACGCCACCGGCAATGCCGTGCCCATGCAGCGCGGCTTCAACTTTCTGGCCCATGGTGCGCGCTATGTGCTGCTTTCGGTCGTTCGCACCGACATTACCTTTTCCGACCCCGAGTTCCACAAACGGGAAGCCACGCTTCTCGCCAGCCGCAACGCGCAAGCCGACGATTTTGCCGAAGTGGTGCGGCAGATGAAGGCGGGCAATGTGCCGACGCGGGCGCTCAATACCCATACCGGACGGCTGGAAGATGCCGTCTCGCTCTTTACCGAATGGTCACGGCCGGAAGCGGGTGTGATCAAGGCCATTCTGGAGGTTTGATCATGAGTGCCGCGAAAATCTTGCGCTTGAACGCCAACGACAATGTCGTGGTGACCGTCACCGACCTGCCCGCCGGAAGCCCCGCCGAAAACGTCATCACCACCATGCGCGTACCACGCGGCCACAAGGTGGCGGCCCGCGCCATCGCCAAGGGCGAGCCGATCCGCAAGTTCGGCCAGATCATCGGCTTTGCCAGCACCGACATTCTGCCGGGCGAATGGGTGCATGAGAAAAACGTGACGATGGGCGAGGATTTCGAGCGCGACTATGCCTTCGCCTCGGAAGCCAAGCCCTTCGAGGGCCTGCGTCCGGGCGAGGTTCCGGCTTTCTTTGAAGGCTTCCGCCGCGCCGATGGCCGGGCGGGCACCCGCAACTATATCGGCATCCTCTCGTCGGTGAACTGTTCGGCCACGGCGGTCGATTACGTCGCCGACGCCATCAACCGCTCTGGTATTCTCGAGGACTATCCAGAGATTGACGGCATCGTACCGCTGCCCCACGGGCAGGGTTGCGGCATGGCGGGCAAGGGCGAGGCGTTTGACGTTCTGTCGCGCACGCAATGGGGCTATGCCAGCCATCCGAACTTTTCCGCCGTGCTGTTGATCGGCCTTGGCTGCGAGGTGTTCCAGATTCCGCGCATGAAGGAAACCTATGGCATTGCCGAAGGCGATCACTTCCAGTCACTGACCATTCAGGAGATTGGCGGCACCCGCAAGGCGGTGGAAGCGGGCGTGGCGCGCGTCAAGGAAATGCTGCCCTTTGCGGCGCGCTCCAAGCGCGAGCCGATCCCGGCGTCGGAACTGACGCTCGCCCTGCAATGTGGCGGTTCCGACGGCTATTCGGGACTGACGGCCAACCCGGCGCTCGGCGTTGCCGCCGACATGCTGGTGCGTCAGGGCGGCACGGCCATCCTCTCTGAAACCCCGGAAATCTACGGGGCCGAACATCTTCTGACGCGACGCGCCGAAAGCGTCGAAGTGGGCCAGAAAATCGTCGATCTCATCCACTGGTGGGAAGACTATACGTCGAAGAACGGCGGCGAGATGAATAACAACCCCTCCCCCGGCAACAAGGCGGGCGGGCTCACCACCATTCTCGAAAAATCGCTGGGTGCGGTCGCCAAGGGCGGCAATTCCACGCTGCGCGGCGTTTATCGCTATGCCGAGCGCATCGACCGCAAGGGCTTCGTCTACATGGATACGCCCGGCTACGATCCCGTGGCGGCGACGGGTCAGGTAGCGGGCGGGGCCAATATCCTCTGCTTCACCACCGGGCGCGGCTCGGCCTATGGCTGCAAGCCGGTGCCGTCCATCAAGCTTGCCACCAACAACGAGCTTTATGCCCGCATGCCTGACGACATGGACATCAATTGCGGTGATATTGTCGAAGGCGTGACGCTGGAGGAAAAGGGTCAGGAAATCTTCGAGACCGTCTTGGCGGTCGCGTCCGGCAAGCCGTCGAAATCCGAAGAACTTGGCTATGGCCGCAACGAATTTGTGCCCTGGCAGATCGGCGCGGTGATGTGAGACAGGCCGACTGAGAGAGGTCACGAACCTCTCTCTTCGTCATGGTCGGGCTTGACCCGACCATCCATCCTTGCATTCTGGATCCTCGGGTCAGGCCCGAGGATGACGGGTGTGGATGAGGCACAGCGCGACGGCTTTACCGCGCCGCCTCGTCCATCGGCATCAGTGCGCCGCGCTGCATGATGACCTTGGAAGACACGGCATGGCCGCGCGCCATGGCCAAACGCAGGTCCGCCCCTTCGGCCAGCGCTGCCAGAAAGCCGCCATTGAAGCTGTCGCCCGCTCCGGTCGTATCGACCGGCTGAACCTTCTCGACGCCATCAATCCTCAAAATGCCCTCAGGCCCGAGCGCCAGCATCGGCCCGCCGCCATTCTTGACGACCACCGTTCCGGCCCCGGCGGCGCGGTAGCGTTCGGCGCAGGCGTCCAGCGAGGCATCACCAAAGACGGCGGCCTCGTCGTCAAAGCTCGGCAGGACGATTTCGGCGCTGGCCGCCGCCGCCGTGATCGAGGCTTTCATGACCTCGGCGCTTTCCCACAGGCGCAGGCGGATATTGGTATCAAACACCGTCAGCTTGCCCGCCTTGCGCGCCTTCATGACGGCCGCGACGAAGGTTTCGCGCCGTTCGGGCGCGAGGATGGCGAGCGTAATCGCCGAGAAATAGACGACATCGGCAGCGGCAAAGGCGGCGTCCAGAACGTCTGCATCATCGGCCAGAAGCTTGGCCGCCGACTGGCTGCGCCAATAGGTAAAGCTGCGCTCCCCCTCTTTGATTTCGATGAGATAGAGGCCGGGCTGGCGCACGGGGTCCGCCGAAACAAAGCGCGTATCAATGCCGTTTTCGGCAAAGAAGGCCTTCATCTTGGCGGAATAGGGATCGGTCCCGAGCCGCGTGAAATAGGCGACATCCCAAGTGTCGCGCGGCAGGCAGGCGCGCGCATACCAAGCGGTATTCAGCGTGTCACCGGCAAAACCCAGCCTGAAATCACCATTGGCGAGCGTTGCCATTTCCAGCATGCATTCGCCCGCCGACACAAACAGTTTGCGGCTCATGTCTTCTCCTCCGGAAGCTTCCCTATGAGGAGATGGCATCCTTTCGACGAAAGTACAATGCGGGGCTGATCAGGCCCCGCTGACATCCACATAAACCGCATAAAGTGACTTGGTGGCGGTGATGAAAAGCCGGTTCTTGCGCGGCCCGCCGAAGGTGAGGTTCGCCACCGTCTGCGGCACGAGGATCTTGCCAAGAAGCGTGCCATCCGGCGCGAAGCAATGCGCACCATCGCCCGCGCTCGTCCACAGATTGCCTTGCGTATCCAGCCGGAAACCGTCCGGCAAACCGGCGTCGAGACGGCAGAACACGCGCCCGTTCGTCAGGCGTTTTCCCTCCACCACATCGAAGACGCGGATGATCGGCTCGGCGCTCGGGTCATGGCTGACGGCGCTGTCAGCCACATAAAGGCGGGTTTCATCGGGCGAGAAGGCGAGACCATTCGGCTGGCCGAAGTCATCGACCACCGCGGTCAGTTCGCCGCTTGCCGGATCAAGACGGAAGACATTGCGGCAGGTCTGCTCGGCCTCAGCCTTGTGGCCTTCATAATCCGAGCGAATGCCGTAAGTCGGGTCCGTGAACCAGATGGAGCCATCGGATTTCACCACAACATCGTTGGGCGAGTTCAACCGCTTGCCCTGATAGCGCTCGGCCAGAACGGTGATTGAACCATCATATTCGGTGCGCGTGACCCGCCGCCCGCCATGCTCGCAGGTGATCAACCGGCCCTCGCGGTCGCGGGTGTTGCCATTGGCAAAGTTCGACGGTTCGCGAAACACCGAAACGCCCTGCCCCGGCACGTAGCGCAGCAGGCGCTCGTTCGGGATGTCGCTGAAGAGCAGCAGGTCGTGATTGGCAAACCACACCGGGCCTTCCGCCCAGCGGCAGCCGGCATAAAGCTCCTCCAGCGCCGCACTCGGGATGATCATATTGGCGAAGCGTGGATCGTTGATCTGGTAGACGGGATGGGTCATGGCGGGACGATCCTGTGTTACTTCCGGCCGTTTAGCGGACGGCTGGCCGCGACGATGACGGCGATGATGATGAGGCCGGTCAGCATGAGGCGAATGCCCGCGCCGAAGCCGTAGGTGTTGAGCATGGAGACCACGAGGAACATGAAGAGCGAGGCGCCCCAAATGCCCGGCACGTTGGAATTGCCCCCCGCCACCGCGCAGCCGCCGATGACGACCACGGCAATCGACATCAGGAGATATTCCGTGCCCATGTTGAGCGCCGCACCGCCGGAAAAACTGGCCAGCAGGTAGCCGCAGATGGCGGCGAGCACAGCGCACAGCACATAGGTGACGAAGCGCGTGCCATCGACCGGAATCCCGGCCATGCGGGCGGCAAAGGGGCTTTGGCCAATGGCCGAAATCCAGCGGCCATAGATCGAGCGTTCCAGAAGCCACCAGATAACGAACGAGAGCAGCAGACCGGCGAGCGCAATGTTCGGCACGCCGAACACCGTTCCGGTGGTGAAGGTGGCGAGCGCTTCCGGCGGCTTGATCCTCAAACCCCGGTTCGACCAGATGGCGAGCGACTGCACGAGGAAGCTCATGGAGAGCGTGGCGATGATCGGCGGGATGCGCAGAAGCTTGATCAGCGCATAATTGGCCATGCCGACCGCCAGACCGATGACAATCGCCACCAACAGGCCCGGCAGGATCAGCGAGCTTTCCGTTTCCATGAACTTCAGCGCCAGCGTGCCGGACAGCGTGATGGTAGCAGGCACGGACAAATCGACATTACCGGGGCCGAGCGTGATGACCAGCATCTGGCCAAGGCCGACCATGACGGAGAAGGCCGCAAAGGTCAGCGTTGCCTGCGACAGGCCAAAGGCCGAGGAGCCGCCGGTAAACAGCGCGGTCGCGGCAAAGGTCAAGGCAGCAGCCAGCCAGGACCAGATCCACGGCTTGGAAAGAACGGGTTTCAGAGCGTTCATGGGATCACCTCACGCTTCGCGGCGGCTGAGAAGGAGACGAAGGCCGAGTACGATGATCAGCACCGCGCCCTGTGCGCCAATCTGCCAGTCCGGCGAAATCCGCAGGAAGGACAGGAAGGAACCGGCCAGCGTCAGCGTGAGAGCGCCAACGACCGCGCCCAGGGGGGAGACGCGGCCGCCGACGAACTCGCCGCCGCCGAGAATGACGCCGGCAATCGAAAGCAGCGTGTACCGCAGGGCGATATTGGCATCGGCGGAGGTGGTAAGCCCCACCAGCGCCATGCCCGCCAGAACCGAGAACAGACCCGACAGCGCATAGGCCATGGCCTTGATCTTGAGGACCGACCATCCGGCACGCGCCACCGAGCGGGCATTGCCGCCGACACCGCGAATGGCCACCCCGAAGGTGGAGCGCATGACGATGAGATGGGCCACCAACGCAATGACGATGCTGGCGATGATGGCAAAGGGAATGACCGGCGTCGCCGCCGTCATCAGGGCGCGCAACCACACCGGAGCCGTGCCGCCGGGCGCAGGCAGAATGAGAACGGCGAGCCCGCCCCACACGAAACTCATGCCCAATGTCACGACGATGGAGGGCAGATCGCGCAGGTGAATGATGACGCCCATCAGCGCGTAAGCACCAATCGCCAGCGCCAGAATGAGGATGCCGGTCAGCGGGTCCGTCGGCAGATAGACGGCGGTGACGCAGGCGGCGAAACTGACAAAGGTGCCGATGGAGAGATCGAGATCATTGACGGCGATGATCACCATCTGGGCGATGGTGGCGAGCGCAATCGGCACCGCCAGATTGAACAGCAGGTTCATGCCCATATAGCTCATGGCGCGCGGCTGCAGCCAGAAGACGGCAACTAGCAGCACGACCAATGAGACGACCGGGATCATCAGGCGCATGGTTTTGGCGGACAGTCCCTTTTTCATGCGGCTTCTCCCGAGAAGGAGGCGGCCAGAACATGGTCCTCGCTAATCTCCTCGCCCTTCAGTTCGGCGACGATGGCCCCGTCGCGGAAGACGTAAACGCGGTCGCACAGGCAGATTTCATCCATTTCGGTCGAGTACCAGACGAAGGTGCGCCCGGCTTCGGCCTCGGCGCGGATGATGGCGTAAACATCCTGCTTGGTGCCGATATCGACGCCGCGCATCGGGTCGTCCATCAGCACGATGGCGGCAGGGGTGGACAGCGCGCGGGCAAACAGCACCTTCTGCTGGTTGCCGCCCGAAAGCGACAGGATGGGGTTGTGCATATCCGGCGTGCGGATGGCGGTCTTCGCCTTCCAGTCCTCGCCGAGCGCTTCTTCGCGCCCATGGTCGATGGCAAAGCGGCTGGAGAGCGCGCCAAGATCGCCAATCGACAGGTTGCGCAGGATGCTCCACAGCGGGAACGTGCCGTTCAGCGAACGGTCGCCCGCCACGAAGGCGATGTCTTCCGGCCGCTTGGGCCACCAGTTGGAGGAGCGGGCGCGATAAAGCGACAGCAGCGTGTCCGTCTGGCCATGGCCGCCGAGACCGGCAAGCCCGATGATTTCGCCCTTGCGGGCCGAAAAGCCGCAGACGGAACCGCGCGAGGCGGGCAGGTTGATTACTTCGGGCGCATCGCCCGCCACGGCACGCGCGGCGGCATGGCCCTTTTCCTTGATGACGCTGCCCATGGCTTCCACAAGGCTTTTCGCCGTGAAGCCGGCCACCGGCTTCGTCACCACCACCTTGCCATCCTTCATCACGACGATGCGGGTGGAGGTGGAGAGGATTTCGCCGAGAATGTGGGAAATCAGAAGAACCGAACCGCCAGCGCCCACGAAGCGGCGCACATGGGCCATCAACTGTTCGGCAAGGGCGGCATCGAGCGAAGAGGTCGGCTCGTCCAGAATGACCAGACGCGGGGCCTCCGTCACCGTCATGAAGTTGATGGCGATTTCCACCATCTGCCGTTCGGCGATGGACAAATCCCCCACCGTGCCGGTGCAATCGATGCGGTGGCCGGGAAAGATGTCCCCGAGCGTTTGCGAAATGAGGGCGAGCGCCCGCTTGCGCCAGCCAAAGCCGGTGAGGCCGCGATGCATGAGGCGGGTGTTTTCTACAATCGTCAGATTGGGGCAGAGCGACAGTTCCTGAAAGACGCAGCGAACCCCACCGGCGCGCGCGCTACCCACGCCGCCTGCCACGCTCTCCTGCCCGCCATAGGCCAGACGGCCCTCATGCGGGGTCAGCCCGCCATTGATGACATTGACGATGGTGGATTTGCCCGCGCCATTATGACCGACAAGGCCCAGCGCTTCGCCGGGCAGAATGTCGAGATCGACGCCATCCAGCGCCTTGACCGCGCCGAAGGCGACGCGAACACCGCGCGCACTGACGACGGGTGGCGGTTCAAGGGTCATGTTCATGCTTTTCATATCCGTGTGTTGAGAAGGGTTGCGAGGCCCCCTCTGGCTACCGGCATCTCCCCCTCAAGGGAGAACGATCACATTTGTCAAAATGGTGCTGCCTGCCCTTCTCCCCTTGGGGAGAAGGTGCAAAACGAGACCCGTTCAAATCATCAGCAACAGTCCGTTGTGCGGGTGATGACCGGCAGGTCGGGGGTCTTGCACGAACGCCCCGCTTGCCGGTCATCTTCGCCGGGAGGATTACTTGGCGCCGGCGATGACCTTTTCGGCATCGGCCTGCGAGTATTCGACATTGGCGACGCCGCCCTTCTGGGTGGTCTTCAGGTTTTCATCCAGCGTGTCCTGATCGATGCGCAGGAAGGGAACCGTGAGGTCCTTCTTGACGTCCTTGCCGTCGAGGATCTGCTGGGCAACCCAGAAGGCGAGCGTGGAGACGCCGGGCGCAATCGAAACCGACATGGTTTCATAGCCGTTGGCATCCTTCTGTTTCTTCCACCACTGCAGTTCGTCTTCGCGGTTGCCCATGACGATGATGGGCGTCGGGCGCTTGGCAGCCTCGAAGGCCTGTGCGGCACCATAGCCGTCACCGCCCTGCGTCACGACAGCGGCAATGTCCGGCAGGCTCGGCAGGATACCGGCCACGGCGCGCTGCGCCACGTCCTGTGCCCAGTCGCCATGCACGGAACCGGCGATCTTGAACTGCGGGAACTGCTTCACGCCCTCATGAATGCCTGCGGAAATCTCGTCATCGACGAAGACACCGGCAAGGCCGCGGATTTCCAGAAGATTGCCGCCCTTCGGCAGCTTCTTGGAGAGGTATTCGACCTGACTGCGGCCCATTTCCTTGAAGTTGACGGCGATGCGCCAGGCGCAGGGTTCGGTGACGATCCCGTCAAAGGACACGACCGTGATACCGGCATCGCAAGCGGCCTTCACGGCACCGTTCAGCGCCGTCGGCGAGGCGGCGTTGATGACGATGGCGTCATAGCCCTGCAGGATCATGTTCTGGATCTGGGCGGCCTGCTCGGTCGCCTGATTTTCTGCGGTTGTAAAGGCATCCGCCGAGGCAACCACACCCGCCTTCACGGCTTCCTTCGTCACCTTGTCCCAGCTGGTGAGCATGGCCTGACGCCAGGAATTGCCCGCATAATTGTTGGACAGCGCGATCTTCTTGCCAGACGTGTCCGCATGAGCGGAGAGCGGTGCCATGGCACAAACGAATACGGCGGCGGACGCCGCAAGAATTTTACGGATAGTCATATTTCCTCCCAAACGCCGCCTCTTGCGGCTTCGTCACGGGCCCGCTCCTCAACGGTTCTTTCCCGGACATGAACACGTGCGGATTTCCCGATCCGCGAGGAAAAAGATGGCGCAAACGGCCAAAGCTGTATAGGCGAATTGGAACAGGGAAATTGCGGGTTCCCGCAGGTCATTTGCGGAGAACCGCAGGACGAACGGGGGAGCTCAGGCGTTATTCTTCGGGAGGGAGAATAATCACGTGCAAGCCCGGCAGAGAGAACGGTCAAGGAGGAAGAACCGTGCTCGACAGTTCCGCATCGCCGCTGTTCCAGCAGTACTTGAGCATTGCCTGGCATCTCGCCGGCAAGCTGGATTTCAACTCGGCCATCCGCGCCGTGGCGGAACACATAGCGCTCATCGTGCCGCATGACCATATGGACGTTTGCATCATCATGCCCGGCAGCCGTTTCCACATGGCCTATGAGAGCGGCTTTGAAACGCAATGGAGCAAGCGCACCGAAGCCCGCATCGAGGAAAGCCCGCTGAAGCAGCTTCTGACCGGCGAGGTCGATACCATGCTGACCGGCAACGCCATGACCGACCCCGCCTTCCATTTCGAAGGCTCCTTCGTGCAGCCGATCATGGAACACAAGCTGAAGGCGCGCGTGCATGTGGCGCTGAAAGTGCGTGGCGAAACCATCGGGGCGCTGTCCTTCTCGAACCTCAAGCCCGATGTCTACACGCTTCAGGATGTGGAGCGCGCCCGCTGGATCGCCGACCTCATCGCCCCCTATTTCTTCGCCTTGCGCGCCTCCGACGAAGCCAAGCGCGCCGCCATTGCCGAGGCGGAAACGCGGGTGCGCGCCGAGGGCCTGCGCGTGGGCGCACTGAAGCTGACGCAAGCGCTGGAAGGCGAACGCCAGCGCATCGGCATGGACCTCCACGACCAGACGCTGGCCGATATGACCCGCTTTGCCCGCCGTCTGGAGCGGCTTTCGCAGATGAAGAATGTGCCGGGCGAAATGCTCGCGCCGCTGTTTCAAAGCCTGCAGCAATCGATGCGCGACCTTCGCCAGATCATCGAGCAGGCGCGGCCTTCCGTGCTGGCGCTCTTCGGTCTGGTCGAGGCGATCGACAACCATCTCGACCGCTCGGTGCGCGACAGCGGCCTTTCCATCGGCTGGACATTGCGCGACGAAAGCGAAGGCGCGCTCGAGCGCCTGTCAAAGCCGGTGCTGACCGCGCTTTTCCGCATCACGCAGGAAGCGATCAACAATGCCGTGCGCCACTCGCAGGCCAGCCACATTGATGTGCGGCTGTCGCAGGCAAGCGCCCGCTTCATCATTGAAATCCGCGACGATGGCGTCGGCCTTGACCCGGAAAGCGAAACGGCGGGCAGCGGTATCGGCAATATGAAAACCCGCGCCCGGCTCATCGGCGCGCAATTTTCCTGTCGCCGCGAAGCCACGGAGACCGTTGTGAAAGTCACCTTGCCGCTGCCCAAGGAACCGGCCAAGGAGGCCGCAGGCTGATGAAGATCCTGATCGTTGAAGACGACGCCCTGCACCGCACCTATCTCGGCGAATCCGTGCGCGCCGCCCTTCCCGAATGCGACATGGTGCTGGAAGCCGCCGACGGGGCAACGGGCGAGCGGCTGGCGCGTGAACATGCCTCCGACCGGGTGGTCATGGACCTGCAGATGAGCCCGCGAAACGGCATCGAGGCGGCCCGCACCATCTGGCGCGAGCGGCCCGACACCCGCATCCTCTTCTGGTCGAATTATGCCGACGAAGCCAATGTGCGCGGCATTTCCCGCATCGTTCCGCCGGGCGCTGCCTATGGCTATGTGCTGAAATCAGCCTCCGACGAGCGGCTGAGGCTGGCGCTTCGTTCCGTCTTCATCGAGGATCAATGCGTGATCGACCGCGAGGTGCGCGGCCTTCAGCAAAAGAGCACCGGAGCGGTCAGCGGCTTCACGGATTCGGAATATGAGGTGCTGATCGACATCGCGCTCGGCCTGACCGACCGCACGATTGCCAAGCGGCGCAATCTCTCGCTGCGCAGCGTGCAAAACCGGCTGCAGCAGCTTTACGAAAAGCTTGGTGTCTACCAGCCCAACGAAGGCGACGCCGAAGCGCGCTTCAACCTGCGTTCACGCGCCGTCACCGTGTCGCTGCTGCGCAAGCTGGTGAATTATACGGCGCTGGAGCGCGCCGAAATCGAGCTGGTCCGCTGGCTGGAAAAGGAAGGCCACAGCCATCGCTGAGGGCGGTCAGCCACCCAAGGCCGCATCGTAAGCGGCAACGATCTTGGCGGCATTGGCGGCGGTTGTCTCAACGCTCTGGCCGGGGCGGTAAAGCGCCGTGCCAATGCCAAAGCCCGAGGCACCGGCCTTGATCCATTCGGCGAAATTGTCGGCACCTGCACCCCCCACCGCGTAAAGCGGCGTGCCCTTTGGCATCACGGCCTTGATGGCGGCGATGCCCGCCGGGCCGATCAGCGTGGCGGGGAAGAATTTCAGCCCCGTGGCACCGGCCTTCAGCGCCGTGAAGCATTCGGTGGGTGTAAAGACACCCGGCCAGCTTTCCATGCCGTTGGCGCGTGTCGCGGCAATCACCGCCGGATCGCAATTGGGAGACACGACGATCTTCGCGCCCATGCCCGCCAGAAGCTCAACCTGCGAGACCTCCAGCACCGTTCCCGCGCCGATTTTCGCCTGATCGCCAAAGCGGGCGATGGTGCGGGCGATGCTGTCAAACGGATCGGGCGAATTGAGCGGCACCTCGATCACCGTCACGCCCGCCGCAATCAGCACGTTCACATGGGCTTCGACCTCATCCAGGGTAATGCCGCGCAGAATGGCGATGATGTTGCGGGTCATGCATGTTCCTTTTCGCGTTCCTGAAGGCTTGCCGCCTCGGCCAGACCGCCGAGCGCCATATCCGCGCCGGAGATGCTTTCGGCATCGCCGCCGAGTAGCGTCAGCGCCCGCGCGTAGAGCGGTGCGAGCGCACCGGAGCCGATCACCAGCACCTTTTCATCCTGCCACAGGCCGCGCGTCGCCGCCATCTCCTGCCCGATCAGCAGGCCGGACAAACGGCTGCGGGCGGCAACGGGCGAAAGGCCCGCCAAAAGGCCCTCGGCGCGCAGACGAAAGAGACCGGCCATGCCTTCCACCGGAGCCGCCGTCGTCTTGCGCACGGCCAGCGCATAGGCATCCTCGTCCAGACCCTCGTCATCGGAAAGACCATGGCGCAGCACCGAGCGCGTCGAGAGCAGCGCATAAAGCTCGCCGGTCATCATGGTCATGAAACGCTCGACCCTGCCGCCATGCACCACCACCCATTTCGAATGGGTGCCGGGCAGGCACAGAACGCCTTCAAAGCCGGGACGGCTGGCGAGAACACCGGCAATCTGTGTTTCCTCGCCGCGCATCACGTCAGCTGGATCGTCCTGCGAGAGGCCCGGAACGATGAACACCTCGATCAGCGGGCTCTCCACCTTGGGCTTCGTGAAGGGACCACCAACCGGCGCACAGGGCACCTTGCGGTAAGCCGCCTCGATCCAGCCTTGGCGGGCACCGGCCATGCCGCAGACGAAAACGGGCGTCACCCGCGACGGATCAAGCCAGCCGGAGATGAGAGACAGAAGCGCGCCCTCATATTGCGCGGGTTCGAGCGTGCCCATGCCGCGGTCGCTGCGCGCCTCGGCAAGCACGGCTCCGCCGGCATCGAGCGCGAAGACGCGCAGGTTGCTGGTGCCCCAGTCGGCGGCAATGCGGTGTGCATGGCGTTTGGTCGTCTTCTTGGTCATGGGCGAATATCCGCAGGCAGAATGTCATCCGGCAGGTTCTGGTAGGAGACGGGTCGCAGGAAACGGCGGATCGCCATCGTGCCGACCGATGTCGCGCCGAAATTGGTGGAGGCCGGGTAAGGTCCGCCATGCACCATGGCATCGCAAACCTCGACACCCGTCGGGAAGCCATTGGCGAGAATACGGCCCGCCTTGCGCTCCAGCACCGGCATGAGCGCCTGCGCCAACGGCGCGTCGCCCTTGTCGAGCTGCAGCGTGATGGTCAACTGCCCTTCCAGCCCTCGGGCGACGGTCAGCATCTCCTCCAACCCGCCGACACGCACAACGAGACCGAGCGGCCCGAAAACCTCCTGGCTCAGCGTATGGTTCGACAGGAAAGCGTCCACCGAAGCGGCAAACACATTGGGGCCAGCCGTGCGGCCTTCGCTTTCCGTGGCAATGACGGTGGAAACGGCACCGCTTTGGGCAATCTTTTCCTTGCCGCGCCTATAGGCTTCGGCAATGCCATCGGTCAGCATGGTCTGCGGGCCGACCTTTTCGAGCGCCGCAAACGCCGTCTCGATGAAGGCGTCCCCCGCCACACCCACCGGCAGAACGAGCATGCCGGGATTGGTGCAGAACTGCCCAGCCCCTTGCGTCAGCGACGCGGCCCAGCCTTCCGCTATGGCTTTGCCCCGGGCGGCAAGCGCCTCGGGCAGGATGAAGACCGGGTTGATCGAGCCAAGCTCGCCAAAGAAGGGGATGGGTTCGGGACGGGCGGCGCAGAGATCAAACAGCGCGCGACCGCCAAACAGCGAGCCGGTGAAGCCGACCGCCTTGATCAGGGGATGCTGCACCAGCGCTTCACCCACCAGCCGGTCCTGACCATGGATGAAGGAGAAGGTGCCCGGCGGCATTCCGGTGCTCTTCACCGCCGCCAAAATGGCATCGGTGACAATTTCGCCCGTGCCCGGATGGGCCGGATGGCCCTTGACGACCACGGGGCAACCTGCCGCCAGCGCCGAGGCCGTATCGCCGCCTGCCACCGAAAAGGCCAGCGGAAAATTCGATGCCCCGAAGACGGCGACCGGACCAATCGGGCGCTGCATCAGGCGGATTTCCGGTCGCGGCAGGGGCTTTCGCTCCGGCAGCGCCTCGTCAAAGCGGCGGTCGAGATAGTCACCCTTCAGAATATGATAGGCAAAGAGACGAAGCTGGCCGGTGGTGCGGCCCCGCTCGCCTTCCATGCGCGCGGCGGGCAGGCCGGTTTCGGCAACCGCAATTTCGGTAATGGCATCGGCGCGCGCCTCGATCTCGGCGGCAATGGCCATCAGGAACCCGGCGCGGGTTTCGCGCGGCAGATAGCCATAGGTCCAGAAGGCATCTTCGGCAGCGCTGACCGCCTCATCCACATGCGCCTGCGTTCCCGCGTAATAGGCCTGTGGTGTGCCCGTTGCGGGCGAAGAGAGAAACGTCGCCTCACCCGCGACCCATTCACCGGCAATCAGATGCCGTCCGTGCGGTGTGAAAACCATGGTCTAGTCCTTCCTGTTCCCATTCATGCTTGTGCAGGCGGATCTGGGCATCCTTCCTTCTCCCCAGCGGGGAGAAGGACGAAAACAACGCACGCCCTTCAATCAGGCGAAAGCATTGGCCCGCACGTCGGTCATGTGTCGTTCAGTGGCTGTCCTTGCCAACGGCAGAGCCACGGCAACCCTTGAGGAAATCAAGGTCAGCGCCGGTATCGGCCCCTTCCACATGGTTCTGGTGCAACCATGCATAACCCGAGGTCGGCAATTCGTGGTTCGGCGTCCAGGCCGCCAGACGGTCAGCCAGTTCCTGATCGGAAATTTCGAGCGTCAGCGAACGGTTCGGCACATCGAGAGAGATGAAGTCGCCATTGCGCACCACGGCGAGCGGACCGCCGACGGCCGCTTCCGGAGCCGTGTGCAGTACCACCGTGCCATAGGCCGTGCCGGACATGCGGGCATCGGAAATGCGCACCATGTCGGTAATGCCCTTCTTCAGCACCTTCGGGGGAAGCCCCATATTGCCGACTTCGGCCATGCCCGGATACCCCTTCGGGCCACAGTTCTTCATGACCATGATGCAGGTCTCGTCAATGTCGAGAGCGTCATCATTGATCTTGGCCTTGTAGTCGTCGATATCCTCGAAGACCACGGCCCGGCCGCGATGGACCATGAGATGCGGCGAGGCGGCGGACGGCTTCAGAACCGCGCCCTTCGGGGCGAGGTTGCCCTTGAGGACGACAATCCCACCCGAGGCGGTGAGCGCCTTGTCGGTCGGCAGGATCACGTCCTCGTTCCAGTTGACGACATCCTTGACCTCATCCCAGACCGTATCGCCGGAGACCGTCAGAGCATCCTTGTGGAGAAGACCGGCTTCGCCCAGACGCTTCAGCACCACCGGCAGGCCGCCCGCATAGAAGAACTCTTCCATGAGGTACTTGCCGGACGGCATGAGGTTGACGATGGTCGGCACATCGCGACCGCAGCGGTCCCAATCATCAAGCGTCAGGTCGATCCCGACGCGGCCCGCCATGGCCAGAAGATGCACCACCGCATTGGTGGAGCCGCCAATCGCCGCATTGGTGCGGATGGCGTTTTCAAAGGCTTCCTTCGTCATGATGTCGGACGGCTTCAGGTCGTCCTTCACCATCTGCACGATGCGGCGGCCCGTCATCTGCGCCATCACCTTGCGGCGCGAATCGACGCCGGGAATGGCGGCATTGCCCGACAGCGCCATGCCGAGCGCTTCGGCCATCGAGGCCATGGTGGAGGCCGTGCCCATGGTGTTGCAGGTGCCCGACGAACGGCTCATCGAGGCTTCGGCCTCGAGGAACTCGGCTTGCGTCATCTCGCCCGCCTTGACCATCTCGGAGAACTTCCACAGATGCGTGCCGGAGCCGACGCGCTCACCGCGGAAATAGCCGTTGAGCATCGGCCCGCCGGTAACAACGATCGAGGGCAGGTCAACCGAGGCGGCGGCCATCAGAAGCGACGGCGTGGTCTTGTCGCAGCCGACCAGCAGCACACAGCCATCCATCGGCTGGCCGCGAATGGCTTCCTCGACGGCGAGTGCTGCAAGGTTGCGGAACATCATGGCCGTCGGACGGAAGGTGTTTTCCGACGCCGAAAACACCGGCACTTCGACCGGGAAACCACCGGCTTCCCAGACGCCCGCCTTCACCTTTTCGGCCAGCTCACGCAGGTGGCCGTTGCAGGGGGTGAGATCCGACCAGGTGTTCAAAATGCCGATGACCGGGCGGCCATCAAACAGATCATGCGGATGCCCCTGATTTTTCAGCCAGCCGCGATGATAGATCACGTCGCGGCTCGTGCCACCGTACCAATGCTGCGAGCGCAATTGGCGCGGCCAGGGCGCCGGGGTGAATTTCTTGTTCGTGCCGGTCATGTCCAGCCTCCATCAACGATAAAATTCTGCGCGGTGCACATGGCGGACGCCTCGGATGCGAGGAAAAGCGCCATCTGCGCGATATGGCGGGGCAGAAGCGGCCCCGGAAGGCACTGGCTCTTGGCAATCGTTTCGCGCGCGGCGTCATCGACCCAGAGCTTCAATTGCTTGTCGGTCATCACCCAGCCGGGGACGAGCGTATTGACGCGGATGCCATCGGCCCCGTGATCATGGGCCAGACACCGCGTCATGCCGTGCACGGCGGCCTTGCAGGCCGCGTAGGCGGCGAGGTTGGTGCTCTTGATCATCCACGAGACCGAGCCGAAATTGACGATGGAGCCACCACCTGCCGCCTTCATCATGGGAATGACGGCCTGCGCGGCAAACATCTGGTGGCGCAGGTTGACGGCGACCGTCTGGTCGAAGAACTCTTCGCTCAAACCTTCCAGATCATGACGCTTGTCATTGGCGGCATTGTTGAGAAGAACGCGGATCGGCCCTTCCTCAGCGGCGAACTGGCGAATGGTCGCCTGATAGTCCGCCGTCTTCGTGATGTCGCAAGGGGCAAAGCGCGCCTTCAAGCCTTGCGCATTCAGACGTTCCTCCAATGCCTCGCCCTCCGGCACGGCAATGTCGACGAAACAGGTGACGGCCCCTTGACGGGCAAAGGCTTCCGTCAGTTCCGCACCAATCCCCGTCGCGCCCCCGGAGATGAAAACCACCTTTCCGGAGAGATCGGGGTAAATCGCAAGGGGGCGAGCCGGATCACTCATAGCGAACGGACCTTGACGGCACCGCTGGCAGGCTTTTCAACCACCAGCGGATTGGACAGCGCCAAGCCGAAATCCGGGGCCGAAATCTCGAACACATCGCCCGCTTCCGGCTTGATCTTGTCGGCAAAGGACAGCGTTGCCGTGCCGAACATGTGGATGTGCACATCGCCCGGCTGGCAGAACAGGCCGTATTTGAAGTGGTGATGCTCCAGATTGGCGAAGGTGTGGGACATGTTGGCCTCACCCGACAGGAACGGCTTTTCCCACAGCACCTTGCCATCGCGCAAGATGCGCGACGTGCCACGAATATCCGCCGGCAGGTCGCCGATCAGGAGTTCCGGACCAAAGGCGGCCGGACGCAGCTTGGAGTGCGCGAGGAACAGGTAGTTGATGCGCTCCGTCACATGGTCGGAGAACTCGTTGGCCAGCGAAAAGCCGACGCGGTAGGGCGTGCCATCCGGGCCAATCAGGTAAAAACCGGCGATTTCCGGCTCTTCGCCGCCATCGAGCGCAAAGCCCGGAGAGACGAGCGGCTCACCATAGGCCACCGCATTGACGCCGGTGCCCTTGTAGAACCATTCCGGCTGCACACCGACTTCACCGGCGGCGGGCTTGCCGCCTTCCAGACCCATGCGGAACATCTTCATGGAGTCCGACAGGCCTTCGGCGGGAGCATGCATCGCATCACGCGTCGAGGCCGAGCCGGTATGCGTCAGCCCCGTTCCGGTGAGGAAGGTGCGGGCCGCTTCCGGGTGGCGCAGCGGAATGTCGAGCGCGCCCTTGGCGGCGAGTTCGGCAACGTCCGCCGCCTCACCGCCCGCCGGGATGACAGCGGCGAGCGGCTTACCGGAGGCAATGGCTTCCTGGGCGAGGCCCAGAATGGTTGCCCCCGGAATGAGGCGTGCGGAGGCCGTTGCGTGGTCGCGTACCGCGACCCCGCCGGTTTTAATCTGACTGATGAGCATGGCTTATCCCTGCTTGTTCTTGTTGTAGACGTCGAAGATCACGGCAGCGAGCAACACCAGGCCCTTGATGACCTGCTGGTAATCAATGCCGATCCCCATGATCGACATGCCGTTGTTCATGACGCCCATGATGAGTGCGCCGACGACGACGCCAACCACCTTGCCCGAACCGCCGGACATGGAGGCGCCGCCAATGAAGACCGCCGCAATCACGTCCAGCTCGAAGCCGACACCGGCTTTCGGCGTGGCGGAGTTGAGGCGTGCCGTCACGATCATGCCCGCAAGGGCGGCAAGCACGCCCATGTTGACGAAGGTGAGGAAGACGAGACGGTCGGTCTTGATGCCGGAAAGCTTGGCGGCCTTCTCGTTACCGCCCACCGCGTAAATGCGCCGGCCCGTGGTCGTCTGGTTGGTGAAGAAGGCATAGGCGACGATCAGCACCGACATGACGATCAGCACGTTCGGCAGGCCGCGGAAGGAAGCGAGCTTCCAGCCGATGAACAGAAGCGCCACGGCGACCAGTGCATGCTTGACCCAGAACACGGCCGACGAGCCGGTATCCATGCCGAAGGCGGCATCCTGATTGCGGGCCTTGAGGTTCTGCCAGATGATGATGAGGATCGCCACGGCGACAACCGCCACCGCCGTCATGTTCGGGCGGTCCATGCCAAAAATATCCGGAATGAAGCCGGTCGACAGAGCCTGGAACTCGCGCGGGAACGGACCGATGTTCTGGCCCGCCAGAAGCCACAGCGTCAGGCCACGGAAGACCAGCATGCCTGCCAGCGTCACGATGAAGGACGGGATGCGCCAGAAGGCGATCCAGTAGCCCTGCGCCGCGCCAATCAGTCCCCCGGCCACCAGAACGGTCGGGACGACCGCCCAGAAGGGCCAGTGTTGGTTGACCATAAGCGTGGCGGCAATGGCGCCGGTAAAGGCCGCAACCGAGCCGACCGACAGGTCGATATGGCCGGACACGATGACCAGCAGCATGCCGAGCGCCATGATGATGACGTAGGAGTTCTGCAGGAACAGGTTGGTGATGTTCTGGGCGGACAGGAAGTCGACGCCCTGTACGGCGCGCACCACAACGAAGAAGAAGAAGACGATGGCGAGAAGCGCCAGCATCATGCCGTTGTCACGGATATTACCACCCAGCTGGGTGCGAAGGGTTTCCTTGGCGCCTGTCACGCTGCTTTCTCCCCATTGTCTTGTTGCTGGCCATTGTCGCGGATGATGAGGCCCATGATGCGTTCCTGGCTCGCCTCCTCGCGAGACAGTTCGCCGACGATCCGCCCTTCGTTCATGACGAAGATGCGGTCACACATGCCGAGAAGTTCCGGCATTTCCGACGAGATCATCACAATGCCCCGGCCCTGCGCGGCCAGTTCGTTCATGATGGCGTAGATTTCGAATTTTGCGCCCACATCAATGCCGCGCGTTGGTTCATCAAGGATGAGAACCTGCGGATTGGTGAAGAGCCACTTGGAAAGCACCACCTTCTGCTGGTTGCCGCCCGAAAGATTGACGACCCGCTGGTGGACGCCCGGCGTGCGGATGCGCAAGGCCTTGCGGTAATCCTCGGCCACCGCATGTTCCTTGCCCTTGCCGAGAACCCAGCCCGAAGCCACACCGGCGAGGTTTGCCAGCGTCACGTTGCGGGTGATCGGTTCATCGAGAATGAGGCCCAGAACCTTGCGGTCCTCGGTGACATAGGCAAGACCCGCATCGATGGCGCGGGTGACGGAGGAAAGATCGGCGACCTTGCCGTCAATGGTTGCCTCGCCCGACATGAAGCGGCCATAGGAGCGCCCGAACAGGCTCATGGCGAGTTCCGTACGGCCCGAGCCCATGAGGCCCGCAATGCCGACGATTTCGCCCCGGCGCACGTTGAAGGCGGCGTCCTTGATCATCTGGCGCGGCTGGTCGGCATGGCCGACATTCCAGCCCTTCACCTCCATCAGCATTTCGCCGATCTGCGGTTCGCGAGCCGGATAGCGGTTGTGCATGTCACGGCCCACCATATCGCGGATGATGCGCTCTTCCGTCACTTCTTCCTTGGTGAGCGTCGAGACGGTGGAGCCGTCGCGAATGACCGTCACGCGGTCGGCGACGCGGCGGATTTCGTTGAGCTTGTGGGAAATGATGATCGAGGTCACGCCCTCGGCCTTCAGTTCCAGCATGAGATCGAGCAGCTTCTGGCTGTCGTTTTCCTGAAGCGCCGCCGTCGGCTCGTCGAGGATCAGAAGCTTGACGTGCTTGGCCAGCGCCTTGGCAATTTCGACAAGCTGCTGCTTGCCGACGCCGAGCTTTTCAACCGGCGTGCCCGGCGCTTCATTGAGGCCAACCTTGGCCAGAAGCTCTTCGGTGCGGCGGAAAGCCAGCGGCCAGTTGATGACGCCATTCTTCGCCACTTCGTTGCCCAGGAAAAGATTCTCGGCAATCGACAGAAGCGGCACGAGCGCCAGTTCCTGGTGAATGATGATGATGCCTTCGGCTTCGCTGTCGCGGATCGAACGGAACGCCATGGGGCGTCCTTCGTAAACGATCTCGCCTTCATAGGTGCCGTGGGGATAAACGCCGGAAAGAACCTTCATCAGCGTTGATTTACCGGCGCCGTTTTCGCCGCAGATGGCGTGAATTTCGCCCTTTTCGATCGTCAGATCGACGCGGTCCAGTGCGCGCACGCCCGGGAAGGACTTGCCGATTTCCCGCATTTCAAGAATAGCCGTCATGGATTCCCTCCGGAAGCGGGAGGGCGCGGACGATACCGCGCCCTTGGCTTGATAGCGGAGCGGTGGCCCGGCCTTGCCTGTTGAGGCAAGACCGGATCAACCTCACTTGAGCTGTTCGGCCTTGTAATAGCCGGAGCCGACGAGAACCTTCTCGTAGTTCGTCTTGTCGACCGGAACCGGCTCGAGCAGGTAGGACGGAACCACCTTCTTGCCGTTGTCGTAGGTCTTCGTGTCGTTGATTTCCGGCTCGCTGCCCTGCAGAACGGCATCCACCATCTTCACGGTGACGCCAGCCAGTGCGCGGGTGTCCTTGAAGATCGTCGAATACTGTTCACCGGCGACGATGGACTTGACGGACGGAATTTCCGCGTCCTGACCCGTCACGATCGGCATCTTGAGGTCGCCGGAGCCATAGCCGACGCCCTTCAGCGACGACAGGATACCGATGGACAGGCCGTCATAGGGCGACAGAACGCCGTTGACGTGCTTGGCGCCGGTATAGTTGGCCGACAGGATGTTATCCATGCGCGACTGGGCGGTGGCCGGGTCCCAACGCAGGGTGCCGACCTTGTCCATGCCCGTCTGGCCGGAAACAACGACGATCTCGCCCTTGTCGATCATCGGCTGAAGCACCGACATCGCACCATTGTAGAAGAAGAAGGCGTTGTTATCGTCCGGCGAGCCGCCGAAGAGTTCAACGTTCCACGGCTTGGCATCCGGGAAGCGTTCCTTCAGGCCGTTGACCAGCGAGGTTGCCTGCTGCACGCCAACCTTGAAGTTGTCGAAGGTGGCGTAGTAGCTCACGGCCTTGCTTTCGCGGATCAGGCGGTCATAGGCGATCACCTTGATGCCGGCGGCATCGGCGTTTTCAAGCGCGTTGGTCAGCGTCGTGCCGTCGATGGAGGCAATGACGAGAACCTTCACGCCCTTGGTGATCATGTTTTCGATCTGGGCAAGCTGGTTCGGAATGTCGTCTTCGGCATACTGAAGGTCGGTGTCATAACCGGCAGCCTTCAGCTGCTTGACCATGTTGTTGCCGTCATCGATCCAGCGGGCCGAGGACTTGGTGGGCATGGCGATGCCAACGAGGCCTTTGCCTTCAGCCCAAGCCTGGGCAGCAAAAAGGCAGGCGCTCAGCGCGGCAGTGGCCGCAAGAAACTTCAATTTCATCATTTCCTCCCTGGGTGGTCGGGACCATCCTCCGATCCCGAAACCTCTCCGCGTTGCGGATGGCGAAACAGATAGGGCCTCTCGACATGTCAATCAAATCGAATTATTTGCTATCTTCATATCGAAACTGGTATGCAAAATGGCACCTCCCCTCTCTTCATTGCCGCTGCTGAAGCTCTCCCATCTGCGGCTCATTGCGGCCATTGCCCAGCACGGGCAAATCCAGCTGGCGGCGCAGGCGCTCAAGCTGACGCAGCCCGCCGCCTCGAGAACCCTTGCGGAGATTGAAAAAATGGTGGGCGGGCCGCTCTTCGAGCGCCATCCGCGCGGCATGACCGCCACGCCCATGGGGGCCGTTCTGGTGCGCCGCGCCCACACAATGTTGATGGAGATGCGCGATCTCGCCCATGAGTTGCAGCAGGAACGCGATGGCGCGACCGGCCTCGTGCAGACCGGGGCCGTGACCGGACCCGCCGTCGGCTGCCTCGTGCCCGCCATTCGCAAGCTGAAAAGCATCAGTCCCAATGTGGAACTGCGCGTGGATGTCGGCCCCTCCATCCAGCTGATGCGCGGGCTGGAAGAAGGCGATTATGACTTCATCATCGGGCGTCTTCTGCCCGAAAACGATGCGGATGCCTTCCATATCGTGCCCGGCAAGATCGAACGCGTGCGCTGTCTGGTGCGAAGCGGCCATCCGCTGGCCGGGCGCAGCCATGTGCCGCTTCAGGATCTGCGCCATCACCCGTGGATGATCCAGGAGCGCGGCACGCCGATCCGCCAGGCCGTCGAAGGGGCCTTCATCGGCAAGGGCCTGACGGTGCCCTCCAATGTTGTCGCCACCTCCTCGCTGGTGCTGATGATGGCGCTGTTGAACGATTCAGACATGATCGCGCCGATGTCCGTCGAGGTGGCGCGCATGATCGAGGCAACCAGTGGCGGCACGCTGACCGCGCTGGATCTCGATATCCCCATCGAGGTTTCGCCCTATCACATCATCACGCGCCGTGATCGCCGCCTGTCACCGGCGGCCAGCCGCTTTTACGCACTGGTTCTGGAAGAAATGGCCCGTTTGCGCGAATAGCGTGTTAGGCATCGTAAACTGACCGGCAAAGAGGCCGGAACATGACGCCGTCCTACTTTGTCGGTCAGTTTACGATGCCGTCTGCAGCCTTGGCCGCAGACACCGCTTCCATCAAACGGCAATCGCAACGACACCGACACAGTCACCGGGTTTGATAAGCCCCGGGAAATGCCGAGCCGCGAGGACACCATCCATCTTTGCCTTCACGTCCAGTGGGGTGAGGCCGGTTCGTCCGACCGGGTGGATGCGGGCCAGCACCTCACCCTTGCGCACCACTCCGCCAAGATCGACGAGCGGCTCGAGAAGCCCCCCATCCTCGGCAAAGGAAAAACAATCACCATCCGGCATATCGAGCCATTGTGTGGGACCGAGTTCCGGCTGTCCCTTGAGAAGACCGGAAGCCTTCAGCACATTGCGAACGCCGCGCTTGGCGTACCCGGCACTTTCCGCCGTTGCTGTGCCACCGCCACGCAGCTCAGTGGTGATGAAAACCTTGCCCATCTCCTCGGCGGCGGTGTCGTACATGCCGACCGCATCGATCTCCAGCATCTTCATCGAATAGGGAGCGGAGAACGCCGCCACCAGATCGAAGATTTTCGCCTCCTGCGCCTTGTCGGGCAGGATGTGCCCGGCGCAGAACGGCATGAAGTCCAGCGTCCTGCCACCGGAGTGAAAGTCGAGAACGATGTCGGCCATCGGCAGGAGAAAGCGCTGGAAATAGTCGGCAATCTTCTGCGTCACCGTGCCATCGGGACGACCGGGAAACGACCGGTTCATATTGCCCTTGTCGATGGGTGAGGTTCGCGTGCCCGCCAGAAAGGCCGGATAGTTCATCGCCGGAACGATGATCAAACGGCCCGAAACATCTTCGGCACGCACCGTATTGGCAAGGTCGAAGAGCGCAATCGGCCCCTCATACTCGTCACCGTGATTGCCGCCGGTGAGAAGGGCCGTCGGCCCCTCCCCGTTCTTGATGGAGGTGACGGGAACCATCACCGATCCCCAGGCGGAATCATCGCGGCTATAGGGGAGCCGGAGGAAACCGTGGTGAACACCGTCCGCATCGAAGTCGATGGTCGGGCTCACCGGTGACGGACAGAGTTCAGCAGTCGTCATGGCTTAATCCTTGACGAACAGCTTGCGCGGAACGTTCGCGAAGCATTCCACACCGGTTTCGGTGATGAGGATGCTTTCCGTCGTCTCGAAACCCATGTCTTCCAGCCACAGACCGGTCATGAAATGGAACGTCATGCCGGGCTTCAGTTCCGTGCGGTCGCCGGGGCGCAGGCTCATGGTGCGTTCGCCCCAATCCGGCGGATAGGACATGCCGATGGAGTAGCCCGTGCGGTTATCCTTGACGATGCCATACTTCTTCAAGACGCCGAAGAAGGCATTGGCGATGTCTTCGCAGGTATTGCCCGGCTTGGCAGCGGCAAGCCCCGCCTCCATGCCCTCAAGCGTTGCCTTTTCCGCATCGATAAAGGCCTGCGTCGGCTTTCCGAGGAAAACCGTACGCGATAGCGGAACGTGGTAACGGTTATAGCAACCGGCAATCTCGAAGAAGGTGCCTTCCCCGGACTGAAGCGGGCGCTCGTCCCACGTCAGGTGCGGCGCAGAGGCCTCGACGCCCGACGGCAGAAGCGGCACGATGGCGGGATAATCACCGCCGATGCCATCAACACCGCGTGTTCCGGCATCATAAATTTCGGCCACGAGATCGCATTTGCGCATGCCCACTTCAATCTTGTCGAAGATCCGCGCATGCATGGCTTCAACGATGCGGGCAGCGTTTCGCATATAGGCGATTTCCGTCGGGCTCTTGATGGCGCGCTGCCAGTTAACCAGCGCCGTGGCATCAAGGAAGCGGGCATTCGGCAGGTGCTTCTGCAGGCTTGCAAAAGCGGCGGCCGAAAACCAGTAATTGTCCATCTCCACGCCGATGCGCAGATTGCCGTAGCCACGCTCGATAAGCCGCTCCGACAGATAGTCCATCGGGTGGCGTTCGGTCGACTGCACATAATGGTCGGGATAGCCAATGATGTTGTCATGGGCGAGATAGGCCGTCAGCTTGGCCCCGTTGGCATCCTGCCCGCGCCCGTACCAGATCGGCTCGCCGGTCGGCGGCACGACAACCGCCTGATGCACATAAAAGGACCAGCCATCATAGCCGGTCAGCCAGGCCATGTTGGTGGGATCGGAGACGATCAGAAGGTCGACGCCTTTCTTTTCCATGGCGATGCGGGTTTTGGCCAGCCGCGCGGCAAACTCCTCCCGCGTGAATTTGAGATTGGGTATGTTCATTCCACTATCCTCTTCTCCGGTCCCAACCGGTCTCAAACATCGAAAGTCGTGCCTGCCATCGCCGCTTTGGCCCGTGAGAGCGCAAGGGAAGCGATGGCAGTATCCTGAATGCCGGTGCCCGTCAGATCAGCGAGCGTGATGGCGGTGTCGCTGCTTCGCCCCACGGCCTTTCCGGCGATGACCTCTCCCAGTTCCGGGAAGGTTTGCCCGGAGGAGACGAGCCCTGCAGCAATGGCATGGTGGAGTTCGCCCAGCAGCCGCGTTTGCGACAGGCGGTCGGCGACATAAGTAAAATCCGGCAGGTGGAAGACCGCAGACTCCACCTCGTTCTTGTGTTCCGCGTCAGATCCCATCGCGGTCACATGCTGGCCGGGGGTGAGCCACGCCGCCTGAAGCAGTGGCTTATCAGCGGGCGTCGTGGTGATGACGATATCAGCCCCGCAAACCGCAGCTGCCGGATCAGCAACCACATGGACCGCGAGACCGGGAAGGCTTGCGGCCAGATCATCGGCTGCGGCCTGCGCCTTGGCATGATCGCGAGCAACGACGCGCACCTCTGACAAGTCGCGAACCAGCGACAGGGCTCGCACCTGCAGGCGCGCCTGCATACCGGCTCCGAACACGGTGACGATGGCCGAGCCTTCCCGCGACAGGTGCTTCGCCGCGACAGCACCAGCCGCTGCGGTGCGCACATCAGTGAGATAGCCATTGTCGAGCAGAAGAGCCTCGACCAGCCCGGTGCGACTGGAAAGTACGACCATCATGCCGTTGGTGCTGGGCAGGCCCAGTTTCGGGTTATCAAAAAAGCCGGGGCTGATCTTGATGGCGAAATGATCAAGGCCGGGCACATAAGCGGTCTTCACATCCACCTCGCCGCGATGCTCGGGAATATCGAGCCTCAGGATCGGCGGCATGGCGACAGCTTCGGTGGCGAGTGCCCTGAAGGCATCCTCGACCACCGTCACCGCCGTCGCATCGAGTGGCACGAGGCGCTTGAGGTCCGCCTCGGTCAAAATGGCGATCTTTCTCATGCTCCCTCCTCCTGAAACGGATCATCGACACCGTTCATCACAGCGCGGTGCAGTGTCATGTCGACATTTCGACCACTGACGATCACGGCAACCGGCCCGGCAAGACGGCCGACCCGCCAGGCCAGAAGGGCCGCGACGCCGACAGCGCCAGCGCCTTCGCAAACCTCGCGTTCCACCGCATAAAGATGGCGCATGCCCGCTGCGATCTCGCCTTCGGAAAGCAGGATCACCTCGTCCAGCAGGTCGCGGCAGAGGGGAAACGTGATGCGGTTTTTAAGGCCAATGCCACCGCCCAGTGAATCGGCCAGGCTGCGCTCTTCCCTCACCAGAACGGGATGCCCGGCGGCCAAACTGGCCGCCATGGCCGCGCCACGCTCCATGGTGATGCCGATCACGCGCGTCTTTGGCTTGCGGCCCTTGATGGCGGCGGCAACCCCTGCCGCCAACCCGCCACCCGAAAGCGGCACCAGAACGGTTTCAACATCCGCCATGTCATCGAGAATTTCGTGGCCAATCGTGCCCTGACCCGAAACGACAGCCGCATCATCGAAGGGCGCGACCATCGCATAGCCCTCGCGCGACAGCCGCTCGGCCTCCAGCTGCGCATCATCCTGCGATTGCCCGACGATACGCGTCTCGGCACCGAGGCGGCGAATTTCGGCCAGCTTGTTGCCCGGCACCAGAGCCGACATGCAGATGATAGCGGGAATGCCCTCGGCCGCAGCGGCATAAGCCAAAGCCCGGCCATGATTACCGGTGGACGCAGCAACCACCCCCTTCGCCCGTGCCTGTGGCGACAGCGACAGAAGCGCGTTCGTCGCACCGCGCAGCTTGAAGGAACCGGTGATCTGCCGGGTCTCTAGTTTCAACGCCACCGGCACGCCGCAAAGAGCCGTCAGCGACGGCGAAGCGTCAAGCGGGGTGCGCCGGATTCTGGACGCAATTCGGGTGCCGGCGGCCTCGACGGTCGCCGTTGTCACATCAGATGGGGACATGGCTCAGAGGCTTTCGAGGGGTTTCGTCATGAGTTGACCAAGTTCGGGGCGAGCGGCGATATCGCCGCATAAACGCAACGTCGCCCAGGCCGTTGCGAGGTTCGAGGAGACAACAGGCTTGCCGATGGTTGCTTCCAGACGCGCGACCACTTCAGCGGCACGAACGGCGGTACATGCAATGAACAGCGCATCGGATGAAGGATCAAAGGCTTCCACGCCGAAGGCGACAATATCGTCATGGCTGATGCGCGCCATTTCGCGATCATCCTCAAGACCAAGGCAGGTGAAGCGGGCAATGTCGAAACCAAGCCGGGCGAAATAGGTGGCCATCGGACGGCTGGTTTCAAGCGTATAGGGCGTCAGAATGGAGATGCGCTTGGCCCCGACCGCCTTTAACCCGGCGACCGAAGCCGCGGTTGGCGTCACGACGGCGGCATCCGGCTTTGCGCTATGGATCGCTTTTGCCACCTCGGCATCACCAATCACCACGGAGGCGGAGGTGCAGGAATAGACCACGACATCGAGAGCCTCGCCGGGCAGGATCATGGCAGCCCCGTCAGCCAGTCGCGGCTGCATGGCGGCAAGCGTCTCCGGCGTGACCGGATTGGCGTAGTGAATGCGGGTGGCATAAAGGCCGATGCGCGGCCCCGCGACCATGCGGTCAAAATCATGTTCGGTCGTGTGGTCCGTCGCAAGAATGACGAGGCCGACACGTTTTTCGACGGCACGGTCATCAAGTTTCGGCGGGCGGCTGGCCAGCGTGAGAACGGGAAGGTCGGTCATCAGCGGTCATCCTTCGGGGCAAAGCGGACCTCCAGCATGCGCACCCCCATCACCGAGATCAAGCTGATGACGAGGAAGAACACGCCCACGATCGTCATCGGTTCGACATAGCGGTAATTGCTGTTGGCGAGGCTCTTGGCCTGGTTCATCAGTTCAAGAACCGTAATGGCGGACAGCAGCGGCGTTTCCTTGAACATGGCAATGAGATAGTTGGCGAGCGCCGGGATCATCGGCGGGATGGCCTGCGGAAGAATGATATGCACCCAGGTCTGGCGCACGGAAAGGTTCACGGCCTTGGCAGCTTCCCATTGGCCACGTGACACGTTTTCGATACCCGACCGATAAACTTCCGCCGCATAGGTGGAGTAATGCAGGCCAATGCCGATAACGCCTGCCAGAAGGGCCGGGAGGCGAATGCCGAGATCGGGCAGCACATAGAAAATGAAGTAAAGCTGCACCAGAAGCGGCGTACCGCGAATAAACTCCACCAGGAAGCTTGCCGAGCGCGCCACCGCGCGATTGCCGGAGCGGCGCAGGATGGCGAAGACAAGCCCGCCGACCGCCGCAAACGCTGCCCCGAGGACGGTGGCAATAATGGTGATCTTCAGCCCGGAAAACAGGTCAGGCAGGATCTGGCGGACGAATTCCCAATCCCATTCCATGGGTTCAGCTCCTGACGCCGTCGAGGCCGCGCGTAATGCGTTTCTCATAGAGGCCGATGGCTCTGGAGATCACGGTGGACATGATGAAATAAAGAACGAGGATGGTGAGGAAGGGCACGAAAGTGTTGCCCGTCTGGGCGCGCACGATTTGCGCCTGAAAGGTCATGTCGGAGAGCGAGATCAATGAGACAACTGCTGTCGCCTTCAAAAGCTCGATGGCATTGTTGCCAAAGGTCGGCAGCATCAGGGGCAGCGCCTGCGGCAGGATGATGTAGCGCATACGCTGATACTGCGTGAAGTTCAGCGCGATGCAGGCCTCGAACTGTTCACGCGGCACCGACTTGATCGCACCGCGCACCACTTCCGCGCCATAAGCTCCAACATTCAGCCCCAGCACCAGAACACCCGCCTGAAACGGGGAAAGCGAAATGTCGAACAGCGGCAGGACGAAGTAGACCCAGAAAAGCTGGACGAAAATCGACGTGCCGCGGAAGAACTCCACATAGGTCACGGCAAGGGCCCGAACCGCAGTGAAGCGGCTGAGCCTCCCCAACCCGGCCAGAAAGGCTGCAACAAGCGCAACCGCCGAGCCGCACAGCGTCAGCGAAAGCGTGACGAATGCGCCGTCGATGATCAGTCCGATATAACCGGCCCAGTCTGTCATGGCTTGCGTTCCCTGTGGTGATAGGTTCCCCCACAGCGGTTTCACCGTGGGGGAATGGTTCACATGCCTACTTGCCTGCGCACAGCTTTTCGCGCGAGGTCGACATGGCCGCAGCCGCCGAGAAGCCGTAAGGTTCGATGATCTTGGCAAATTCGCCGGACTTCTTCAGCTCTGCAAGCTTCACGTCGAAAGCATCGCGCAGCGCTTCATCACCCTTGCGGAAAGCCGCGCCGTCACAATAGACCGGCGCGCCAACGACCGGAGCAACGACTTCCAGAGACGGGTCCTTGGCCTGCGTCACCAAGGCATTGATCGACAGGACCGGCAGGGAATAAACGTCGATACGGCCGTCCTGAAGCATCTTCAAACCACTCTGGCCGTCCGGAACAACGATCACGCGATCACGCGGAACGCCTGCTTCCAGAGCCAGCTTTTCTTCCGTACCGCCTCCAGGTGCGCCGATCTTCACATCCGGATTGGCGGCAATATCCTGGAAGCTCTTGAGGTTCTTCGGGTTGCCCTTCTTGAGGGCGAAGGCTTCGGCATCACACAGAACCGGCTCGGAATAGACCACCGCCGCACAGCGTTCCGGCTTCATAAAGAGACCTGCCGTCACGGCATCGAAGCGACGGGCCTGAAGGCCGGGGATCATCGCGCCATATTCAGAGATCGACGCCACGACATCATTGATGCCGAGACGCTTGAACACTTCGCGGGCCACATCGGGACCAGCACCCGAAACCTTGCCATCAGCCGTCACCGAGGTGAACGGCGGCTCGTTGGCGATGGCGATACGGGCAAAGCCCTGTTCTTTCAGCTGTTCCAGCTTGTCGGCGGCGGGGGCCTGCGAAGCCAGAAGCGCGACCATCGCGGCACCGGCGGCAAGTTTCATCCAGTTGGCAATCTGCATCGGTACTCTCCTCAGAGTGAGTTTGATCGAGAAATCAGGTTCGGAACATGAAGATGCGCAAAGCGCATCACACGCGGTGCCCGGCCGCGATGATCTTGCGCAGGAAGTTCTGCGTGCGCTCTTCCTTCGGATTTCGGAAGATGGCGTCCGGCGGCCCTTCCTCCACGATCCGGCCACGATCAAAGAAAAGAACGCGGTCGGCAAAATCGTGGGCAAAGCCCATTTCGTGTGTGACGAGGAGCATGGTCATATCCGTCTCCTCACCCAGTCGACGCATGACATTGAGCACTTCCTCGACCAGTTCCGGGTCAAGCGCCGATGTCACTTCGTCAAAAAGCATGATCTTCGGGGAAAGAGCGAGCGCCCGGGCAATCGCCACACGCTGCTTCTGCCCACCCGAAAGCTGCGCCGGCATATGGCGGGCCTTGTCCGCCAGCCCCACCATCTCAAGCAGTTCCATCGCCCGCTTCTCGGCTTCGGCGCGCGCCACTCCCTTGGTGAGGATCGGAGCGAGCGTCACATTGTCGAGAACGTTCTTGTGCGGAAACAGATTGAAATGCTGGAAGACCATGCCGATCTTTTCGCGCATCCTGTGCATATGCGCTTCATTGGCAGGCACAAGCGCGCCGGAAGCGTCCTTCATGTGGTAGAGATAATCTCCATCCACTTCGATCGTCCCGCCACTGATGCTCTCAAGCGTCATGAGAATGCGCAGGATCGTTGTCTTGCCAGAGCCCGACGGGCCGATCAGGGCAATCTTTTCCCCGGCCTTCACGTCCATGGACAGACCGTCCAGCACGGTATGCGTGCCGTAGGCCTTTACGATCTTGTCGAGCCGGATAATGGGCTTATTCATGTTCCCCTGCCTCTCTCTACGGAAGCGATTGCCCTGACGATGAAGGCAATGAGAAATCATGTCAATTGGAATAATAATATCAGTACAATTATTCTTCGCGTGCCCAAATTCAAGCCAATTGCTCAGATCGCAAGCAGCAGCGCCTCCGGATTGCCCTGCGCCAGAGAGGCGACCACGGAAAGCCCCGTTCGCAACTCGTCTTCACTGGATGAACCAAGGGAGATGCGCACGGCAGGCTGCCAGTGAATGTCCGTCGTGCGAAAAGACGAACCCGGCGCTATGGCAACACCGCGAAGGCGCGCCTGTGCTACGAAATTCTCCTCCACATGCCCCTCAGGCAACGGCAGCCACGCATGCAGGCTCTGCGGGTGGCTTCGGAACGAAAGATCCGCCAGCGTCTCACGGGCGATGGCATGACGACGCGCCAGACTGCGCCGCTGCCAGTTGACCAGCTCCATGGCCGTGCCATCCTCCACCCAATGCGTCGCGATCTCCGCAATCGAGGGTGTCGCGATCCAGTTTGAAACGAGATGGCGATTGGCGACCGCCGCCACGTAACGATCCGGCGCAACCAGATAGCCGATCCGCAGTCCCGGCACCGTGATCTTGGTAAAACTGGTGATGTAGAGCGTCCGTTCCGGAGCAAAGGACGCAAGAGGCGAAGGCCTGCCTTCCACCAGAGGCCCCAGAATGTCGTTTTCAATCAAGGCGATGTCGTGCCGCCTGGCAACCTCCGCCAAAGCCCGGCGTCGTTCCTCCCCCATCATGACGGCCGTTGGGCCAATGGCAGAAGGCTGCAGGAAAGCGGCGCGCACCGGCGATCGGCGACAGGCAGCATCCAGCGCCTCAGGGAGCATCCCCTCCTCATCCATCGCCAACCCCTCGAGCGCAATGCCGAGATAGGAGCAAAGCGGCACCAGCGTATGGTGACTGATGCGCTCCGTGACCAGCGTCGAGCCGGGCGGCGCAACACTCATCAAGGCCACGGTCATGGCCGACGTCGCACCATTGGTCAGCGAGATATTCAGCGGCGACACATCCAGCCCGCATTCGGCCAGCCAGCGCGCCGCAGCCTGACGGTGGCGCGGAAACACGACATTGGGCCGAAACGACAGCGCCGAACTGGCGGGAAGATTCTCGGAAAGCCAGGCAAAGGCCGAGCGCATCTTCTCGATATGCAGCGTATCGCAAACCGGCTTCAGGATCGAAAGATCGATCAACTCGCCAAGCCGCTCGGGCAGATAAGGCGGCTCCGGTTCGCGGGATTGGGTCTGCACGAAGCTGCCGCGCCCGATTTCACCCGAAATCAGCCCTCGACGAATGAGTTCATCATAGGCCCGGCTGACCGTCTGCACGGAAAGACCGATATCATCGGCGAGACGTCGATGCGTCGGCAATTGAGTGCCGTTGACGAGGTCGCCATCACGGATAGCCCCGGCAATCTGTTCGGCAAGCGAGAGATATGCGGGACGGGAGAGTTTGGAAGGGTCAGGTCGCCATTTTGTCATGATTTTAAGAGTGATTGAAATCATTCCAATTGACAATGCAAAAATGGAATTTCACAGTCATTTTCAATCCTTTTTACCGCAATCCGAACGGACATCATGAAGCTCGACGCCATCGACCTGCGCATCCTCGACGCCATCCAGCACGATGGACGCATTACCAAGCTCGCCCTGGCCGAAAAAGCCGGACTTTCGGCAACGCCGTGCTGGTTGCGACTGAACAAGCTTGAGAAGGCCGGAATCATCACCGGATACCATGCCCGGCTGGCGCTGCGTAAAATTGCCCCCTTTACCAGCGTCATGATGGAAGTGACGCTTTCCAGCCATCGTCAGGCCGATTTTGACCGCTTCGAGCGCACCATTGCCACCATTGCGGAAATCGTATCCTGCTGGTCGGTAGGTGGCGGCGTGGACTATTTTCTCAAGGTCGTAACGCCTGATATCGATGCCTATCAGCGATTGGTCGATGACCTTCTTGAACGACAGATCGGCATTGACCGCTATTTCACCTATGTCGTGACCCGAACGGTCAAGGAAGAAGAAGCCCTGCCTCTGACCGCGCTTCTCAGCCCGACGACGCCGAGATAGAGAATCTCTCTACGGACCCGACGACATTCAGTCCATCCCGTTCGTCTGTGCTCGCGCAATGGACAATCTCTCCTGAACGCGCCGCCATACTTCTTGTCAACCGAACAAGGAGACCGGCCATGAATGCAGCAGTCCGCGCCCGCACCGCACTTGATGACCTTCACGACCGCCATTTGCTGCGTCAGTTCGCCTATGTGGATGGGCACTGGACCGGCAACGCTCAGGCCAAAACCTTCCGCGTCGAAGACCCGGCAAACGGCCTGCCCATTGCCTATGTCTCTTCGCTCGATGCCGATGAAACCCGGCTGGCGATTGATGCCGCCGAACGCGCCTTTCCCGCTTGGCGTGCCAAACTTCCGCAGGAACGTGCCGCCATTTTGCGCCGCTGGTACGATGCCATTCTCGCGGCAAAGGATGATCTGGCACTGATCATGACGCTGGAACAGGGCAAGCCGCTTTCCGAATCGCTGGGCGAAATCGACTATGCCGCCTCGTTCATCGAGTGGTACGCCGAGGAGGGCAAGCGCCTCAATGCCGAGACGGTGACGAGCCATCTGCCCGGGGCCGAAACCTTCGTGCGCCGCGAGGCGCTGGGCGTTGCAGCCGTTGTCACGCCGTGGAATTTCCCGTCCGCCATGGTCACGCGAAAGGCTGCCGCGGCCCTTGCAGCCGGTTGCACCGTGGTCGCCCACCCTTCCTCTGAAACGCCGCTTTCCGCGCTGGCGCTCGCCGAACTGGGAGAGCGCGCCGGCCTGCCTGCCGGGGTCTTCAATGTTGTGACCGGCCACGCACCGGAAATCGTCGGAGCCTTGAGCGCTGACCCGCGCGTCCGCGCCATGAGCTTCACCGGCTCGACGGAAATCGGCAAGCTGATTGCCCGCAACTGCGCCGGTTCCATGAAGCGACTGGTCATGGAACTGGGCGGTCACGCACCGCTGATCGTCTTTGCCGATGCCGATCCGGAAAAAGCGGCGGATATTGCCATTGCCGCCAAATTTGCCACTTCGGGGCAGGATTGCCTTGCCACCAACCGCATCTACATCCAACGCCCGATCCTTGAGGCCTTTACGCGTGCCTTTGCAGCACGCATCGACGCGCTCAAGGTTGGCGCGGGCCTTGAACCAGGTGTCGAGATCGGCCCGCTGATGCATGAGCGCGCCATCGCCAAGGTGGAGGCACAGGTTACGGATGCACTGGCCCGCGGTGCCAGGCTTGTCACCGGCGGCGCACGCCATGAGGCCGGTCCGCTCTTCTACCAGCCGACGCTTCTGGCCAATGTTCCGGATGATGCCCTGATCATGCGCGAAGAAACCTTTGGACCGGTGGCCGGACTTTCGGTTTTCGACAGCGAGGCGGAGGTGATCACCCGCGCCAATGATACGGACTATGGCCTTGTCGCCTACGTCGTCACAGAGAACGGCGCACGGCAGATGCGTCTCTCGCGGGCGCTGGAATACGGCATGATTGCCGTCAATCGCGTCAAGATCACCGGCGGCCCTGTGCCCTTTGGCGGCTGGAAACAGTCCGGTCTGGGTCGCGAAGGCTCCCGCCACGGCCTCGAGGCTTTCAGCGAACTCAAATACCTCTGCATCGACACTGCCGCCTGAGCGGCCTCTCAACTCTCCCCAATGAAAGGAACGTCCATGACCATGAGCAACGAGCTGACCGCATGGGACCGCGATCACTTTTTCCACCCTTCCACCCACATGGGGCAGCATGCGCGCGGCGAAATGCCGAACCGCATCATCACCAGTGCTGAAGGCGTTTACATCACCGACACCAACGGCCGCACCAGCCTTGATGCCTTTGCCGGACTTTACTGCGTCAATGCAGGCTATGGCCGCAAGAAAATCACCGATGCCATCGCCGCGCAGGCGGGCAATCTGGCCTATTACCACGCCTATGTCGGGCACGGCACGCAAGCCTCGATCACTCTGTCCAAGATGATCATCGACCGTGCACCGAAGGGCATGAGCCGCGTCTATTTCGGCCTCTCCGGCTCGGATGCCAATGAAACCAACATCAAGCTGATCTGGTACTACAACAACATTCTGGGCCGCCCGGAAAAGAAGAAGATCATTTCGCGCTGGCGGGGCTATCACGGCTCTGGTGTCATGACGGGCAGCCTCACCGGCCTCTCGGCCTTCCAAAAACTGTTCGACCTGCCGCGCGCACCGATCCTGCACACGGAAGCCCCCTATTATTTCCGTCGGGCCGACCGCTCGATGACGGAAGAGCAGTTCTCGCAACATTGCGCCGACAAGCTGGAGGAGATGATTCTCGCTGAGGGACCGGAAACAGTTGCCGCTTTCGTCGGCGAACCGGTGCTGGGCACGGGTGGCATCGTGCCGCCGCCAGCAGGTTATTGGGAAAAGATCCAGGCCGTGCTGAAGAAGTACGACATCCTGCTGGTGGCCGATGAAGTCATTACCGGATTTGGCCGTCTGGGCAGCATGTTCGGGTCGGATCATTACGGCATCACCCCGGACCTGATCACCATCGCCAAGGGGCTGACCTCGGCCTATGCGCCGCTTTCGGGCTCCATCGTTTCCGAAAAGATGTGGAATGTGTTGGTGCAGGGTTCCGACGCCATGGGCCCCATTGGCCACGGCTGGACCTATTCCGCCCACCCGATTTGCGCAGCGAC
>Ga0209794_1000414_pt1 | contig 68235 bp, 59 predicted proteins | sample EBPBio232013_DNA_FD_185869 | JGI IMG/M metagenome (GOLD analysis project Ga0209794, IMG submission 185869) | Wastewater treatment Type I Accumulibacter community from EBPR Bioreactor in Madison, WI, USA - Reactor 1_5/23/2013_ DNA (SPAdes)... | ecosystem: Engineered > Bioreactor > EBPR >...
TATCGATTCTTCCACGCAGCTTGAGCCACAAGCAGAGACCGAATTTCCGCGTATTCCCTGTTGTTTTCCCTGTTTGCAGGGAAAACAGGCACCAGACCGGTTCCATGTGGACTGCGCCCTGCACCAGCCATTCTAGAGCTGGCTCGGGGAATCTGGACATCGGGGATAAGTGGAAATTCTGCCTGAGATCGGCATGATGCCGGGAACAGGAGAGACCATGACGAGACGACCGCGCCGGAACCACAGCCCGGCATTCAAGGCGAAGGTGGCGCTTGCCGCCGTGAAAGGCGAGAAGACGCTGCCGAACTGGCGGCACAATTCGATGTCCATGCGAATGTCATCAAGACCTGACGGGATCAGCTTCTCGAAGGAGCTGCCGGGTTTTTTGGCGAGAGCAAGCCGGACGCGCCTCCGCCAATCGACGTGAAGGAACTCCACGCCAAAATCGGGCAATTGGCGTTGGAGAACGATTTTTTGTCCGGAGCGCTCGGCAAAGCCGGTCTTTTGGCGAGCGCAATTCCGGTGAATGCATGGCATTCACCTTGAGATGATCAACAAGGGGCATCGTCTTCCGATCGGACGGCAGGCCCGCTTGCTCAGCCTCAGCCGGGGGAGCGTCTATTATCTGCCGCGCCCGGTTCCGACTGCCGATCTGGCGGTCATGAACCGGATCGACAAGCTGCATCTGGAGTACCCGCTTGCGGGTAGCCGGATGATGCGAGACTTCCTGGTTCGCGAGAACTTCGATATCGGCCGGCTCCATGTCGCGACGCTGATGAAGCGGATGGGCATCTAGGCGATCTATAGGCGTCCGAACACCTCGAAGCCAGCGCCGGGGCACAAGATCTACCCGTATCTGCTACGAAAGCTGCCGACAACACGGCCCAACCATGCCTGGGCCATGGACATCACCTACATCCCGATGGCGCGGTGGTTCGTCTATCTCGCTGTCGTCGTCGACTGGTTCAGCCGCAAGGTTCTGGCCTGGAAGCTCTCGATCACTCTCGACACCGCCTTTTGCATCGAGGCCGTCGAGGAGGCACTGGCCAAATACGGCAAGCCCGAGATCTTCAACACGGATCAGGGCAGCCAATTTACGAGCGTGGCCTTTACTTACCTGCTGAAAAGCCACGAGATCGCGATCAGCATGGATGGCAAGGGTGCCTGGCGGGACAACGTGTGTCACCGGCCACCGAATACTCCCTGAATGTGGCCTTTGACAATCATCCTCCGGCAAGGGCGGGCGCCCCATGCGCTTTGCGGGATGTACAGCTGCGCGCGCCATGATATTGGATCGAGTCACGCCAATTGTCTCGCAGATGGCCGTCATGGGGTATCGTCTCGAGACCCAGGCATCGGCAGCGACAGCGAACGCAGCATCTGTTTTTTTGAGCCTGTGGCGTGGTCGAGCACCTCTTTCAGGAACTCAGCTTCCATTGTTTTCTTGCCGAGAAGGCGCTGCAACGCGCGGACCTGATCCGCCAGGGCCTTGTACGCAGAGGCGAGTGCGAGCAGCACGTCTCCCGCATTCAGGGCCTTGATGCACAAGGGATGGGCAGACGTGCCTCATGATTTTTGAATTGTGATTTTTATCCAAGATTATACATTTTGACTCGATATTTTGCTTGACATAAAATAGCGCTTGAGAGCAGCCAGTAACGTTATTTCAAAGATCTTGCTTAGTCCTATGCGATTCCTGAGATGCAATGAGCCAAAATGTCACGCTTAATCAATATAGTAAATATTTTTTATTTTCAATAATTTATTCCTTCTCCCCTGCTAAATTGGATGAAATTATCAGCAATATTTGCAGTCCTTATAGAAGTAAGGCGCTCAAGAATCAAAAAATTCCAATATATTATGGAATTCCATCGGATAATCTCGAATCATTTTATATGATTGATGTATGGTTTGACTCAGAATATGAATATATCGGCGGAATGGCTGGCCTTCCTCGCCCGGATGGATTGCCAAAAAGAGATTTATTGTTTGACATCAACATCGATGATGGCAAGCCATTGTCATTGGAATTCCGCAATAGCGCAAATCCGAAGACAAAAGGATTTTTTACCCTGCTTTTGTTAGGTGGAGTTAACCACCTACCGCTCTCGCGGGTGCTGAACTCATTCGCAAATGCCCCTTATGGAGCGAGTCTTGGTAAAGTCCCGACTATTGTAAGGACAGGAGAGCTTATTTCAGGCATGGGGCGGATTGATATCCCATCCTACATCCCGGACAAGGGCGAGACAGCCCCTGGGCATGATTGGTACGCCGAAATCAGCGAGAGCGGTGAATTTACAGCGCTCATGCGCTGCAATATCTCGGGCACCGTACCAATTCCACATTGCAGATTGCACGAAAAATTTATGTATTTCGAAGGAGAACTTAGCAGTTTTCGCCGAGATCAACTTGATAAATTACATTTAATTCGGCATCACGCAAAAAATTTCACAACGTGCTTGACATGGTCAGGAAAATAAAATTGGACATCTAACTCAACAAAAACTTGATTATCTGAATGTATTTTCTCAAGCCGGAGATCGTATAGCATACTATAGTGCCTTACAAAGCTTCGGGGTGAAATACGGCAATCTTGCCCTAGGGGTTGTCTGGGAAGATACATTCTCCGGCAGGGTCGCGAACACCTTTATGGTTTATCAAGGGATATTTAGAGGAGTAATCATCGACAGAGATACTGCCGAGCAAATTGGTGTGGCGCCGATGAGGGCGGATTATCAAGCACGACGAAATACTGAAGGTACCGATATAGGCCATGACCAAATCTAAGCATATCATGCTGAGGTCTTTCGGCAATACGGGCTAGACGGAAACGCATGGACAGCGACTGCTCCCTTGGATATAATCGGTAGTAATTATAGGATGTATGGCTTCTCGTCTGCTACTGAGGCCCGTGCCGCCGTTTGGGCTGCCCTCACAGAAGACGGTATTTTCAGCGGACCTCTTGGAAGATTCGCCATCGCACGCGAGATGAGTAGAGCGAGTGATCCGGAAAGCTCAAACTTCGACTCACGCGCTGCAAATTGGGTACGGAGCATGGGGTTTATGCAAGGGGCTTTCCAACCATACCTTACTTTTGGGACAGCACTAGGAAACCCATATGCCCCCCGCTGCTTCCTCGCTGGCACGCCAATTTTGATGTCGGACGGTTCATCAAAGCCGATCGAAGAAATCCGCCCCGGCGACGAAGTGGCGTCGTTCGATCCACATGCAGCGCAGGGGCTTGGGCCGCAGAAGCCGGGCAAGGTGACGCGCACCTTCACCAACGTCACCAAAACCATCATCAACCTGCGCGGCACACATATGACGCCGGGTCACGTTGTGCTGATGGAGGAGGGTTGGATGTTTTCTTCTGAAAGCAAAGCAGAGATAAAGGGCCAACAAATGAATAAATTCCTTATTAATATTACGATGACCATTGCAACGATGGTTATAACGCCAATATTTATCTTTTTTCCAATCCTCTCTCCCCTTCTTTTGTTCTGGCTAATATTCTGTTGGTGGCTTTCAAGAGGCTTATAAGGGGGTGAGTATTTTTTCTTCCCTACTGCAATAATGGACCGGGAAGCTGGCTATCTTGGCCTCATGGCTCAGACTCCGCGCCGGTGATGTGCTGGTGCTGTCTTCATTCTCAGCGCGAAAACTGGCCGCCCCCGCCATCGGTCGCTTCATCTCCCCCGCTGGTGGGACCCGCAAAAATCTGGCTTACCAGCAATTGGATTTGCACTCGGCAAACTGGATGCCAATGTCGGTGAAACCATGTGGCCCTGGTGGGGCACGGCTTCCGGGATTTGCCGCAGGACCCCCTAGGTGATTTTTTATCAGCAGCTACAACGAGTTGAGCAACAACGAATTCGGAAGCTGGAGCCTCCGGCAAACCCTGCGCGATTCACCCCGACATATCGGCGCTCCCTTTCTCAGATGCTACTTGTCATTCTTGACGCGAACCGCACAGCCATCACCAGCAATCGGAAGAAGGCTACGAAAAATACAACAGATATATAAGCAAAGTTCAAAAGATACGCGCTTAACGGAAGTATTTTTTGACTAGAGTCTATATCAAAAAATAAACAAAAATGATTATTATATTTAATTGCAACTACTCCGTAAATAGAAAATACGGAATGAAGGCAAAGCAAGAAAAGCGACGCAGATAGAAGTAAGAATATACGCTCATTTATTTTTCTCCACTTCGAGTGGCTAACTAAAAAAAAGAACGGCGTAAATATCGCTGAAATAATGAAGCTTGTTGAAATAACAAGAACTGGAATATAGTAGTAATTCTCTTTGTAATAAGACAATTTCATGAGATCATAAAAAGCGTGACAAAAATCCCCCCAAGAAATTACTGCTATAGCATAACCGATAATACACCAAATGACGTACCCCATCACCAGGCGGAATCTCAAAGATACACTAAAATTTTTCAGATACAACAACATTAACTTGACCTTGTCGCCAGTGAGAAGTCCACCAAAGATCCGCTTTGATGAGTCTATGTAACAAATAAATGTTGGTTTCTCTTGGTATCGCTTATAGAATTCAATGCCTTGGGGCGTGAAAATTTTTTAAAAAGAAAAACTGAACAAAAAGAGCTGATGGTTTATTTCGAATTGCTGTGATCTCGCTTAGAGCATAATTTATTCTAAAAATATAATTAAACAGATCGAGCATATCACTTAATCTAGTTCTGCCAACGAGGCCAAAAATTGTGTCCCTCCCGATCAGCAGCCAGCCAAAGGACCAATTATCCGGGCTACGAGGGGCACGACTGACCTGTAAAATAGGCGCCCTCAATGCTACTGCTGAGGCCGTAATGCCGGCACCATCTATTATAGGCATGTCATCAGACTCCTACGTATTTGTCATTCATTCACCATTGAAATACGTGCGTGCTGGCGTCAATACCCACTCGGAACGAGCGGTTTTTTTTGACAAGGGTTTTGTTTGGACGCGCCGGGACGCGGTGTTACGGCCAACGATCAGCAGGGCTTCCGAGGACAATCTCAAGGTCTACGGCGCCCGCAATCCTTTCAGGATCAGATGAACCGCGAGGGCGTCTCTGTCGCGCGATATGCGATCACGCGGCTCATGCCCATCATGGGGGTGCACGGTGCATTCGCGGGAAGGCTATCAAAACCACGACGCCAGGTAAGGCTGCTCCTTGCACGCAGGGTCACGTGAACCGACAGTTCCATGCGCCGGCGCCGAACCGGCTTCGGGTCTTCGCCTACACTTATCAGCACCTGGAGCGGCTTCGCCTATGGGGCCCTCAGAGCCGGCTCGGTTTGTTTGAACAGTTTTGTCAACGCTCTCCGAGTGGATTTTCGTCTCCACCTTCCGCCTCTCATCCCCCGTCGTTGGGCCAGGCTGCGTATGGATCGAGCGGGAAGATCGGTCGCCGGGTGCGCTTGTAGGGCAGTTTCGTGAGATCGGGGGTGCAAAGCGCGCCGCTGTCGCAGACGATCACCTTGCCGGCGATCGGCTCGAAAGCCGCCCGGAAATGCTGCATCGATTTGAGAGCGACCACGCGCCGCGCCGTCGGCTCGATGCCAAAGGCGCGGAACTGCTGCAGATCGAGTATCTGCGCGACGTTTGAAATCACGAGGATATCGATCCCCCCGACACGCAGGACAGCCGTGGGGCCGAAGCTCCCCTTCAGCCCTCCCATCATCGGGCCATCACCAATGTAATCCCCGTCCGAAAGATGCAGAAGCGTGCCGCTGACCTCGATCGGACCACCACCGAAGCGCGGGTCCGTCTTGCCGCCGAGGCTAAGCGCGACATCGCTGCCGATCGCATATCTCTGAAGATTGCGCACAGCTTCAGCGTCGAGGATAGGGCCGAAACAGGCGTTTTCGAGCCTTGCGTCGATCATCGCGGCGAGCAGGGCCGTGGAATCGCCATAGGCGCCGCCGCCCGGATTATCCGCGTAATCGGCGATCACCAGCGGCCCTTTGCGGGCAGCGAAGGTTTTCGCCTCGGCAACCGCCGCTTCCACGCTGAGAAAATCGGTCACGTGGGAGTGGCGCTTGTCCCAGATATCCTGGGCAATTTTCCGGATAAAGGCGCGATGGCGCGCAAGATCGCCCTGGCAGGTGACAAGCACTGTGGGCCCGACTTCCCGGATATCGGCATTGCCGAAGCCACCATCGACACTGACAGCGAAGACATCCTCCTCCCGCTCGTAGGCACGGGCCATCGCGATGCGTTCGACCATCGGGCCTATATCGGTGCGTCCGCCCGTCACCTCCTCCAGCATGGGCGGCGCTTCGCGCAACGTGACGGGATGTATCTCGCCCTTCATCGCACGGTGGAGGATTTGCCCGGCCAGCATGCCGCAATCGCGCATATCGACATGCGGATAGGTTTTATAGGCGACGATGATATTCGCGAGCCGCGCCATCCGCTCGGTGACATTGGCATGCGGGTCGAGCGTGATGCCGATCGGGATTTCGGGACCGACGATGGCGCGGATGCGTTCAAGCAGCTCGCCCTCGCCGTCCTCGGTATGCTCGGCGACCATCGCCCCGTGAAGACCAAGGAGAATGCCGTTGATCGAATGCGCGGTTTCGCCGAGGCGCGCGAGGAGCACCGCCACGATCTCCTCGTAAGCGGCCTCCGTCACCGGGCCGGACGGATTCGCGCCGGTGCTGATGGCATGGACAACATTCCAGCCCTCTTTCCTGCCGACATCCAGAAAACCCGCAAGCGGCGTATTCGCCTCGCCGCGTTCCGCGATCCCCTGTTCGCCGGGGTAGAAATAGCGCGCGCGGAAAGCCGAAATATCCGCGAGGCAACGGCTGAACGTATTGCTCTCGTGCTGGAACTCGGCGGTGAAGACGGTGAAAGTCATCAGACCCTACTCGATTGGATGGTGGCAGGCGATGGCATGGCCATTTTGGGTGAGGAGCACGGGCCGCTCATTGCGGCAGCGCGCGCTCGCTTGCGGGCAACGCGCGGCAAAGGCGCAGCCCGGCGGGCGGTCATAGGGGCTCGCGATCTCGCCCGAGATCGGCTGCACGTCACGCCGGCGCGACGGATCGGGCACGAAGGTCGAGGCCATCAGCGCGGATGTATAGGGATGGCGCGGGCGGGCACGCGGTGCCGGCAGGATTTCAACCACGGAGCCGAGATACATCACCACGATCCGCGTGCAGAAATAACGCACAAGGCCGAGATCGTGGCTGATGAAAGCGTAGGTCAGCCCAAGGCGCGCATGGAGCGTTTCCAGGAGCGCGATGATCTGCGCCTGGATGGACACATCAAGCGAAGCGGTCGGTTCGTCCAGCACGATCAGCGCCGGTTCGAGCGCAAGCGCCCGTGCGATGCCAACGCGCTGCTTCTGCCCGCCGGAGAGATGATGCGGATAATTGCCGCCAAGCGACGGATCGAGCCCCACAAGGGCAAGAAGCGCGGCGACCTTTTCGCTCTTCTCGTTCTCGCGTAGCGGAATGCCTTGAACGTCGAACGGTTCGAGGATGGTCTCGCGGATCGAGAAACGCGGGTCGATCGAGGAATAGGGGTCCTGAAAGACCATCTGCATCCTGCGCCGCAGACGCCGCATCAGCGCGGGCGAAAGACCGGCGAGGTCTTCGTTCTCGAACAGGACCCTCCCCTCGCTCGGAACGATCAATCCCGTGATCAGGCGGGCGAGCGTCGATTTTCCGCATCCCGATTCACCCACAATGCCGGTGATCTCGCCGCGCGGGATGGCAAGCGAAACCTGATCAACCGCGCGCATCGTGCGGCGCGGACGCCAGAGACCGCCTCCGGCATGATAGGCACGGCTGACGTTTTCAAGCGCGACAAGCGGCGGATTCTGCTCAGACATGCGCCGTCTCCTCAAGCCGGTCACACGCCACGCGGGTCAGCCCTAAATCCTGCTCCGGCGGAACCTTCCGTGCACAATCGGGCACGGCCAAAGCGCAGCGCGGATGATAGCGGCAGCCGGAGGGATAGGCGAAGACACCCGGGATCGTGCCGGGGATACCGACAAGCGTACCGGGCGCTTGCCCTTCCTTCGCGATGCAGGCGATCAAGGCACGGGTATAGGGGTGGCGCGGGGAAGCGAAAATCTCGCCGACAGGCGCGCTTTCCGCCATCCGCCCGGCATAGAGCACGGCGACCCTGTCGCAGGCCTGCGCAACGACACCCATGTCATGCGTGATCAGGATCAGCGCAAGCCCGCGCACGCGCACCAGATCAACAAGGATCTGGATGATCTGCGCCTGGATCGTCACGTCGAGCGCGGTTGTCGGCTCATCCGCAACGATCAGATCCGGCTCACCCATCAGGGCTATGGCGATGACGATACGCTGCTTCATCCCCCCTGAAAGCTGGTGCGGGTATTGCCCATGGACGGTCGCGGCGTCGGGAATGCGCAACTGCTCCATGATCTCGATGCTGCGGCGGCGCGCGACATCGGCGCTCTGGCCGAGATGGAGCATGCCGACCTGATCGATCTGCGAGCCGACGGTTCTGATCGGATCAAGCGAGGTCATCGGGTTCTGCGTCACGAGCGCCATGCGCTTGCCACGCAGATGGCGGTATTCCGCTTCGCTCAAAGCGGTCAGATCCACCCCGTCGAAGCGGATCGCGCCCGCGCTCACCTTGCCACCTATCAGCGGCAGGAGGCCCATGATCGCAAGCGCGGTCATGGATTTTCCCGAACCGGATTCGCCGACGATGCCGAGAATTTCTCCGCGCTCCACCGCAAGGTTGAGGCCTTCGAGCGGTTTGGCCTGACCAATCGCCACGCCGACATTCTCCAACGACAGGAGCGCCATTCAGCCCTCCCTCACTTTGCCGCGGATATCGAGCGCGTCGATGAGCGCGTCGCCGAAGAGATTGATCGAGACCACCGTGATCGCGATCACGATGCCGGGGTAAAGAATGATCCAGGGCGCGAGGAAGATCTGCGCCGTGCCCGAACTCATGATCGCACCCCAGCTCGGCAGCGGCGGCTGCGCGCCAAGACCGAAAAAGCCGAGCGTGGCTTCGAGGATAATCGCATCTCCGGTCGCCAGCATGCCGGCCACCAGCACCGGCGTCATCGCGTTCGGAATGAGATGCCGGAAGAGGATCACCGCATCGGATGCGCCGAGATTGCGCGCTGCCTCGATGTAGGTTTCCCCCTTGAGCGCGATGATCTGAGCGCGCGTCAACCTCGCGAACTGCGCGAAATACCCGACCGTGATCGCCACCGCCGTCGAACCAAGGCCAGGCCCGATGATCGCGATCAGCACCAGCGCGATGAGAATCTCCGGGAACGACCATGTCATATCCGAAATGGCCATTAGCGCGCGGTCGATCCAGCCGCCGAAATAACCCGCGAGCCCGCCGATGATCACCCCGATCAGTACGGAAGCCGCCATTGAACTCACCGCGATCCCGAGCGAGATCCGCGCGCCATAGAGGACGCGCGAGAAAAGGTCGCGGCCGAATTCGTCCGTCCCCATCCAATGCTTTGCACTGGGCTCAAGATTGGCGGCCGGCAAATTCATCGCATCATATGGAAATGGCGCGAGAAGCGGCGCGAACAACGCGCAAATGACAAGGGCGATCAGCACGATGGCGGCAGGTCCGCCGCGCAAGGTGCGGGCGGCCTTAGCAAAGGGAGCCAGAATACGCATCACGTCACCCGATCCCGAATACGCGGATCTATGGCCGCCTGAACCACATCCGCCAGCAAGGTGCCCAGCATCACGGCGATGCCGAGCATCAGCAGGCACCCCTGCACAACAGGGTAATCGCGCTGATTGAGCGAGGTGATCAGCAGGGAGCCCAGGCCAGGCCGGGCAAAGACGAACTCGATCGTCACCGCGCCTCCCAAAATCCAGCCGATCTTGAGCCCGAGAAGCGTCACCACCGGCAGCATCGCGTGACGAAGGATATGCCTCAGATAGATGTCGCGGCGCGAAACGCCCTTGGCGTGCAGCATCATCACGAAATCCTGCCGCGCGGCATCGAGCATGGCGACGCGGGTGACACGCGCGACAAGCGCGATCCCGCCAAGGCCGATGGTCAGCACGGGCAGCACCATCGCCTGCCAGTTTTTCGCGCCCGAAACCGGGAACCAGCCCAGCTCAACCGCAAAGATCAGGATCATCATCAGCCCGAGCCAGAAGCTCGGCACGGTCGAACCGGCAAGGATGATGCCCATCAGCGCGCGGTCAAACAGGCTGTCCTTTGCCATGGCGGCAAGCGCGCCGATCGCGATGCCGACAAGCGTCGAGAACACGAGCGCCGCGCTGCCCAGGGCGAGCGAATAAGGAAGGTTCTGCGCGATAAGCGCGGCGACCGGCTGCTTGAGGATGATCGCATCACCGAGATCACCCTGCATCAATTTGCCGAGCCAGATGCCGTATTGCACCAGAAGCGGCCGATCGAAGCCGTATTTGGCCATCAATTCGGCCTTGCGCTCGGGGGATGAACCGATCTGGAGGATGTGATCGATCGGGTCCCCCGGCACGAGGTGAATGATCATGAAGATCACCACCGAAAGCCCGAAGAAAACCGGGATCAGCAGCAAAAGACGCCGCGCGAAATAACTGATCATCCCGGTTTCCTTTCGTCCCCCGCCTTAGCTGTCAGTTGGTGATCTCGGAATCGAGGATCGTCTGGCTGGTGAGGCGGGTGCCGCGAACGGTCTCCGGCAGTTTCAGCTTCTTGGTCGAGTAGGCAAAGATGTTCACCGGCTCGTAAATCGGCGCAAAGGCATATTGCGAGAGGATATACTCGTGATACTTGCGGAAATTGATGACCCTCTCATCCCATGAGCGGGATTTGGTCATCGCGACCACATTGAGTTCCTCGGCCTTCGGATCATTGAGCATGGAAACGTTCGGATAGCCCGCGCGCTTGGCCGCGAAGAACCAGTCGATGATGTCCGCATTCGTCCAGGAATAGGAACGCACCGCGAGCTGGTGATCGGTCTTCTTCTTGTACTGTGCGTTGATGGTGGAGGCGTCAAAGACCGTGATGTCCGCGGCCATGCCAATAGCCTTGAGCTGGGCCTGCACCACTTCGGTAATGCGCTTGAACTCGGTGCCGTTGGTGGTCCAGAGCTTGACCTGAAGCTTCTTGCCATCTTTGACGCGGATGCCGTCCGGCCCGGCCTTCCAGCCAGCCTCGTCGAGCAAGGTCTTGGCGCGCGCCGCGTCATGGGAAATGGCGAATTTCGGATCGACTTTGGCCTCGGCGAGCCCCGAGATCAGAAAGCCGTTGGCGGGCTGGCCCACACCGCCATAGAGCGTCTGCCAAATGTCTTTCTGGTTGATCGCATAGGCGGCGGCCGCGCGCACCTTGATGTCCGTGAAGGGCTCCACCTGCGTGTTGATCGGCATGTAGACGATTTCCGTCCCGGGGATCTGCATCACCTTGACGCTCTTCTCCGCCTTCAGACGCGGCAGGAAATCCGCCGGCACCGTGTAGAGGAGATCGACGCCGCCGGTCTTGAGCTCGAGGAAGGCGGTGGAATCGTCGGCGATTTCGCGCACCGTGATCTTCTTGATCTTCGCCGCGCCCTTGTTCGTCGACAGAGCGGACGCCCATTTGTAATCATCGTTGCGCACCAGCACGGTCTGCTGGCCGACCACGAAGCTCTCGACCTTGAACGGCCCTGTGCCGACCGAAGCCGTCACCCCGAATTTGTCGCCGAGCGCGTCATAGGCTTTCGGGGAAGGAATGCCCATGAACGAGGTCGAGAGGTTGAAGAGGAGATTCGGATCCGGGTTCTTCATGTGGAACTTCACGGTGAGATCATCCACAACCTCAACCCGCTCGATCGCGGCCACGGTGTCGGCGTTTTCCGTGCCCTTGAACTTGGGCACCCACCATTCGATCACCTTGGCGTTGAAGGGCTCGCCATCATGGAACTTCACGCCGGCCTTGAGCTTGAAGGTCCATTGCATGCCGTCCGGCGTAGTCTCCCACGAGGTTGCCAGATGCGGATGGAAGGTCTGGTCCGCATCCTGCTGGATCAGGCGGTCATAAATCAGCGAATTGGCGCTGTTGAGCTTGGTCGCGGTGATCGGGTTATAGCTCGGGGCTCCAACCTCGCGCGCCGTGACGGCGAAGGTCGCCTCCTGCGCCATGGCGAAAGACATCGCGCCAAGCGCGACGCCCGCGCCGAGCAGCGACGAAATCAGCAGGCGAGCGGGTTTAGCAGGCCGGGAAGCGCTCGAAGGCATGGTCATGGGCAACTCCATACGGTGAGAGGTAAACGTTCTAGGAGGCACGGTGAGGGCCGGAATCGTCGCCGACATATCCGGTAAACAGGCTGTAGAGCTGCGAGACGCGGTTCATCCGTGCCTCGACATCAGGGCCGATCTCGATCGAGATCGCGTTCATCATCAGGTTGATGAGGGCGGCCATCTGGGCGGTTGAATCCCAGAACAGGTTGAACTCGGTCGGCACCACGAACATTTCCGCGACATGTTCGCGCCCCCAGGTGCAGAAGGCATCTGTCACCAGGGTCACGGGGATGCCGGCTTTGTGGGCATCACTGGCGAGGAGCGCCGCGAGGCGGGAGTAACGCCGGGCCTCGAAGATCACGAGGCAGATGTCTTTCGGGTCCGTCGCGAGCAATTCGACGAAATTGCCCCCGGCAAGATCGACGATGCTCACGCCGTCGCGCAGATATTGCAGCTGGTGGCCGAACATATAGGCCATGCTGCGCTCGGTCTGGAAACCCGCGACGAAAACCCGTTTTGCACGCGCGAGGCGCTTGATCGCGGGAAGCCACTCTTCGCTTTGAGCGATTTCATAAACCGCCACGAGACCCGCCATTTCCAGCTTGAGCGCCTCGGAAAGCTGATCTTTCCCCGCGAGCGATTTCTGCTGGAATTCGCGCAGGCGATCGCTGATCAGCCATGGCCGATCCCCGATATCCTGTCCGAGTTGCTCCTTGAGATCCTTGAAGCTGCGGTAGCCGAGCGAGCGGCAGAAGCGCCCGACTGTCGGCTCGCTGACGCCAACTTTCGCCGCCAAGGTTGCCGCTGTTTCAAAAGGAATTCCGCTGGTTTTCGCCAGGATATAGCTCGCAAGCGCACGGTCCGCCTTCGAGCCGGAGGCGAGACATTCCCTCAATCGCTGGCGAACGCTGGTCTGCATGTCCACTCCCCGCTGGGCTGCATTCCTGAAAGCTGAAATTTTTCTATCATTGAGTCAATTGTTTTTATTTTTCTTGCGCATTGACGCAAGATGCGCTCATCAATCAATGGTGCGAGGCGGCAACATGTGGTCGCCTCCGGTTCACGAGATGCGAAGCCCGGCATGAAGAACTATGATTTTGTGGTTGTCGGCGCAGGCATTTCCGGTGCGTCAGCGGCCTTTTACCTCGCGGATCTCGGCACCGTCCTGCTGCTCGAAACCGAGGCCGTGCCCGGCTATCACAGCACCGGGCGCTCGGCTGCGCTGTTTACCCCGAATTTCGGTCCGCCCGTTGTGCGCAAACTGAACGTGGCCGGACATGATTTTTTTGTCTCGCCCCCTGACGGATTTTCAGACCGCCCTTTGCTCACGCCCCGCCAATCACTGACGATCGCGCGGCCAGGCGAGGAAGAGAACCTCGCGGCTGTGCTCGCCTCTTCAACCGCGCAGCATCCAATATTCGAAATCACGCCCGAAGAAGCGTGCAGGCTGACGCCGATCGTACGCCGTGACGTCATCGCCGCCGCTGCCTTGGAGCCGGGCGTGACGGATATGGATGTCGCGGCGATCCATCAGGGGTTTCTGGGCGGTTTTCGCAAGAAAGGCGGCGTGATCCACATTTCAGCGCATGTCAGCGGCCTCTATCGCGAGAGCCAGGGCTGGCGGGTTGAGGCAGGCGGGGAAACCTTCCATGCCGGCTTCATCATCAACGCGGCGGGCGCCTGGGGCGATCATGTCGCCGGCCTTGCCGGAATCGCGCCGATCGGGCTCGTCGCCAAGCGCCGGACGATGATCGGAATCGAGACATCGCTTCCGCTCGCCGAGACGCCGCTCGTGGAATTTGCCGGCGAGGAAGCCTATTTCAAGCCTGACACCGGACGGATTCTCGCCTCACCCGGTGATGAAACCCCGGTTCCCCCGCAGGATGTCCAGCCGGAAGAGTGGGATATCGCCGTCGCGGCTGATTGGCTGCAACGCCATACGACGCTCGACGTTCGGCGCGTCGCCAATAGCTGGGCAGGATTACGAACCTTCGTTTCCGACCACGCCCCCGTGGTGGGAGAGGAACCCGGTCATCCGGGATTTTTCTGGCTCGTGGGTCAGGGCGGTTACGGCATCATGCATTCGCCGACGCTGGGACGCGCCACCGCCGCCTTGATCGAAACCGGCGATCTGCCACCGGATTTGCTGGTGATCGGACTCGGGGTGGACGATCTCGGGCCGGCGCGGTTGCGGCGCGCGCCAGCACAACCCTGAAAATGCAAGGCGCTTGGCTCCCCTCAGGCCGCTCAAGCGCCAAGCCGCTCTGTTTTCATGAACTGAAGGAACGAAGGATCATCGGCATAGGCAATGTTGATCCGCATTCCGGGCCGGATGCATTCGCGCTCCGGGTAGAAGACCGAACCGGGCGCAATGAAGATGCTATGACGCGAAGCGCGTGCCGCGAGCGCGAGATCATCTGTTCCCTCCGGCAGTTCGGTCCAGAGGTAATACCCGCCAGAGGGCGGTGCAAACAAACCAAGGCCGACACGGTCAAGCGCCGCCTGTGCGCGGTGCGAAGCGCGGCCGATGCGTTCACGCAGGCGCCGCAGATGATGCCGATACTGTCCGCTCTCGATAAGGTCGCTCACCATGTGTTCGAGATAGCCGGAGCTGTTGACGACCGTGAGCATCTTCATGTTGCACAGGGCGTTCGTCAGCGCCGGGCTCGCGGCGATGTACCCGATCCTGAGGCTCGCCGAGAGTGTTTTCGAGAAAGTCCCGACGCAGATCACCCGGCCGAGCTGGTCGAGCGCGGCGAGACGCGGCTGGATTGCCGGCAACACATCGCCGAATGGGTCATCCTCCACGACATGAATTCCGCCGCGCGCCGCAATCTGCAACAGGTTATGCGCGACAGGGAAGGAAATCGAACTTCCTGTCGGGTTGTGCGCCAGGGACTGGGTGAAAAAGATCTTTGGCGCAGCCTTGGCAATCTGGCTTTCGAGATGGTCGAGATCAGGCCCGTCCGGGTTACGCCGCACGCCTACAACCTCGATTCCCGCGAGGCGGAGCTTGCCGAAAAGCGGGTAATAGCCAGGGCTGTCCACCAGCACGCGATCGCCGCGCCGCAGCAGGTGCCGGATGATGAGGTCGAGCGCGTGATTGGCGCCGAAGGTGATCAAAATCTGATCCGCGTTGACCTTGATCGAACGTTCGGAAAGCATGAGCGCGATGGCATTGCGCAAAGGAGCAAAGCCGATCGGGTCTCCATATCCATGGCTGACCGGGCGGGAATGGCGCCCGCCGGAAGGACGCAGATGCCGCCCCAGTTCAGATTCCTCCATCCATCCGGCCGGGGGACGTCCATCCCCTACCCTCACATGCTGCACCTGCTGCAATTGCTCGCGCAACAGCGAGACGAGATCGACCGCTTCGACGATGTGGGGCGCCGCCACCGCCTCCATGAGCCCCTGCGTCGTCTCGTTCGCCCGGACATAAAACCCCGAGCCGCGCCTGGCTTGGAGCCATCCGCGCGCGACAAGACGATCATAAGCTTCGACCACGGTGTTTTTCGAAACGCCGTATTCCAGCGCAGCGGCTCGGATCGCCGGCAGACGGCGACCGGGCAGCAACAGCCCTTGATCGATGGCATGAGCAATACGGGCAACCAGATCTTCGATCAGACTCACGGGCGTGTCCCTACGTAATCCGGTACACATTAGCGCATTCTGGCGCAAATTGTACCTTGTTTAAGGATGGCAATGCCTCACACTGGTGGTCAACAAGAAGGCCGTCGTCTGGACGACGGCATGGAGGAATGACCATGACGGGCAGCAACGCCGGGCCAACCGGCGGCAGCGTCAACGCGCGTATTGCCGATTTTCGCAACCTTGAACCGGCCAAGCGGCTCGATGCACTCGTCGCGGCGGGCGGGTTGTCACCAGCCGATGCCGCGCTGCTGGGGAAACCAGGCGCCCTGCCTTTGTCACTTGCGAACGGCATGATCGAGAACGTTGTCGGCACGTTCGAGTTGCCGCTGGGTGTCGCCACAAATTTCCAGGTCAATGGACGCGACTACCTTATTCCAATGGCGGTGGAGGAACCCTCCGTCGTGGCGGCCGCCTCCTACATGGCGCGGATCGCCCGCACAGGCGGCGGCTTCTTCACATCCTCCGACAATCCTGTGATGCGGGCGCAGGTACAGGTTCTCGGAACATCCGATCCCGAAGGCGCACGCCATCGCCTGCTCGGCGCCAAGGCCGAAATCGTGGCGGCGGCCAACGAGAAGGACAAAGTTCTGGTCTCGCTCGGCGGGGGCTGCCGCGATATCGAGGTGCATGTCTTCCCGCACACGCCGCGCGGCGCGATTGTCGTGATGCATCTCATCGTCGATGTACGCGACGCGATGGGCGCGAACACGGTCAATACCATGGCGGAAACCGTGGCGCCGATCGTGGAGCGCGTCACCGGCGGGGCGGTCCGGCTGCGCATCCTGTCCAACCTCGCCGATCTGAGATTGGCGCGGGCGCGGGTGGAAGTGAGCCCGGCGGCGCTGGCCACGAGCGAGTTCTCGGGTGATCGCATGATCGAGGGCATTCTCGATGCCTATACCTTCGCCGCCATCGATCCCTACCGTGCCGCGACCCACAACAAGGGCATCATGAACGGCATCGACCCCGTCGTGGTCGCGACCGGGAACGACTGGCGCGCGATCGAGGCCGGCGCCCATGCCTATGCCGCTCGCTCGGGGCGCTATACCTCCTTGACCACCTGGGAGCAGGCGAAGAACGGCAATCTCATCGGCACGATCGAGATGCCGATGGCGCTCGGCCTTGTCGGGGGTGCCACGAAAACGCACCCGCTGGCGCAGGCATCGCTGCGCCTTCTCGGCGTCAAGACCGCGCAGGAGCTGGCGGAGGTGACGGTTGCCGTCGGGCTGGCGCAAAACATGGCGGCGCTAAGGGCGCTGGCGACAGAAGGCATCCAGCGCGGCCACATGGCGCTTCATGCACGCAACATCGCGATCGTTGCAGGCGCAGCCGGAAGAGAGATCGAGATCGTCGCCACCGAGCTGGCCAAGGCGCATGACGTGCGGACCGACCGCGCACGCGAGATTCTTGCCCGATTGCGCAAGGAGAGCTGAAAACCCACCCAGAATGCAAGAACGCTACACGGAACACATCATCATATGCCCGGAAAACGGGTAACAAGGAGGAACACCATGAACACGATTTCCCGTCGCACCTTCGCGGCGCTGATGGCATCGGCGGCCGTTTTCGCGGGGCCGGCCCTTGCCCAGCAGGGCGACATCAAGATCGGCTATAATGCCGACCAATCCGCCTCCGGCGCGGCCGAGCTCGGCCTTTCCGGTCGTTACGGCTTCGAGGCCGCGATCGAGGATATCAACGCGAAAGGCGGTGTGCTCGGGCGCAAGCTCGTCGCGGTGATCCGCGACGATGCCGCCGCCCCGCCCAAATCGATCCAGAACATGAATGAGCTGATCGACAACGAGAAGGTCGCAGCCGTTGTCGGCCCGACCAATTCCGGCAATGCGCTCGCATGGCTGCATATCCCGCAGCAGAAGAAAGTGCCGGTGATTTCGCATGTCGCCACGGCAACCGACATGACCGCCCGCTACGCCAAGGAATCGCAGAACTACATCTTCCGCGTCTCGATGGTCGACCGCGAACAGCTTGCGCTTCTTTCGGCTTATGCCGTGAAGGCCTCTAAGGACAAGAAGATCGCCATCATCGCCGATACGACCGGCTACGGCCAATCGGCGACCAAGGACTTGCTGGAAATCCTCGCCCTGCATGGGGTCACGCCCGTCGGGGTTGAGAAATTCGGCCCCAAGGATACCGACATGACCTCGCAGCTGGCCAAGCTCAAGGCTGCCGGCGCCGATATGGTGATTTCCGGCTCCCTCGCCGATGCCACTGCGCAAGTGCTCAAGAGCATGGAGAAGATGGATTATTACCCGGGCCTTCTTTCCACCTGGGGCTCCATCAACTCGCCGCTGATCAACATTGCCGGGCCGAAACTGGCGGAAAAGACGATCTTCGCGGCCTCGACCACGGCGGATGCCAACCCGAAGGCGACAGCACTCTCGAAGCGGCTTCTGGCGAAATACCCGAACATGCCGGCCTTCGTCTCCGCCGCGCAGGGCTATGATGCCGTGATGCTGATCGCCGCCGCGATCACCAAGGCCGGTTCGACCGATGGCGAGAAGGTGGCTGCCGCGCTTGAGGATCTCGGGGCTGTCGACGGCATCATCAAGACCTACAACAAGCCCTATTCCAAGGCGAACCACGAAGCGCTCGGCGTGGCGGATTTCCATCTCGCGCAGTGGAAGGACGGCGTTGTGGTGAAGCTTGACAATGCTGTCGTGAAGTCGATCACGGCGGCTGATCTCAAGCGCTGATCAACCGGCTCCCTCGGCCATTGGCGTTCGCGCCAATGGCCTCCTTTTCTTCATGGCAGGGCACATGACGGCAATTCTCCAGGCACTCGCCAGCGGTTTGGCACTCGGGGCGATCTACGGCCTGATCGCCCTTGGCTTCAACATTACCTACGCCACCACCAAGACCTTCAATTTCGGGCAAGGCGCCTTCCTGGTGCCGGGCAGCCTTGTCGGCGTCTCGCTGGTGCTGCTTTCAGTGGGAAAACCGCATTTCGGCAACCTGTCCCCGGCGGAAATGACCTTCATGGCCTATACGCTCGCGACCGTCGCCAGCGTGGTGGTCGTCGGGTTGATCGGCATCGCGCTCTACTATTGCGCGATCAAACCGTTCGTCGGCGCGGCCGGGCTGAACTGGGTGCTTTCGACCATCGGTTTTGGAATCATCTTGCAGAACACCGCGCTTGCCATCTGGGGCCCTGCCTCGATCGCGGTTCCCTCTCCGCTTGGTTCGGGTGTCTATCGTATCGCCGGCGCGGGCATCCGCCCGCATGAGGTGCTGATCGCGGCGGTGGCAATCGCCGTGATGGTCGGCCTTGATATCGTCCTGCGCAAGACCCGGCTCGGCAAGGCGCTGCGGGCCGTGGCATTCAACCCGCAGGCCGCCTCGATCGTGGGCATCAATGTCGAGCGGATCGTCATCATCGCCTTCGTCATCTCCTCCGCCCTGGCGGGGCTTGCGGGCATCCTGATCGCGCCCGTGACAACTGCTTCTGTGTTCATCGGCCTTGGCGTCGCGCTGAAGGCCTTCTCCGCGGCCATTGTCGGGGGGCTGACAAACCCGCGCGGCTGCATGGCGGGCGGGTTCCTGCTTGGCATCATCGAGGCGCTTGTCGGCCTCTGGCGCGCGGAGTTCCGCGAAATCGCGATCTTCCTGCTCATCATCATCGTACTGGTCATCCGCCCGGCGGGTCTTTTCGGCACGAAGACGGTGGAGAAAATCTGATGGGCCAGCATCTTCACACGCTGGGGCTGGGCGCGATCCTTGGCGCGCTTGCTGCCCTTCCCTTCCTCGGGATCAATGATTTCTACCTCCAGATCCTTTTCACGATCGGGGTGAACTACATCGCGGCGGCGGGGCTGAATGTGCTGGTCGGCTATGCGGGCCAGAAGTCACTCGGCCATGCCGGCCTTTTCGCGGTGGGGGCCTATACGGCTGCGATCGCGAGCGCCGATTTCGGGATCGGGGCGTGGACCTCGATCGGCCTTGCCGCGATTACCGGCGCGGTGTTCGGACTCGTGATCGCGGCCCCTTCGGTGCGTGTTTCCGGGCCGAGCCTGGCGATGGTGACAATCGGCTTCGGCATCGTCGTCGAGAAGATCGTGACGGAATGGACCGATATCTTCAAGGGACAGGCCGGAATCTATGGCATCGCGGCGCCCACTTTTCTCGGCAAGAGCTTCACCAATCTTCATTGGGTCATTTTTGTCGGGCTTCTGTCGGTGGGCCTACATCTGCTGTTCCGCTCGTTGTTGTCGGGACGCTTCGGGCGTGCGTTCATGGCCGTGCAGCTCGCGGAACCGGCCGCGGAATCGGTCGGAATTTCGGTGGTCCGTGCCAAAACCCTGGCCTTTGTGATCTCGGCGATCACCTGTGCTCTGGCTGGCGCGCTGGTCGCGCAGCAGAACCAGTATTTCAACTCGGATTTCATCACCTTCAACCTCTCGATCTTCCTGCTCGTGGTGGTGATTTTCGGAGGCTCTGGCTCGCTTTATGGCCCGCTGCTCGGCGCGGTCGTGCTTACCTTGCTCGATGCCTGGCTTGCGCGCTGGCCGGCGCTGCAGCACTTCACCTACGGCGCCCTGCTGCTCTTCGCGTTGTATCTGATGCCGAATGGCCTCGCCGGCGCGCTTTCCCGCTTCTTTCCCGCGAGAAGCAACATGGCGGCGAAGCCCGCGGCTTCCGGAGCGCTTGTCGCTGCATTCACGCCCGGCAATTCGGGCGCGCCATTACTCGCCGTCTCCGGGCTCTACAAGGCCTATGGCGGTATCATTCCGGTCAAGGAGGTCTCCTTCGAGATCAGCCCCGGCAAAGTTCATGCGCTGATCGGGCCCAACGGCGCCGGCAAGACGACCTTGCTGAACCTCATTTCCGGCCATGTGCCGGAAGACAGGGGTTCGGTTATCTTCGAGGGCAAGGATATCACCGGCTTGCCGGCGAACCGCGTCGCAAGCGCGGGCATCAGCCGCACCTTCCAGAACCTGAAGCTCTTCGGCCATCTTTCCGCGCTCGATAACGTGCTGATCGGCGCCCATCTCCATGTCGGAACGGGGATCGCCTCGGCCCTGCTCGGGACGCCGGGCAATCGCCGGGCCGAAACGAAAGCGCGCGAGGACGCACTCGCGCTGCTGGACGAGCTGGGCCTTGGCGCGCGCGCCTTCGACCCCGCCAACAGCTTGCCTTATGGTCTTCAGCGCCGCCTGGAGATCGCCCGTGCGCTTGCGAGCCGCCCGCGCCTCCTCCTGCTCGACGAGCCTGCTGCTGGTCTCAACCCGCAGGAAACGCGCGAACTGGGCGAGGTGATCCGGCGCATCCAGGCGGCGGGAATCACCATCCTGCTCATCGAACATCACATGGATCTCGTGATGGGGATTTCAGACCACGTGTTGGTCCTCGATTACGGCGAGAAAATCGCCGAGGGCGCGCCGGAGGCAATCCGACGCGATCCGAAGGTCATTGCCGCCTATCTCGGCGTCGAGGAGGCCGCATGATGCTGAAGATCGAGAATCTCAATGTCGCCTATGGTGCGATTCAGGCCCTCAGGGGCATCTCGCTCGAGGTCGGGCGTGGAGAAGTCGTCACGCTCATCGGCGGCAACGGCGCCGGGAAATCGACCCTGATCCGAACCATCGCCGGGCTCGTCCATCCCCAATCCGGCGAAGTCATCTTCGAGGGGCAATCCATTGCCGGGATGCGACCGCATCGCGCGGTGGCGCTGGGCATCGGGCATTCGCCGGAGGGGCGGCTTGTCTTCGGCGATCAGAGCGTGCGCGACAATCTCGCCCTTGGCGCTTTCTCACGTGACAACCCGGCGGAAATCGATGCGGATATCGAAAACGGCTTCCGCTTGTTCCCACGTCTCAGGGAGCGGCAGGAACAAATGGCGGGCACGCTTTCGGGCGGCGAACAGCAGATGCTTGCCATCGCACGCGCCTTGATGTGCCGCCCGAAGCTGTTGTTGCTCGATGAACCCTCGCTAGGCCTTGCTCCGCTCATCGTGCGCGAGGTTTTCGAAGTCATCCGCAGCCTCAAGAACCAGGGCATGACCATCCTGCTCGTCGAACAGATGGCCAATCTGGCACTCGGTGTCGCCGACCGTGCCTATGTGCTGGAAACAGGGCATATTACCCTCCAAGGGACCGGCGTCGATCTTCTGAAAGACCCGCGCGTGCGCGCGGCCTATCTCGGTGCGTGAATCCATGGTGGAACGGCGCGTCACCATCGTCGAGGTTGGCCCGCGTGACGGGTTGCAGAACGAACCGGGCTTCGTACCGACGGCCTTGAAGCTCGACCTCATCAACCGCCTGGCACATGCCGGCTTGAGACGGATCGAAGCGACGGCGTTCGTCTCGCCGAAATGGGTCCCGCAGATGGCTGATCACGCCGAGGTCATGGCGGGCGTAACGCGGCAATCGGCGATCGCCTATTCCGCGCTGGTTCCAAATGAAAAAGGCGCGGCGGCGGCAATCACGGCGGGAGCGGATGCGCTCGCGGTGTTCACCGCCGCCTCAGAAACCTTTTCGCGCAGGAACACCAATTGCTCGATCTCGGAGGGGATCACCCGCTTCCGCCCGGTGATGGCACTGGCGGAAAAGGCAGGTCTTCCCGTGCGGGGCTACATCTCCTGCGCACTCGATTGCCCCTATGAAGGCACCATAGCGCCGGAAGCGGTCGCGGATGTCGCCGCGCGGTTGTTCGATCTCGGATGCGCTGAAATTGCCGTTTCCGATACGATCGGCACCGGCACGCCGGAACGCACCACACGTGCCTTCGAAGCCACCGCGCGGCACGTGCCGATGGCAGCTCTCGCCGGGCATTTTCACGATACGAAAAACGGCGCGTTGGCGAATGTTGAAGCCGCGCTGGCCCTTGGAGTGCGCGTTTTCGACGGCGCCGTTGGTGGACTTGGCGGTTGTCCCTATGCAGAAGGCGCGCCGGGGAACCTCGCAACGGAAAAGCTTGTCGCCTGGCTTGAGAAGGCGGGCTGGGAAACAAACCTCAACGGCGCCGAAATCGCCAAGACCGCCATGTGGATACGCCATCGATTGAAGGTGTAGGCGGCATAGATCCGGGCAGGACGAGGCTCGCGACCAGCGCGGTGCTCCCCATGATCATAAGCAGCATCGTGGAAACGGAGATTCCTGCTTTTCCCAGCAGGATGATGACAAGCCCCGAGGCGATCATGGCGAGACCATTCAGGACATGCGTGGCCCCGATGATCCGGGCGCGGTGCCGCGGCTCGGCCTGCGCCTGCATCTGCCAGACCAGCGGTACGATGAACAGGCCGGTCCCCAGCGAACTCGCCGCGAGGCTGATCAGAACGAGAGCCATGCCCTCAAGATGAGAAGGGGGCCCTCCCCACCAGAAGGCCAAAGCAGGCACAGCAATCAAGCCAGAGACCCAGATGGAAAAGACGCGCAGGCTTCGGGCGCGGATCAGCACCCGGCGGCACGCGAGCGCACCGGCAACCGCGCCAAGGGTTGAGACCAGAAAGAGAAGGCTTGTCAGTTCTTCGCCGCGAAAGCGCCCCTGAGCCGCATAAACGGGGAAAAGTGATGTGCTGAAGGCCGCCTGAAACCAGAACCAGCTTGCGCCGGTCGCAGCTAGGATCAACCCCGGCTTCGCCGTCAACAGGCGGAAAGCGCTGACATGGCTGGCCATGACCCGGCCAGGATCTAGTGGCGATGTTGGATCGGCGGCATCCTGGCGCGGAAGGAAAAGGCTGGTCAGCCAGCCTACAAGAGCCAGCACCACGCAGCCCAAGGCGACAATTAGCGGGCCATTCTGCGCAAGAACACACGCGGAGCCGAAAATCATCCCCGCGAGAATGGCGAGAAGCGCGCTGGCATTGATCAGCGCATTCGCGCCGAGAAGCTGCGCATCGTCCACCAGCTCGGGCAGCATCCCGAATTTGGCCGGCCCCAGCAGGGCGGCGCCAATACCCGCCAGCACAAGCGATAAAAGCAGAAGATGCGCATCTCCAAGCCACAGACCGATAGCCGCCAATGCGAAGAAGGCGATTTCCGCGCCTTTAACGCTCTGGACGACGATCGCCTTGGGCCAGCGATCCGCGAAAAGGCCGGCGAGGATGGAGAGAAGCACATAGGGCGCGACAATAGCGATCGTGCTGATCCCTACCATTTCCTCAGCGCCAAGCCCCGGCAGGGCCAGCCCCCGGAAAGCCACGAGCGAGAGAATCGCCCCGCGCAGGGCATTGTGATTGAACGCGCCAAGCGCCTGCGCGATCATCAAGGCCAACACGCCCGGCTGGCGGAGAACATCGCTGTTTCGTGCGGGGGAAAGCATGAGCGGGTGCAGGCGACCAAAGATGGGAGGCGGGAATTCGAGCGAAATCGGGCATCTTGCGCGCAAGACACACCCACATTAGCATTTTATACCTCTTGCGACTACGAGATCAGAATGATGCGGGATCGCCAATGGAATTGGATGCCAGGCTCTGAACGCTGGCGCGAGGAGAAGCACGGCCTGCCGGAGAATCCCCATTTCCTTTCTTTCACAACGAAGCCGTTCATATCCACGCAAGCTTATGATTTCTGGTGCGAATCCGTCGCGACGGATTTCGAATTCGAGCCCCCCACGCGCGATCAGCGCCTGTCCTTCCGCGCCCGCGCTGCCGGCCTCGCCTGGCGGCAGGCGGATTTCTTCGATACCCGCTCCGATGCGATTTCCGGCTTCCGCTCGCAGCGCCATATCGAAGCGGATGGGCTCGATTCACTCTCCATCGGCTTCATCGTCGAAGGCGCGCGCGTGACTGAAGACAATAGCGGTCAGGAAACCCGCACGACGGCTGGACAATTCTTCGTCTATGATGGCGCAAGCCCGAGCCGCTTCCGCTGGACACACCATCGCGCCCTCTATCTGGTCATCCGGCGCGATCAGGTCGCCGCGGCTATCGGCAAGGCGGAAGTAAAGGCCGATACCCTCGCCGCCCGGCTTGCCACCTCGCCGGTGGCGCCGCTGCTGCGTGAGCATTTCCTGTCCATGTCCCGCCACATGACGCAGCTCTCGCCACTCCAGCAGGCGTTCGTGCTCAACCAGGCCGTGGAACTCGCGCTGCTCGCGCTGGTCTCTCCCACGCATATACGCCAGCACCCCCTCGCCCCCTCCACGCTCGCCGAGACCGCGATGGGCTATATCGGGCTCAATCTGCGCGATCCGGCATTGAGCGCGGAAAAAGTGGCCAAGGCGCTCGGCGTCTCGCGCGCGACGCTCTATCGCGCCTTCCTCGATCAGGGTTGCGGCATCGCGGAGGCAATCCGCGATGCTCGCCTTGAAAAGGCGCGTGCCCTGCTTGAAGCCGCCGCGCGCGAAACCAGCGTCACCGATATCGCCCTGCAATGCGGCATTCTCGACACCGTGAATTTCTCGCGCCAGTTCCGGCGCCGCTTCGGCCTCGCACCAACCGATTTCAAACTGGAAAGACTGTCCGCGACCGCGCCGGGGGAGGGGGAATAAGGCAGGCAATACGCCCCAATTCAGGGCATGGCGTCGCCGAATACCATCTCGACCACATCAACCATGGCGACAAACGCCTCGCAGGCGGGCTGGCCATGCCACATGGCGCAAATTTCCTTGGCGCGTGCCTGGTTGCTGGCGACAAGGAAATCCGCGTAAGTGCCATCCGCGAGCCGTAGCATGTGCTGAGCCACCCAGCCCGGCTGGTGCGAGATGAACCCGTGGACTGCCTCGCGATGGGCCGCGCGCGCCGTCGCCTCGTCAATGCCCGGCTTGAGCCTGAATCGTCCGATCTCAATGCCCATGCCCGGCAACGTGGCATGCGCGATCGGCCATTGCGGAACGAAATGCCCCATGCTGGAAACGGCGGCAATGCTGCCAAGGAAAGGCGCGAATTCCGCTTTTTCTCCCACAATCTGCGCGGCACGCTTTGCGGCGGCGAGCGAATCCCAGATCGCGATATCAGCCCGGCTCACGCCCTCTTCGGCGCCTTTCATCGGCATGAAGCCCCGGAAGCCGGGTATCTTCTCGATCATTGGCCTGACCGATTCGCGGGCGGCATCCGCCGTTTTTTCATCCTGCGCTGTGTAGACAACAATTTCGTAGATCATCGTGCTCGAACGCTCCTCTTTTGCTTGAGGCGCGCGTTCTAGTGCAATCAACTGCCAAAAAACGGCAGTATTATCCCAAAATACAAAACATTCCTGCCAAACTTACTGCCACAACGAAAGACTTCTAACAGAAGATCGAATTGTCCTTCGATACAAAAAAGGCGGGGCAAACGCCCCGCCTTGGATATTCGCGTAAATACCGGCTTATTCCGCAGCTGGCAGGCTCACGACATCGTTCGCCGCATCGCGCGCATCGGTTTCCTGCTGGGCGACGATCAGATCGTCGCGGCGCACCGCCACCTCGCGAATACGGTTCATCATCGCGCCCGTACCCGCCGGAATCAGGCGGCCCACGATAACGTTCTCCTTGAGACCGTCGAGCGTGTCGATCTTGCCGTTGACCGCCGCCTCGGTGAGGACGCGGGTGGTCTCCTGGAACGAAGCCGCCGAGATGAAGGAGCGGGTCTGCAGGCTCGCCTTCGTGATGCCGAGCAGGACCGGAACGCCGGCTGCCGGCTTCTTGCCCTGTTCGAGCAGGCCCGCATTGATCTCGTCGAAATCGACCTTGTCGATCTGCTCCTGCGCCAGCAGGTCGGAATCGCCGATATCGGTGATCTCGATCTTCTGGAGCATCTGGCGGACGATCACCTCGATATGCTTGTCGTTGATGTTCACGCCCTGCAACCGGTAGACTTCCTGGATCTCGTTCACAAGGAACGCAGCCAGTTCCTCGACGCCCTTGACGGCGAGGATGTCATGCGGCGCCGGCGGGCCTTCGAGGATGAAATCACCCTTCTCGATGCGATCGCCATCCTGGAGATGGATGTGCTTGCCCTTCGGGATCAGATACTCGACGGGCTCCATTCCCTCCTCGTCGGGGAGAATGGTGATGCGGCGCTTGTTCTTGTAGTCGCGGCCGAACTGGATCGTGCCGGAGGTCTCGGCGATGATCGCCGCTTCCTTCGGACGACGCGCCTCGAACAGTTCCGCGACACGCGGCAGACCGCCGGTAATGTCGCGCGTCTTGGCGCTTTCGGTCGGGATACGGGCAATGACGTCACCCGCCTTCACCTTCGCGCCCGGATCGGTCGCGATGATCGCATCCACCGGCAGGAGGTACTTGGCCTCGCCGCCGCGCGGGAGCTTGCCGACCTTGCCCGAAGCGTCGAGCAGCGTCAGCGCCGGCTTGAGATCCGAGGTGCGGGCGGAACCGCGCCAATCGGTGACCACGCGCTTGGCGATGCCGGTCGATTCATCGACCGATTCCGACATGGACTGGTTCTCGACCAGATCGTCGAAGCGGATCGTACCGTCGATTTCCGTGAGGATCGGACGGGTATAGGGATCCCATTCGCAGATGCGCTGGCCGCGCTTGATCATGTCGCCATCATCGACCTTGAGCTTCGCGCCATACTGGATGCGGTGCGTGACACGCTCCTTGCCATCCGGCCCGAGGATCGCGACCACGACACTGCGGCCGGTTGCGACGAGATCGCCTTCCGAGTTGCGCGCGATCGCGCGGTTGCGGATCTCGACCTTGCCCTCGAAATTCGAATCCAGCGAAGATTGCTCGTTATACTGCGCAGCACCGCCGATGTGGAAGGTACGCATGGTGAGCTGCGTGCCCGGCTCGCCGATCGACTGCGCGGCGATAACGCCCACCGCTTCGCCCATATTGACCGGCGTACCGCGGGCGAGATCGCGCCCGTAGCAGGTGCCGCAGACGCCGCGCTTGGTCTCGCAGGTGAGAACCGAACGGATCTTGACCTCCTGGATGCCGGCGGCGCTGATCGCCGCGATATCCTTCTCGTCAAGCAGGCGGCCGCGCGGCGCGACAACAGCGCCGGTCACCGGATCGATCACGTCTTCGGCCGTTGTGCGGCCGAGGATGCGCACGCCGAGGCTCGCGACCACGTTGCCGGCATCGATGATGGCGCGCATCTTGATGCCGTTCTGCGAACCGCAATCGACTTCCGAGATGATGCTGTCCTGCGCCACGTCCACGAGACGGCGGGTGAGATAACCCGAGTTCGCGGTCTTCAGCGCGGTATCCGCAAGGCCCTTACGGGCACCGTGGGTCGAGTTGAAGTATTCAAGAACGGTCAGACCTTCCTTGAAGTTCGAGATGATCGGGCTCTCGATGATCTCACCCGACGGCTTGGCCATCAGGCCGCGCATCGCGCCGAGCTGACGCATCTGGGTGGGCGAACCACGGGCGCCGGAATGGCTCATCATGTAGATCGAGTTGACCTGCTTGTCGCGGCCGGTCTCGTCCTTCTGGACGGACGAGATGCGCGCCATCATCTCGGAGGCAAGACGATCCGAGCACTTGCCCCAGGCGTCGACAACCTTGTTGTACTTCTCGCCCTGGGTGATCAGGCCGTCCTGGTATTGCTGCTCGTAATCCTTGGTGAGCGCACGGGTCTCGTCGACGATCGGCCACTTGTTTTCGGGAATCAGCATGTCGTCCTTGCCGAACGAAATGCCCGCCTTGTAGGCGTGGTAGAAACCCGATGACATGATGCGATCGCAGAAGATGACCGCTTCCTTCTGACCGCAGGAGCGGTAGACGGTATCGATCATGCCCGAAATGTCCTTCTTCGTCATGAGCTTGTTCACGACGTCGAAGGTCACCAGCGGATGCTTCGGCAGGTGCTGCGACAGGATAACGCGGCCGGCCGAGGTCTCGTAGGTCTTGCGATAGCTCTTGCCGTCCTGACCGATCCCTTCCCAGCGATACTTGATCTTGGAATGCAGCGTGATCGCCTTGGCGGCGAGCGCGTGCTCGATCTCGGCGAGGTTGGAGAAGGCCATGCCCTGCCCCGGCTCGCCATCGGACATGATGGAGAGATAATAGAGGCCGAGGACGATATCCTGCGACGGCACGATGATCGGCTGGCCGTTCGCGGGGTGCAGGATGTTGTTGGTCGACATCATGAGCACGCGCGCTTCGAGCTGGGCTTCGAGCGAGAGCGGCACATGGACGGCCATCTGGTCGCCGTCGAAATCGGCGTTGAACGCCGTACAGACCAGCGGATGCAGCTGGATCGCCTTGCCTTCGACCAGCACCGGCTCAAACGCCTGGATGCCGAGACGATGGAGAGTCGGCGCGCGGTTCAGCATCACCGGATGCTCGCGGATCACCTCATCGAGGATATCCCAGACTTCCGGCCGCTCCTTCTCAACGAGCTTCTTCGCCTGCTTGACGGTGGCGGAGAAGCCCTTGGCGTCGAGCTTGGAATAGATGAACGGCTTGAAAAGCTCGAGCGCCATCTTCTTCGGCAGGCCGCATTGATGGAGCTTCAGTTCCGGGCCGACGGTGATAACCGAACGACCGGAATAGTCGACGCGCTTGCCGAGCAGGTTCTGGCGGAAACGGCCCTGCTTGCCCTTGAGCATGTCGGCGAGCGATTTGAGCGGACGCTTGTTCGCGCCGGTGATGACGCGGCCACGGCGACCGTTGTCGAACAGGGCATCGACCGCTTCCTGAAGCATACGCTTCTCGTTGCGGATGATGATGTCCGGCGCGCGCAGCTCGATGAGACGCTTCAGGCGGTTGTTGCGGTTGATGACGCGGCGATAGAGATCATTGAGATCCGAGGTCGCGAAACGGCCACCATCAAGCGGAACCAGCGGGCGCAGATCCGGCGGGATGACCGGCACCACCTGCAGGATCATCCATTCCGGGCGGTTGCCCGATTCCATGAAGGCTTCGATGATCTTGAGGCGCTTGGCGAGCTTCTTCTTCTTGAGGTCGGAATCCGTCCCCGCGATCTCGTCGCGCATGTCCTGCGCAAGCTTGGGCAGGTCCATGCTCTTGAGGATCTCGCGGATGGCTTCCGCGCCGATCATGGCGGTGAAGCTGTCCTGACCGTATTCGTCCTGCGCGCGCAGGTAATCCTCTTCCGAGAGCAGCGAATACTGCTTCATCGGGGTCAGGCCCGGCTCGATGACGATATAGGATTCGAAATAGAGAACGCGCTCGATATCCTTCAGCGTGAAGTCGAGCAGCATGCCGATGCGCGACGGCAGCGATTTCAGGAACCAGATATGCGCGACGGGCGCGGCCAGTTCGATATGGCCCATGCGCTCGCGCCGGACGCGCGAAAGCGTCACTTCGACGCCGCATTTCTCGCAGATGACGCCCTTGTACTTCATGCGCTTGTACTTGCCGCACAAGCACTCGTAATCCTTGATCGGGCCGAAGATGCGGGCGCAGAACAGGCCGTCGCGCTCCGGCTTGAAGGTGCGGTAGTTGATCGTCTCCGGCTTCTTGATCTCGCCGTAGGACCAGGAAAGGATCTTCTCCGGGGAGGCGATCGAGATCCTGATATGATCAAAATTCTGCGGCGCCACCTGCGGGTTGAAGATGTTCATGACGTCTTGCTTCATCACCGTCTCCTGAAGGATGTCGCCGCACAAGGCGTCGCGCGCATCCCGATCCGATTTCAATTCAAACTACGCTTGTCAGTGCCGGCGGCAACAGGGTCGCCGGTCGGGAGGGCCGGGCCCTCCCCTTATCATCGGCTTTATTCGGCGGCTTCAGCCGGCGGGAGCTGTCCACTGGCGATCTTCGTATTCTGAAGATCGACATTGAGGCCAAGCGAGCGCATTTCCTTGACGAGAACGTTGAAGCTCTCGGGAATGCCGGCCTCGAAATTGTCCTCGCCGCGCACGATGCTCTCGTAGACCTTGGTGCGGCCCGCGACGTCGTCCGACTTCACGGTCAGCATTTCCTGCAAGGTATACGCCGCGCCATAGGCTTCGAGCGCCCAGACTTCCATTTCGCCGAAGCGCTGGCCGCCGAACTGCGCCTTGCCGCCGAGCGGCTGCTGGGTGACCAGCGAATACGGGCCGATCGAGCGGGCATGGATCTTGTCGTCCACCAGATGGTGCAGCTTCAGGATATAGATGTAGCCGACCGTGACCTGACGATCGAATTCGTCGCCGGTCTTGCCGTCATAGAGGGTCACCTGTCCGGTGGCGTTGAGGCCCGCCTTCTGGAGATATTCCTCGATATCGCTTTCCTTGGCGCCGTCGAAGACCGGGGTCGCGATCGGCACACCACGCTTGAGGTTCTTGGCCATCGAGGCAAGATCGTCATCGTTCATGCTGGCGATCGTCGGGTCTTTCTCGCCGTAGATGTCGGCCATCTTGTCGCGCAGCGGCTTGACGTTGCCGTGCTTGAGATAGGTGTTGACCGCCTCCGACACCTGCTTGCCGAGGCCCGCGCAGGCCCAGCCGAGATGCGTCTCGAGAATCTGTCCGACATTCATGCGGCTCGGCACGCCGAGCGGGTTCAGCACGATATCGACCGGGGTGCCATCCGCCAGGAAGGGCATGTCCTCGATCGGGACGATCTTGGAAACGACACCCTTGTTACCATGGCGGCCCGCCATCTTGTCGCCCGGCTGGATCTTGCGCTTCACGGCGATGAAGACCTTGACCATCTTCATGACGCCCGGCGGCAGTTCATCACCGCGCTGAAGCTTCTCGACCTTGTCGAGGAAGCGCTGCTCGAGCGCCTTCTTCGATTCGTCGTACTGCTTGCGCATCGCCTCGATCTCACCCATCAGGTGGTCTTCGGCGACGGCGAAGAGCCACCATTGCGAGCGCGAGAAGCCATCAAGCGCCTCACGGGTGATGTCCGTGTCCTTCTTGAAGCCCTTCGGCCCCGCAATGCCGAGCTTGCCGACCAGCATGTCCGCAAGGCGGCCATAGGTGTTGCGGTCGAGGATCGCGAGTTCGTCATCGCGGTCTTTCGCGAGACGCTCGATTTCCTCGCGCTCGATCGCCTGGGCGCGCTCGTCCTTGTCGACGCCGTGGCGGTTGAAGACGCGCACTTCGACGATGGTGCCCTGAACGCCCGGCGGCACGCGCAGCGAGGTATCGCGGACGTCGGAGGCCTTCTCGCCGAAGATCGCGCGCAGAAGCTTTTCTTCCGGCGTCATCGGGCTTTCGCCCTTGGGCGTGATCTTGCCGACGAGGATATCGCCTGCCGCCACTTCGGCACCGATATAGACGATGCCGGCTTCGTCGAGATTCTTCAGCGCCTCTTCCGAGACGTTTGGAATGTCGCGCGTGATCTCTTCCGGACCGAGCTTGGTGTCGCGGGCCATCACCTCGAATTCCTCGATATGGATCGAGGTGAAGATGTCTTCCTTCACGATGTTCTCGCTCAGGAGGATACTGTCTTCGAAGTTGTAGCCGTTCCACGGCATGAACGCGACGAGCACGTTGCGGCCGAGCGCGAGATCGCCGAGATCCGTCGAGGGACCATCCGCGATGATGTCGCCCTTGGTGACGATATCGCCGGCCTGGACCAGCGGGCGCTGGTTGATGCAGGTCGACTGGTTCGAGCGCTGGAACTTCATCAGGCGGTAGATGTCGACACCCGGCTTGGCCGGGTTCAGTTCGTCCGTCGCACGGATGACGATACGGGTCGCATCGACCTGATCGACAACGCCCGAACGGCGGGCCGCGATCGCCGCGCCCGAATCGCGGGCGACCACGCTCTCCATGCCGGTGCCCACGAAGGGCGCATCGGCGCGCACAAGCGGCACGGCCTGACGCTGCATGTTCGAGCCCATCAGCGCGCGGTTCGCGTCGTCGTTCTCGAGGAACGGGATGAGCGCGGCCGCGACGGAAACGAGCTGCTTGGGCGAAACGTCCATCAGGTCGATCTTGTCGGTCGGAACCGTGATGACATCGCCGGCATGGCGGGCGACCGAGAGATCGTCGGTGAGGCGGCGGTCCTTGTCGACAGCCACGTTGGCCTGCGCGACATAATGCTTCTGCTCTTCCATGGCCGAGAGGTAGACGACGTCATCCGTCACCTTGCCGTCAACGACCTTACGGAACGGGCTCTCGATGAAGCCGTATTTGTTGACGCGCGCGAAGGTCGCGAGCGAATTGATGAGACCGATATTCGGGCCTTCCGGCGTCTCGATCGGGCAGATGCGGCCATAATGCGTCGGGTGCACGTCGCGCACCTCGAAGCCGGCGCGCTCGCGCGTCAGGCCACCCGGGCCGAGCGCCGAAAGGCGGCGCTTGTGGGTGATCTCGGACAGCGGATTGGTCTGATCCATGAACTGCGAGAGCTGCGAGGAGCCGAAGAACTCACGCACCGCCGCCGCCGCCGGCTTCGCGTTGATCAGATCCTGCGGCATGACCGTGTCGATATCGACCGAGGACATGCGTTCCTTGATCGCGCGCTCCATGCGCAGCAGGCCGAGGCGATATTGATTCTCCATCAGCTCGCCGACCGAGCGGACCCGGCGGTTGCCGAGATGGTCGATATCGTCGATCTCGCCACGGCCGTCACGCAGATCCACCAGCGCCTTGGCCACCGAGAGGATGTCTTCCTTGCGCAAGGTACGCTGGGTATCCGGCGCATCGAGATCGAGGCGCATGTTCATCTTGACGCGGCCGACAGCCGAGAGGTCATAGCGCTCGGAATCGAAGAAGAGATCCTGGAACATCTTCTCGGCGCTGTCGATGGTGGGCGGCTCGCCCGGACGCATGACGCGGTAGATGTCGAAAAGCGCTTCCTCACGGCGGGAATTCTTGTCCGCCGCCAGCGTGTTGCGGATATAGGGGCCGACATTGACGTGATCGATGTCGAGCACCGGCAATTCAACGACGCCCACTTCCTCGAAGAGCTTGAGAACCTTGTCGGTGATCTCGTCGCCCGCCTCGGCGTAGATCTCGCCGGTGGACATGTTGACGATATCCTCGCCGACATATTGGCCGAGCAGATCCTCGTTGGTCGCGCGCAGGAAGCGCACGCCCTTCTCCGCGAGCTGGCGGGCCGAACGCGCGGTCATCTTGCGGCCGGTCTCGATCACGACCTCGCCGGTCTCGGCATCGATGTAGTCAACCGTCGCCTTGAGGCCCTTGAAACGTTCCGCCTCATAGGGAATGCGCCAGCCGGCGCCATCGCGCACATAGCTGAGGTTGCGGTAGAAGGTCGAAAGGATTTCCTCCGAATCCATGCCGAGCGCATAGAGAAGGCTCGTCACCGGGATCTTACGGCGACGGTCGATACGCGCATGGACGATATCCTTCGCGTCGAACTCGATGTCGAGCCAGGAACCGCGATAGGGAATGATGCGGGCCGCGAAGAGCAGCTTGCCCGAGGAATGGCTCTTGCCCTTGTCATGGTCGAAGAAGACGCCCGGCGACCGATGCATCTGCGAGACGATCACGCGCTCGGTGCCGTTGACGATGAAGGTGCCGTTCATCGTCATGAGCGGCATGTCGCCCATATAGACGTCCTGCTCCTTGATGTCCTTCACCGAGCGGGCGCCGGTATCGACATCCACATCGAACACGATGAGGCGCAGCGTCACCTTGAGCGGCGCGGCATAGGTCATGCCGCGCTGGCGGCACTCGTCCGTGTCGTATTTCGGCGGCTCGAACGTGTATTTCACGAATTCGAGAAGCGAGGCACCCGAGAAATCGGAAATCGGGAAGACCGAGCGGAAGACGCTCTGGAGCCCCTCATCCGGGCGGCCGCCCTTGGGCTCGTCCACCATCAGGAACTGATCGTAGGACGCCTTCTGAACCTCGATCAGGTTCGGCATCTCGATCGCCTCGCGGATATTCCCGAAGAATTTCCTGAGCCGCTTGCGCCCAACCAGGGTTTTCGCATCCAGGTTTTTGGATTTTCCCGACTGAGCCTGCTGAGCGTTCGCCATATCGATCCTCGTCAAAGCACGTTCCGAAAGGAACCGGTGCACATCAAAACAACGGCCGACCGGAGAGGCTACAAGCCTCTCGGGTCGGACGTCCCGCAGGGCAAGCACCCCTTGGAGACCAAAAGGCCCGCGCGGGAAAACCCGCGCGGGTCAATCGCAAATTCAGCCCAAAAGGGCCAAAATCACTTGAGTTCGACCTTGGCGCCGGCCGCTTCGAGCTGCTTCTTGAGCTTCTCGGCTTCGTCCTTGGCAACGCCTTCCTTGACAGGCTTCGGGGCGCCTTCGACGAGGTCCTTGGCTTCCTTGAGGCCCAGGCCGGTGATGGCGCGGACTTCCTTGATGACTTCGATCTTCTTGTCGCCGGCAGAGGCGAGAACAACCGTGAACTCGGTCTTCTCTTCGGCGGCCGGCGCGGCAGCGCCACCGCCAGCGCCCGGAGCGGCGGCAACGGCAACGGCAGCAGCGGCGGAAACGCCCCACTTCTCTTCGAGCATCTTGGCGAGCTCGGCGGCTTCGAGAACGGTCAGGTTCGAGAGCTCGTCAACGAGCTTGGACAGATCAGCCATGATAAAATCCTTAGGCTACAGGGTTTCGTTTGTCGGTTTGGCGGAAATCCCCTGAAGGCGGGAATTCCCTGATCGGGTTTCGTCTCAGGCTGCGTCTCGGTTGGCATAGGCCCCGAACACGCGCGCGAGCTTGGCGGCTGGCGCGGTCGAGAGCTGCGCAAGCTTGGTCGCCGGGGCCTGGACAAGGCCCACGAGCTTGGCGCGCAGTTCGTCGAGCGACGGCATGGTGGCGAGAGCCTTCACACCATCGGCGTTCAAAGCGGTCGTGCCCATCGCGCCGCCGAGAATCACGAGCTTGTCGTGCGTCTTGGCGAATTCGGCGGCAACCTTCGGAGCCGCGACCGGATCTGCCGAATAGGCAAGAATGGTCGGACCCTTCATGAGGCCGGCGATGGAAGCGACATCAGTGCCATCGAGCGCGATCTTCACGAGGCGATTCTTCGCGACCTTCACCGTGGCGCCAGCTTTCTTCATCTCCTGACGGAGCTTCTGCATCTGGGCGACGGTCAGGCCGGAATAATGCGCGACGACGACGACGCCGGCGTCCTTGAACACCGTGTTCAGCGTCGAGACGAGCTCTTCTTTTCCAGCTCTATCCACGTGTTTTCTCCGGATCGGGAAAGCGGTTGAAATCCATCGGACGACCCCTTCCCTCTCTGCGCTCTGCCATCCTCCGGCGGCGCCACACGGACGAAACCGGAAGGACAACGGTTAAGGCGGGTCACCCCGCCAGACCATCACGATGAGGGCGTAAAGCCCCCGGCACGATGGCCGCCTGTCCTCCCGGAGAATTGCGGGGAACCCGCGAAACCCTCAGGCCGAGAAAACGAAAACACCCCCAGGCTCATCGAGCCCGGCAGCGCCTTCCCTTCCCCATCTGTGCAGGCCGTCTGCGGAGATCGGCTATCCCCGCAAGCCGCCCGGAAGGGCGGAAATTAAGCTCGGCCGACAGAAAACCCCTCCCATGGACGCTCACGCGAACCGGATGGACAATGATTTCTGGCAGCCCTTGCACCTGCAGTCTCGGACAGGATTGACGGAATTCGACAAAACGATCACCTTGCGGCTCATCTTACCGGATCCGTTCGCCCCCCTCTCGAAGGGCGACAAAAAAGCATCGCGGAAAACCGCGATCCTTCCTCGCAAGCTGTGGTCAATAAAGCCTCCCCTCTCAGGATGCAAGAGGGGGGCTTGACAGAATCGTGAAGTTTGTCCTGCAAATCACGCGATCGCGGCGCCGCGTTCGGTGGCCGTCAGGCGCGCAGCACGGGCGCCGGCCATGAAGGGCCGCTCGATCAGCCGGTAGGTCAGCGCGGAAACCAGCACAGAAAAACCGAGCATCACAACGATTACGCCCACATCGGCAAACAGGCTTCCCGTCGAGAAAAGGCGCTCGCCACCAGCCCCGGTCACAATGAGCGGCAGCTTCAGAAACTTGATGCCGAGCTGGAGAGCAATGCCCGCGAGATAGAACAGCACGGCATGGACGAGATAAATCGAGTAGGACCAGCGCCCCAGAGCCTGAATCGGGCGGCTTTCAAGCGCACGGCTGATCAGCCCCGCGCTCTGGCTGAAGACCAGGATCAACCCCGCGAAGATAATTGGCGCGAGATAGCTCGTGGCATTCATGCCGGTGAGAACCAGAAATCCGAGCATCACCGCGACCGCGCCGATTTCGAGCCCCATACCGCCATGAATGGTCACGCGATCCGCGCTCGCGAGGCGATACACCGCCGCGCCAAGGAAGAAGCCATACAGCGCGCGCAGGAAGCCGAAATCATGCGTGGCGAACAGGTAATTCCCGGACCGGAGCGCAAGCAGCCCAAGAGCGAAAGCGGAAACGGCGAGGAAGGCCATGCTGCGATAGCAGCGTGCCCCCAGCAGCACGATGGCGAAGACGAGATAGGTCCAGAATTCGACCGAGATCGACCAGGCAGCGCCATTCCAGGATGTCGTGCCATGCAGGTTCATGGCCTGCGTCATGGCGATGTTGGAGATCAGCGTCGCCCAGGAGCGATTATCCGTGAAAGGCGCGCCATCAAGCGGCAACGCGATGAAGCCGGCGATTCCCGCTTTCGTCAGTTCGAACACGAAAAGCACCAGCAGCATCGCGAAATGCAGCGGCCATATGCGCCAGAAGCGGCGCGTCATGAATTCACGCGCGGCACCCAGCCCATCAAGACGCGCGCCCCAGGCATGCATCATCACGAAACCGGAGAGCACGAAGAACAGGTCGACAAACAGCTCCCAGTTCTTCCAGCCGGCGAAATCGCGCAGGGGATGGGCGATCGGCACATGATAGAACGCCACCGCGAGCGCGGCGATGCCACGCCATCCGTCCAGTGCCTCAAAACGTTTCGTCTGCATGTCTCACTCCGGGACAGCGTGAAAGCTACGCTGACATTCCGCAAGGAATGGACCATACGAAGGGAAAAACCGCACTTACCTCGTGGAATGGTTAAGCGGGACTATCGGCAATACAGGCAATAAAAAAACCCCGCGATCCCGCGGGGTTCTCGATTCTTGCGTCGCCTTCAGGCGATCAGGCAGCGTTCACGCTCGAAACATCGACCTTCACGCCGGGGCCCATCGACGAGGAGATCGCGATGCGCTGGAGGTAGGTGCCCTTCGCGCCGGTCGGCTTGGCCTTGTTCACGGCATCGACGAAGGCACGGATGTTCTCGACAAGCTTGCCCTCATCGAAGGACGCCTTGCCGACGCCGCCATGGATGATGCCGGCCTTCTCGACGCGGAACTCGACAGCGCCGCCCTTGGAGGCCTTCACCGCGCCGGCGATGTCCATCGTCACGGTGCCGACACGCGGGTTCGGCATCAGGCCACGCGGGCCGAGAACCTTGCCGAGACGGCCGACGAGGCCCATCATGTCCGGGGTGGCGATGCAGCGATCAAACTCGATCTTGCCCGAGTTGATCGTCTCGACGAGGTCTTCCGCGCCAACGATATCGGCGCCGGCGGCCTTGGCTTCATCAGCCTTCGGCCCCTTGGCGAAAACCGCGACGCGGACCGTGCGGCCCGAACCGTTCGGCAGGTTGCACACGCCGCGCACCATCTGGTCGGCATGGCGCGGATCAACGCCGAGATTCATCGCGATCTCGATGGTCTCGTCGAATTTCGCGGTCGCGCGCTCTTTGACGAGCTTCACGGCTTCGGCGAGCGTGTAGAGCTTGGTGCGCTCGATGCCTTCACGGGTCTTGGCGACGCGCTTGGCGAGCTTGGGTTCGTTCTTTGCTTTGGTCATGATGTCAGCCCACCACCTCAAGGCCCATCGCGCGGGCGGAACCACGGATCTGCTCGACGGCGGCATCAATCGTGCCGCAATTCATGTCGACGATCTTCTTCTCGGCGATCTCGCGCAGCTGCGCCTCGGTCACCTTGCCGACGAAAGCGCCCTTGCCCGGCGTCTTCGAGCCGGAGGCCGGCTTCTTGCCGATCTTCAGGCCCGCCGCCTTCTTGAGGAAGAAGGTCACCGGCGGCTGCTTCATCTCGAAGGTGAAGGAGCGGTCGGCATAGGCCGTGATGACGACAGGGATCGGCATCCCCTTTTCCATCTGCTGGGTCTTCGCGTTGAAGGCCTTGCAGAATTCCATGATGTTCAGACCGCGCTGACCCAGAGCCGGACCAACAGGCGGGGCCGGCTTCGCGTCGCCGGCGGGAATCTGCAGCTTGATAAAGCCGATGATTTTCTTTGCCATTGCACTCTCCAAAAGCCTTGAGGCGCGATACGGAGGCTACCCCGCGATCCCGCCCTTCCGGCTCGTTGATGGACCGTGGTCTGGCTTTTCGTGACAGGTTCCGAGCAGAACCGGCCAACCGCCTTCCACGGGTTTCATGCGGCGCGAAGAAATTCCAGCACCGCAAGGTTCGTGCGCATAAGGGAGAAGCGAAAGAAAGGCAAGCGCTATTCAGCCTTGCGGTCTCAGCCGGACCTCGCCCTGCTTGAACCAAGCAGCCGCGATGCGCCCTTCGACAACCTCGTAGATGGCGATGACATCGACCTCGCCGAGCCCTTCGGGAAAGTTGCGCGTGACAAGCTCGTGATCGACAACAAGATTGCCGACCGAGATACGCGAGAGCAGTTTGCCGAAGAGATCCGGCTCCTGAAAGCGGAGCACATGCCGGGCGCGGATCGCCTCGATCCCTTCAACGAGCAGAGTGTCGGGATGCGCGAAAATGCGCGCATCCGCGTGCCAACAGGCCGCGAAGGCGTCGATATCCTTGGCGTTATAGGCATCGAGCTGGCGCCCGACGATCCGTTCTGCATCGCCCGGCATTGACCGCCCCTTACTTCAGCTTCTCGACCTGGCTGAACTCCAGCTCGACCGGCGTGGCGCGACCGAAGATCGACACCGCCGCCTTGAGGCGCTGGCGGGCCATATCGACCTCCTCGACGATGCCGTTGAAGGAGGCGAACGGGCCATCGGCCACCTTCACCTGCTCGCCCACCTCGAAGATGATGGTGGTCTTGGGCTTCTCGGAGGTCTCGACCACCTGCCCCTTGATGCGCTCGGCCTCGGCATCGGGGATCGGGATCGGCTTCTTGTCCGCGCCGAGAAAGCCCGTCACCTTCGGCGTGTTCTTGATCAGATGGTAGGCGTCATCCGTCAGGTCGCATTTCACCAGCACATAGCCGGGGAAGAATTTCCGGTCGGTCTCGATGCGGCGGCCGCGGCGAACCTCGGTCACCTTCTCGGTCGGCACGAGGATTTCCTCGAACAGGCTATCGAGCCCGAGGCGTTCGGCACCGTGCCGGATATCGTCCGCCACCTTCTTCTCGAAATTCGAGAAGGCATGGACGATATACCAGCGCTTGGGGCGCCCGGCACGCGCTGCGGTTTCGTTGGAAGCGCTCATCACAAGATCCCTTCGCGAATTTAGCGGCCGAGGCCGAGGACCAGCCCGACCATCCAGGCGATCAGCCGGTCGGAAAGGAGGAAAAAGATCGAGGCGAAGAAAACCAGCATGAAGACCATGGCGGTCGTCACCATCGTCTCCTTGCGGGTAGGCCAGGTGACCTTCTTGCCCTCGCTGCGCACTTCCTGCAGGAACTCGAACGGGTTCGGCTTCGCCATCTTCTGGTCCTTCGTCGGTTATCCGCCCTGAACACGCGCCATGGGCAGCCGCAAGATCGTCATCGGGCGGCACCGTTGCAAGCGCCCTGCCCTTCCCGCCTGCAAGACCCCGTTCCCGCCGCGCGGGTTGAGGGTCGTCCATTTCTGTCGGGAATGTAGCGTGCTTAACTGTTTGGCGCGAGATCGTCAAATTCTGTTTTTTGCCGCCCTTTCCGTGGCGGCGCTTGCGCGGGCGGGCGCAAACAACCATGTTGCGCCTGTCCGATCAGAAGGAGGAAGATCCTTGTTTCGCAGGTTGAGCGCCCTGGCGCTGGCGGCAGCTTTCGCGCCCTTCATCTTCTTCGGGCTGATCATGCTCTCGGCCTTCGGGCTCGTCGCATTTTCCTTTGGCCCCATCATGCTGGTCTTCGTCGCCTGGATGATGCTCGGAAAATGGGCCCGTCGCGAGGCGAAAGAACGTGCCGAGCTTCAGGTGCTTGAGGCGCGTGTCGTCCGCGAGGCCCAACCGGCCTATCCGGCGGAGGCTTATTCTCCGCCCGCGCATTTCGATCTCCTGCTCGCGGCCAAGCACGATATCGGGCGCATCCGTGGCGCTGTCGCGGCAATGGATGATTCAACCATCGCCCCCCAGTTCCGCGCGCTGGCGGATCGCGCCGACGCGATTCTCGGCCGACTGACCGCCGAGCCGATAAAGCTGGGCCTCGCGCGCCGCTTCCTCGCGAGCCACCTGCCGCGCGCCGCCGATCTCGCGACGAGCTATCCGCATTACATGAAGGATGACGCCCGCGCAGTCGGTCGTCGCACCAAGCTGCTCGACGTGCTCTACCGCCTCGACATGGCGATGAAGGAGGAGGAAACCGGCCTCTCCGCCCCGGAAGCCACCCGCCTTGATGCGGATCTCAGAATGCTGACCGAGGATCTCAAGGGCTATTCACCCGATTTCACCCGCGCGCCCGCGCCGATCCTCAGCCGGGTCGATGAAATCGTGAAAGCGGCGAAGAAGAAAAAGTGATCGCCTCCGGGCGAGGCCCGACCGGCGATCAGAACATAAACTCGTGGGTTCTTCTTTCAGGCGCCGGATGGCAGGGGAGAGTCTACCATTTCTGCGCATTATCGCGCGTCAACCCGTCTCAGATTTCAGGTTTTTTGATTTATCTCATTAATTTCTGTCTCGTTGTCTCATCGAGATTTATTCCGTCGTAGGGCAGGACGTGGGGCGGAAGACTAAAATTCGGGGGCCGCGATGCTCTCGGATCCCAAAGCCAGACAGATTACCCCCGGCTCCAAGCCCCTCGCAGCCAGAGGGGGCACCGACCAGTTTCTCCTTCCTTCGACCCGACGCGGCGAGGGAAAATGGATCATGTGTTTCATCTCTCCGATGACGGGCAAACGGCGGGAACTCGGGCTTGGCACCTATCACTCGACCGGAATTGCCACAACGCGCCTGCAAGGGCTTGAAGCCAATATGCTGATTGCCGAGTGAAGGCATCCGATCGAACCCCGCCGGACTGCGGAGGTCGGAAGGCGTGTCGCGATTACCGACATGACGTTCCGTGTAGCAGCGGGGAAGGCCCGGATACAACATCGCTAGGCGCTCCTCACGGCCTGCCAGTCAAGGCTGAACCGGGCGAGGTATTTACGAAGGCGATCCGCATCATTCGCACTGGCCTTCTGCGCACGGGAGGCCGCGAAGAGCGCGCGCCCGGCAGCACTCAAGCTCGAATGCTCGCGACAGATACGGATCACCGAAGCGAGTTGGACCTGATCGAAAAGGTCGATGGCTCCAAAGCACTCCTCACCCAGAAGACTGATCAGCAAGGCTTGCCCGTTGTCTTCCCCCGCGCGCGACCAACTGCGCCTGAGGCGTGCGATTTCCTCGATCACCACATCTTCCGTGATGCGGCCTGAAGGGGCGAAGGTCGCCATGCGGGTCACGGAAGCCGCGAGATCACGAAAATTGGCGGTCCAGCTGGCCTCAGGTGAGGTCGCGAAGGCGAGATAGCGTGTCCGCGCCTCGCTGTTGAAGGTGACTAACTCGTTTTCCTGAGCAGCGTAGCCGCGCAGCTCAAAATCAAGATTGGGCTCGATATCCTCACGACGGTCTGCAAGTCTGGGCAGTTCGAAGGTCCAGAGGTTCAACCGGGCCAACAGATCTTCACGAAACTTGCCCTTGTCGACGTCAGAAGAAAGGTCGCGGTTCGTGCCGGCAATCAACTGGAAGTCGCTCGCCACTTCCTTGTCTGCGCCCATCGGCAGAAAGCGTTTTTCCTCGATGGCCCGCAGGATCATCGCCTGCTCGTCGATGCCGAGTTCGCCAATCTCGTCGAGAAAGAGAATGCCGCCATCGGCCTTGCGAAGGAGCCCTGCGCGATCCTGCAAGGCACCGGTAAAGGCTCCTTTCGCGTGGCCGAACAAAGTGGACATCGCGCCATCGCCGCGCAGGGTGGCACAGTTAACTTCCACGAATTCGCCGCGCACCTGATTCCGGGCCTTCTTCAGCGCATAGATCCGGCTCGCGAGCTGCGATTTGCCCGCGCCGGTCGGCCCTGTAAGCAGCAATGGCGCACGAGAGCGAATGGCCACCTGCTCGATCCGGTCAATCATCTGGTTGAAGGCGACGTTGCGCGTGGCAATACCGGATTTCAGGAAGGACGAACCCTCTGCCTGTTCGGCCTTGAAGCGGGTCGCAATGTGATCGTAGCGGGCGAGGTTGATGTCGATGATGTCGTATTTGCCTGGCCCACCATCCTGCCAACGCCGGGGAGGGGTGAGCTGCATGATCTGCGCGGGAATGTAATGCGCCTCGATCAGCAGAAACCAGCAGATCTGAGCCACATGGGTGCCGGTGGTGATGTTCACGAGATACTCCTCGCGATCCGGGTTGAACGGATAGGCGCGCGCGAAATCATGCATCGCGGCATAGACCTCGCCAAAATCCCAGGGATTCTTGAGGTTCATCACATGGCGGCGCGCCTCAGTTTCCGGCGAGACCTGCGCGATGTCGCTCGTGATGCGCTGGGCGAGCGTCTCGGCATGATTGTCGTGGATGATCTCGATCCGGTCGACGATCATATCCTCATGCTGGCAGACGGCGACGGTGGGGCGCCACCGTTCCCAGCGGTTGTGCTTGCCGGCATCGAGCGAGGTGCCGAGAAAGCCGATGATGACGCGACGCTTGCCCATCTAATTTATCCAAAAAAATAAAGGGAGATACTATTAGATCGTTTTTGAGGGAGACTCAATAGAGCGGCAGCGAGGAAGCCCGGCAAGGTAAATAGTACAAGATATTGATAATAAACATTTTTACAAGAATTTTGTCGCCGCGCCATCACTTTGGCACGAACCTCGCTATCATGCCACTTGTCAAATGAAGGATGAGAGCAATGGCAAACAAATCCGTGTTTGCATCGATCGTTGGAAAGCTGCTCCCGCGCCCCGATGTGAAGAACCATGAGGGCGCACCTGCCTACGGCCTTACGCCCCGCCACAAGCTGGCGCAGCTTGCGGCAACGGGCACGCTCAACCAGACCTTCTATGCGGAGGCGCGGGAGCAGCTGGACGAAATTACCCGCCTGCTTCCGGAAATCGAGCCGGAATTCATGGCGAAGACGGCCATCTATGCCCGCGAGAAGGGCTTCATGAAGGATATGCCGGCCCTCCTGCTGGCCTATCTCTCCATGATGCAGACCGAGCATTTCAGCCTCGCGTTCAATCGCGTGGTCGATAACGGCAAGATGCTGCGCAATGTCGTGCAGATCCTGCGTTCGGGTGCGACGGGCCGAAAGTCCCTCGGCACCCGGCCCAAGCGGCATGTCCAGCTCTGGCTGGAAAACGCCTCGGACCGCGAGATCATGCGAGCGGCTGTGGGGAATGCCCCCTCGCTGGCCGACGTGATCAAGATGGTCCATCCCAAGCCGCGTTCAGCGGAAAGGGCAGCGCTCTACGGCTACCTCATCGGGAAGCCGCATGATGTTTCGGCCCTGCCGGAGATCGTGCGGGATTTCGAGGCGTTCAAGGCAGATCCGACCCGCGAGGTGCCGGATGTGCCTTTCCAGATGCTGACGGCGCTCCCCCTCACGAAGGAGCACTGGATCGCCATTGGCCGCAAGGCCGGCTGGCACATGCTGCGGATGAACCTCAACACCTTCATGCGCCACAAGGCGTTCGAGGATGAGGCATTCACCCGCTTCGTGGCCAATCGGCTGGGCGACGAAAAGGCGATCCGGAAGGCGCATGTCTTCCCGTATCAACTGATGGTCGCGCATGCGATGGCATCGAACGCGCCGCCGCTCATCCGCGAGGCATTGCAGGACGCAATGGAAATTGCGGTCAGTAATGCCCCTGCCGTGGATGGCCGGGTCGTCATCTGCCCCGATGTCTCGGGCTCCATGTCGTCACCGGTGACGGGTTTCCGTCGCGGAGCCACGACTGCGGTGCGCTGCATTGATGTCGCGGCCCTTGTGGCAGCGGCATTCCTCAGGGCTAACCGCCATGCGCGGATCATCCCGTTCGAGCAGGCTGTGGTCGAGATCGACCTCAACCCGCGCGACACGGTGCTGACCAATGCGGCGAAGCTGGCCTCCATCGGCGGCGGCGGAACCAACTGCTCGGCGCCGCTTGAAAAGCTGGTGGCGGAAAAGGCGAAGGTCGATCTTGTCGTGTTCGTCTCGGACAACGAGTCCTGGGTGGATGCGGACCCGAACCGGCATCGCGGAACGGCGATGATGCAGAACTGGCAGAAGCTGAAGGCTTGGAACCCGAAGGCAAAGCTGGTCTGCATCGACATCCAGCCGAACACCACGACGCAAGCCGTGGAGCAGGCGGATATCCTCAATATCGGGGGCTTCTCCGATACGGTGTTCGATACGATCAGCGCCTTCCATCGGGGGGAGCTGACGCCTGATCGCTGGGTTGGCGAGATCGAGAAGATCGTGCTTGAATAAGACTGGCCGGGGGGAATGCCTTCGGGACTACATTGGGAACTGGTCCGCGGTCGAAAGGCTAGCGCCAGTCGGGCGCGAGCCCGGGTGTCTCGATCCTCCCTTGTCCCCCCGGTCACTTTCTAAACATGGCGAATGCCGACGGGATTACATCCACCATCTGGCGCTGGCGGCAGGAAACCGCCACCGGACTCATCGTTATCCGGAGCCGATCTCGTCATTCTTGTCGCCGTGCTGCTGAACGGGAAAGGGTGAAGACGAAAAACGTGACGAATGCAGGCGGAACTACATCGCTGTTAACGATCCGTGTCGCGGGTTCGAGCCCCGCCAGGTGCAAGCCTGTAGCTCAGTTGGTAGAGCAGGAATGTTTCGCCGAACCCTTGTCGTCACGGCTTTCCATTCACGCAGCGAATGCTTGCGGGACTCCATGGTAGCGCGCCTGCCTTTGGCAGGAGGCCGGTGGTTCGAATCCACCCTCCGCCGCAAGGCGTGAGTAGCGCAGCAAAACGTCTCGCCCATGCTCGTCGCTGCAATCCTTTCCGTTTTCGTCGTGAAGGCGTGGCGAATGCTGCTGGGACTCCATTGGTAGGGCCGCAAGGCTTGAGGTTCGACTCCTCCGCGATGCGGAGAAATCCGTGCTGCGAGACGGTCTCACCACCCCTTGTCGCCACGGCCTACACGACGCCGAATTTTGTTTTTCTGCCCCGAAGTGGCAGGTGTTTATGGAAGGAACGGACCATGGAACGGTCGTTCGAGTTTTTGACCGAGGCTTTCGATGCCGCGCGCGAGGCCAAGGCCGCGCCGGTGAAGATGTGGACGCGTGGCGTGCCGGTGGATGAACCGTCGAAACGCCAACTCCTCAACACCGCCTCCATGCCGTTCATCTACAAGTGGATGGCGGTGATGCCGGATGTCCATTACGGCAAGGGCTCGACGATTGGTTCGGTGATCCCGACCATCGGCGCGATCATCCCGGCTGCCGTGGGCGTCGATATCGGTTGCGGCATGATGGCGGCGCGCACCTCGCTCGTTGCCTCTGATCTGCCGGATACCCTGCTGCCTTTGCGTTCCGCCCTGGAGCGCGCGGTGCCGCATGGACGTTCGGTGGGGCGTGGCAAGCGCGATTCCGGGGCCTGGCACAACCTGCCGAAGGCCACCGAAGAAGGGTGGATGGGGCTCGAAGCCGGCTTCAAGGCCATCATCGAGAAGCATCCCAAACTCGCTTCGGCTAACACCGCGAACCATCTGGGAACGCTCGGAACCGGCAATCACTTCCTCGAGGTCTGCCTTGATGAGGAGGATCGTGTCTGGTTCATGCTGCATTCCGGGTCGCGCGGTGTTGGCAATGTCATCGGCACCTACTTCATCGAACAGGCGCAGAATGACATGCGCCGGTTCTTCATCAACCTGCCGGACGAGGATCTCGCCTACTTTCCCGAAGGGACACCGAACTTCGACGATTACGTCGAGGCGGTGGAATGGGCGCAGAGCTTCGCGATGATGAACCGCCAGGTGATGATGAGCCACGCCATCGAGGCTGCGCGCGGGGTGATCGAGAAGCCGTTCGAGGCTCATCTCGAGGCCGTGAACGGCCATCACAACTACGTCGCGCGCGAGCATCATTTCGGGAAGAACGTGTTCATCACCCGAAAGGGGGCGGTGCGCGCAGCGGAAGGTGTGATGGGCATCATCCCGGGCTCGATGGGCGCGAAGAGCTTCATCGTGCGCGGGAAGGGCAATCTCGAGAGCTTCTGCTCGTGCTCGCATGGCGCGGGGCGTGTCATGTCCCGTGCCGAAGCCAAGCGTCGCTTCACCATCGCCGATCACATCGCGGATACGGCGGGCGTGGAGTGCCGCAAGGATGCTGATGTGATCGACGAAACGCCGAAGGCTTACAAGGATATCGACGCCGTGATGGCCGCACAGGGCGATCTCGTCGAGATCGTTCACACCCTGAGGCAGATCGTCTGCGTGAAAGGTTAGTCGTTTGGGTGCCGAGGAGCCATCAAAGACCCCTCGGAAGCTTCGTGCGCTTCTGTTGTTTATGGATGGACGGTCACGAAGTCTTCACGCCAGCCATCCTGATCGAGAGCGTGTTCATCGATCAGGAAATCATCCGGGTGATCCTCGAGCCCGGGGAGCAGCTGGGTGCGTACCATCGCAGCCTCAGCATTGGCGCGTGACCCATAAACATCGATCAGCTTGCCATCACAGTCGCCGTCGCCAAGGTCGCGACTATGCCAGAGCAGAAAACAGAATTCATAACCATGACAGTGCCTTCGAGCCGAGGTTGCGTGATATGATAATGATTGATGGTTCCCTTGGCGAGGGTGGCGGGCAGATCCTGCGCTCCTCGCTAACATTGTCGATGGTCACGGGAAAGCCGTTCGCCATCGAGAACATTCGCGCGAGCCGCGAAAATCCTGGCCTGATGCGCCAGCACTTGACAGCCGTGAAGGCTGCCGCCGCCATTTGCGGGGCCCAAGTTCGCTATGCCGAGATCGGCTCAACGCGCCTTGTGTTCGAGCCTGGCCGCGTGGTCGGGGGGACGCATGAATTCAACATTGGCTCGGCTGGCTCGACGTCGCTCGTGCTTCAGACGCTGCTCCTGCCGCTGGCCCTCGCGACTGCGCCGTCACGCCTTGTCATTCAAGGCGGAACGCACAACCTCGCCGCACCACCCTTCGAGTTCATGGCGCGCGCCTTCCTGCCCTTGCTGGCAAGGGTCGGCTACCGCGTGCGCATCCGACTGACCCGTCCCGGCTTCTTCCCGGCCGGCGGCGGCGAAATCGTGGTGGAGATCGAGCCGTCCACGACGCTTGAGCCGCTCGTGCTCGAGACGCGTGGGGCGCTTGTTCGCCGTCGCATTGAGGCGCGGATCGCCAACCTGCCGTTCAACATCGCAAAGCGCGAGGTGGCGCATGCCGGAGAGATACTCGGCTGGAATGACGAGGAAGGTGCGGCCCTCCAGATCGATGATGCGCCGGGCTCCGGGAATGTCGTGCTGATCGAGGTCGAGCACGAAACGGTCACCGAGGTCTTCACGGGCTTCGGTCGGCAGGGTGTCTCGGCGGAAGCGGTCGCGGCCAGTGCCGCCAGAGAGGCTCGTGACTACCTCGCCGCCTCCCATGCGATTGGCCCGCATCTCGCGGACCAGCTCCTCCTGCCTATGGCGCTCGGCAGGGGCGGTCGTTTTACCACTGGCCCGCTGACGAGCCATACGCGCACCAACATCGCGACCATCCAGAGATTTCTAGATGTGCCGGTGCTGGTGCATTTCGAAGCGCAGGATTTCGTTGTGGAGTTGGGATGCCCCAGTCCATCGGGAGAAGCAGCCTAGCGGCAAGCGCAGACCATCATTCGACCGCCCGGTCTTCCACTAATCGCCTCCGGGCGAGGCCCGACCGGCGATCAGAACATAAACTCGTGGGTTCTTCTTTCGGGCGCCGGATGGCAGGGGAGGAGGGATTCGGTCCCCTACACTGCACGACCTCTAAGCCTTTGAAATTACACGCTCACTGATGATTCAGTGCACAGGAATGTGTACAGATCTGTGCGCAGTTTGAAAAGCGATTTCTCGCGCGAGTCCAACCCGCTCGGATAGTGACGTCTAGCCTGCTTTCTCGCGTCGTATGATCGCAACAGGGCATCAGGCTCCTGCACCGCAGGCGGGCACTCCAGTGGGTTTCACGGATCGAAGAATTCTTCGTCGATGCGCTTGATGGTGAGCGTTTCCTCGATCCGACAGCCAATACTGTGTGCCAGCATCAGGCGAGCAAACTGAACGCCGTCGATCAGGACGATCCGCTTCGAGAGCATTCCTGCCGTCTCACGCGCGCTGGCCGAGAAGGTTGATGTTGTGACAAAAAGGCCCTTGGTCGCGCGCACGCGGTCCAAAGAGCCAAAGAAGTCGCGGATTGCCCCTGAGCCAACCGGGGAACCATCCTGATAACGCTTGGCCTGGACGTAGATGCGGTCAAGCCCAAGGGGATCCTGATCGATCACGCCATCAATCCCCCCGTCTCCGCTCCCACCCGTCAGCGCGCGATCGAGCGCGCCAGCCGATCCGCCATAGCCCATAGCGAGCAGCAGCTGGACAATGACGCGCTCGAAGAAGGCAGGCGTCCCTTGCCGGACGCGCGTGAGCAGGTCCTCGGCCAAAGCCGTTTCAAGCCTGCGATAGGCGAGCCGGATCGTCTCGTCAGGGGTGAGCGTCGGCTCGTCGGCGGGTTTTACGGTGGTTAGTGCAACCGATTCGGTGCTGTCGGAATCGCCGCTACCATCGTTCCGGAAGGCAGCGAATTCCGGAAAGCGCTGGAGCAACTTGATGTCGATGCGCTTGGGCGGTGACGCCAAGACCTCGTGTCCGCGCGCTGTGATCGTGAACCGCCCTCTTCCGCTCAAGCTGATCAGCCCTGCCTTGCCGAGGTAGCTCTTGGACCAGTGAACCCGGTTGGCAAACGTTGTCTGCCGGCCGGATGGGAGAAGATGCGCGCGCTCATCCGGTGTCAGAGCGAATTCGTCCGCCAGGCGCTCGACGACATCGCCAATGCGAACCTCGCCTTGTGCCGAGGCGCGCAAAACCGGGAGCATGAGCGTCTGAAAATCAGGAATGGGCATCAGCGCTCTCCCAATGCCGCAGCAACGCCGCGGAACCGCTCCAGCGCCGTCTCCAGGCTCTCGACGATGTCTGCGGCGACCTCGTCCGGCGGCGGCAGCAAGTCCGGGTCGTCCAGCGCGTCATCCTTCAGCCAGAAAATGTCGAGATTGACCTTGTCGCGCGCGAGCAAGGCATCGAGCGGAAAGCGCCTGAATTTCTCGCTTTCCTCGCGCTCAAAACGCCGCCCAGGGCGATAGCAGGCAATGAAGTCATGGAGATCGGCGCGAACCATGGGGCGCTCTTTCAGCGTAAAGCGCTGGTTGGTGCGCAGATCGTAAATCCAGAGGTCCTTCGTCGCGGCTTCCTCTGACGGAGGCTTCTTGTCGAAGAACAGCACATTCGCCTTCACGCCCTGCTTGTAGAAGATCCCGGTCGGCAGCCGCAGCAGCGTATGGAAGTCGAAATTGCGCAACAGCCTCCGCCGGATTGTCTCGCCCGCGCCACCCTCAAACAGCACGTTGTCGGGGAGCACCACCGCCGCTTCGCCGTTCGGCGCAAGTACGGTCATGATGTGCTGAAGGAAATTGAGCTGCTTGTTCGAGGTGGTGACGAAAAAGTCCTGCCGGTCGTAATCCTCGCGCTCGCTATCGATCTCGCCGTCGTCGCGGACGATTCTGTAGCTCTGTTTCTTGCCGAAGGGCGGGTTGGTGAGAATGACATCGTAGCTTTTCCCCCCTGCCCCGAGCAGCGCGTCTTTCGCCTCGACGATCGAGTCGACGCCTGTGATGCCGTGCAGATAGAGGTTCATGGCCGCAAGCCGGACGACCTCAGGCACAATATCGACCCCGGAGAACTTGCCCTTGAGCGCCGAATAGACGGCCCGGTCCCGCGCGCGCGGGTGCTTCTTCATGTGCTCCCAGGCCGCGAGCAGAAACCCCGCTGTGCCGCAGGCGGGGTCGTGGATCGTCTGATGGGGTTCGGGATCGACAACCTCCACCATGGCCTCGATCACCGGGCGCGGCGTAAAATATTGCCCCGCGCCGGATTTTACATCCTCGGCGTTGCGCGCGAGCAGGCCCTCGTAGATATCGCCCTTAACATCGACCGGCAGGCCGAGCCAGGTCTCGCCGTCGATGAGCCCGACGAGGCGTTTGAGCTTCGCTGGGTCCTGGATCTCGTTCTGCGCCTTGAGGAAGATCGCGCCGATAATGCCGCCCTGCTTCGAGAGCGTATCCAGCAGCTTGACGTATTTGATATTCAACGCCTCGCCGGAGAGATCCTTGATATCGCCCCAGCGCGCGCCCTCGGGCAGCATTGAGGCTTCGCCGATCTGGGTGACGCGCTCCTCGTCCATCTTGAGGAACAGGAGATAGGAAATCTGGCTGATATAGGCCTGATAGCTGACGCCCTGATCGCGCAGCACATGCGCGAAGTTCCAGACCTTGGCGACGAGGGTTTGCGCGTTCATGGCAGCGCCTCGGGTGCGATGTCCCAAGTCGCATGGAGCTTTGTGAGCAGCGCCTTCTGACGAGCCTCAAGGACTGCTGGCGTCCATGCTTTCTCACCCAACACTTGCGTCGTGATGACGAACGGCGAGACCCCACCACTTCCGGAGAAGTAGCGATCCTTTTTGACGGAGAAATCCCAATTGCTGGCCTGAGTATTTTTGCGCAGCGTCAGCAGAACAAGATTGGCCAGCTTATGCGTCCAGCTATTTCGGATCGCCTCGTCCGGGAAATCTTGCAGCCACTGGCTCGCAGCATTCGGCGTTTGCGGTAGCACGTGTTCGACCGAAACCATATCGTGGCTATAAGTAGCCCCACCGGATGAAAGCTCCGCATCAAGGCGCAGCAGCAGCGGCAGGCGCACGCGCGTCACCTCATAGAGCGGACCGTCGAGATCGGCGCGGAAAGCAGCCTTGTCTTCCTTGCTGAGTTCGATCGACTTTCCCTTCCAATCTCCACCGACAAGATCGGTCAGCACATTGGCATAGCGCCTGATACGCTCATTGATATTGGCGCGGGTGACGAACAGGAAATAGGCTAGAGTCTCGAGCCGCTGCATGAACAAGGCTGCATCGTCGGGCGAGGGTTTTGCGTGCGCGAAGAATTTCAGTGCGACAGGTAACCAGTCGTTGTTGTCGAGCTTGGTGAGGTAGCGCAGGCGTTTGGTGGCCTCGTCTCCATGAAGCGTGGCAAAGGCGGGTGGCGAAAGCAGCATGGCGAGCGTGGCACCCAGCGGCTGCAACAAGTCTTTCATAAACTTCACATGGTCGGCGAAGTCGGTGACGAACCGCTTGAAGCCAACCTCCAATCGTTCGCGCGGTTTGTCGCGCTGGTAAATCATCCGGATGTGCTGGAAGAGCTCCGCAAATCGTTCGCGGCCGAGCTGTTCTTCGATCGCCTCCCACGAATCCGAATAGTCCTTCTCGTCGGCGGCAGCGACGCGATCCAGCAGATCGGCTTTCAGGATATCGGCCGGCGTGAGGTCAAGGCCGCGCGCGTTCAGCACCGTGAACACGCGATGCGCCATATCCACATTCGCCACCGCGATGACGACGAGATAGCAGCGCTGCAACAGGAACGCGACCAGCCGGTCGCGGTATTCGGGCGTCATAGCCTTGGCGCGATTGTGAAACAGTGTGGCGTTTTCAACGATCCGCAGGCGGCTATCGGTTAACCCTTTAGTGCCCGGCAGTGTGTTCGTGGCGCCCTTGTTCTGAACCGTAACGCGGAAGAATTCTTCATCGCGCTTGCGTAAAGTCAGGCGATATCGGCTCTTGGTGCCTTTGTCGGGGTCGCCTTCCTCGCAGATATAGCCGTGACGTTTGATCCCGACTTCAAGCGAGGAAAGATCGCGCAGCACCGAAAGCAGCATCGTTAATGTCGTCAACCGCTGTTGGCCATCAACAACCTTGGCTTCCGGCGAGCCCGGCTGCTTGATCAGCACGATGCTGCCGAGGAAGTAAGTCACCGGCTCTTTGGTCTCGACCGCATCCTTGAGCGCAGCAAGTATATCGTCGAGCAAGGCTTCGGCTTGCTCTATCTCCCAGGCATAGGGGCGCTGATAGGTCGGGATCGCGAAGGCAAACTCGTCGCTGAAAACGCGGCTGAGCCGTTCCTGCCCGGCTTTGATCGGCTCCAATTCCATCGGTTCAAACTGCATTCGGTCGCTCCTATACGGCTCTTATCTGATTAAGCTTTGGTCCGCCGCCCACGTTTTGAGCGCGGATCGGTGGAAGGGGTGGCCTTGAGCCGCGCGAGCAGGACGCTGGCGGGTTCGTCGGCGGGGTCTTGCGGCACGAGGCGGCCTTCGAAGGCGGCCTTGAGGATGGATTGCTTCAGCCGCGCGGCGTCAGCGGCTGAAGCATCGAGCATGGCTAGCGTGTCGGCGCTGGCAGCGAGCGCCTCGGAGACGCGGCGGAGGATTTCAGCGGCTTCGGCAGGTGGTGGGATGGGGATGGGCAGAGCTTCGATCTGATCAAAGCTCAGGTGCGGGCGCCCGGCTCAGTAGATCACCTTTTCCATTTCTCGACGCCCCCCATCCGGAGCGATCAGAAACATCTCCAGATACTCGGAGATCTCAGCTATCACCGGACGCATCAGCGCAACGCTTTGGCAGACAAAGTAGTCTCTCGCTTCGAAGTTCACTCGGCAGACATCACCGGTGTTGGCGCCGACAATCGTTATGAGCAGATCATCTCGTCGAATTCTGCTGCGTTCAACATCCTTTAGGTGTCCCGGCGGATCAACGTGCTTTTTATAATCGTGATTGTAACGTCCAGGCCGAACGTTCTGGGCCATGACGAATACCTTTGATCCGCGATCATAGTATTCTGCCCAATCCCTTGAGCCACTGGTCAAGTGTGACAGAAGCTCGCCCAACGTCCCCCACGCCCAGCCCTCTGGCAGTTGCGGCAGGGCGGCGGTGTCGAGCGGTGGAGCGTCGGGGCTGCGTTTGCCGCGGCCCTTGGTCTGCCCCTTGGCGGCGCGTTCGGCGCGGATGCGGGCGAGGAGGTCGTGGCCCGTCTCCGTGACCGGGTTGGTCTCGCGCCATTCTTTCGTCAGGTCGCCGGTGACGGCGGCTTTGAGCAGCGCGCGGCGAAAGGTGTCGAGCCCCTTGCGCGCCGCCTCGAGCGCCGCCTCGCCCTCGGCAATCTCGGCAAACAATTGATCCACCCGCGCCACGATGCGCCGCTGTTCGGCGAGCGGCGCGAGGGGGAAGTCGAAAGCGGCGATTGTTGCAAAATCGATCCGGGGGCGGTCGCCACTAACGGTGCTCATCGCCTTGTTCACAAAGCGGCGCGCGTGCATGAAAAGCTGAAGATACTTCGGCGATACCGCGCATGAAGGAGTGATAGCGAGCAATTCACCCGAACATGCTCCTCCCTCTGGCGCCAAAGCGGTCTTGTTGAGGTAGGGTCGAAGGCGACCGTAAAGAACATCGTTCTTTTGAAAGCGATTGCCAGCGCTCTTCATAGTGCCGAACGGCCGTGTTTGAACAATCTTTGTGCCGTGCGCCTCGATATCATCCATTCCTACGAAAGGTAGGTTCGGTTCCGATTGAGGTTCGACCTTCTCGCCGCGCAGATCGGCTATCCCTCCAAGCTGCGTCCAAGCCCACCCCTCCGGCAATTCCCAAGGCCCTTCGCTCTCGTTCTCTACGCTCTCCGCAACCATATCCATCACGCCACCAGCACATCGGAGAGTTCATCGAGCAAAGCCGACAGACGCGCGCCAAACAGGCCGTGCGCCTTGAGGATACCGCCACGCTCGGCAAGTTCCGGCAGAACCATCATGCTGACCAATCCACCACAGTGAGGCCCGGCACGCGTTCGAACTCGCGGGTATTGGCCGTCACAAGCGTTGTCCCCGCGCGGCGAGCTTGAGCGGCAATCAGGACATCATAGGGACCGATGGGCGCGCCTGCCCGCTTAAGATCAGCGCGGATTTCGGCCGCCTCGCGCGCATCTTCGGCCTCGAAAGGAAGGAGAATGAGCCGGGCGCTGGTAATAAAGATCGCAATCTTGTCTTCATTCGCCTTGCGCCGCTCGCTGGCCGCCGCGCCATACATCAATTCATGAAACACGATGATCGACAGGGCCAGCGGCGTTCCGGCAGCCCGTGCCATATCGAAGCGCGCGCGCACCTGCGGTTGCCGGTCATTCAGGAGTGCGATCGCGACATTCGCGTCGAGATGGATCACCGCTCGAACACCACGCGATCCTCGGGCCAGGCGGGCTGTTCGCGACCCTCGGGCATGAAGGTCCGGTCACCCGTCTCGTCGATCAGTCGCCATGGCATGGGGCCGGCTTCCATCGGTTCGAGGATCACCTTCTCACCCACACGGGTCACCCGCACTTCCGTGCCCTCGAAACGAAATTCCTTGGGCAGACGGACCGCTTGCGAGCGACCATGCTTGAAGATCTTGGCGGTTGCGGTCATCGCGGAATCTCCATAATTATATCGTTTGATAGATATCACGCCACCAGCGCTTCCGTCAAATCATCGAGCAGATCCGGTAGCCTCGTACCGAAAAGCCCGCGCGCCTTGACGATGCCGCCGCGCGCGGCAAATTCCGGAGCCTCCATCAGATCCTCAGTCCTGATCTCGATATTGACGGCGAGGTGATCCCGGATCGCCGTCAGCCACGCCCGCTGTTCATCGGTGTAGCTGCGCCCGGCCTTCTCCTCGCGCCCAAGCCAGAGGTTGAAGCGCCCGGCGACGAGCGAGGGCAAGGATTCGAGCGTGGCTGAAGGATCCTGGGTCTCGCCAATCGCAAAGCGCACCAGCATGACGATATCCGCCAGCGTGCCGGCCGGGTTGCCGCGCACCTTGTCGGACGCGATGCGCTTGTAGGCGCGCCAGATATCGATGGGTTCCAGCAGCCAGGGCGGACGGCGCAGGGCTTCGCGCAGTTCGTCCACCGCCTCGTAGGTCAGGCGCCGGCTCGCGTAAGGCAGCCGGTAGAGGATTTGCAATGCGGTGAGTTCATCGCGCCGCTCTTCCAGAAAGCGCTTGAAGCGCGCGACCGTGTCCGCTGCCTTCGCTTCGTCCCAGCCGGAAGAGACCACAGCATCGGTGGAGATGGTGTCGATACGGATATCGGCGGTGGATTTCACTTCCTTAAGCAGTCGACGAAGCGCGGGGTCATCAAATATCTCCACCGCCTTGTCCTTGACGGCCTCGCGCGCCTTCTTCTGCTCGGGTTCGGGCGCGTCCTTGGGCACGCGCATGGCGAGCGCATCGGGGTCGATCGCGTCGAGCAGGCGCGCGGCGAGGCCCGCGAGATCAACACCGCCTGTCACTTTGGTGATGGCAGCGCGGTCCTTCTCGCCGATGCGCCGATCCAGCGCGGCCAGGCGCGCGGCAAGCGTCGCGAAGGCGTCATCATCACGTCGCCCCGCCGCGATTTCATCAATCAGCTTGTCGAACGAGATGACCCGATCGCGCTCCAACGGCTGCGAGACGGTCTTGAGGCTTTCCGACACGCCCACGGCGTCGATCAGCACAAAGCGGGTTTTGGCTTCCGCATCAGGCGTCACCTCGCGAAGCTTTTCAGGACTAATGGTGCGCGCGCCGCGGCCTTTCATCTGCTCGAAATAGAGCTCCGACTTCACATCGCGCAGGAAGATCAGCACCTCGATGGGCTTCACGTCCGTGCCGGTGGCGATCATGTCAACAGTGACGGCTATGCGCGGATTGTAGTCGTTGCGGAAGGAGCGGATGAGCTGTTCTGGGTCGGCGCCATCGGTGCGGTAAGTGATCTTCTTGGCGAAGTCATTGCCCTTGCCGAAGACCTCGCGCACGGCGCCGACGATTTCCTCGGCGTGGTGATCGTCCTTGGCGAAGATGAGCGTCTTCGGGACTTCCCGACGGCCAGGGAAAAGCTCGGTGAAGAGCGTGTCACGATAGGTTTCGAGCACGGTGCGGATCTGGTTCGGCACCAGCACCGAGCGATCGATCTGATCGGGCGTGTAGGAAAAATCCTCCGCCAGCGTCTCGTAGCGCTCGGACCGCGTGCGCTTGTCGCGCACCGGGAGGTCGTAACCCGCCTTCACCATCGCGCCGCGCTCGCCGATCTCGGTGCGGATGCGGAAGATGTCGAAGCCGACATTGACGCCATCAACGACTGAGCGCTCGTAAGGATATTGCGCCACGAGGTTCTTGCCGAAGAAGCCGAGCGTATGCAGCGAGGGCGTGGCGGTGAGGCCGACCGTGAACGCGTCGAAATATTCCAGAACCTGCCGCCATGTGCCGTAGATCGAGCGGTGGCACTCATCGGTAATGACGAGGTCGAAGCTCTCGATCGGGATCGACGGGTTGTAGGAAACAAGCCGCTCGCTATCGGCGCTCGCGGCCTCGAAGCTGGATGCCTCCTCATCCTCCTCCGCCAGATCCTTGCCCGACAGCACGGAAAAGACCCGCTGGATGGTGGCGACAACGATTTGCGCATCCTTGTCGATCCCCGCCGCGCCAAGCTTCTGGACGTTGTAGATTTCCGAGAAGGACCGGCCCGTCCCGGGCGGGCGATAGGCGAGGAATTCGTCGCGCGTCTGGCGCACGAGATTGGCGCGGTCGGCGAGGAACAGGATGCGCTTGAACCCAGCATGGGCAAGCAGCCGGTAACTCAGCGTGCAAGCCGTAAAGGTCTTGCCCGCGCCGGTCGCCATCTGCACCAGCGCGCGCGGGTGGTTCGCCGCCATCGAGCGCTCGAGCGCGGATACGGCATCGATTTGGCAGGCGCGCAAGCCGTCCGCGACGACGGGAGGCATGGCGCGCAACCGCGCCCGCAAAGTGGCCGGCTCCTTCAGCCAGAGCTCCAGCGTCTCTGGGCGGTGAAAGGCGAAGACGCGGCGCGATGCGGGATCAGGATCGGCATGATCGCGGAACAGCAGTTCGGTGCCCGAGGCAACATATTCGAACCGGACCTGGCCCTCGTCGCGGACAAGGTGCTTCGGCATATCGGCGATGTAGCGCGCCGCCTGCTCGGCGAAGCCGGACAGCGTGGTGCCCTCGGGCTTCGCCTCGATCACGCCGCAGAGCCTGCGACCGACGAACAGCCCATAATCGACCGGGCCTGAAGCGGTCTGGAATTCGCGCACCGCGACACCAAGCCCGGCGCCAAGGTTCATCTCGCCCTTGGACTGGACCAGCCACCCGCATGCGCCAAGCTGCCGGTCGATCAACGACCGGGCTTTATCCTCAGGGTGGAAGGCGGGTCCGCTCATGACGCTGATCCTAGGCGAGGTCCTGGCAGAGCTAAAGTGCCTCGCGCGGGCGTGAGACGGAAATGCCGGTGGACGAAGGACTGCGCGGGGATCCAGCTGCCCTCCGTGCTTAAAGTCGAGACTTAAAAGGTGCATAAGTAAACTATTTTTACAGGATGGCATATGCTATACATAATATGTCAGCATATGCGGACCTCGCTCGGCACTGACGTGTCTCGCGGGAGGTCCCCTGCCCTCCGGGGGTTTAAACCATGGCACCGAAACGCGGCCGCCCGAGGCGCGGCGAGGAAGAAAATCGAACGGCACAGGTCAATGTCCGCCTGACGATAGCGGAGCAGGAGGACCTGCGCCAGGAAGCGGATAGCGCTGGTCTCTCGATCGGCGATTTTGTCCGCCGTCGGGTTATCGGTCGCCCAGTGGCAGCCCATGTCGACCGGGCGATGATCAATGAACTCCGCCGGTTGGGCGGATTGCTCAAGCTGGTTCACGGCGAGAGCAAAGGTTCATACCGCGCCGAAACGCGGGACACGATTCTGGCGATCCAGGCAGCAATCACTCGGGTCGGGATAAGCGACCAATGATCGTTAAGCGGGTCCCTGATCCCAAGCACTCCGCTTCGGTTGCGGACCGGATCCGTGCTTTGACCAATTACATCGTGCGCCCGGAGTTAACCGACCCGGCGGAGAAGTGCCTCCATGCCGGCGCCCGCGGCTTTATCTGCGCGGATCTCCGTGACCAACAGAACGAAATGATCGGATTGGCGACCGCGCCCCGCCGCGCTTCCAATCCGATCATCCATTATGTCCTGAGCTGGCACGAGGACGAGGTGCCCTCCTCGCAAGACATTGAGGAAGCGGTCGATCTGTTCCTCGGCCATCTCGGCTTGGCCGAATGTCAGGCCATCTACGGGTTGCACGTGGATACCTCCAACGCCCACCTCCACATCTGCGTATCTCGCGTAGATCCGGTGGAGGAAAAGCTCATCCGCATCAATGGTGGATTCGATCTTGAGGCGGCGCACCAGGCGATTGCAATCATCGAAGAGCATCAGGGCTGGCGGCGCGAAACCAATGCGCGCTATGTCGCTTCTGGCCCAAATGTTTACCGTTCCGGCTGGGACGCCGAGCGGCCCGAGATCAGTGCTGCGGCACGCGACAAGGAACTCCGGACGGGTGAGGTCTCGGCCGAGATGAAGGCACACCATGTGGCGAAGTTCGCATTGGAGCGCGCCAATAGCTGGGGTGAGTTTCATAAGGTTCTGGCGCGTGCCGGCATGGTCTATCGGCGCGAAGGCAACGGCGCGGTCATCATCGTCGATGGCGTGCAGGTCAAGGCCTCAAAAGCTTTGCGGGCGGCATCCTGGAGCAAGCTGGTCAAGCATTTCGGCGCCTATGAGGAGACGACAGTAGCGCCAAGAGCAGACCCATATTTCACCCCCTGGCTGGATGAGCGGCGGGATACGACCTGCGCCATCATCGGCAAAGGCGAGTCCAGAGGGTCGAGCGGCTGGCAGAAGGTTGACGGGTTCGAGGCGTATCGTTTCGACGGCCGAACCTATTACAGCCGCCGGCGCGGTGGTGCCGTTTCCTATGTCGATGAGGGCGCGCGCATCCGTGTGCTGGATTCGCGCGATGAGGAGGCTGCGCGCGCAGCCCTGAAGCTCGCAGCCGCGAAATGGCCGCAGGGCGTACACGTTGAGGGCAGCGCGGATTTCAAGCGCTTGATGATCCGCCTAGCGGTGGAGGAAGGGATCACGATTGGAAATCCTGAGTTGCAAGGCGAAATAAAAAAGGAACAGGCGATCCACCGCGCAAAGACTGTCTTGTTTGCGCGGCAGCACGATCTCAAACGTGCCGTCGCCAAGATGGTTGAACCCCTGGGGGCCGAACGATACGAAGTCTTGGTACCAGGTCGGACAAAGCCAGGCGAAAAGGCGCGGGACGCTCGCCAAGTTCTAGCCAGCCCTGATGGGCGCGGGTTTACGGCAAGCGCTATTGCCGATGCCATCCACGATGCACTGGCACGCGGAGCAAAGCCACCGGATGTTCATCTCATCCCTTGCGCTGTAGGGCGCGATTACCTTTGGGCCTCATTGAATGAGCCAGCAGATCCGAAGGAGCGCCCGAAACTACCCGGTCCTGCTCGGATTGCGTGGCACCTCCCGGAATGCAGCCCGCTCGCCATCGGGTCGGTCCCGCGTAGCAACCGCCTCGCGCTTGGTTGCCTGGCAGCGGAACTCGCCGAACCGGGTCTTCGTGATAAAGGCAGTCCGAGCTTGGCACTCTCTCGCCATGCGCTACCGCTCGGATTCACGAATCTGGAACGCGCGCGCGTTATCGCAGCTTCCGATGACGATAATCCAGCACTCGCTAACCGCCTCGCTGCGATTGCGAAGGACTGGGACAATGCCGAGGCGTCGCTGAGTGCGATCGCTCTCTCCTCGCGACATTGCTTGCGCCCTCCGCCAACCCCGGCGACTTCAAACTCGGGCATCCAGCAATCCGACCACGACAGCGACACGCGGCTCAGGGCTCTCGTGATCCAGGATTTTCCCAACGACCTCCGCGTTCACCCTTCGCGCATCGATGCGGCCATTGCTCTCCGACTCAGAGCGATGGGGCGATCGCCCGATGAAATCCAGAATATCATGACGGCCAGCGCAGCGGGCGATGGGCGTGACACCTATGTCACGCCAGACATTTATGCAGGGCGCATCAAGGATTTTTGCTGGTCAGCCGCAGCCGAACAATGGCTCAAGGACCACCAGCATCTTGTCGCGGTCTGGCACGCGGTTGCCCGAGGGCAGCCGATCCCGTGGCCGGAGCCGCAAGCCGAGCCGCCACAGGAAGATGGAACCAGTCCACTCGCCACCGATGCAAAGGTCCTCGCCGCCGTCGAACACGTTCGTCGCCGCAGGCTGAGGGCGGCCCGAGTCCGTGGGCAACACAAGGGCTCTAGCCAAAATGAACCTCCCGCCGGCGCGCAGGGCGCCGCAACGGACCAGCAAAACTCGCCTAACCCTGCTCAACCGAGCTTGGGCTCGTTGCCGAAAAAAGATGGGGGATCCGAAATCCGGCCCGATGACGATCAACGTCCAGCCACCAGAGAACCGGACGCGCCCAAGACGGATCAAAGCAGTAGCATGACCCACGCGAGTGATTTCGGCGCGATGGTGCAAGCCGCAGCCGATGCGCTCCGCGGTGAGATCGAGTTTGGCGGCCCGCTGGATCAGCCACCCCAAAAAGCCGCAGCCAACACACGGCCAAATTCCGGCGGCGAACCTCCCCCGCCCGGAAATATGCCTGCCAACAAAAACATTTCGACAGCTCGGGGCAAGGAGGAGGCCAGCCCTGGCGAACGATCGGGTGCCAAAACCATCGAGACGCACTCGTCACTGCCAGGAGTGGCGCCCGCTGCCACAATCAGCACAACGCTAAGCAACCACTCGACATCAGGACCGGCGCGCTCTGCTTCGCCGGCGCCCACGCCTCCTGCTAATACCGTCAGCAACAAAGGTGGCGATGTCGGAAACAAGGCAACAACCGAGAGCGCATCGGCGCTCGCGACCGGGGGCGAGCCCGTGGCCGCGGAAGCGAAGCCAACAGAAAAGCCAGCCCCGGCTGGGCTGAACGCACCAGCCAAGACCCAGATACCGAAGCCCACGGAGCGCCCCGCTGGCCCGTCCATGCCGCAGGCGACGGAACAACATAAAGATCCGGCATCGCATGCGCTTCGTCCGCACCTGGCGAAGCGGCAAGGACCGGGAACGGACGGGCCGGTCCAGCCAAAGCCTGACCAAGGCTTTCAGGCCGACCCTGCCAAGCATGCGGAGGTCAATACAGGTGTTCCATCTCCGCCTCCCGTATTGTCACGAGCGAGCGGTCCAGCCAGCGCGTCTAACGCCCGGTCAGCCGGACCAACCCCGCAGCCCGGTCCCGTTTCCCGGCAGAACCAAGAGACGACAAAGGCACCTGGCGTCGCAGAATCATCTTCGCCATCTTCGGTCGCGCCGAAGCCGGGAACACCAGCGCCAGCGCCGACACCGCCTCCTTCAGGTCTGCCAACGGCGACCCCGGCGACCAAGGCCTTGCCATCCGCTGGACCTATGGCCGCAGCCACTAAAAAAGAGCGACCGCCTCTCGGCAATTCCACCCCAACGGATCCGCCATCCCAGGGCGCCACGCCGTCTATCGTTGGAGGGCAACCGCAGGAGCCAAGCCTCCGGAAACTCATGAAGGGTTTGCCGAGGGAAGTCCCGATTCTGCTCGAGGCATCCCACCGTCGTGGATTTGACCCTGGTGATGACCAGCCTGCCCAAGATCCGCTCGCACCCGTTAAGCGCCTCGTGATGTCGTTTCCCGATTGCCTCGTGCCGACGCCTCCGGGACACGACGAAACCTTTGAGATCTCGCACAACCTCAACGTTGAATTGGCGTTGAAAGAAGCCTTGGCGAAAGGCGCCGCGGAAGCTGAGAAGGCAAAGGCGCTGATTGATAAATCCATCCTGGCCATCAGCATGGTCATCAAGTCGCGCTGGCAAGAGCTTGCAAGGGGTAGTCAATGTGCACTCTATCGATCCGAACCCAACTCACCCTTGCGGGCGCTTGTAAGGGTCTGGCTGGATCATCGCCGCGCGCTGGATCAATCGGGTATCACCGAGAGTCCAGACAACGCCTATCGGGCCCATTGGGTTTGTCATCGCGTCCGCAAGGGCCTCGCTGATCTGCTACCCGACGGCCCTCAGAATCCGCTGACCAACTGGCCTGTCATTCAAAAGGCAGTCGGCATGACGATTGTTGCCGAGCTGACCCTTACTGCGCGCAAGCCAGGCGCCAAGACCTACGTGGACGTATTGGCAGCAGCATATCGGGAAGCTGGCATGGGAGCCATTTCCGGCCCATCGGCAAGGGCAGGTCTGCTCGTCTGGCCTCCGGCTCGCCCTTCAGATCTGAATGACGATCAGCGCAAATGGCTCCTACTCGCCGCGCGTTTGGATGGCTTTGACCAACCCGCCTTGACGGACAAGTTGCTGGCAACGGAACCAATACTGCGCGCCCTCCATGAATTTGCGCGCCAGGCGATAGAGGCCACCCCGTCGGGTCCTGATCGTGAAAGCTTGGCCGTTGCGATCAAGGCGACACGGCAGGCAACGCTGGACCGCCCATTTGTCGAGGGCATCCTCCAGCCACTGGGCGCACTCCCCAACCTGATCAACCGCATTCTGGCGCAACCCCCTGATCCCGGGCGGCCACGCTAACCGCGCGGTTTACCGGTCTCCCGCCCGGCGCCGGTCAGAATTTTACGTCGAGAAATTTATCAATCCCCGTGAAAGCCGCGCCCCTTGGGGGCCCGGCTTTGCTGACCAGACCCATTTTTCCTTCTTCTGATTTTTTGCCTCTGGGACAACTCAAATCCCCCGAAAGGCTCCCCCTCCCCCTATCAGAAAGGAATAGCCCGTGCCGAGCGCCCGGGCGCAGACCCATGCCGAAAGCTCCAGAAAACTCTCAGAAAACCCCAGAAGCCACCCTACAGGCAGTCATCGACGCGGCCAGCCAACGTTCGGCGTTCACTCTGCCTCTTCGTGACCGGATCGATCGGCTCCAGCTCATCGAAACGACGCTCGCAACGCGGCGTGACGATGCCGATGCAAAACTCGTCCAGGAGCTCCACAGCCGTCGAACCGAGACGCTCCTCGCTCTTGCCAGTTACGCCGCGAGCGACGAGGGCGAGTTTCAGGCCAAAGCGGCAGCCATCGGAGGGGACTTCGACCTTCCCGACGGCAAGATCACAGATCAGCATCTTGTGATCATCATGATTGTAACCGCGTTGACAGCGGATGGCAGACGCCACGGCATCTCAGTCGAGTTCAGCACGAACAAGTCTGCGCAAGAAAGCCCCAAGAGGCCTCACTGACCCACGCACCAGCGCCATCACATCGCTGGTCCACCACCGACCACCACCATCAAATTCCCCTTCGTCTCAGAAAGGACCGGCACCAGCCGGATCAAGCCAACATGTCCAATTCATCCCCCAAGAAGGCACCGTCTTGTCCCAGCTCTTCGGAGGCCGACCTCGCCCCCCTGACCACGCGCAACCCTCTCGTCAATCCAGCCAAAGGCACGCATCGCGTGATCGTCTATGCTGCCGGCAGTCGCGGGCTTATCAACTTTGCACGCCCGCTCGGGATCCCGCTTTACAAGATCGGTGTGACGTCGAGCCAGGACCCGCAACGCCGAGTGGAAGACTTGCGCCGCAAGGGCTATGCCGCACTGTGGGGCCGCCCGGGTCAGCCAATGGATCAGCTCACCCGGATTCCACAGGGCCACGAATGGTGCCTGTCGCCCTTCCGCATGCAGGATCTCGAAGGCGCGCTCCCGGCCGGCTTCTCTCTTGTGGATGGTCATCTCGAGATCGAGGTGCCCTTTAAAGTCACAGTGGAGGCCATCGACCGCGCGGTGCATGCCCTCCTCGCGCGTCGTTCCCTCGAGCATTTCCTCAAGAGCGACGAAGGACAGAAAAGACTGGTCCAGGCTGGCCTCGATCCATCAGGGCAGCTCCTGACCCGCTATACCCTGATGACGCGCATCGATCGGATTTCGGCCGTCGAAGAGCTCTATCTCATTAGACCCCAGCGCGATCTCGGCAAACTTGTTCGCGGTCTCAGCCTTGCCCTCGCCCCCTTTATGGCACAGGGGCGGGAACGGGCTTGAGGCAGACATGAAGATGACCTCGACAGATCGATCCGACCTGGATCGAAACCCCTTCGACGACCCGCTCGAGCTCGAACCCGATCATCTGGCTGCTTCGGTAGAGATCCAGCCATCAGATCACGGTTCATCGTCGTTCCCGAAACAGGAAAGCCCGCCGCAATGGCGGGTTTTTACGCCTGCCGAAGCAGCGGCGCTTCTCGATGAAGCCGAGACCGAGGCAGATTTCGGCAAAGGGGCGTTCCGGGCCGATTGGATCCGTCGGATGGCAGAGGATCCACGCGATGGGCAACGGGACCTGCTTCGCCCGCATCAAGCGCAGATCGATGCGGTCGATGCCCTCAGTTCGTCTGCTCCACACTTTCAGCAATTCTTCGACATCGTGCGTCCTGCGCTCGGTGCTGCCTTACGGACGGCGCGTCCCTTTTCTCTGCCGCCCATTCTGTTGCTGGGCGAGCCAGGGGTGGGGAAAACCCATGTCGCGCGTGAATTTGCCCGCGCGATCGCCCTCCCCTTCCAATCCTATTCGATGCCCAACCAACTCGGGGCGGGTCTCCTGACTGGGAGGGACATGTCGTGGAAGACACCAGCTATGGGCATCGTGGCGAAGACGTTGATCGCCGGCGGCGTTGCCTCGCCAGTTTTCCTACTCGACGAAATCGACAAGACGCCGGGCCGAGGCTCGGAATATGGCGATCCCCTCGGTCCCTTGCATGATCTGCTCGAGCCTTCGAGTGCTCAAGGCGTGGAGGATGATTGTCTCAAACTCCATTTTGACGCCCGCCACGTCATCTGGATGGCGACCGCAAACGACCTCGGGTCTCTCCCGCCGTCCCTCCTCGATCGGTTCCTCATCCTTGAGGTTCAGCGACCGAGCCAATCGCAAATGCAGATCGTTCTCGAGCATCTCTACCGCGAGGTAATCCTGGACTGGGGCGACTGGTTTGAACCGTCGCTTTCGCCGGAAGCCCGAGAGGGGCTTCGTGCCGCACATCCCCGTAAGGCGCGCCGCATCCTTGCGCAGGCTCTCATGATCGCAGCACATCACAATCGCCACAAACTTGACCGGGCTGACATCGCGCAAGCTGCTCAGATCTTCGAGCAGTCTCCAGCCTCTTCGCGAATGGGGTTCGTTTAGGCCGGTTTTGATGAAGGGTTTCGGGTGCCGGCGGCGTACGAAAGCCTCCCATGCAGGAACCCGCGGTCCGCAGCTGAGCGTTATGGGGATTTGACGATTTCGGGCTGGGCTTTGTTGGGTTTGCGTGCTGCGCGGCAATCCGTGGATGACGGGGCCGGTCGCGCATTTCGACCCCAGTCGTTCTCGCCGAGGCCCAGACTGGCGGCCCAGACCGTGTCATTGGCGCCGTTTGCCGTGTGAACAACAAGAGGCTCCATCGGCCAGAGCGCTGGTGCTGTGACGCGGCTTCCTCGTTGTCCATGCCGGGTCATGGGGTGGCCTCCCGGGTGGGTGGTTCGGAGGCCGGCGGTCCGCGCGATCGGTAGGCACGGGCGACGATCTCGATGATGCTCATGCGACCGCCGCAGCAGGGGCAAGGTGGGCGGCGATCGGACGGGTCGGGTTCGATATCCTCGGCCTTGATGGTCGGTTCCGGCTTTGGCGCCACGGCGAGAAGGTCCCTGGCGCGGGCAAGGCTCTCCTGCCGGGTTGTGCTGGCGAGCAGGCCATAATGGCGGATGCGATGGAATCCGGGCGGCAGGGTGTGCAGCAGGAAGCGGCGGATGAACTCGCCGGTGGCCAGCGTCATCACCTGCTGGCGGGCGGCCCCGTCACGGCGGTAATCCTTGTAGCGGAAGGTGACGCCGTTCCCGTCATGGGCGATGAGGCGGCGGTTCGAGATCGCGACACGATGGGTATAGCGGGCGAGATAGGCGAGCACGGCCTCGGGGCCTGCGAAGGGCGGCTTGGCATAGACGACCCAGCGCTTCTTGGCGGCCGGCGCGAGCTGGCGCTGGAACAGGCGCGGGTCAGTGAGGATCGCCAGCGCGCCATAGAACCTGAGCTTGCCTGCGCGGTGCAACCGGGTGAGCCCATCGAGGAACAAACGCCGGAACAGCATGCCGAGGACGCGCACCGGCAGGAGGAAGGCCGGGCGCGAGGAGATCCAGCGTGTTCCATCCGGGCTAATGCCACCACCCGGCACAATCATGTGCAGATGCGGGTGATGGGTCATGGCCGAGCCCCATGTGTGGAGCACCGCCGTGATGCCGATCCTGGCGCCGAGATGCTTCGGGTCGGCGGCAATCGTCAGCATCGTCTCCGATGCGGCGCGGAACAGCAGGTCATAGACCGTTGCCTTGTTATGGAAGGCGATCTCGCCCAGTTCCGCCGGCAGGGTGAAGACGACATGGAAGTAGCCTACGGGCAGCAGGTCGGCTTCACGCGCAGCGAGCCAGGTGCGTGCGGCCGCGCCCTGACACTTGGGGCAGTGTCGGTTGCGGCAGGAGTTGTAGGCGATGCGCCGATGCCCGCAATCGCCGCAGGCCTCGACATGGCCTCCGAGTGCGGCGGTGCGGCAGGTCTCGATCGCCGACATGACCTTGAGCTGGTCGAGGCTCTGGTGCCCGGGATGGTCCGCCCGATAGGCCGGGCCGGCAGCGCGGAAGATATCGGCGACCTCGAGCGAGGCCGACATGGCTTCAGCCGTCGGGCGTTCCGTGTCTTATTGCGGCTTTACCGTCCTCAATCCCCTTGCCCGCCATCAGCGCCATGAGATGCTCGAGCGGGCTCGCCACCGCCTGGATCGTCCGGGTCGAGACCTTGGTGTAAAGCGCGGTCGTCTCGAGCTTGGTATGGCCAAGCAGGACCTGGATGACGCGGATATCGACATCCTGTTCCAGAAGATGCGTCGCGAAGCTGTGGCGCAAGGTGTGCGGGCTGACGCGCTTGCGGATCCCGGCCCGCTCGGCCGCTTCCTGAACCGCGCGATGAAGTTGCCGGGTTGAGATCGGCTCCGTCCGGCCCTGCCCGGGGAACAGCCAACCATGGGGCAACATCACGCCGCGTCGCTTGCCCTCGCGCCACCACAGGCGCAGCAGGTCCAGAAGATGCGGGGAAAGCATCGCATTGCGATCCTTGCGGCCCTTGCCCTGCTCGATGCGGATCAGCATGCGGGTGCTGTCGATATCGTCGATCTTGAGATGAGCCACCTCCGAGACCCGCAGGCCCGCGCCATAGGCGACGCTGAGCGCAGCCTTGTACTTGAGGCCCGGCGCAGCTTCGAGCAGCCGGGCAACCTCTTCAACGCTGAGGACGTCGGGGAGCTTGCGGTGAAAGCGGGTCACCACAAGGCTGCGCGCGAGATCGCGCCGGCCGAGCGTCACAGAAAACAGGAACCGCAAGGCCGAGACTGCGGAGTAACCATCCGGCGTGAGCCGCGGCTACGCTGCTTTCGGCTCACTTTGGACGGCTTTCCAGTTCCATGGGAGCAACTCAGCCAGGCGTTTCTGGGGCATGTCGGCGA
>Ga0209794_1000415_pt1 | contig 68126 bp, 60 predicted proteins | sample EBPBio232013_DNA_FD_185869 | JGI IMG/M metagenome (GOLD analysis project Ga0209794, IMG submission 185869) | Wastewater treatment Type I Accumulibacter community from EBPR Bioreactor in Madison, WI, USA - Reactor 1_5/23/2013_ DNA (SPAdes)... | ecosystem: Engineered > Bioreactor > EBPR >...
CCGGCTCAACCAGTGGCTTTAAACTGGGCGTGCAAATGTGGACCTTTAGAATGTTCCCTGTGGCGGAAGCGCTGAAGAAAGTGGATAGTGCCGGCATCAGGCATATTGAGGCTTTCTGGGGACAAAAACTCGGCGCTGACATGAAGGGCGAGTTCGGCATTAAGATGGCAGCCGCAGACAAAGAGAAACTCAAGAAACTGCTACAATCGCATAATATTGACATCGTGGCCATGGGGGTGATTTCGCCCGACACCAAAGAGGAGTGGGTGAAGGCTTTTGACCTCGCCAAAGAATTTGGGTTGAAGTATATCACCTGCGAACCGAAAAAAGAATTCTGGAACCTGATCGATAGCCTTGGTGGGGCTTCCGGCATTAAGATTGCCATCCACGACCACCCCAAACCCAATGCGTATCAACATCCCGATTCGGTGTTGGCAGCGATTCAGGGCCATCCGAATATTGGTGCATGCGCTGATATCGGCCACTGGTCACGCAATGGCTTGAACCCGGTTGAATGCCTGAAAAAACTCGAGGGACATGTATACGGCGCTCACCTGAAAGACATCGTGAAATTTGACGACCCGGCTGCGGCTGATACGGTGGTTAGTAAGGGCGTGATCGATATTCCCGCGGTATTGGCTGAAATGAAAAGACAAAACTTCAATGGTATGTTTTCGATCGAGCACGAATCGAACTGGTACCATAACCTGCCCGATGTGATTTTCACCCGCGAATATTTTGATGAGCAGGTAAAGAAATTGCAGTAAGGGGCCTGGTTATTTTACCAGATCACCTTTTAAGCGCATCAATTCTGTTTCGGCCAGCTTGGCATTGTACCGCGCTGCAATTAACCGATTGTAGGCATCGTTCAGGCTGAGCTGGGCCTCGCGCAGTTCGATATAGGTGCTAACACCTTGTTTGAATCGTTCGAGGGCAATGAATACATTCTCGCGGGCAAGTTTAATATTGTCTTCTTCGAGCGTGAGGTATCTCTTCTGCAGTTCGTAATTTTTAAAGGTGTTGTTCACCTGTACATCCAGCAAGGTTCGCTGGTTGTCGAAACTGATTTTCTGGTACAGGATATCCAGTCGCGCCTGCTGCACCGCCCGTTTTGCCGTAAATGCATTCAGGAAAGGAAAGGAAAGACTGAGTCCGTAGTTCAGGCCATTGTTGCGGTTGTATAAAGGCGTGAAGGTGTTGATGACCATGTGGTTCACCGTGCGACTATACGAATAAGCTGAGTTGAAATACAACACGGGAAATAGCTCGCCCCTGCGTTCTTTATAAGTCAGTTCAGAAATGCTGATGTTCTTTTGGGCGATCTGTAACTGCGGGTTCGACAAACTCAGGTTGTTGCGGATCTCGCCCAATTGCAGTTCGTCGTTGATGGGAATGGTATCTACCACATCGTAATAGGTCATGCTGTCGATGCCGATCAATTGGTTCAATTGTATTTTCAATTGTTCAATCAGCGTGTTCTGTTGTAACTGCGAGGCAATAAAAGCGTTTAAGTCCACTTTTGCCTGCAACAATTCGGGCTTGGCGCCCAAACCCACACTTAGTTTTTTGTCGGCCAGTTTTACCCTTTCTTCACTGATGCTTTTTTGTTCGATAATGGCCTTGAGTTGTTGTTTCTGCCGAACAATGCCATAATAGTTGTTGATGACCGTTGCAACGGTATTGACCACCTGGTTTTTTACACCCAGGTCGCCCAGTTCTTTCATCTCAAGAATCTTATCGCGGGTAGCAAACATTTTGAGTCCGTCGAACAAGGTCCACTGTAAAGTAACCGCCGCAGGCAGGTTATTGGAGCGAATGCCCGACGTGTCTTTCGTGGTACCATTGGCCAATTGTTGTTTCTGCGCGTTGTTGTTCCATGTTTTACTGGCGGTGGCCGTGAGGCGCGGCAGGAAGCCCGCGTTCTGGTATTTGTAATCGATCATGGCCGCGCTGGAGTCGTTGCGGCTCAGTCGAATATCATAGTTGTTCTTTAATGCCAGCGCGATGGCTTGTTCAAGCGTAAGCATATCCTGCGCCTGCAATTGAATGCCCATCAAACAAATCGACAATAAGAGGGGAAGGCGTGCGGTCAGTTTCATGTTTTAAGCAGATACAGGTACAGTGATTACTTCGTCTAGTTCGCTATGTGTTTTCTTTTTCGACGATAGGTAAGAATAAATAGCCGGGATTACATACAGGGTGAGCACCAGCGAAAACATAACGCCACCTACAATGACGATGCCGAGTGGAATCCGGCTGGTGGAGGCGGCACCCAGGCTTAAGGCGAGGGGCAAGGCGCCGAGCGACATAGCGAGGCTGGTCATCAGGATAGGGCGCAAGCGGCTTACCGCTGCATCGACCACGGCTGTCCGTTTGGCTAGTCCCTCGGTTCGCTTTTGATTCGCAAACTCAACAATCAGGATACCGTTTTTGGTAACCAGGCCGATGAGCATGATCATACCTATCTGCGAAAAGATATTCAGCGTTTGGTCAAAAAGCCAAAGGGATAACAACGCACCTGCGATGGCCAGGGGTACCGTCATGATGATGATCAGCGGGTCTATAAAGCTTTCGAACTGTGCCGCGAGAATCAGGAAGATCAGGCCCAGGGCCAGGAGGAAAGCGAAACTGGTATTGCTGGAACTTTCTGCAAAATCGCGCGAGTTGCCCGACAAAGCGGTAGAAAAACTGTCGTCGAGTAATTTACTGGCAATGCCCTGCATGGCAGCAATACCATCGCCAATGGTTTTACCCGGTGCCAGACCTGCAGAAATAGTAGCCGATTTATACCGGTTGAAATGGTAAATCGTAGGTGGTGTTGTCTCTTCATCAAAACGAACAATATTGTCGAGCGAAATGCTTTTGCCAACATTGTTACGAACATAGATGGCTTTAAGGTCGGTAGGTTCGTCGCGTTCATTGCGCGAGAGTTGTCCGATTACCTGGTACTGCTTGCCGTCTTTCGTGAAATATCCCAGTCGGCGGTTGCTTAGCGCGAGTTGTAGGGTAGATGATACGTCCTGTATGGAAACACCGAGTTGACTTGCTTTTAAGCGATCGATGCGCAGGCGCAGTTCCGGTTTGTTGAATTTCAAGTCGGCATCCACCCCCTGAAAAGTTGGATTGGCATTGGCGGAGTCGAGGAATTTCGGCAGTACGTCTTTGATCTTGTTGAAGTTCACGTTCTGGATCACGAACTGCACCGGTAATCCGCCGCGGCGGTTCACTGAAATGGTTTGTTCCTGTATTGCAAATGCGCGCCCTTCATTAAAGCGCGATACATTGCGGCTCACCATGTCGACGATTTGTTGCTGGCTGCGTACCCGTTCATTCGGGTCTACCAGCATCATGCGCATGGAACCGGAATTCACACTGCCCGAACCAAAACTGGGTGAAGTAACCGAGATCAACACCTTTCGTTCTGGCACCGAATCCATCACGAATTCGGTTAGCCGGTCCATATACTTCGCCATATAATCGTAACTGGTTCCTTCAGGCGCCGTGATATTCAGGCGAAACTGGTTACGGTCTTCGAGTGGTGCCAACTCCGATTGAATGCGCGAGCCGATCAGTACAATGATGCCGATACAAATCAGCACCAACACCCAACTCATCCAGCGCACGCGCATAAAAGCATTCAGTGATTTGCGATAGCTGTTTTCCATCCACTGGAAAAATGGTTCTGTTTTGTTGTAGAACCAGGAGTTCCGATGCACTTTGCGTGTCAACTTCACGTTGAGTACCGGCGTCAGCGTCAACGATACAAAGGCCGATATCAATACCGCACCCGCTACCACAATACCAAATTCTCTAAAGAGACGACCCACGAAACCCTGCAGGAATACAATGGGCAGAAACACCACGGCCAGTGTAATAGAGGTAGCAATAACGGCAAAATAAATTTCTTTCGAACCTTCTTTCGCAGCCTGCCATTTGTCCGTGCCCTGTTCCATCTTTTTAAAGATGTTTTCCGTCACCACAATACCGTCATCTACCACCAGGCCGGTGGCCAGCACAATGGCCAGCAGGGTCAGCACATTGATGGTAAAGCCCATCAGGTACATGATAAAGAATGCGCCGATCAGGGAAACCGGAATATCAATCAAGGGTCGAATGGCTATGATCCAGTCGCGGAAAAACAGATAGATGATCAACACCACCAGCATGAAAGAAATCAACAGGGTTTCTTTCACTTCCAAAATGGAGCGTTTGATAAACTTCGTTTGATCGAGACCGATATTCAGCGTGAGGTCGGCCGGAATTTCTTTTTTGATCTGGTCGAAGCGTTTGTAAAATTCATCAGAGATAGCCACATAGTTGGAGCCGGGCTGGGGGATGATCGCCAGGGCAATCATTGGTACGCCACTTTCTTTCAGAATGGTTTCTTCGTTCTCGGGACCAAGCACCGCCTCCCCAATATCTTTCACTTTGATATCAGCGCCATTTACATTTTTAACGATGATATTATTGAATTCTTCTTCGGTGTTCAGCAAACCAAACGTGCGTACCGTAAGTTCAGTAGCGTTGCCGGCGATCTTGCCGGAGGGCAATTCGACGTTCTGCGTGCGCAGGGCAGCTTCCACATCGGAAGGGGTAAGACCATAGGCCGAGAGTTTTGCCGGGTCGAACCAAATCCGCATGGCGTATTTTTTTTCGCCCCAAATCTGGATACCACTCACACCGGGTATGGTTTGCAATCGTTCAAGCAGGTTGTTGGTAGCATATTCCGTTACCTGCAACTGGTTGCGCGTATTGCTCTGCACCGTCATGGCGAGAATGAAATCGGCGCTGGCGTCGGCTTTCGACACCACGGGCGGCGCATCTACATCTTCGGGCAGGGAGCGTTGTGCCTGCGAAACTTTGTCGCGCACATCATTGGCGGCCGCTTCCAGATCGATCGACAGATCAAATTCAACGGTGATATTGCTGGTGCCCTGGCTGGAACTGGAAGTGATGTTTTTTACGCCGGCAATACCATTGATCGATTTCTCGAGCGGTTCGGTGATTTGTGATTCAATGATATCTGCATTGGCACCTGAATAAGATGTACGCACATTGACAATCGGCGGATCAATGGCCGGGTAATCGCGCACACCCAAAAATTTGTAACCGATCAAACCGAACACAATGATGATAACATTCATCACAATGGCAAGCACGGGTCGCCGCAGGCTGAGTTCTGAAATGTTCATCTTATTCGATCAGTTTGGCGATTTCCAATTTTGATTCGGGCTTGATGGTGAGCAGACCACTGGTCACCACCGTATCACCGCGCACGAGTCCGCTGACAATCTGCACCCGGCTTGAATCACGCACACCGGTGGTGACATCTTCAAACTGGGCAATGCCGCCGCGATACACAATTACTTTTTTGCCACGCGCCTGCGGAATCACCGCCTGGCTCGGAATCATCAACGCATTTTTATCCTGGCCGAAATCGAGGATGACTTTGGCAAAAGCACCCGGTTTTAGTTGTGGGGTTTTACCTTGCACGATCGACCGGATGCGAAGGCTCCGGCTGTCTTCGGTAATGGCTTCTTCGGTGGCAATCACTTTGGCCGTCATCGGGCGCGTTAGCCCATCAACCGTAAATGCAACCACCGTGCCTGCACCCAATCTTGCACTGTATTTTTCCGGCACCGTGAACTCCAATTTGAGTTGGTCTTCCTGCCGAATATTGGTAATTGAAGTAGCCGGTGTGATATAGGCACCGAGGCTTACATTGCGCAAACCGAGGCGACCACTGAAGGGCGCGCGGATCTCCGTTTTATCGATGGAGGTTTTGATGAGTTCGATGTCGGCACGAATATTACTCACCGCCAATTCGCTCAGGTCATATTCCTGTTTGCTGATACCATCTATCTTCAACAACTCCGATTGGCGTTGGGCTGTTTTCTGGTTCATTTCCAGTTGCACTTCCAGCTTCTTTAATTGGGCCTGGAGATCGGCATCGTACAACTTTACCAGTAGGGTACCCTTGCTCACCGATTGCCCTTCGTGAATATTCAATTGGGTGATGCGACCTGATACTTCCGGCCGCAATTCGGTGGCTTCATAAGGCAGCAGACTGCCCGGTACTTCCAACTTTTCACTGATGGGTGACGTGCCTACCAGGTAAGCTTCTACTTTGATGATGGCATTGGGACGGGCGGCACCAGCCTTGGGCGGTTGGATCTTGTTTTTGTCGTTGGAATGACAGGCACCCAGCAGGAGCGCCAGGCACATGGGCAGGCAATAACTGATACACTTTTTGAAAAGCTGCATGCGGTCTATTTAAGGTTGGAACCGGGTAAAATTATCCTATTTACCGTTCTGAATCTTCGTTTGAATTAACCTTTTGACGCAGCACTTTCGCTTTTCCTTCGCATCGGGATGAGCGGTTAAGATGCCTTATGAACGGCCTCAGGACTGCGCGATTACTTTCAACGTGCGCTTTACAATATTGGCCTTATACACCAGGTCGACCCGGTCTTTTCCGAGTATGGTAACATGGCCCATTTTACGGCCGGGTTTGGTTTCGGCCTTGCCATAGAGGTGAATGTAGACGGCTTCCATATTGAGTACTTCGGCTAGTCCTTCGTAAGCGACCGGACCGCTTTGTCCCGGTTCACCAATCAGGTTCACCAGGCAAGACGGGTGTAAGCCGGTGGTATTGCCCAGGGGCAGGTCGAGCAGGATGCGCCACAGCATTTCATATTGTGAACATACCTGTGCTTCGATGGTATGGTGGCCGCTGTTGTGCACACGCGGGGCAGTTTCATTCACCAGTACATCGCCGTTGCGATCGAGGAAGAGCTCAACGGCAAATAGTCCGGGCGACTGCAAAGCCTTGGCCAGGGTGAGGGCGATGGCTTCCACCCGCCAGAGAATTTTCTGTTGGATATCGGCCGGGGCGATTTGGTAATCGAGGAGGTTGAGATAAGGATCAAATACCATTTCGACCGGCGGATAAATGGCTGTCTGGCCCTTTTGGTTCACCGCCACCAGGATGGCCAGCTCTTTTTCAATGTCTACTTTTTTCTCCAACACGCTGGGTGCATCAAAGGCTTTGTCGATATCAGCGGCCGATTCCAATAGCTGTACGCCCTTGCCATCATAGCCGCCCTTGCCCAGTTTCATGGCCGCCGGTAAAAAGGAAACCAGGTCGTTCACCGCCGCCCGGTTTTGCACTACCACAAAAGAAGCGGTTGGCAACTGGTGCTGCTGGTAAAAGGCCTTTTGTTCTATTTTATCCTGGATGATGCGGAGGGCGGCCGGGCGGGGGATGATGTTCAGCCCTTCACGTTCCAGTTGTTCGAGGGCTTCAATGTTCACCGATTCAATTTCAATGGTGAGCGCGTCAACTTGTTTGCCAAATCGGTACACATCGTCGTAATTTCTAATATCACCCAAAACAAAATGCTGACAGAGGTGTGCCGCCGGGCAATTGGGATCATTTTCCATTACCCAGGTATCAACGGGAAAATTCGCTGCTTCCTGCAATAACATCCGGCCCAGTTGTCCGCCGCCGAGTATACCGACTTTTTTCATGGGGCGAAAATAGGCTGTTCTCCGATTTTATGTGTATTTTAGCCCGGTAGGGTCGTTACTATGAAACAAATTTTTTCCTTTCTCCTGCTGCTGGCAGCAGCCTATACCGGTTTTGCCCAAAATGCCTATACGCCCGGCTTCAGCTACCAGCGATCGAGCGCCCGGCAAAACGACCCCCTCCGCAAAAAAGAAGATTCGCTCATGCGCCAGTTTCGTGAAAAAGGACTGGAGTGGCCCGCTAAATACGTGTATATCCGTTCCTTTAAATTCGATAGCCAACTGGAAGTTTGGGTAAAAAGTGAGAAGGAGAAACCCTATCAATTGTTTAAGACCTATAAGGTGTGCGCCATGGCGGGTACCCTGGGCCCCAAGCGGATGGAAGGCGATTACCAGGTGCCGGAAGGATTTTATTACATCAATGAGTTTAATCCGCGAAGCGTGTATCATTTGTCGTTGGGCCTGAATTACCCCAATGCTTCTGATCGATTTTTGAGCGATGCCATCCAACCGGGTGGTGATATTTATATTCACGGCAGTTGTGTTACCACGGGTTGTATTCCGATTACCGACGGACAAATAGAAGAACTCTTCGTACTCGCTTCCAATGCGCGTGCGCTGGGGCAGGATTTTATACCGGTGCATATTTTTCCGGTGCGATTCAATGTAAAAAGAAGTGTGGATTACCTCAATCGCTATGTGCGTGATTTTGCTGATTACAGCTATCTCACCAACAGCATGCGCGAGGTGTTTTATTATTTTGAAAAGAATAAACAATTACCGGTAATCATGGTGAATGGCCGGGGTAGCTATGTGTTGGATGCGGAGGTGCGAAAATCATTGCCCTACGCTGATCGGAAGGGCGATGCGCCGGCCGTAGTGAAAAAAGAGCGCAAGAAAGTAGCGTTTGATGAACAGGAGATTCCCAATACGGTGCAGAAGTTGCCCGAATTTCCTGGTGGCGCCAAAGCATTTCGCGACTACCTGAAAAAGTTGAACAAAGACCTGGCGCCTTATCTCAACGAAGACCAGCACACGGCCTATGTATTGGTAGAGTTTATCATCAGTAAAGAAGGCAAAGTGATCAATCCGCATATTTTGAAAGGCGGAAACGACCAGTTGAATGAATACCTGCTGGATGCGTTGGAAGAAATGCCCGATTGGCAACCAGCCATGCGCGATAAAAAGAATGTGCCGATGAAGCTCAAGCAGACCATCCTGATTGAAGCCGATAAAAAAACCGACGCGCCCTCAGTGTAATACCAACTGCACCGTTTCTGGTGTCTGTTGTTGCAAAACGATTTTTTGTTGTGCCACCAGGGTGGCGATGATCTCCGGCACATAATGCCTGATGGTTAATAGGCGCAGTCCTTTTTCAACGGTAACATCAAAGAAATCGGCTGCTGCCAAAGCCAATTGTTCCAGTTTCTCGGAACGGTCGTCTAAACAACAAGTGAAGCTGATGGCACCATTCTGCGTGAGGTTGGGCCTGAAGGCAAGTTGTTCGAAGAGTTTATACAATTGCAGCACTGAATGCTCGCCCACAAAACTGAAGTCTTTTGATTTGAGGTGGAGCAGTACCTGGCTCTCTTTCAGCACGATGATGGGCGGTAAAGCGGGTATTGGTTTGTTATGGATGACGGTTCCCGGCAAAGAGGGATCGAGAAAACATTTTACATAGAGCGGAATGCCTTTGTTCTGTAGCGGCTTGATGGTTTTAGGGTGGATCACCTGCGCCCCATAATAAGCCATCTCAATCACTTCATTGTAATTCAATACCGGAATCAACTCTGCATTCGGATATTTTTTCGGGTCTGCATTCATTACACCGGCTACATCTTTCCAAATGGCCTGGTAATCGGCGTCCAGCATATTGGCGAATATGGCGGCTGAATAGTCGCTTCCTTCACGACCCAGCGTGGTACTTTCGTTTTCATCGGTCGCGCCAATAAAACCCTGCGTTACCACGATTCGGTTTTGTGCCAGCAGGGGTTTTACCAGTTCATCTACTTTTTGTTGAGTGAAAGCCCAATCGATGGTTGCATCGCGAAAAAGGTCATCGGTTCGAAACACATCGCGCACATCGATCCATTTGTTGCTGATCTTTTCTTCGTTGAGAAAGGCGCTTACAATGCAGGTCGACAACAATTCACCAATGCAAACAATCTGGTCGTAGTAGTAATCAAAATGCCGAACGGGTTTATCATAAAGCAACCATTCTACTTCGGTGAAAAAATTGATGAGTGCCTGTTCGCAGGCCAGGTATTCGGTTACCAATAAATATTTAGCGGTGTTGATATGCTGGTCTTTCACTTGTTTGAACAGGGCCAGGGCTTCATCGCGGTTGCCGGCGTAAAACTGTTCAGCCACTTTCTCCAGCGCATTGGTGGTTTTGCCCATGGCAGAAATTACCACCAGTAAATCGGATTCGTTTCGTAAAATATGGGCTACCTGTTTGATACGGTCAATGGAGCTTACGCTTGCTCCGCCGAATTTGAATACACGCATGGGAAAAGTTTCTGGTGGGCAAAGGTAAGGTGATGCGTTGGCAAAGCCATTCTTCGCTGGTACAATCCTTGCGTACCTTTCCAAAAAGAATCCATGCTGCGCTTAATTTCTATGTTGTCATTGTTTGTCTGTTCATTTGCTGCCTGTAAAAGCAAGCCGCCCGCCCGCGCGGAAGCGCCGACCCGGGCAAAATATGGCGTTGCCCTGTCTAATATGGAAACCAATATCGTGGCCGAAGTAAACAAATACCGGCAGTCGAAGGGCCTGCCTGCGCTCCAGGTGAACAGCATCATCGCTACCGAAGCGGCGTTGCATAGCCAAAAAATGGCGCGGCACCAGGTAAGCTTTGGGCACGATGGTTTTGATGGCCGGGTGAGCAGGATCAACAGCCGCCTCGACGGTTCAAAAGCTTCTGGCGAAAATGTGGCCGAAGGGGTGATGACGGCCTATGATGTAGTGCAGCAATGGCTGGGCAGCAAAGTGCATCGCGAAAATATCGAAGGCCGTTATAACCTGACGGGAGTAGGCGTATCGCGCGATACCCGCGGCAACATTTACTATACCCAGATTTTCATCCTCAAATAATGGTTACATTCGTCGCATGACGAAGGAACCGAGTAGGTCGACAGCACCCATCATCCGCGTACAGGATCTCCGTAAAAAATATGGCCAGTTCGAGGCGGTGAAAGGCATCAGTTTTGAGGTGTATCCCGGCGAAATTTTTGGTTTGCTGGGTCCCAATGGCGCCGGCAAATCGACCACCCTCGAAATCATGGAAACGCTTCGGGAAAAAACAAGCGGTAAAGTGCAGATTGCCGGCTTCGACCTCGATGCAGATCCTTCGGCGATAAAAAGAATCATCGGCGTGCAGTTGCAGGCATCGGGATATTACCCCGGACTCAACCTGATTCAATTGCTGGAATTGTTTGCCGGTTTATACAACCGCGCTATTAACCCGATGGATTTCCTGGCACTGGTTGATTTAAAAGAAAAAGCAAAAGCGAAGTTCAAGGACCTGAGCGGCGGACAAAAACAACGATTCTCCATTGCCACCACCTTGATCAACGAGCCACAGATTATTTTTTTAGATGAGCCCACCACCGGACTTGATCCGCAGGCACGTCGCAACCTATGGGATTTAATTGCCGGTATCCGCGCCAAAGGCACCACGGTTATTTTGACCACGCATTATATGGACGAAGCCGAAGTGCTTTGCGATCGGGTGGCTATTATCGACAGCGGTAAAATCATTGCACTGGCTTCGCCGGATGAATTGATCGACCAACTGGTTGCCACCGGTTTTGAACGTCCCAAAGAAGTAAAACGCGCCAACCTGGAAGATGTTTTCATACACATGACCGGCAAAGCGCTTCGCAGAGATGTATAAAATAAATTCGACTATGGATCCCCGTTATCCCATCGGCAAATATGAGCCCCAGTCTTTTTCTGAACAGCAGCGGCAAGCCTGGCTGCTCGACATCAGTGTGTTGCCCCAGCGACTTGAAAATGCCATATTGAACCTCGACGAGGCGCAACTGGATACGCCCTACCGCGAGGGGGGCTGGACGGTCAAGCAACTCGTGCACCACGTGGCAGACAGCCATATCAATGCCTATGTCCGGTTCAGGTTGGGCCTTACCGAAGACAAACCGGTCATCAAACCCTATGATGAAAATGCCTGGGTATTGCTCAACGACGTCAAGGAGACGCCCATCAATGTCAGCCTGACCTTACTACATGCTTTGCACACGCGTTGGTATGCAATGCTGAAAACGGTAGATGCGGTTACCCTCCAACAACGATTGGTGATTCATCCGGCACAAGGAAAAGAGATGACATTGTGGTTCCTGTTAGGCATGTATGCCTGGCATGGTCGCCACCATGTGGCCCATATAACCAGCTTACGCGACAAAATGAATTGGTGACATGTCTGAACAACCATTGAAATGGGATATTCTATCGTCTGAATACATCAGCAACCATGTTTATTTCACCGCGCGCCGCGATCGCTGCCGCCGGCAAGACGGTGTAATCGTTGATCCTTATTTTGTGGTTGAGCTGCCAACCTCGGCCACCGCAGTGGCACTCACGGCCGAGGGCAAAGTGTTGATGACCCGGCAGTACCGGCATCCGATCGGGCAGGTGCTACTCGAAACACCCGGTGGTTTTATTGATCCCGGCGAAGATTTTGTGACCGGCATGCGCCGCGAGCTGATGGAAGAGACCGGTTACTCTTTTCCGCAGGTGGAATACCTGGGTCGGGTTGCAGGCAATCCCGGCGTGCTGACCGGCTTTACCGAGTTGTATCTCGCTACCGGCGGCGTGAAAACCGGCAGCCAGCACCTTGACCACAACGAAGAAATTCAAGTGGTTGAAATTCCGCTGAACGAACTGCTGCAAATGCTGATCAACAACCAGATTGTACAGTCGCTGCACGCCAACTGCATCTTTTACGCCCTGCTAAAACTGGGCTTGTTGCAAGCCCACCCGTCGGGTTCTACCCGTCGGGTGCCACCCGTCGGGTAAGTTCGCCGACGATGAATACACTGCCGCAAACCAGTACCAGGTCGTCGGGTGCTGCGGCCTGCCGGGCCGCCAACAGGGCCTCGTTAACCGTGTCGAAGGGGTTGCCGGTTAAACCGGCCGCCGCGGCCTGCGCCTGTAAGTCGGCCACGGGCAGGGCGCGTGGAATTTGTGCACGGGTAAAATAATAGGTAGCTGCCTTGGGTAAGAGCGATAAAACTGTGCTGATGTCTTTGTCTTTCACCATGCCGATCACGATGTGCAGGTGTTCAAAAGTTTCCAGTTCCAGTTGCCGCACGATGGCTTTGATGCCGTCTTCATTGTGCCCTACATCCAACACGGTTTTTGGCGAGCTGGCGATCTGTTCCCAGCGCCCGTGCAGGCCGGTTAGCTTTTTCGTGTGTGCCAGCCCGTTATGAACGGCTTTTTCGGTTATCTGCCAGCCCATTTGCCGCAACTGTCGCACGGCACAGAGTACCGTGAGCAGGTTTTTCAATTGGTAAACGCCGGGCAGGTCCAGCTTGTATTGTTGTGCATCTTCGCGGTGTTTTTGTTGCACCGTTACTTGCAATAGCTCATCGTCAGATTGCCATTCTATGATCGCAAATTCGGCCGGTGCATAGTGGAGGGCCGCTGCTGCTGCATTGGCTTTCTGTTCAAATACCGGCTGGGTTTCGGGCAACCATTCGCCAATCACCACCGGCACCCCGCCTTTGATGATACCTGCTTTTTCGCTGGCGATGGCCGCCAGGCTATCGCCTAAAATATTCATGTGATCCATACCGATATTGGTGATCACACTGAGTTCGGGTTCGATGATATTGGTACTGTCGAGCCGACCGCCAAGCCCGGTTTCTATCACGGCAATATCGATCTGCTGTTCGGCAAACCATGCAAAAGCCATGCTGACGGTGAGTTCAAAAAAAGAAGGTTCGATCTGTTCAATGGGCTCCTGCATGGCAGCGGTGAAATCAACCACAAAAGCTTCAGGAATCATGGCACCATTGATGCGGATGCGCTCGCGGAAATCGTGTAAATGCGGACTGGTGTACAAACCCGTTTTATAACCGGCTTCCTGTAAGATGGCTGCCAGCATGTGACTGGTAGACCCCTTGCCATTGGTGCCCGCCACATGAATGGTTTTAAAGCGACGATAATTGTTGCCGTTGATTTCTTCCAGTGCAATGATATTGTGCAGGTCTTTCTTATAAGCACTAGCACCCTGTTTGCTGAAAAGGGGCAGGCGATTGTACAGGTAGTCTAAAGTTGCAGCGTAATCCATGGTATTTGCAGACGCAGCAAGTTAGTGCATCGCCCTGAATTCTGATAGCCGTTGCCTATCGAGTAAACATCCGTAAAAATTGCTATCGCAAAGGATGTTAATTCTTCAACCGGAAATTGAAAATGATGGTACCGATTTGTTCTTCGCTGCCGGGGTTGAATTTCAGGAGCATCGCTTTACGGTTGGCGATCGATTTCAGATTGGGATTGGAGGTGGTTGAGCCACGCGGTTGGAAAACGGCCGATACCACTTTGCCTGCTTCATCCACGCGAATATCAACAGCCACTTTTGCATTTTCGTTGAAGTCATCTTCAAAAGACGGGAAGCTGGTAATTCTCCTGCCCGCTAATCCACGAGAGATGCTGACACCCGATTTACCCGATCCACCATTGCCACTGTAATTTTTGCTATCGGGGTCACCGCCAGGTTTGCCCTGGTCGCCGGTGCCACCGGCAATACCCTGGTTACCGCCTTTTTTATAAGAATCGGCTTCATTACCACCGGTGCCATTGCCGCTAACACCTTTGAACACAGCCTTCGGTTTGGGAGGGGCAGGTACTGGATTCAAAACGGGCTTTGCTGGTGCGGATGTTGGCTTTTCTGCCGTTTCCTTTTCCGGGATCTTGGTGGCAGTGGGTTTGGCCTTTTCAGGCTTTTTCACCACCGGTGCATCTTCTTCGGTATCGTCGGTTTCCACGTCTTTCTGCTCTTCGGCCGCTGCTACCACCGCTTTGGGCGGCGTGTATTGCGGCTGTTCAGCAGGCGCGGGTGATTCGGGCGATTTAGGCTGGTCGTCACCAAGGCCTTCATCACTGTTACCGAGATTCACTTCAATACCGTCTTCCATGATGGGCGGCGGCACGACCGGTAAAGACCAGCGAACAAAGAACAGGATCAACAAAAGGGCACCCAACACACTGGCGGTATAGCCACCGGCACGCAGGTTTTTCTCTGTTTCAAATGTCGTGGTCATGGCAGTAAAATTAAGGCCAAATTCCGGATTAAGGTCGTATTAAGCGTTCGAAAATGTTAAAATCAAAATAGTTTTTTCGTGCTGTTCGCCAACAACAATCCGACAATAATAATGAGGCTGCAAATGATGTGCAACCAACTCACTTTTTCGTGCAGCAAGATCGCCGCTTCAAAACTCGCAAACAAGGGAATCAGGTTGCCAAACAAAGAAGTACGTGCTGCCCCCAGTGTGCTGATCGCTGCATTCCACAACAGATAAGCAACCACCGAAGTACCAAGCCCGAGAAAGGCAATCACGCCCAGCAAATGGGGCGTCCATTCAATCGGCGGATAATTTCTTTTTTCCCATAACCATCCGGGCAAAAGAAAGAGTGCACCCATCGCAAATACCAGCATGAGGAACGACAATGGATGGATGCCCGCGGGCTTTCTTCGCACCAATACATTGTACACCGCAAAAGAAAGCGCGCCTAGTAATACGATGGCATCGCCCGCATTGAACTCAAGCGATAACAAAGTAGCCCAATGCCCCTTCGACAATAACAACAAGATGCCGCTTACACAAACCAGCAGGCCAACCGCCCGTTGCCAGGAAATTTTTTCCCGCAAAAAAATCCGCGCCAGTACAATGGCCATAATAGGCGAGGAGGTAGTACCAATCAACGCGAGGTTGATGGCCGCGGTATAATGTCCCGCGATATAAATAAACGTATTGAAGAATGTGATGCCGAACAGCGCCGTCCACACGAAATAATTCTTGTGCTGCCAAACCAGGGGCCAGTCGGTGACAACTGTTTTCCAGGCAAAAGGCAGGAGCAAAATCGATGCGGTCGTCCACCGGAAAAAGGCCAGGCTAATGGGCGGAATCTCTTTGATCACGGCGCGGGCAATAATAAAATTGCCGCTCCAGATGAAGCAGGCCAGGATGGCAAATAAAATTCCTTTTCTAACGGTTAGTTGGTTCGTCAATGTGCAAAGTCCAGTTCGTAGTTGCCTTTGATTCTTTCCATCGGCGGATTATAATACCCGAATTTTAATGTCGGAAATTCTTCTCGTATCAATTCCATCATTTGTTTGATGCCCATGCATTCGCCCGTATCGGTAACGCCAATTTTTCCCAAATACCAGTCGGGGTCAATATTGAAATTGCGCCACTGGATCATGCAGAGATCGGTGTCGATGATGAGTTGCCGCAAGGCTTCGTACTCCGCTTCACTATCAGTCATGCCGGGGAAAACAAAATAATTGATCGAAGTCCAACCACCATGGGCACGCATCACTTTGAGGCTCTCTACAATATCATTAAAATCGTAGTTGTTCGGGCGATAATAAGGCATGTAAATCTCCCGACGCGCCGAATTGGTACTCACGCGAATGCTGTTTAGTCCTGCTTCCGCCAGTTTCTGTACGGCATCGGGCTTTGATCCATTGGTATTGATATTGATGCTACCCTTATCAGTATGTTTTCTGATTTCGATAATCGCTTCGCGGATGGTTTCCCACATGAGCAATGGTTCACCTTCGCAACCCTGGCCGAAGCTGACCAACGGAAACGGTGCTGTTTGCAAATGCGGCACCGTGAATTCAACAATCTCTTCGGCCGATGGCTTGAACTGCAACCGGTCTTGCGTGCTTACAATCGGCTCTTCATCGGGTTGCAATGAAATACAACCGACGCAGTTGGCATTGCAGGCAGGCGAAGCCGGCACCGGGCATTCCCAGCGACCCATGAAATAGTTGCGCGCCGCGGGACAATGGTAAGAGTTGCAACAATTTTCAGCGAGGTGTTTCACCAATCGATTGTGCGGATAGACCTTGGTCATTTGCTCCACGCCCGAAAGAATAATACCATCATCGTAGCCCGCACATTCCTGCCTGATATCCGCTTCAATGCGCACGGCTGGCACCACAAATTTGCCATCGAGCCAACCGGCGGCAGTATAACAAAACAGCGGGAGCGTAGGCGCATCGGGCGCAGTTTCATAGGCTGCAATAAACAAACCGGTATGGGCCGGCGGAATAAAAGCGGCTACGGCCCAACCCTTTTCGCAAAGACGCATCTCGCCGGTGTTGACATCGATTCCAATACCGCGACGACCCGGCAATTCATACAGGTTGCCACCTTCGGGTAATTCAATCCAGTCTTCGTCGGGCACCGGGTACACGTCCCATCCGCTGCGGCCAGTGGCATATAAGCTACTGTCTTCAAAAATATTTCCCTTTCCGTCGGAGTATAAAAGAAAAGGGGTGCTGGGTTTTACCATCGCGCGAAGGTACTGCGTTTCTAACGACTTTTCTGCAGGCCTAGAAAGCCATTTTGGTCAGGAGACGGCCGCCAACCGCGCCTGGCAATAGGCATTGAACTCATCTTCGTCGGCATCACCCTCTTCATCGATGGTTTCGCGTTGGAACAGCCGATTGTCGGCATAGTCGAGGGTCAGGATATTATCGCGCAAAACAATATTGGAGAAATCCTGCCAACCATAATACTTACGCGGAAAATTATTGAAGACGATCTGTTCTGCATCAAACCCGATCTCCAGGTTTTTTTTGGCCTGGCGCTCCAGTAAACCCATTACAATAAATGGAATACTTAACCAGGGATAGTAGGGCATGCTGGCCCAGATCACACCAGTAATCAATAGCACATGGCTGTAAAAAACAGCTTGCTTGCGCACAAAAGACTTATACAACCCCAGCCCAAATAAAAGCAGTATCAGCAGCGAGCCGATGCCATGAATCCAACGCCGTTCTTCCCCAACCAAAAACTGCGCAATAAAAAGAAACAGCGATACGAAAATGGTACCGATACTGAAATAGTCGATGAATTTCTGCGTGGGATTTTTCAGCGTCACCACGTAATCAAAAACCTTGTTGCCCGCCATTATTGGAGGTTGCTGGCGGTGAGCAGATTGCAGAGTCGAAACAACAAACGGGCACCCACATTCGCATCCCAGTCGTTGTCGCCCACACCCACTTCGCTGAGGTCAAAGGCAATGACCTGCCGGCCACTTTCGGTCAGTCGACGGAAAAGATAAAACAACTGGTCAGGTTCAAATCCGCCGGGAACCGGCGTGCCTGTATTCGGGCAGAGATTTGGTTGGAGTCCGTCGACATCAAAACTGATATAGACTTTTTCCGGAAGGGCATCAATCACTTTATCAGCCACCGATTTCCAGGTATTGCCTTCGTACAAAGCCTCTTTCACGTCACGATCGAAAAAAGGTACAATGCGGCCCTGGCTGGCGGTGATATAATCGATTTCTTCGTCGCAATAATCGCGCACACCCAATTGTACCAACTTGCTCACGGCCGGTATCTCTTCCATTACATTGTACATCACACTGGCGTGCGAGTATTTGAATTTTTCGAAAGCCTTGCGCAGGTCGCAGTGGGCATCAATTTGAAGAATGCCGAAAGAAGGATGTTTCTCCGCCAATGCTTTGATAAAGCCGAAAGGGGTGCTGTGGTCGCCGCCCAACAGGGCCACCAATTTCCCCTGTTGCAATAATTCACTGGTTTGGGTATGCACCCAATTGTTCAGAAACTGGCTGCCTTCGTTGATTTCTTTCAGCGATCGGCACATAAAACTGTTTTTTTCCAGTTCCTCGCCCGACGAGATATAATCGATATAGAGTTCAGCCTCCTTGCGCAGGTAGTCGCTTTTTAACAAAATTTTTTTATCGACCTCCCGCATGTAAAAACCCTTGCGCCAGAGGTCATGGTATTGGCCATCGTACAAGTCGACCTGGCGGCTGGCCTTGCGAATGCTTTCTGCCGCCCTGGACGTGCCCGCGCTGTAACTGACGGTTACTTCCCAGGGTACGGGAACGATGACCAAACGGGCATCGGATTCGGTAACGGGAAGACCAAAAAGATTGTAGGCCGGGTTGCCCAAACTATTGGCGTCATACTTTGAAAGATCCATATCAGGTTGTATTAAAAAACGGACGCAAGGTAGCGATGTAAATCCAGATGCAAATTAAAACCAAACCGTTGGCAGGTGCAATACCCCTTTTTCAGCTAACTTCGCGCCGGAACACATTGAACATGAAAAAGACCCATATTGCCCTGCTCATTTTTATTGCGGTCGCCATTGCTGTGCTGGTTAGTTATATGGGCGACCTGAGTACCTATGATACAGTAGCCTCCGCCCGCCAAAAAGAAGGGAAATTTGTTCACCTAATCGCCAAGCTCGATAAGAGCCAGCCGGTTGAATATGATCCGGTGAAAAACCCTAACTACATGAAATTCATAGCAGTAGATACTTTAGGGCATAGCACCGTAGTGATCTACCACAATTCCAAACCGACCGATTTTGAGAAAAGCGAGCGGCTGGTGCTCAAAGGCAGTATGCAAAACGGACAGTTCGAGTGCAAAGAAATGCTGATGAAATGCCCGTCGAAATACAAGGAAGACGTACAGGCCAACGGAACCAATCTCACTGCCAACTAATCTCGCGCGCTCATGAACTATATTGGTGAACACTTATTGCCGGGACAACTGGGCCATTTTTTTGTCGTATTGGCATTGGTTGCATCGGCGATAGCGACCTATGCCTATGCCCGCTCGGTACAGGCCCCGGCCGACGATGAACGCAACTGGCGCCGTATGGGACGGGTTGCTTTTATCATCAATGCCTGCTCGGTTTTCCTGGTATTTGGCACTATTTTCTACATTGTTTACAACCACTATTTCGAATATTATTATGCCTGGAACCATACCAGTCGCGACCTCTCCACCAAATACCTGTTTGCAGCGATTTGGGAGGGACAGGAGGGCAGTTTTCTGCTCTGGTCCATCTGGCAGGGCGTAATTGGTTTGCTACTGCTGCGCCGCCGCAATAAATGGGAAGCACCTGTGATGGCGGTGGTCGCTTTTTCGCAGTTCCTGCTCTCCACCATGTTCATTGGGCTGGTATTCGGCGATGTAAAAATCGGCAGCAATCCCTTTGTACTGGTGCGCGAAATGTTTGCCTATGCACCGGTTTTTCAGCGCCCCGATTACCTGATGATGCCGCAGATGCAAGACGGCCAGGGCCTCGGCCAGGCACTGCAGAACTACTGGATGGTGATTCATCCGCCCGTTCTCTTCCTGGGACTGGCAGCTACCATTGTGCCCTTTGCCTATGCCATTGCGGGCATCTGGCGGAAGGATTATGGTGGATGGACGAAAATAGCCCTGCCCTGGAACCTGTTTGCCGCGGCTGCCCTCGGTTTGGGCATTATGATGGGCGCTGCCTGGGCCTATGAATCACTCACTTTTGGCGGATTCTGGGCCTGGGACCCGGTAGAAAATGCGTCGCTGGTGCCCTGGTTGGTGCTGGTGGCCGGCATCCATACCCAGGTGGTGTACAATGCCACCGGCCATTCGCTGCGGGCAACCACGTTTTTCTTTGTGCTCACCTATTCGTTCTCCTTGTTCGAATCATTCCTCACCCGCAGTGGGGTATTGGGCGATAGCTCGGTACACTCTTTTGTGAGTGCCGGCATGAACCTGCAATTGTTGTTGCAATTGCTGCTCTTCCTGGTGCCGGGTATCATTTTGTTTAGCATTCACTACAAACGAATACCCCATATCGCCAAAGAAGAAGAAGCCTCTTCGCGCGAATTCTGGATGTTTATCGGATCGTTGGTATTGTTCCTCAGTGGCATCGTGATTACCTGGCAAACTTCTTTCACGCCGATCTATAATAAGATCACCGGTAAGACCACAGCCATGCCCGAAGACCCTGAATTTGCTTATAACAAGATTCAGATTTTTGTAGCCATCGTCATCGCACTCCTAACCGGTGCTGCGCAATACCTCAAGTATAAAAAAACCGGCAAGTCTGTTTTCCTCAAAAAAAGCTGGCTGCCATTTACCATCGCGTTGGCCATCACCCTGCTGTTTTCTTTCAGTACTGGTTTGCATTACGACGCGAAGGGCGCCGGATTTTTGGGCGCGCTGTACCTCGGCTTATTTGCCGGCATGTACACCCTGGTGGCCAATATCATGTATATCTGGAGCGGACTCAATGGCCGCATGAAAGCAGCCGGTGCTTCCATTGCGCATTTCGGTTTCGGGGTATTATTGGTGGGCATCATCATTGCGGCGAGTAATAAAAAAGTATTGTCGCTCAATACCTCGGGAATCATGTTGCGCTTTGCGCCTTCGGCCAAACAAAACCCTATGGAGAACCTGACCCTGATCAAGGGCATGAAAACCGATATGGGCGATTACTGGACCACTTATGTGAACAACGATTCGACCAATGCCCATGCCACGATGATCTATTACCGGATCGATATGGCGCGCAAAGACAGTTCGGAGGCCTTTACGCTCTACCCGAACCTGATTCGCAATACCAAGGGACAAGAAAACTTTAGCAACAACCCCGATTCACGCCACTATTGGAACAAGGATATCTTCAGTTATATCAGCTATGCCGATGATATCGACAAACGCGAAGATACCGCCACCTTCAAGCCACATACGCTAAAGCTGGGTGATACCGTTTATTATTCGAATGGATTTGTGATCCTCAACAAAGTGGTTCCCAATCCGGCCGAAGGAAAATATCATTTCGCCCCGACCGACACTGCCTTGATGGCCGACCTGACGGTGGTTAGCAAGGAGGGGAGTCGTTATGGTGCAAAACCGGTTTTTTATGTGGAAGACAATGAAGCGCGTTATATGATGGACACGGTGTTTTCGCAAAACCTGGCCATCGGTTTCAGCAAAGTGCTCGCCAACCAGCAAATAGAGCTGCAGTTAAAAGAAAGCAAGGCCATGGTGCCCTATGTAGCGCTAAAAGTGTACGAGTTTCCCCACATCAACCTGGTTTGGTTGGGTACGCTCATTACCGTGGCAGGATTTGTGATGAGTATTATTTATCGCCGCCGGCAAGGCCGGTTGAAAGCGGTGAACAGTTGAAATTAGCATACCGGTAACAGCGTTGTGCAGCAAAAAAATGTCTATAGCAGCATGGTAAGGGCCTTCCATATTGTATTTCGTTGCTGGATGGTGACGATGTTGTTGCTGGCTGCTGAACAGCTCTACGCCCAGCAACCTGCACCCGTGCCGCCACCGCAAACCGATCCGCGATTTGGTCCTTACGATACCATCATTGTTCCAATCCATGTTTTTCAGGGCGATACCCTGCCCTCGGGTTACCTGCAATACGTGTACATCGATGCACCCATGCCGCCGGCCATGCGCAAACGCTATGAGAAATGGACGCGACTGCGCAACGCAGTGTATGTAACTTATCCGTACGCGAAAAAAGCAGGAGTGATCATCAATGATATCAACCTGCACCTCGCGAGTTTACCTGAAAGCGAAAGAAAAAAATACATTGAGAGCCGGGAAGAAGAATTGAAAAAAGAATTCACCAAGCCACTCACCAATTTATCAGTTTACCAGGGCCGCGTGCTGATGAAATTGATCAACCGGCAAACGGGAAATAACTGTTATAATCTGATTAAAGAATACCGCGGCGGATTCCAGGCCCGCTTCTGGCAAACCGTTGCATTCTTTTTTGGCTCCAGCCTGAAGCAACCCTATGACCCGGCCGACGAAGACCGCGAAATAGAAATGATCGTGCGGGAAGTAGAGAAAATGTATCACTGATTCGTACCTTGTAGGCAATGAACAACCTTGCCGACCAGGAAGCCATCCGCCAGCAACTTGAAGCCGGATTTCCACAATTTGAAAAAACGCTTAAAGAAGAAATTATCCAGAAAGGCACACTCGTACAATTCCCGGCCGGGCAGGAGTTGATGCACCCGGGACAATACATTCGATCTACCTTACTCATTGCCGAGGGACATGTGAAACTCTATCGCGAACAGGAAGAGAGTGAGTTCTTTGTATACCAGCTTGATCCCGGTATGGCCTGCGCTTTGTCGATGATCTGTGCAGCCAAACAGGAAAAAAGCAACCTGCTCGCAAAAACGGTTGATGATGTGACCGCTATTATTTTGCCGATTACGGTGATGGATAATTGGATGCAGCAATACAAAAGCTGGTATTATTTTGTGCTCGATACCTACCGCAAACGGTTTGAAGAAATCCTGGAAGTGGTCGATAATATTGCTTTCAAAAGTATGGATGAAAGACTGGAATTCTACCTGCGCCGCGAAGTGCAACACAGCCAGTCCAATACACTTGATATCACCCACCAGCAAATTGCGTCTGATTTGAATTCCTCGCGCGAAGTGATTTCACGCCTGCTGAAAAAAATGGAGCAACAGGGCAAACTGAGCCTGGGTCGAAACCAGATTTTGATGCGGGCAGCCGGGTGACTTTGATCACTTTTTTTGCGTTATCATCCCCCGATATTTGTGTTTTAAAATCTTTCCATTATGCGAATAGAACAGATTTATACCGGTTGCCTGGCACAGGGTGCCTATTATGTGGAGAGCGATGGCGAAGCGCTGATCATAGATCCGCTGCGTGAAACCGAACCCTATATTCGGCGTGCTGAAAAAGACCACGCCAAAATCAAATACATTCTTGAAACCCATTTTCATGCTGATTTTGTCAGCGGACATATCGACCTCGCCAAAAAAACCGGCGCCAGCATTGTGTATGGCCCTACGGCGAAACCGGGTTTCGAAGCCAAAGTAGCTACCGACGGCGAAATACTAAAACTGGGCCGCCTTCAGATAGAAGTATTGCACACACCCGGTCATACCCTCGAAAGCACCTGCTATTTATTAAAAGACGAAAGCGGTAAAGACCTGGCTATTTTTACGGGTGATACACTGTTCATCGGTGATGTGGGCAGGCCTGACCTGGCGCAGAAATTAATTGCCGATCTCACCCAGGAAAAACTGGCCGGCTATTTATACGACTCCTTACACACAAAAATTTTGCCGCTGCCCAACGACATCATTGTTTACCCCGCACATGGCGCCGGATCGGCTTGTGGTAAAAATATGAGCAAGGAAACCACCGATACCCTCGGTCACCAGAAGCGCAGCAATTATGCCTTGCAGCCCATGAGCCGGGAAGCATTTATTGAAAAAGTGACCGATGGTTTGCTGCCGCCGCCTGCCTATTTCCCGTCGAATGTACTCATGAACATTAACGGCTACGACAGCATCGACCAGGTATTGCAACGCGGTACCACTGCCTTATCGCCCGCTGCTTTCGAAGCGGCCGCCAACGAAACAAATGCCGTGATCGTTGATACCCGTGATCCTGATTTATTTGTGAAAGGATTTATTCCCAATTCAATCAGTATTGGCATCGACGGCAATTTTGCGCCCTGGGTAGGTGCGCTGATTCCAGATATACAGCAGCCTTTGTTGCTGGTGGTTGATAAAGGACGGGAAGAAGAAGTGGTTACCCGGCTCGCTCGCGTGGGCTATGACAAGGCCATTGGTTACCTTGATGGTGGCCTCGATGCCTGGAAGGCCGATGGCCGCGAGCTCGACCAAATTAAATCGATATCGGCGCAGGAACTGGCAAGTATTGATGCCATTCAGTCGAAAATACTGGATGTGCGCAAAGCCAGCGAATACCAGTCGGAACATGTGCTCCATGCCGAGAACATGCCTTTGGATTATATCAACGAACATTTACAGGAACTCGATAAAAACCAAACCCGCTATGTGCATTGCGCCGGCGGCTATCGGTCGGTGATTTTTATCTCCATACTCAAAGCAAGGGGGTATAATAATCTTATCAATATTACAGGCGGTTTTAAAGCCATAAAACAACAGGGAGATTTGCCGGTGAGTGCGTATGTTTGCCCCACTACGTTACTCTAACCAATTGTTTTTATGCCTTCAACTGTTCAGGAGCCTTGGCCCTGGTATATCGCCGGACCGCTTATCGGTTTGACTGTACCTGCCTTGCTGTTACTCGGTAACAAAGCCTTCGGTATTTCTTCCAATCTTCGGCATTTATGTGCTGTTTGTTTCCCTGCAAAGATTCCCTATTTCCAGTACGACTATAAATCGGAAAGCTGGAATCTCTGGTTTGCTGCCGGCATCATGGCCGGCGCATTTTTGGCCATGCAGTTTTTGCACGGTGATGGCCATGTGGCCGTGGCGCCCGCGCTGCAGCAGGAATTAAGCGGTTATGGCATCAATGATTATTCCAGCCAGGTACCGGTTCAGTTGTACAATTGGCCGGCATTATTGACGCTTCGCGGATGGTTGTTATTGGTTGGCGGCGGCTTCCTGGTGGGATTTGGCACGCGGTATGCAAATGGTTGTACCAGCGGACATTCCATCTTTGGACTCAGCACCCTGCAATGGCCTTCACTCGTGGCTACCGTCTGTTTTATGCTGGGTGGCTTTTTGATGGCGAATTATATACTCCCCGTTTTACTTCGTTTATGAAAAAAAATATCCGCTTTTTTATCGTTGGTTCCTTGTTCGGCATCGTTTTTTTGAAAGCGCAAATCATTAGTTGGTTCAGGATCCAGGAGATGTTTCGCTTTCAATCATTTCACATGTACGGCGTAATTGGATCGGCGGTGATCACCGGCTTGTTATCAGTGTTGCTAATTCGCAAATTCAATATTAAAACGATGGCTGGTGAAGAAGTGGTGATTCCGCGCAAACCATTCAACAAAGGAACGGTCATCGGTGGCTTGTTGTTTGGCTTGGGCTGGGGCTTAACCGGTTCATGTCCCGGGCCGATTTTTGCGCAACTGGGCATGGGAGTGCCGGTTGCTATTGTTGTATTGTTAAGTGCGATGACCGGTACCTGGGTCTATGGCCTTTTAAGAGATCGCCTGCCACATTGATCAAATGACCAGGAGAATTGTTTACACCGAGCAGGAGCCATTATCGCCCGTGCAGCGACGCGGCGCAAAGAAGGCCGTAATCAAAAAGATGAGTCCGAATATAGCAGCCGGTGCGCCGCCCTCCTGACGATAGATCCAGCCAACCGCAAAGAAAACCGTGGCGAATACCAACCTGAGTATCACATGCAACCAGCGGGCTGGGTTTTTTACAGCAAAGGATTTTGGTTTCATCTGGTAAAATTGACAAAAATAATTGGTTTTGTCAGTGACAATGGTCACCCGTTCAGGAACGCATCCGCTGCACGATGCCCGTGGTACTAAAGCCTTCTACAATGGGATTGATTACCACCGAGCCACCATTGGCAATGACTTCACGATGGCCCACCACTTGCTCCACCCGGTAGTCGCCGCCTTTTACCAGCACATCGGGTAGTAAGCTGGTGATGACTTCATAAGGGGTGTCTTCGGTAAAAATGATCACTGCATCCACCATCAACAGCGAAGCCAGTAAGGTGGCGCGACTTTGCTCGTCGTTGATGGGTCGCTCAGGGCCTTTGTTGAGTCTTTTCACCGAGGCGTCTGCATTCACGCCGACAATCAATATATCGCCTTCCTGCGCGGCCTGGCTAAGCGAGTAAATATGTCCGCGGTGCAGTATATCAAACACCCCATTCGTAAACACAATTTTCTTGCCCAGAAATCGCCAGGTGTTCACTGCATGCTGCAAAGCAGACAAGTCGTAGATCTTTTGCGGAATGATGGCGGCGTTTTTCATATCGTTGATTTATGGCAGTTGGTTCAGCTTTGTTGTGGTTGGTTGGCTGTTTTCTTCGATTGATTGAGCAGAGGCATGGCCAGGAAAGCAATGCCACCGGCCACTACAATTAAGACTGATTGGGCCAGCCACAGCAACCAGCCGAATGCGCGGCCCACATTGGCATCCAGTCCATACAAGGCCAGGGTTTCCTGCACCAGGATGGGATAAGCACCAATGCCACCCTGGGTAACAATCATGCCAATGCTTCCGAGCGACAATACCGAAAAGGAAGGCAGCCAGCCGAAATGTTGGGTGTCTTGCATGGCATAAAAACCCAGCCGAATACTGGCGAGGTACAAGAACCAGATCATGATGGAATGAAAGAAGAACCAGCCTTTCTTTTTCACGTATCGCACGCTGGTCAACCCCTGCCAGATGCCGCTGATTACTTTTCTTAGTTTCAGCATGAAACCATGGCCGGCAAATTTTTTGAACAGCCAGCGGATAGCCAGCACCAATAGCAGCAGGCCAACGCCGAGTAAGGCAAGCCTGCGGTAGTCGGGCCCATCGCCCGAACCATTGATCATTTTTTTAAACAGCTCGAGCGTGAAAGCACCAATGATATCGATCTGCGAAAAAATAGTGATGGCAAAAACCAATACCAAACAGATCAAATCGAAAGCACGTTCGGCCACGATGGTACCGATGAGTTTGTCGGCCGGAATTTTTTCGTACCGCGCCAGCAAGGTGCATTTCAATACTTCGCCCAAACGGGGCACCAGCAGGTTAGCGAAATAACCGATCAAAACGGCGAGATAGGTGTTGGTGTTCCCGGGACTATAACCCATGGGTTCCATGAGAATTTTCCAACGCATGGCGCGACTGTAATGACTAATCAGCAGTGCCATGGCAACAGGAATGAGCAGCCAGTAATTGGTACGCAGCAATGCGATTTTCATTTGTTGCCATTCAGACGCACTGATCTTGCCAATACTCCACCATACAAGAAAGATGGCGAGGCCTAGGAAGAAGAAGGTTTGCATCCAACTACTGAGCTTCTTGTTCATATTTCCGGACTGATGCGTAAAGATACGCCCACTGGCGGCTATATGAAAGCGTTGGAATTTATTTCCTTTGCGGATTAAAGTTTATTGCCTTCGCGCGGAAAGATGACCCAGGGTTTGAAAGTTTTTGCTTTGTCGAAATCCATGTGCGCGTAAGAAATGATGATGATGACATCACCCACGGCGCCGAGGCGAGCAGCGGGGCCATTCAAACAGCAAACACCCGAACCACGACGGCCCTTGATGAGATAGGTTTCAATGCGGCTGCCGTTGTTCACGTTCACCACCTGGATTTTTTCGTGCTCGATCATATTCGCGGCTTCCATCAGGTCTTCATCGAGCGTGAGGCTGCCAACATAGTGCAGGTTTGCTTCGGTAATGACAGCCCGGTGCACTTTTGATTTCAAAATTTCGATATCCATGGGGGCGCTAAGGTATTAACATATTATCAATCAATCGCACTTCGTTCAGGTAAGCGGCGGCCAGGGTAACCAGGGGCTGTTGGCCATCCCATTGGGTAATGGGGCGGAGGTCGGCCGCTGATCCGATGGCCACATAATCAACCTTAAAACCGTTGTCGCGCAACATTTGTTCAGCTTTCTGCAACAAGGGAGCGGGGTTACCGGCGGCGATTTCATTTTTAACCATCGTAAGTGCTTGCGAAACTGCTACGGCCTGTTGGCGTTCAGTGGCGTTTAGTCGCTGGTTGCGAGAGCTCATGGCGAGACCGTCGGTTTCTCGCAACGTAGGGCAGGGCAGCAGCTTTACTTTAAACTGCCGGTAGTTGATCAGTTGCTGTACCACCATGCATTGCTGGTAGTCTTTCTGCCCCATGTACAATTGATCAGCGTCGACCATGGTGAGCAGTCGATCCATCACCTGGCAAACACCCTGGAAATGCCCGGGGCGATACTTGCCTTCGAGAATAGTTTCCAGGTAACCGAGTGGATAAGCCGGGAGATGACTGGTGCCGTTCGGATAGATTTCGTTGACCGATGGCAGAAAAAGGATGTCGGTGCCTGCTTTTTCCAATAAGGCAATGTCGTTCTCTATGGTTACCGGGTATTTTTCGAAGTCTTTGGGGTCGTTGAATTGGGTTGGGTTGACGAAGATGCTGCAAACGGTCACCGCATTGGCTTTTTTGGAAGCCTCGATCAGCGACAAATGCCCATTGTGCAGCGCGCCCATAGTGGGCACAAAACCAATGGAATCGCCTGTGGAAGCCAGTTGTAGCAGGTGCCGGCGAAGGTCAGCCGCCGTTTTTAAAAGGATCATGCATGCCCTGTTTAAGCGCTTTTCAGCGAAAAAGTACTAACTTTGCCCCCTATTTGGAAGAAAATAGGTTCCATTTTCACCTGTAGTAAAGAGAAAAATGTCAACAAAGAAAAGGATTTTATTCATTGCCAACGAAATGTCGCCTTATCTGGAACTAACCGAGTTCTCTGAAATAGTGAATCGGCTGGCGATAAAATCGAACGACAGTGGATTGGAAGTGCGTTGCATTATGCCGCGATTTGGTACCATCAACGAACGCCGTCACCGGTTGCATGAAGTGGTAAGGTTGAGTGGTATTAATGTAACGGTTGATAACGACGATTTTCCGCTTCAGATCAAGGTGGCTTCTTTGCCCAATGCCCGCTTGCAGGTATACTTTCTCGATAATGAGGATCTTTTCAAACGCAAATTTGTTTTTCACGACGATAAAGAGCAGTGGTTCGACGACAACAGCCTGCGTACCGTATTCTTTTGCAAAGGCGCACTTGAAACGGTGAAAAAATTCGGCTGGCCCCCTGATATTATTCATTGCAGCGGCTGGATGACGGGCCTGATTCCTTTTTACCTCAAAACAGCCTATAAAAAAGAGCCGGTATTCAGCCATAGTAAAGTGTTGTTCACCATTGGCCAAAACAGTTTTAAAGAAAAGCTCGGTCCTGATTTTCTGAAGCAGGCCGTGATTCATACTTCTATCAAAGAAAAAGACCTGGAGCCTTTTAAAGAGGCCAATAATGCAGCGATGTTTCGCGGTGGCGCTACGTATGCAGATGCCATTAGCTTCGGTGCTGAGAAGGTAGACAAGAAACTGGTAGAAGAGTTTTCGAAAGTAAAAGGAAAGAAAATTCTGGCCTATAATGCAGAGTCAGATTTGAGTGATTACCTGCAGTTATACACCGATTTGGCCAAGTAATTGACAGTGTTCATTACAAGTTTACCAATTACTTATATTTGCCCCCAATTACAATAAAAGTTCAATGCCTTATTTATTCACTTCTGAGAGTGTGTCTGAAGGACATCCTGATAAAGTGGCAGACCAGATTTCTGATGCCCTGATTGATAATTTTCTTGCCTTCGATCCCAATTCAAAAGTCGCCTGCGAAACGCTGGTAACCACCGGCCAGGTGGTGTTGGCAGGTGAAGTAAAATCGCGTGCTTACCTCGATGTGCAGGAAATTGCCCGTGGTGTAATCAAGAAGATTGGTTATACCAAGAGCGAGTACATGTTTGAAGCGAATTCCTGTGGGGTATTAAGCGCTATCCACGAGCAGAGTGCAGATATCAACCAGGGCGTTGACCGCAAGAAAAAAGAAGACCAGGGTGCCGGCGACCAGGGCATGATGTTCGGTTATGCGACCAACGAAACCGACGATTATATGCCGCTGGCCCTCGACATCGCGCATAAATTATTACAGGAGTTGGCTGCGCTGCGTCGCGAGAACAAGCAGATCAAGTACCTGCGCCCCGATGCCAAGAGCCAGGTGACCCTGGAATACGACGATAACAACAAGCCCATTCGCATTGATGCGATTGTGATTTCTACCCAACACGATGATTTTGATACCGAAGCCAAAATGCTGGCCAAGATCAAAAAAGACATGGTGGAGATATTGATCCCCCGCGTTAAAACCAAGTATAAAAAATTCGCGAAACTTTTCAACGACAAGATCAAGTTTCACATCAACCCCACTGGCAAATTTGTGATTGGTGGTCCGCATGGCGATACTGGTTTAACCGGCCGTAAGATCATTGTTGATACCTATGGCGGAAAAGGGGCACATGGTGGTGGCGCTTTCAGCGGAAAAGACCCTTCGAAAGTAGACCGTTCAGCAGCCTATGCCACACGTCATATTGCGAAGAACCTGGTTGCTGCGGGATTGTGTGATGAGGTATTGGTGCAGGTATCGTATGCGATTGGTGTTGCCCAGCCGATGGGCATTTATATCAACACCTATGGCACCGCGAAAGTGGACCTGACCGATGGAGAGATTGCGAAAAAAGTAGCGTCGATTTTCGATATGCGCCCTTATTTTATTGAGCAGCGCTTGAAGCTACGCACGCCGATTTATTCGGAGACGGCTGCCTATGGTCATATGGGCCGCAAACCAGAAGTGGTGGAGAAAGAGTTTAGGTCGCCCGATGGTAAAGTGATTAAGAAGAAAGTAGAGCTGTTTACCTGGGAGAAACTGGATTATGTACCAAAGGTGAAAAAAGCATTCGGACTGAAATGATACCATCGCTGGCGCACATGCGCTGCTGTTGGAAGTAGTTAAGCCGCCTCAAACGAGGCGGCTTTTTCATTGCACTGTTTTTATACAGCAGGCCGGTGAATGAAATCTCCAGCCAGTACAACAGTTTGCAGGCGGCCCTGGCGGGTGCTCAGCGTATTTTTGTTGTGATCGATACCGCACCCGAACGAGCTAGGATAGATCCGCAACCATGTCCCCGCCATAACGCGACTCCATGCAGTTTGACAAAGTGAATTTCAGCCATGTGCCCGAAAAACAGGTGCGCTACGATGTGTCTATCAGTGCAGCGCCGGGCCAAGAAATGCATTTGTGGGCGAGACAGGTGCAGGCAAATCAACCATCTCGACTAAGGCCTAATGCTAATCGCATAACCACCACCCGGTGCACAGAACTGGGTGAGTTTGGTTTTTTTCGTCACCTCAATTTCTTTGATCACATAAGCCTGCGGGTTGGTTTTGTAATGCGCGTTTTTGGCATCGGCATAGATCCTCGCTTTGTATTTTTTGCCGGCATCCAGAAAATCCAAACTGATCTTCGACTCACGCGGCGTTTCGCCATTCACCGAACCCAGGAACCAATCGTTTTTGCCTTTGGCTTTGCGGGCGATGGTGATGTACTCGCCAGGCTCGGCTTCGAGGTAGATGCTTTGGTCCCAATCTACCGCTACGTCTTTGATGAACTGAAAGGCATCGGGAAAACGGTCATAGTTTTCGGGCAGGTCGGCAGCCATTTGCAGCGGACTATACATCGTTACATACAAAGCCAGTTGATTGGCCAATGTGCTGTTCACATGCGAATGATTGGATGGATTTATTTTGGAAATATCCATCTCAAAAATGCCTGGTGTATAATCCATCGGGCCGCCCATCAGGCGCGTAAACGGAAGAATGGTCACGTGGTTGGGCTTTGATCCGCCGAAGGCCTGGTATTCAGTTCCCCGCGCCGATTCATTGCCAATCAAGTTGGGCCAGGTGCGCGCAATGCCTGTGGGCCGCACCGCTTCGTGTGCATTCACCATGATATGGTATTCGGCTGCTTTTTCAAGGGCATATTGGTAGTGGTTGACGATCCACTGGTCGTAATGGTTTTCACCGCGGGGCAAAATGCCACCTACATAACCGCTTTTAACAGCATCATAGCCGTTGGCCTTCATGAATTTGTAGGCCGTGTCCATATGCCGTTCGTAATTGCGCACTGAACTGGAAGTCTCATGGTGCATGATCATTTTAATACCTTTCGATTGGGCATAGGCATGAATACCGGCTACATCGAAATCGGGATAGGGCGTAACAAAGTCGAACACCAAATCTTTTGAATGACCAAACCAGTCTTCCCAGCCAATATTCCACCCTTCCACCAACACGGCATCAAAACCATGTTTGGCGGCAAAATCGATGTATTTTTTTACTTCCGCTGTATTCGCACCATGTGTTCCGTTTGGTTTGACTTTGTTGAAATCGGTTTGACCAATAACAACCGTGGGCAACTCGTTGGTATACGACCAAGTGTTTTTGCCGGTGATCATTTCCCACCATACACCTACGTATTTCGTCGGTTTAATCCACGAAGTCTCTTTGATTTTCGACGGCTCATTCAGGTTGTACGCCATCTTGGATGCAAGCAATACCCGTGGGTCATCGCTCACCGTAACGGTGCGCCAGGGCGACACCGAAGGTGCCTGGATATACCCTTTGTCGCCCCGCGCATCAGGCGTTAACCACGAGGTAAATACCATATTCTTGTCATCGAGGTTGAGGTGCATACACGCATAGTTGATCAACGCCGCCTCGTGGATATTGATGTATAGTTTGTCCGCCGTTTTTAACAGCAGCGAAGTTTGCACACCCGTGGGTGAGAAACTGGTTTGCGAAAGATTGTCCGTAATCGATTTGGTCATCAGCGGACGTATCTCCGACAGTTTCGACGTGGTATAATCGTATTCCTGTGTATCGTAATCGCCGGGAATCCAGAAAGCCGTATGGTCGCCCGTCATCGCAAATTCTGTTTTCTCTTCCTTGATAACGAGATAGGTCATGTTTTTCTGTTCGGGGAATTCATATCGGAAACCAAGTCCGTCGTTGAAAAGCCGGAACCGAATAACAAAATCCCGATCGGTCGAAGCCTGGTGCAAAGTGATGGCCAGTTCATTGTAATGATTGCGGATGGATTTCTCTTCGCCCCAAACCGGCTCCCATTGTTCATCGACCGTATTCGTTTTGGTACCGGCAAGGGCGAATCCCGTCAGCAACGACAAGGTAGGGTCTTTCATCTCGATGCCCAATGTGCTGGGCTTGATCACCGCTTTGTTTTTATACGTGAGGCTGTATTGCGCAACACCTGTAGGGGTGAGGGCGAACTGCATTTGCAGATTTCCATCGGGCGATAAAAGGGTTTGGGCGCCGCTGCAAACGGATATGCAAAGCAGTAGCAAAAACAGCAAATTCTTACACATGGAGATTTCTTTTGGCCAGCCTAAGTTCTGAATATTTTTTTACATTACCCGACCTGAATCGTTTTGGCTGTACTTTGTACTATGGAAAGAAACATCTATTCGCTGCAGGCTTTGGAGAAGATCAACCGGGAATGGTCTGCCACGGAAAAAATGCCGGCCTTGTTCCTGGGGCATGGTTCGCCCATGAATGCCATTGAAGAAAATGAATTCGTGCAAGGTTTTCGCGATACCGCCACTAACTTGCCGCGGCCCCGCGCCATACTGGTTGTTTCGGCCCATTGGGAAACCCGCGGCACTTTTGTTACAGCCATGGAAAAGCCGCGCACCATTCATGATTTTGGTGGCTTTCCGCCAGAATTGTATGCGGTAGAATACCCTGCGCCTGGTAGCCCCGAGTTGGCGCTACTGACAAAATCAATTGTAGACAGTGCTGCGGTGCAACTCGACGATCAGCAATGGGGGCTCGATCATGGTGCCTGGAGCGTGGTCAAGCACCTTTACCCGAAAGCCGATGTGCCCGTTATCCAAATGAGCATCGACTATAGCCAGCCGGCGCAATACCATTATACACTGGCCAAAGCGTTGAACGCGCTGCGCTACAAAGGCATATTGGTAGTGGGTAGTGGCAATATGGTGCACAACCTGCGTGCCCTGGCCTGGCAGCATTTGGATGAGCCCGGCTTCGCGTACGATTGGGCCCTCGAAGCCAGTGAAAAAATGAAAAAAGCGATTGTTAACGGCGACCATCAAACGCTGATTGATTTTCGCGCCCAGGGCGCTGCTTTCGACAAAGCGATTCCCACCCCCGAACATTACTTGCCATTGCTGTACACCTTGGCCCTGCAGGAAAAAAACGAAGCCCTGCGCCTGTTCAACGACAAACCCCTGGGCGGTTCGCTGACCATGACTTCGTTGCAAATAGGGTAGAACATAGGGTAGCCATAAGATCTGCTGCGTTCGGCCGCCAATTCATGCCCGCTAATCAGTAACTTCGGTAATACCCAACCAACTATTATGAAGAAAGCCTGCTGGCTGCTTGTGCTGTTGCTAACAAGCAGCGTTCTCTTTGCGCAAACGATCGACTGGAAAAAAAAGCTGCCGATCGTAAACCAATACATCGACAGCCTGATGAAAGACTGGAATATTCCCGGGCTCGCGATTGCCATTGTTCAGGGCGATAAACTGGTATATGCAAAAGGATTTGGTTATCGCAACCTCGAACAGCAATTGCCGGTAGATACCAGCACCTTGTTTCCCATTGCTTCCAATTCCAAATTGTTCACCGCAACTGCCGTGGCTGAAATGGACCTGGAACACAAACTTAGTTTGGATGCACCGGTCAGGGATTACCTGCCGCAATTGCATTTTTCGACCGACGAGCTGAATGCCAAAGCAACGCTGCGCGACCTGCTCAGCCATCGTACCGGGCTGCCGCGCTACGATGCTTTCTGGGCGTATAATACGGATATTACACGCGATGACCTGCTGCAATTGGTGCAGTATATGAAGCCGCAGTACACCTTGCGCGAAGGCTATATTTATAACAACGTGATGTACGCCACGGCGGGCATTGCCATGGAAAAAATCACCGATTCGAGTTGGGAATCCATCATTCGCAAACGCTTATTCAATCCCCTGCAAATGAAGGCAAGTTGTTTTTTGCCAGAAGAAATGACGGCCTATGGCAATTATTCTTTGTCGTATTACCAGAACGACAGCAGTAAGCAAATGTTTCCCATCACACATCCTGCGCAGTCGTTGGCCCTGGGGCCGGCGGGTACTATTAAGTCGACCGTAGGCGATATGAGCCATTGGATGATCGCCCAACTCAACAAAGGCCAGTACAAGGGCATCCAAGCCATTCCCGCGGCAGCCATTGAAGAGACCCTGTTGGCACAAAATGTGACCGAGAAAAAAGCCCGCTGGCCCGAGTTGTCGAACTCGCTGTATTGCCTGGGCCGAACCGTGCAGAGCTACAAAGGGTATCAACTGGTGTACCATACCGGTTCTATCGACGGATTTTATTCCAACCTGAGTTTTTTACCCGGTGAAAAGTTGGGCATTTTCATGGTGCACAATGCCACCGAAGCAGGCTCGCTGCGATCCATCATGGCCTTGCCGGTATTCGACATCCTGCTCGGTTTGCCACGCACGCCTTGGATAAGCCGGTACAAAGAAGACTTCGGCAAAGCCAAGGCTAAACAGAAAAAAGACGAACAGGCATTTTTAGCCAACCAGCAAAAAGGAACCAACCCCAGCCACCCGCTGGCCGACTATACCGGCATTTACAAGCACCCTGCCTACGGACAAATAACCATTAAAATGGTCAACGGCGCGCTGCAGGCCGATTATCGGCACTTGCTTTTGCCGCTGCACCACTATCACTACGACCAGTTTCGCACCAATGAGAAAAACAGCGACCTGCCAGATTTTAGTTTTCATTTTCGCCTGGATGAAAACGGCCATATTGCCGCCGTTGAAATAGTGGAACTGGCTGAAGTGGATGAAGTGGTTTTCGAAAAAGAAAAATAGTGTGTAAAAATGGTCCATTTCTGTTCACCTCATTCGAATAGATGGTAACAGTCATTGACATTTCAAACAAAAAACAAACTTTATGCAAGAGTTTATGCTGATTTTCAGGTTTACCCCAATGCCTGCGAATAGTTTTTCGCCCAAGCAGGTGCAGAACAGTATCAAGCCGCAGTAGGTCCGTATAGTGAAATCAAGGAAAATATCGGCGGGTATGTCGTCGTGAAAGCGCCATCGCTCGATGAAGCTGTCAAGCTAACGGACGGATTCGCGATTTTCCATCTTGTTGGCCAGGAACCTCGCCCGAAAAACCCCGGTTTTACTTTTTACTTATCCTACTTTTGCCGGATGAACCCATCTCGTCAGCCTTCCCGACCGTCGTTTCGGCAGCCCATGCAGTCGAGGCCCAAAAAGTCGTCGCTGGTCATCGGCCGCCAGGCAGTCGTCGCCGCCCTGAAAGCCGGTAAGCAACTTGAACGCATTTACCTAGTACCCACCTTGCATGGCCCGGACATAGCAGAGATCAAACGATTGGCCGAGCGGATGAATGTGCCCATCAACAAAGTGCCCGTAGAAAAACTCAACGGTTTCAATATTACCGATCACGAAGGCGTGGTGGGACTGATCGCTAAAATTCAATACCAGGAACTGGAGGCGGTATTGAGCCAGGTGATCGACCGGGGGGAGGCGCCCCTCGTATTGATACTCGACGGCATTACCGATATCCGCAATATTGGTGGCATTGCCCGCACTGCTTATTGCTGCGGCGTGCATGCCATCCTCATACCCGACAAAGGGGTGGGTGCATTGAACGACGATGCGATTGCTACTTCGGCAGGTGCGCTGGAAAAGATTGCCGTTTGCCGCGTGAACAGTTTACTCAAAGCGATCGACAGCCTGCACCTGCATGGCGTAAAAGTGATGGCCAGTGAAATGACCGCCGAGAAAAATGTTTTTGACCTCGACCTGACCGAACCGATAGCCATCATCATGGGCAGTGAAGACAAAGGCATTTATCCGGCGTTGATGAAAGCGGCCGATACGGTTTTTCGAATTCCCATGGCAAACAATTTCGAATCGCTCAATGTGTCGGTGGCCACGGGCATGATCTTATATGAAACCCTGAAACAAAGACTGACACCGTGATCGATACTTTTTTTCATACACTGGAATTGGTTGAATGTCCGCGCGATGCCATGCAGGGCTGGAAAAGAATTATTCCCACCCGCGATAAAATCGAATACATCCAGGCCCTCCTGGCTTGTGGGTTTCATACCATCGACTTCGGCAGTTTTGTTTCGGCCAAAGCCATTCCACAAATGGCCGATACCAAAGACGTATTGAAGGGATTGGATTTGTCCAATACGAAAACGGCCTTATTGGCCATTATCGCCAACCAACGGGGCGCCGAAGAAGCCGTTGCGTTCGACGAAATCAAGTACCTCGGTTTTCCTTTCTCTGTATCGGAGACCTTTCAGCAACGCAATACCAATAGCAGCATAGAGGAATCCTTAAAAAGGGTAGAAGCCATTCAGTCGCTCTGCATGAACAACAACCGCGAACTGTTGCTGTACCTGTCGATGGGTTTTGGCAATCCGTACGGCGATGCCTGGTCGGAAGAGATCGTGTTCAATTGGGCACGGAAATTGGTTTCACTGGGTGTAGTGACCCTGTCGGTGGCCGATACGGTGGGGTTGGCCAATGCCGAGCAGGTAAAACGCATCACTGGATACCTGATCAACGAATTGCCCGGCACCAGGATTGGTGTTCACTTGCATGCCGACCCGACCAATCGCGAAGCAAAGTTGCAAGCCGCTTTTGATGCCGGTTGTCGCCGGTTTGATGGCGCCCTGGGCGGATACGGCGGTTGTCCGATGGCGGGCAATGACCTGGTGGGCAATATGGACATGTTTACCCTGATTGATTTTCTGAAAAACAAAGCGCTCGATACCCATATAGATCCGTTGCTCCTGGAAAACGCCGCGGCCATCGCTTCGCGGATATTTACCTAAACCAAAAAAGCAACCGATGAAATTCATGGCTGATATCACCATCACGCCGCCGGATAAAAAAATCCGGTACGCCGATCCGGTGATGCTGGTGGGTTCCTGTTTCACTGAACATATTGGCGACAAGCTGGCCAACCTCAAATTCAAGACCCTTCAAAACCCGCACGGGATATTATTCGACCCCATCAGTGTAGCGCGCTGCCTCGACGCGGTGATGCGCAACGATCCGGTGCAGGAATCGGAATTGTTCCTGCTCAATGAACTCTGGCAGAGTTGGGATTATCATTCGCGTTTTTCCGGCACCGACAAAGAAAAAGTGCTCGATTCACTCAACAGTTACCGCCAGGAAACAAATGGTTTTTTGCAGGAAGCAAAATGGATAATCCTAACCCTTGGTTCTTCTTATTCCTACCGCCTTGCCGAGAACGATCGACCGGTGGCCAATTGCCACCGTGCGCCGGCCCAAACCTTTCGCAAACATCTTTGCAGCATCGATGAAACAGTAACGGCGCTCGACAATACCCTATACCGGCTCTTTAAGTTCAACCCCGAATTGCGGGTGATCTTCACCGTTAGTCCGGTTAGGCACCTGCGCGATGGGGTGGTTGCCAATAATCGCAGCAAAGCGCGGCTGCTGGAATCGGTGCATCACCTGGTGGATAAATTTGACCGGCTCTATTATTTCCCGGCCTATGAATTGGTGGTAGATGTACTGCGCGACTACCGGTTTTATGACATCGACATGGCGCATCCGAATTACCAAGCCACCGAATTTGTGCTGGATCATTTTGTAAAATCTTTTATCGATCCAACGGCACTACCGGTGATGGAGCAGTTGCAACAGATTATGATTGCACGCAACCACAAGGCCTTTCAGCCCGACACCGATGCGCACCGGAATTTCTTGCGAAATTTTGCGCAAAAAACCCGCGACCTGCAAGACAAGTACCGTTATCTTGACCTGACCGAAGAACTGCGTTATTTCGAAGAAGCTGAACTGTAAGGGGGGTGTACATCAGTGAATCCGATCGCCCCGAATTTCCTGGCTGGCCATGATCTCTTTTTCGTGCGCCAACCACTCGGCCCAACGTTGTCGCACCCGCACGGGATCAAGGTGTTTTTCGGCCAGTTCCAGGAATAAAACGTAATGGCCGGCCTCGCTTTCCATGAAACGCCGGTAGAACTTGCGCAGGTAGGCATCGTCGAGGCCTTCGCTGAGTCGCTTAAACCGTTCACAACTGCGGGCTTCGATCATGGCCATCATCAGTAGTTTGTCGAGCAGCCAACCGGCTTCATCACCACCTTTCTGTGAAAAATCAATCAAGGCATTTACATATACATCTTTCCGTTGCGGGCCCAGTGGCAGTTTTCTTTTCTCCAATTCCTGTAATACCAACCGGAAATGGCCCCATTCTTCGGTTACGATGGGCGCCAGGGTTTTCACGATGTCGGGGTAGGCGCTATACCGTTGTATGATGCTGATACAGGTGGTGGCTGCTTTCTGTTCGCAATAGGCATGGTCGGTGAGAATAGCACCCATATTGATTGCCGCCAGGTCTACCCAGCGGGGGTCGGTTGGTAACTGCAAACCAAGAATATTTTTCACTGCGGCGTCAGAATGTAGCTCCATAGTTGTTGTCGATCGGTTGATGCGCTAAATTGCCTCGTCAAAGCTAAACCATTCGAATGAAAGAGATTTTCCTGGAAGAGCGGCTGATTGATCGAAAAATTGATGGGGTATTCTCGGAATTGCGCCAAACCAATCACTTGGTCGATTTTTGTTCGAGCGACTACCTGGGTTTTGCACGTAAAACGCCTGCCGGCGGATTAACCACCGGTAGTTCGGGCAGTCGACTCATTACCGGAAATTCGACCCAGGCCGAGGCACTCGAAGCCAGCATCGCCCGCTTTCACGAAGCCCCCGCAGCCCTGTTGTTTAACTCCGGCCATGAGGCCTGCGAAGCTTTGTTAACTGCCCTGCCCCAAAAAGACGATCTCATTGTGTACGATCGTCTCAGCTATCCGGGTATTGCAGACGCACTGCGGCTCAGCCAGGCTAACGGGTATGGTTATGCGCACAATGACCTGAACGACCTGGAAAATAAATTGCAGGTGGAAACCGGTACCCGGAAATTTGTTTTCACCGAAGCGGTTTGTGCTATGGATGGCGAAACAGCGCCCCTGGATAAAATTGCGGCTATCTGTGACCGTTATGGTGCGTTGTTGTTGGTAGATGAAACCCATGCATTGGGCGTGATCGGTCACCATGGCGAAGGACTGGTGCAGGAGTTTGGGGTACAGGACCAGTGTTTTGCCCGGGTTTTTGATTTTGGCGAAGCAGCCGGTACCCTCGGCGGGGCCGTGGTGGGGTCGGCGGTGTTAAAAGAATACCTGTTGAATTTTTCGCGCAGTATTTCGTTGTTGCCCGCACTGCCACCCATGGTGTTGGGGGCCATCGACGAAGCCTATAAAGCTTTTCCAACGGCACTGGCAGAGCGTTTGCAAATTGCCCGGTTGATCCGCCAGTTCAGGGGCTCGGCTCTGGGGTATTATACGGTTTCATCGCAAACACCCATCCAGGTGGTGGTCATCCCCGGCAATGAAAAAATCAGGAAAATTTCGGCCCGTGCCGCAGAAAATGGTTTTGCTGTATGGCCGGTATTGTATCCAGCTGTGCCCGAAGGCAGCGAACGATTGCGAATCGTGCTCCATGCATTCAATACGGAGAGCGAGTTATCGGCCCTGGTCAGTTTGCTGGCCTCAACCGAAAAGGCTGTATAGCATCAGCACCAGAAACATGCCCGCCAGTATTATTTTCTTTGTTTCCATAGTTCTATGACCACATTGGCTGCCCCGGGTTTACCCAACAACCTGTTAAATAGAAATTAATCCTACTTTAGCCGTTACGCAAAAAGCCCGCCATGCGATATCTCTACCTGGCCCTAGCCGTCTTGTTGACTTTTGGCCTCATTTTTATCTTCAATAGCCGTTTGGTGCTGCCTGCACCGTTGGGCGCGCTGTTGAGTCCGCAGCATGGCATCTGGCAAAATGCAGAAGCCACTACGACCAATTACAACGACGATGTGCTGTTGCCCGATCTGGAAGGCAAAGTGGATGTGTATATCGACGATCGGTTGGTGCCGCATGTGTTTGCAGACAATGAAAGCGATTTGTATTATGTACAGGGTTACCTGCACGCGAAATTCAGGCTCTGGCAAATGGAGTTTCAAACCTATGCAGCAGCGGGTCGGCTCAGTGAAATTTTAGGCGAAGGACCCGAGGGCAGAATTCTCGGGTACGACCGAACCATGCGTCGCCTCGGTATGGTATGGGCCGCCGAAAAATCGGTGGAAGAGGCCGATAAAAACCCGGCTTCCAAAGCGCAGTATGAAGCCTATGCCAAAGGCGTGAATGCCTGGATCGCCCAGCTTTCAGAAAGCCAGTTGCCCATTGAATATAAATTGCTGGGTTACTATCCCGAACAATGGACGGTATTGAAAACGACTTTGTTCCTCAAGTTCATGAGTTATGATTTGGCTGGTCACGAAGACGACCTCGAGTTCAGCAACGCGCGCGATTTTTTCAACAACGCTGATTTGGAAACCCTGTATCCATTTATTCCCGATTCATTACCTGCCATCCAACCCAATACGCCCGCTTCGCCATATCCGACACAGGCTGCGGTTGACCTGACGATTCCGGCAGGTGCTGATACGGTGTATTTCAAGCACAACCGCCCCGACAGCATCACCCGGGTGCCGGCGCAAAAACCGGAAAAAGAAAACGGCAGTAACAACTGGGCCGTGGCGGGATCAAAAACAAAAAGCGGTCGACCTATACTATGCAATGATCCGCACCTCGGCCTGAACCTGCCATCGCTCTGGTTTGAAATGCAACTCAGCACACCCCAGTTCAGTGCCTACGGGGCTAGTTTTCCGGGTTCACCCAATATAATCATCGGTTTCAATACAGATGTTTCTTTTGGTTTCACCAATGCAGGTCGTGATGTGCGCGATTATTACGAAATTGAATTCAAAGACGAAGCGCGTGAAGCCTACCGGTTCAACAACGACTGGGTGCCCACCAGCAAACGCATTGAAATCATTCGCATCAAGGGCAAGCCCGACCTGATGGATACCGTTGTATATACCAATATAGGGCCGGTGATGTACGACGAGAGTTTTCAACCCACCGAAAAGAAAGTAAAAAACCTGGCAGTGCGTTGGAAAGCACATGATGCCAGCAATGATGGCGCAGCCTTTTACTTACTCAATCATGCAAAAACCTATACCGATGCGGTAAAAGCAGTGCGGCAGTTAAAGTGCCCGGGGCAAAACTGTTTGATCGCGACGCGTTCGGGCGATATCGGCATCTGGCAGCAGGGTGAGTTCCCGGCCAAATGGCGCCGCCAGGGCGATTATATCATGCCGGGACAAGACAGCAGTTATTTCTGGCGTGGTTTGATTCCCGCTGAAGAAAACCCGCATTTGGAAAATCCGTTCCGCGGCTACGTAAGTTCGGCCAACCAGGTATCGGTAGATGGCACTTATCCGTATTATACGGGCGATATGTTTCCGGTGTACCGGGCGATGGCGGTGAATAAATGGCTCGACACGGCCCAGCAAATTACTCCGGCTTCGATGATGCGCATGCAAACCAGCAACTTCAATATCAAAGCAGCGATGAGCCGTGATATATTGTTGCGAACGCCGGTTGCAGCCTTGAACGAATCTGCCAAAAGTTATTTCGAAAAATATAAGAAATGGAACGACCAGAATGATCCAGGCGAAGAAGGGGCCACTGTTTTTACACTTTGGTGGGACGAACTGGAGAAAAAAGTTTGGAAAGACGAATTCAACCAAACCAAACTACCGCTTCCCTGGCCGCCAGAATATGTATTGCTGGAAAGCCTGCGGCGCGATTCGGCCTATCATTTTATTGATGACGTCAATACACCCACCAAAGAAACGCTGGAAGATGTACTGGCTTCGTCGTTGACAGCAGCAACCGATTCTTTAGACAAATTGCAGGTATTGGGCAACCTCGATTGGGAAAAAGCCAAAGACACCCGTATCAAGCACTTGTTGAAAGTGATTGAACCATTTAATCGGTTACACGTGCCCGTTGGTGGGGGCAAGGGCATTATCAATGCAGCCGGCCCTGAGCACGGACCAAGCTGGCGCATGATTGTGGAGATGACTGATGGGATAGAAGCCTATGGCATTTATCCCGGCGGACAAAGTGGCAATCCCGGCAGCCGGTATTATGACAATACCATCAGCGATTGGGCAGCCGGCAGATATTATCGGTTATGGCTGATGAAAGAAGCAGAGAAAGAAGATGAACGGGTTCGTTGGGTCATGCATTTCAGAAAAGCATAATTGAAAAGAACACATGAAGTTGCTCATTAACATTTTATTGACAGCGATTCTGGCATTTGCCTTGTCATTCTGGTTTCCGTGGTGGATCATCGCTGTGGCGGCTTTTGTTATTGCCATTGTGATTCCATTGAAGCCCTGGCAATCGGCCTTGGCTGGATTTCTGGGCATATTTATTTTGTGGGTGTTATTGGCCATGTTAATCAATAGTAGAAATGAAGGGTTGCTGGCGGCTCGTATTTCGCAGTTGCTGCTGAAAACAAATTCGGCCGGTTTACTGATTCTGGTGAGTGGACTTATCGGTGGATTGACCGGCGCTGCCGCCGCCTGGACGGGCAGTTTGGTTAGAAGATTAAAAATGAATGAGTAGATACCTTGTCCTTGTAAGTGTATTGGTTGGCCTGTTCCCTACAGCGCAGGCAGGCATTGTTTCGGGTGTTGTAAAAGATGAAAAGGGGAAACCGATTTCATACGCTTCTGTCTATGTGCAAAATGGCAAAGAAGGCACTACCGCCGGTGCCAATGGTTCCTATCAGTTATCCCTAACCGAAGGCAATTATGTATTGGTTGCGCAGCATGTTGGCTATGCCAAGCAAGAGCAAAAGATCCAGGTAGCTGCAGGGGCAATGCAAGTCGATTTTGTACTGAAATTGCAACAGGTTACCCTGAATGAAGTAGTGGTGAGGGCCAATGCCGAAGATCCTGCCTACGAGATCATTCGCCAGGCGATTCGGTTGCGAAAAACGCACCTGGAAGAATTATCCAATTTTAGTTGCGAAGTGTACACCCGCGAACAGATGCAGTTGCGTGATTTTCCGAAAAAATTCCTGGGCCAGAAAGTTGATTTCGAAGACGGCGATACCAGTAAGCGGAAAATGTTGTACCTGTCTGAAACCGTATCGCGGTATTCGGTAAAACCACCGGCTAAATCGAAGATTGAAGTATTGTCGACCCGTGTCAGTGGCAATAGCAATGCCTTCGGCATGAGTCTGCCACGTATCATTAATTTCTACCAGAACAATATTGAAGCGGGCGACCTGAACAAGCGTGGCTTTATTTCGCCCATTGCAGACAATGCGCTTCATTTCTACAAATACAAATACGAAGGTTCCTTCACCGAAGACGGCGTGGAGGTGAACCGGATCAAAGTAATCCCCCGCAGAAAATACGAACCCCTGTTTGCCGGTGAGATCATGATCACCGAAAACAGTTGGCGCATTCATAGTTTGCAACTGCAGTTGTTGAAGTCATCGCAGATGGAATTTCTTGATACCCTGCAGGTAGAACAACTCTATGCGCCATTGAACAGCAAAGCCTGGGTAATCAGGAACCAGGTATTGTACCCGGCCATCAAAATGCTGGGATTTGATGCCTTTGGATCGGCGGTTACCGTGTACAGTAAGTTCGACCTGGAACCATCGTTCGCACCAAAGTTTTTCAACAACACCGTGGTGAAGTACCAGGAAGGCTCGAATAAAAAAGACATCGTTTATTGGGATTCCATCCGACCCTTGCCCTTACTGCCCGAAGAAATATTGGACTTTCACAAAAAAGACAGCCTGGAGCAATTGCGTAAATCAGCGGCCTACCTCGATTCAATTGATCGTATCCGCAATAAATTCAGTGCCACTGCTTTTTTGCTGACGGGTCAAACATTTTCGCAGCAGAAAAGACGCATGACCTATAGTGTGGGCCCGGTGGTGCAGGCTTTGTCGTTTAACACGGTAGAAGGACTTGTTTTTAGTCCGTCGGCCAGCCTTGTCAAACGACTCGACAGTACGCCGGGTGGTCGGTCGCTTTATTTGTCAGCCACGGGCCGGTATGGTTTTAGCAGTCGTCATTTCTACGGCAAAGCAGCCGCTACTATTGGTTTCGGTAAACAAAGGGGCGATCTTTATTTGTCGGCGGGAAAATATGTATCCCAATTCGACAAAGCAGAACCAATTACGCCCTTGATGAACAGCTTGAGCAGTCTGTTTTGGAAAAGCAACTACCTGAAATTATATGAAGCCTGGTCTGGCGAGTTGGGCTATTCGCGTACCCTGTTTGATGCGGTGCGGGTCAGTGGTTTTTTTGCCTATGAAGACCGGTCGCCATTGGCCAATACCACTAACTATGCGTGGACAAGCCGAAAAGACAAATCCTACACGCCGAATATTCCCTATCCGGCAGCAGTACTGCCGATGCAAAGACACCAGGCGGCTGCTCTAACCCTGGGTGTGCGCTGGCGGCCAGGGCAACGGTATATTGAATTTCCCGATAGAAAAATGTCGCTCGGATCTAAATACCCCAGCTTCCATGCAACTGCTACCAAGGGATTCAAAGGTTTTTTGGGTAGCGATGTCGATTATTTAAAATGGGATGCAGGTGTAAGTGATGAATTGAACCTGAAAATTGCCGGTGCGTTCCACTACGATGTTTCTGTAGGCGGGTTTTTGAATTGGAATAGGGTGGAAGTGCCCGACTTCAAACATTTTGGTAGCAACCAGGTGGTATTTGCGCGACCGTATATGCGCAGTTTCCAGGCCCTGCCGTATTATATGTATTCGGGCAGCCCGCAATTTTGGGGTATTGGCCATGCTGAGCACCATTTCAATGGCGCGCTCACCAATAAGATTCCCGGCTTTCGAAAACTGAACTGGCACCTGGTAGCAGGCGCGCATGCTTTTTTTACCGATGGGCGCCGCAACTACGAAGAGTTTAGTGTGGGGCTGGAAAATGTTTTCAAGTTACTGCGAGCCGACCTGGTTTGGTCGCTCGATCAGGGGCGGTCACAAGGCTGTTTTTTTCGGCTCTCGGTTACTGGATTTAACGGCAATTAATGTGTAGCTTTGCGCCGTTAAGAAATTTTGTTCACCAGGCAAGTGTCCGTAAAATTTCAGCATGGCTGTATTACACAACAGGGTTTCCCAACGGGAACTGAAAGAACGTTTATTGGCGGAGGCAGAACCCCGCACTACTATTTCCTTTTACCAGTATTTTTTGATAGAAGATCCGCAGGCATTTCGCGATGCGCTCTACAAGGACCTGGTTGCACTGAAAGTTTTTGGTCGCATTTATGTGGCTACCGAAGGCATTAATGCCCAAATCAGCGTGCCAACCAACTATGTTGACGCTTTTCGCGAGGTGCTGGAACAAATTCCGGCCTTGCGCGGGCTGCGACTGAATATTGCCGTCGACGATGATGGTAAGTCGTTTTGGGTATTGAAGATCAAAGTGCGGGATAAGATCGTGGCCGATGGGATCGATGACCCCGATTTTGACATGCAGCGCAAAGGCAAATACGTAGATGCAGCGGCTTTCAACAAGTTGACCGACGATCCGACTACGGTGGTGATTGATATGCGCAATCACTATGAATTTGAAGTGGGGCATTTTGAACATGCCATTGAAATTCCTTCCGATACTTTTCGCGAGCAGTTGCCGATGGCGGCCGAGATGATGTCGGCCGATAAGGAAAAAAACATCATCATGTATTGTACCGGTGGCATCCGTTGCGAAAAAGCAAGTGCGTATATGCTTCACCGTGGGTTCAAAAATGTGTACCACCTCGAAGGCGGTATCATTCATTATGCCAATAAAGCCAAAGAACTGGGTTTGCCCAATAAATTTCATGGCAAGAATTTCGTGTTCGATAACCGGCTGGGCGAGCGCATCAGTGCGGAGATCATCGCCCATTGCCACCAGTGTGGTGCGCCGGCTGATACCCATGTGAATTGTGCCAACGAAGGCTGTCATTTGCTCTTTATTCAATGCGAGGCCTGTGCCGCAAAATACGAGCATTGTTGCAGCACTGCCTGCCAGGAGGTAATTCACCTGCCGGTCGACGAGCAGAAAGCCTTGCGCAAAGGCAAAACCAAAGACGGTCATAGCTTCAACAAATCCCGTTTTCGAAGTCGCCGGGTGCAGTAAGACCGAAATCGTATTTTTGCCCGATTGTTATGAAATTGTTTCCCGAATCAGCAGCGGTCCAGTTGGAGTTTGACAAGATCAAGACCCTGCTGGAATTGCATTGCAGAACCGAATACGCGCGCATTAAAGCGCGCGAGCTCCGTATCCATACCAAGATTGGCTTCATCGAAACCGAATTACGCCAAACCCATGAATTCAGGCAATTGCTCTTGCATGCCGTTTATTTTCCGGGCGATTTTCCATTGAACCTGGCAAAGGACCTGCAATTGCTGGGCATTTCCGGTGCGGTGATGACGGGCGAACAATTGGTGAACATCCGCAAACTTGCCGAGAGCATGGAGAGTATTTTCCGCTGGTTCGACAATGAGCGTCGTGTTGCCAACCCGGCACTGCTGCAGGTAATTGCCGACAGCTATTATGAAAAAGCCATCAAAGGCTTGATCAATGCCGTGGTGGATGAACAGGGCCAGGTACTTGACAGCGCTTCGGAAGAATTGCGCCGCATTCGCATCGCCCTGAACAAAAAACGCAACGACCTGCGCCGGGTGTTTGAGCGGGTGGTGTCGAAATTAAACAAGCAGGGATACCTGGCTGATATTGAAGAGTCATTTCTGAATGGCCGGCGCGTATTGGCGGTTTTTGCCGAGCAGAAACGGATGATCAAAGGCATCCTGCACGGCGAAAGTGATACCCGCCGCACGGCCTTTATTGAGCCGGAAGAAACCATCGAACTGAACAACGAAGTCTATTCGCTCGAGAACGAAGAATCGCGCGAAGTGTACAAGATACTGCGCACCCTGACCGGACAATTGGCCGTGTATGCACCGCTGCTGAAAACCTATTTGCAAATCATCGGTGAATTTGATTTCATCCGCGCCAAAGCGCGTTTTGCCGATGAATACAATGGGGAATACCCGGTGGTGGTCGACAAAGCCCATATTCACCTGGTGAGTGCCTATCACCCGCTGTTGCTGATCTATAATAAGCGACAGCAAAAACCAACCATCCCGGTATCGATTACCCTCGACGATAAGAACCGCATATTGGTCATCAGCGGGCCCAATGCCGGTGGCAAAACGGTGACCATGAAAACCGTTGGCATCAACCAGATCATGGTGCAGGCGGGCTTACTGGTACCGGTGCATCCTTCTTCGCAGTTCGGCATCTTTCGCCAACTGATGATACATATTGGCGATACCCAAAGCATCGAGTTTGAGCTGAGTACCTATAGCTCGCACCTCAAACACATGAAACATTTCATGGAAACCGCCAATGGCAAAACCTTGTTCTTCATTGACGAATTGGGTAGTGGCTCGGATCCCAACCTGGGTGGCGCTTTTGCCGAAGTGATCATGGAAGAACTGGCGCACAAGCATGCCATGGGCATTGTGACCACGCATTACCTGAACCTAAAGGTGATGGCCAACAAAACACCGGGCATCATCAATGCTGCCATGGCTTTCGACGAAAAAACTTTATCGCCCCTGTATAAGCTCATCATCGGCAAACCCGGCAGCTCCTATACTTTTTCTATTGCAGAAAGAATCGGTCTCGACAAACGCCTCATTGACCGCGCCCGCAAGATGGTAGATGAAAATCATTTCAGTCTCGATAAATTATTGAACCGCACCGAACAGGATTTGCGCGAACTGGAGAAAAAAGAAAAAGAACTCAATCGCCTGCTGAAAGAAAATGAGCGGCTGAAGAAAGAGATGGAAGGGGTGATGGACAAAGAACGCCACCGCCAGCAGGTGGAGATCCTGCGCCAGCAAAACAAGGTTACTGAAGACCGGATCAGTTACCTCAAAGACATGGATCGCAAAATGAAACAATTGCTGATCGAATGGCGCAAGAACCCCGATAAGGAAAAAGTGATCAAGGAAATCAATGCCTTACTCTTCAAGAAAGACGAAGGTAAAGTGGTCAACAAACTGCAGAAAAAGATCGAATCGAAATTTGATGAAGTGGGTGGCGATATTGTGGTTGGCACCAAGGTAAAAATGAAACGCAACCACCAGGTAGGCGAAGTCATAGAAATCAGGGGCAAGCGAGCCGTGGTGAAAATAGGCCTCCTGCCCATGCAGGTCGACTTGAAAGACCTGGTGGTTGTTAAAGAAAAATCAGCCGAACCCGAATCCTGATCAGGAATGAATATAAGAATGAAGGTGTGAAATGGTTTCGGCCTGGTGATCAATCACCGCTTTGATGACGTCGTTTACCGACACAATGCCATGCAATTTTCCTTCTTCAAAAACTGGCAGGTAGCGGATATTGCGCGACGACATGAGCTGCATACACACTTCAACCGATGTTTCAGGCGCAATCTTCGGCAGGTCGGTCGACATAATATCACCTACCTTGGTATCGACCGAAGCTTTTCCCGCCAGGATAACTTTACGCGCATAATCACGCTCAGTCATGAGTCCGCGGTATTCACCCGACTCAATCACCAACAAAGAGCCAATATTATTGTCTGACATGAGTTTTAGCGCATCCAAAACGGTGGTGGACGGCGTAACACCGATGACGTCACGGTGCTTTCTGGAGAGAATTTCAACAACTGTTTTCATATGCAAGCTTTGGTTCCGCCTTAAGATAACGAATTTTTTAATACAAAAATCACTGTCCCTATCTTTGGACCCATGAATCTGGAACAGCAAAGACTCATCGATCCGGTGTGGAAAAAATGGGGACCGTATGTTTCCGACAGGCAGTGGGGAACCGTCAGAGAAGACTATAGTGAAGATACGAATACCTGGGAAGCAGTCACTTACGACATGGCCCGCAGTTATGCCTACCGTTGGGGTGAAGACGGCATTGCCGGTATTTGCGATGAAAACCAATTGCTCTGTTTCTCGCTGGCCTTCTGGAACAAAAAAGATCCTTTTTTAAAAGAACGTTTTTTCGGGCTCACCGGTCCGCGGGGCAACCATGGCGAAGACGTCAAAGAACTCTATTATTACCTCGACAGTTCGCCGTCTCACTCGTACATGAAAATGCTGTACAAGTACCCCCAGGCAGCCTTCCCTTACGAAAAAATCTACGAAGAAAACGATCGGCGCAGCCGGCTCGACCTCGAATATGAAATCGCCGATACCGGCCTCTTTGATGAGGGGCAATATTTTGACGTGTTCATTGAATATGCCAAGGGCAATCCGAACGATATACTCATCAAAGTGTCGGTCGTTAACCGCGGAACAGACAAAGCCCCCATCAGTGTATTGCCCACGCTCTGGTTCAGGAATACCTGGTCTTGGGGCAACGATGACTATCGGCCATTGATGACCGCCGCGGGCAAAAACAGCATCCGGCTTCATCACCAAAAAATGGGTGATTATTTTTTCTACACCGAAGGGCAAAGCGATTTGCTTTTTTGTGAGAACGATACCAATATGCGGCGCTTCGCTGGTAAAAAACTGCCATTTGCTTTTGCGAAGGATGGCATTAACGATTATGTCGTCAACCGTCGGCGAGGCGTGGTGAATAAAAAGCAAACCGGCACCAAGGCAGCGGCGCATTACAATATCAATGTGGAGCCGGGCGAAACCATCACCCTTAAAATGCGGCTCTCGAAGGAGGCACACGATTATCCTTTTCACGATTTCGATCATATTTTTTACCAGCGCCAGGTAGAGAACGAAACGTTTTATGATGACCTGCAGCAAGGTGTTCAGCATCCCGACGACCGGCAATTGCAGCGCCAGGCCTATGCAGGCATGTTGTGGAGCAAGCAATTTTATTATTTCAATGTGGAGCAATGGTTGTCGGGCGATCCGAATTTCAAAGCACCCGCCAACCGGCGCGGGGGTAGAAACCACGATTGGGCACACTTGAACAATGCCGATATCATTTCCATGCCAGATAAATGGGAATATCCCTGGTATGCCGCGTGGGACCTTGCCTTTCATTGCATCCCCCTGGCTTATCTCGATGCCGGTTTTGCCAAGAACCAGCTATCCCTGCTCACCAAAGAGTGGTATATGCATCCCAATGGCCAGTTACCCGCCTATGAATGGTTGTTTGGCGATGTGAATCCACCGGTACATGCCTGGGCTACCTGGCGCGTATACGAGATCGATAAACAACGCAATGCCGGCAAGGGTGATCTCTATTTTTTGGAAAGTGTGTACCATAAATTGCTGCTGAATTTTACCTGGTGGGTGAACCGGAAAGACGATGACGGCAATAATATTTTTCAGGGCGGATTTCTTGGTTTGGATAATATCGGTGTGTTTGATCGCAGCGCGCCGCTGCCGGGTGGTGGCCGATTGGAGCAAAGCGATGGTACCAGTTGGATGGCGATGTATTGTTTGAATTTGCTGCGTATGTCGCTCGAACTCGCCACCCACAACCATGTGTATGCCGGCATGGCAACCAAGTTTTTTGAGCATTTCGTGTACATCACGCGGGCGATGAATATGATTGGGGAAGATGATATTGGCTTGTGGGACGAGCAGGATAAGTTTTTTTACGATGTATTGAAAAAGCCCGATGGCAGCGAAATGCGTTTGCGCGTGCGATCGATGGTGGGGCTTATACCCTTGTTTGCCGTGGAGGTGATTGACCATAGCCTGTATGAAGAGATACCTGAATTTGTGCAGCGATTGGAATGGTTCTTAAAAAACAAATCGGTGTTTTCTGCCAGCATTGCCAATTGGGGCGATTTCTTCAACAGAGACAAACACCTGTTGTCGATGATTCGTGGCGAGCGACTGGTGGCGGTACTTCAGCGCGTGCTCGATGAAACAGAATTTCTGAGCGACTACGGTATTCGCGCCCTAAGCAAATACCATGAAGACCTGCCGTTCACCATTGAGGTGGAAGGCAACCGCTTTGGGGTGAAATACCTGCCGGCAGAATCAGACTCCAGTATGTTTGGCGGTAATTCCAACTGGCGCGGACCTATTTGGTTTCCGCTGAATTATTTGCTGATCGAATCCTTGCAGCGTTATCACTATTATTATGGCGATTCGCTGAAAGTTGAATTTCCCACGGGCAGCGGCAATATGCATACGCTCGATGAAGTGGCAACGGAAATCTCGAATCGGTTACTCGCCATTTTCAGGCTGGATGCAGAAGAGAAACGACCGGTATACGGCCAGTATAACTTGCTCAATACGGTGCCGCATTTCCGGGACTATATCCTCTTCTACGAGTATTTTCACGGCGACAATGGCCGCGGTGTAGGCGCTTCGCACCAAACAGGGTGGACAGGTCTTGTGGCTAAACTTTTACAACCCCGACGATAATATGGCTACAAATGATGTTTGGATAAACGGTGATTGGCTGCCGGCAGCAACAGCGGCATTGCCGGTGTCAGATTTGTCGATCCAGCGTGGCTATGGCATATTTGATTTTTTCAAGCTGATTGCCGGCAAGCCCTTGTTCCTCGACGATCACCTCGATCGATTTTACCGGTCGGCAGCGGCCATTCACCTGGCGCCGGGTATCGACAGACCGGCTTTGAAAACCGTTGTCGATGAAATGATAGGGCGAAATGAATTGGGCGATGCGGGCATCAAACTGACCCTGACGGGCGGTGCTTCGCCCGACGGGTATTCATTGGCCAGGCCGACCTTAATCATCCATTCTATGCCATTGCAATTGGAGCGAACCATGAGCAGCGGTATGACACTGATTACCGATCGGCACCAGCGCCAAATGCCGGCTGTGAAAACCATCGACTACCTACGGGCCATTTGGTTGCAGCCAACCATAAAAAATGCCGGTGCCGACGATGTATTGTATTTCCAGGACGAGCAGGTGACTGAATGTCCGCGGGCAAATTTCTTTATCGTCACCACTAACGGGGAAGTACAAACGCCGAAATCAAATATCCTGGCTGGTGTTACGCGGAAGAAATTGTTGGAAGGCGTAGTAACTGGTTATACGCCGATAGAGAAAGACTTTCCCTTATCAAGTGTTTTTGACGCAGCTGAAGCATTTATCACCAGTACCACCAAGATGATCAGGCCGGTGGTAGCCATCGATGGAAAACCCATTGGGAACGGTCAGCCCGGTCCGGTCACCACTGCCATGGCCACACAACTTTATGAATTGGTATATGGTCATTAGTCAACGCTTTTCATTTTTCTGCTGCCTCGCGCTGCTGCTGATCAGTACAAATGGTTGGGCCCAGCAACAGGCTGGCACAAGCATTCGTTTTGACACTTGTCGTTATTTCGACCTTGCCAGAAACAGAGAAATACCGGTGGCCATATACCAGCCTACCAGCCACACAACATTGCAGGTGGTTATTTTTAGTCATGGTTATGGACAAAACCAGCCGGATACTTATCTCCATTATACCTACCTGACCGAATTTCTGGCGCGCAGAGGCTACTATGTAGTCAGTATTCAACATGATTTGCCCACTGATAGTATTATACCTGCTAGTGGTATTCCGCAGGTTGTTCGCCGTCCATTTTGGGAACAAGGCGCCGACAATATTTTGTTTGTGCTCAACGAACTAAAAAAACGGCAACCCGATCTTGATTTCAACCATACCACCCTGATCGGCCATTCCAATGGCGGTGATATCACGGCCTTGTTTGCACAAAAATTTCCAAACCTGGTAAGCAAGATTATTACACTCGACAACCGACGCATGCCTTTGCCCAGAACCATGCATCCGGGCGTGTATTCTTTGCGTTCGAGCGACCAACCGGCGGATGAGGGCGTATTACCGACTGCTGCAGAAGCAGTAGCAAATAAGATACGGATCCTTAAACTTCCCCACACGAATCACAACGATATGGACGATAGGGCCGACGGCCGACAGCGAAAGGAAATCCAGGATAAGCTACTTTCATTTCTCCGACAATAGCCAGTCATGAACCGAATCGATCGACTTACCGCCATCCTTATTCAATTACAGGGCCGGCGCCTGGTCAAAGCCCAGGACATTGCCGACCGCTTCGATATCAGCCTGCGCACTGTATACCGCGATGTAAAAGCGTTGGAAGAATCAGGCGTGCCCGTGATCGGTGAAGCCGGCGTGGGTTATTCGCTGATGGAAGGTTACCGACTACCCCCCGTCATGTTTACCCGCGAAGAAGCCATGGCCTTTTTGACGGCCGAAAAACTGGTGGCCAAACTCACCGATGCCGGCAACAGTGAACATTACCGTGCGGCCATGTACAAAGTGCGTGCGGTGCTGCGCAGCGCAGAGAAAGACCTGCTCGAAAACATCGACGATCACATTGAAGTATTGAAGACCGCCCGCATGGCCCATGCACAAATCGACAAACACAGCCAACAACTCATCCTTGAGTCCATTGCCGGTCGACGCTTATTACAGCTCGTTTACAAAGCTGGTTATACAGAAGAGAAAACAGAACGGAAAGTGGAGCCCATGGGGATTTTTTATCTCGATGGCTATTGGCATTTGGTGGGCTGGTGTCGTATGCGAAACGATTACCGTGATTTCCGGCTCGACCGGATCCTATCTATTAAGCCAGGTACCGAACAATTTAGGCAACAGCATCCTTCATTGCAATCCTATTTGGAAAAGATGTACTACAACTACCCACTAACGGAGATGGTTATACGCGTTCGCGCCAACAGCCTCCGGTATGTGGGCGAACAGAAATATTATATGGGCCTAGTGAAAGAAGAGATAGAAGCAGATTTTACCAGAATGGTTTTTATGTCGCCCTCCCTGGAAGGTTTCGCCCGTTTCTTTTTGACCATCGGCGATATTGCCAGCATCGAAAAACCGGCGGCCCTGAAAGAAAGAGTGATCGCCCTGCAGAAAATCATTGCTGCCAACCTCAATGCGTAGCGCAAAGTATCTTCCAGGTGGTTAACAATTGGCCGGTATGCCGCATGGTATGCTCAGCCGCATGAAAATAAAGGCCAAGCATCGTTGAAGGAATTTTCTTGCGACCAACCAGTCGCTCGTTGTAAAGTTCTTTTACCGGTGCTATCGCCAACCGGCGAAAACAAGCCAGGAATTGGTCATTCAGGTCCTTTAATAATTCGGCGCGGGTACTATTGTTCATTACACCCTCGGCGGACAAATAAGCCAACTGTGCCGTTGATAGCATTTTCCCTTCGGCATAAGTAAACAACCTGTCGAGAAAACCCTTGATGTGCTGCAAGTGAAATGCAGGGGCGGCCAGTTCGGCTGGGCGCTGCCATAGCAAACGATCGTCACCTGTTTGCAGCAAGGTATTGATCTCGTCTCTTGCCTGCAACAAAGCATGTACAACGGGTTGTAGCAGGCTGGGGAAACCAGCCAACGCACCCATTTGCCAGCGTTCGGGATCGCCGGACTTCAGTAGTCGGATGGGCGGTATTTCATCGTTCATGTCACAGCTTTTGTTGCAAGCTAGCAAATACAACGAGGCAAATGATCGGCTGATCCGTATTTTCGTTCTGCTATGTTGCCAATACAAATGGACGCTGCCCGCTTATTAAAGCTGATCGCAAAATGGATGTTGCTCTTACTGGTACTGGCTGCGGTAGTGGGTTCGGCAGTTGCATTCTTTCTTTGGTCGCTCGATGCAGTAACATTGTACCGCTTCGGTCACCCATGGCTGTTATACCTGCTGCCGTTGGCAGGAATAGCCATTCATTTTCTGTATAAGTGGGCGGGCAAGAATGCCGAGAAAGGCAACAACCTCATCATCGACGAGATACATGCACCCGGCGCCGGCGTGCCGGCAAGGATGGCACCGCTGGTATTGTTGTCGACCCTGGTGACACATCTTTTTGGTGGCTCGGCCGGCAGGGAAGGAACTGCGGTGCAAATGGGTGGCAGCTTCGCCGATTTTTTTGTTCGCCTCTTTACACTCGATCACCATGATCGCCGGCTCTTGTTGTTATGCGGTGTGGCGGCAGGCTTCGGCGCCGTGTTTGGCACACCGGTTACCGGTGCCATCTTCGCGCTGGAAGTTTTGATCGCCGGAAAAATTGATCACCGTGGTTTTCTGCCCTGCCTGCTATCGGCCTGGCTCGCGAAATTGGTGGTTGATCTTTGGGGCGTAGCACATACCCATTACCAAATTGGCTATGTAGACACAGCTAATTTGCTGCGGGCCATCCACTGGCGCGAAATCGCCTGGGTATTGGTGGCTGGTTTGGCATTTGGTTTGGTGGCCAGGCTTTTTGTTTGGTCGACCGATACAGTTAAAAATTTTTCGCTTCGATGGATCAAGTGGCCCTGGATGATACCAGCCATCGGCGCACTCATCCTGATCTTGCTCACAGTTTTGTTGGGCACCGACGATTACCTGGGCCTGGGCGTACAACCGGCGCAGGCCGATTCAGTAACCCTGGTGAGTGCCTTTCGGCCCGGTGGTGCCGACACCTGGAGTTGGTTATTGAAACTTTTGTTTACGGCCATTACGCTTGGCACCGGCTTTAAAGGCGGTGAAGTAACGCCGCTGTTTTTTATTGGCGCTACGCTGGGGCATAGTTTGGCGGTATTCACCGGTATGCCGATCGATCTATTTGCAGCACTCGGATTTATTGCAGTGTTTTCTGGTGCTACAAATACACCCGTGGCCTGTACCGTGATGGGGGTAGAATTGTTCGGCGGGCATTTCATGGTGTATTATGCCATCGCTTGTGTGATTGCTTTTTATGTGAGTGGGCGAAGAGGAATTTATCACAGCCAGTTGCCACAATCGCCAACAGTCAGGTACTGATCAGGCCGGTTGGGTTTGGTCGTATTCGTATACAGCTACATATATGCCATGGGTAATGGCTGCCGGCAGGTTGTCGGGGTACATGCCAAAAAAATCATCTGATACCTGGATAACAAAAGGAATGGGCTCATCGAGATACAACACACCACGATAACCAGCGGCTTTTTCCGTTGCAAATTTTTTACAGGCGATTTCAAATTCCTGTCCGTCGATGACAGTGGTAAACTTGTCCATGCCCTACAATTGAAGTGTGTAAGTAAGGTACGAAATACCCGGCAGTCGAAATACAACCGGCTGTTAAACCGTTTTTAATCTTTATATTAAACCAGTTTTTTTGCAGAAAATACGAAATGAACTTTTTCACCCTTGGTCATCTAACAGCAGTTGATGTTTACAACTGAATTTGATGCTGTTGTTGTAGGCGCCGGACCCAATGGTTTGTCGGCCGCCATTCGATTGCAACAAGCCGGCTTATCGGTCTTGTTGGTGGAAGCGCGCGCCACCGTAGGAGGTGGTATGCGCACCGAAGCAGGCAGCTTGCCTGGGTTTGTGCACGATATATGCTCGGCCGTACATCCACTGGCCATCAGTTCGCCATATTGGCAAACCTTGTCGCTCGAAAAGTTTGGACTTGAATGGTTGTTTCCAGAGATAGCAGCAGCACATCCCTTCGACGATGGCACTGCGGCCCTGCTCTGGCACTCACTGGAACGCACAGCCGAAGCACTGGGCGTTGATAAAGAAAATTACCAATCGCTGTTATCGCCACTGGTAAACAACTGGCCCCTGATCGAAAAAAATGTATTGGGTCCTTTTCGATGGCCAGCTCATCCCAGGCAGCTATTGTCGTTTGCACGGGTTGCCCTGCCCTCGGCGATGCATGTTGCAGAGAAATTCAGCACGCCGCAGGCCCGGGCACTGTTTGGCGGTATGGCTGCCCATGCCATCCAACCGTTGAGCAATACAGCCACTGCGGCCATTGCATTGGTATTAATGATCGCCGCGCATCGCAAAGGATGGCCCTTGCCCCGTGGTGGCTCGCAGCAAATTGCCAACGCATTGTCGGCCTGTTTTCTTGCTATGGGCGGTAAGATCGAAACCAATTGTCGGGTGAAAACAATGGCCGATCTGCCGGCAGCTAAAGCGGTTATTTTCGATTTGGCACCCAAGCCATTGTTGCAAATCGCCGGACATCAATTCTCGCCGCTTTACCGTAACCAATTAGAACGCTATCGTTATGGGGCCGGTGCTTTTAAAATTGATTGGGCCATCGAGGGGGCGGTGCCCTTTGCCAACGAAGCGGCACGACGAGCCGGTACCGTGCACCTGGGCAATAGCCTCGAAGAAATCGCTTGGTATGAAAAAGAAATCTGGCAGGGTAAGATCGGGCCCAAGCCCTTTGTGTTATTGGCCCAGCCATCGTTGGTAGACAATAGCCGGGCACCGCAGGGCATGTCGGTCGTATGGGCTTATTGCCATGTACCTGCAGGCGCCACCACCGATATGACCGACGCCATTGAAGCGCAGGTGGAAAGATTTGCGCCTGGTTTCAGGGAGCGGATTCTATCCCGGCAGGTGTACACGCCCGCGCTATTAGAGCAATACAATCCCAACTATGTGGGTGGCGATATCAACGCAGGCGTGATCGATATTTCACAAATGTTTACCCGCCCGGCCCTGCGACTATCGCCCTACCGAACTTCGCGCAAAGGACTCTATCTCTGTTCTGCATCCACACCACCAGGTGGCGGCGTACATGGCCTTTGCGGCTACCATGCGGCTGAACGCGTATTAAAAGATATTTTTGGCCATTGATTGACACATTATGATAAAACTGCACGAAGACTGGACAGCCGTATTACTTGGCTTTATGTTGATTTTTCTTGCTTTGTTTGGATTGCAGGTGCCGGTGCCAGCTTTTGGCTGGAGCGGATGGGCGCAACTAAGTGAAACGGTATTTAGCGGGAAAAATATAACGGCCATCGGTGCCTTGTTTTTATTGGTAGCGGCAACGGCCATGGTGGGCGCCTGGTTAACGGGCCGGTCGCTGCGTTATTTTGCCATCGTGTTTCCGCTGGTATTTGTTTTGTCGATGCTTGCACTTATCCTGGCTGGTAACAAAACCATCAAAGGGCTGAACCTGGAAGCCGTGATCTTTAGTTTAACCATCGGGTTGTTGATTGGCAATTTGTTTCGACTGCCTGATTGGTTTAAACAGGCATTGAGTACCGAGTTGTATGTAAAAATCGGATTGGTTTTATTGGGCACCAGTATCATTTTCGGTGATGTATTAAAAGCCGGCGCTTATGGTTTGGTGCAGTCGCTGATCGTTGTTTTATCGGTTTGGTATTTTGCGTTTTGGGTTTGCAAACAGTTTCGTATAGACGAAGAAATGGGATTTATGATCAGCAGTGCGGTGAGCATTTGCGGGGTATCGGCGGCCATTGCTACGGCCGGCGCTATCAAAGGCGATACCAAAAAACTGTCTTATGTGATCTCGATGGTATTGATCACGGCCATCCCCATGATGATTGCCATGCCCTGGCTGGCAAAACAGATGGGTTTGTCGCAGGCGGTAACCGGTGCCTGGCTCGGTGGCAGCATCGATACCACAGGTGCGGTGGTGGCCAGCGGTAGCCTGGTAGGGGAGGAAGCCTTGAAGATCAGTACCATTGTCAAGTTTTCACAGAATGTCTTGTTGGGGTTGGCTGCGTTTGCGATTTCGGTGTATTGGTCGCTTAAAGGCGGGCAGGACCGAACCATGGTTGATGAAAAGAAAGGTATGGCCCTGGTTTGGGAGCGTTTCCCCAAATTTGTACTCGGCTTTTTGGCCGCTTCTTTGCTGTTTTCGTTTTTTGTGTCGCCCGACAAGCTGGCAACCGTAAAAGACGGATTGAAGAACCTGCAAAACCTTTGGTTTGTGTTGGCCTTCACCAGTATCGGATTGGAAACCAATTTTGCGGATCTCTTTCACCACGACAACCGGAGGCCCTTGTATGCCTTTCTGTTGGCGCAACTGTTCAATATTGGCATTACTTTGTTGATCGCCTGGTTATTGTTCCGATAGGCGATCGGGTGACAAAAATCACACGGCAGCCTGTTAACAACGATTACCTTCATCCCCATAAATCAATGTTATGACTAAGAATATGGGCGGCACTGACCGCGCGATCCGTTTGATTGTTGCAGCCGTGTTGATAGGCTTGTATGCCAAAGGGATGGTTGCAGGTACCTGGGGCATAGTTGCCTTAGTAGTGGCCGGGGTGTTTATACTGACCAGCCTGGTTTCTTTTTGCCCGTTGTACACCTTGCTGGGCCTGAAGACCTGCAAAACCACCAAATAAAGCCGCGTTTTTTCGTAGCCTTGCTGTTATTTGCAGCATATGGCAATGCATAAAAAGAAGATCGACGCGAAGGCCGTCGAGAATACCGGCCTGGGAACAGCCGTTTCGGAGAAATACGCCCGGTTTATCAATAAAGACGGTTCGCACAATGTAGTGACCCGGGGGCGGAATATTTTTGAGCGCTACAGCATTTACAGTTTCCTGATCAATATGCGGGGCTGGAAATTTGTGATATTGATATTGACCTTTTATACGACCATTAATTTTGTTTTCGCGGCTTTCTATTATTTGTTTTGCATTCCGCATTTGCAGGGCCTGATTGTGGGCACCCCGCTGGAGACCTTTGAGGAGGCTTATTTTTTCAGTTCCCAAACCCTGACCACGGTAGGGTATGGGCGGATCAGTCCCACGGGTTTCATCACCAATACCATTGCCTCTTTTGAGGCCCTGATCGGCATACTTTCGCTGGCCATCATTACAGGTTTGTTATATGGTCGTTTTGTAAAACCGCGGGCGCATTTGCGATTCAGCGAATCTGCGGTGGTGGCGCCTTTTAAAGAGGGTCGGGGACTGATGTTCCGGTTGGCCCCGATTAAAAATGCGATGTTGAGTGATGTTAGCTTGCAGGTGGCCTTGAGTATGATGATCGAAGAAAATGGCAAAAAGATCAACCGGTATTTTTCCCTGCCTTTGCAGATCAGCAGCATCAATACATTGACGGTAACCTGGACCGTGGTGCATCCGATCGACGAAACCAGTCCGCTGTACCAGTTATCGGCCGCCGACCTTGAAACCAATGATGCGGAGGTATTGGTATTTGTGCGGGCTTTCGACGAAAATTTCGCCAATACGGTGATCGCCCGCTCTTCTTATACCTATGCGGAGATAATACATGGCGCGAAGTTTCTGCCTGCTTTTTACGATTCGCCCAAGGGGGAAGGCACCATTGTGGATCACCGAAAACTGAATGACTATATCGATGTGCCGTTGCCCTGAGGGCTGCTGTCCGGCAGTTTATCGGCTATTTTCTCCCAAATATCGAAGCTTGCCGGTCGATGGGCGAACACATTCTTCAAAGGCCTGTCTGTAGCGCATCTTTGTATTGTTGAACGACGATATCCAACCCTATTTTAACCGACATCCCTATCCGTAGAAAACCGTAGACAGCCAGATCCTATTGAAAAACGTGAAATCCAGTTCGAAAAATCATTATCCAATGCCATGAATGCCGATTGTTCATGAATCGTTCAAAATCATTAGCCGCTCCGTAAACCGGAGCGGTTTTTTGTTGTAGTGGTTGCTTATGGATTTTTAGGAACGCCTCAGTACATCAAACAGGTGTTTTTCTCTGGAGGTGTTGTCGCAAAAACCGGTAAAACATTTATAGGTGCAAACAAAGGGATCAAATCACTAGATGACGTACATCCTGATTTAAAAGCAAGAATGTCAGGGGAAACTTTAGAAAAGTGGAGTCAATATAATTGCGCCGAATTTGATGCGTTTAACAAAGCACTAAAAGATGGCGCCAAGTGGGAGGACCTTGGGGATGTGCATACGAAGCAGTGGGATAAATCATTAAAAAAATAAGTCGATGTAGATAGGTGTGATAGTTGTAAAGTTACGTTTAAAGATAAAATACCATCGAGTGAACAATAGGCTATATAATTTTGAAAAAATATCAATAAATGGTCGATATATATATGGATATCTATGTTTATTGAATGCTATTGAGCTTAGCGAGGTTTGTAGGCGTACCGATATTTCGGCAGGTAAAAAGTAGAGTAATCTATTTAATTGAGGTCCTCCTAAAAATCAGACACAGCTAAGTTGTAGATTTCGAGCTTATGCCCAACTCCCGGCTCAAATCTTCCGCCTTACGGCTTTTCTCGTGTTTACCAATGGCCTTGACAATCTGTGTCTCCTTAAACTGTGATTTTTTCAAATTTACTTGTTTGACATTATCGCTTCTTGTTAACTTTCAACTTTGCGAACTTCGGGGAGTCGGACAAGGGAGTAAAAAGTACCAAGAGGTTCTGTCCAAAAGGCAACGATTCAACCGGTGTAGCTGACTACCAACAAACGAACAAAGTACCTGAAGGCATTAAGAAGAAGTGGGCGCAAAACGATATGGCTAGGGCCTTGTAGCCAAGTGACACAAAAAGTATCCTGTACCACTTGCTGAAAACCTTGATGGCGCTGCTCCGTACAACAGGTTGGCCAATCGATTGGTTGATTCATTCATTGACAAAGCAATGTGTATGCAAAAAGACGCCCAATGGGTCCGGTCTATTAAAAAAGGTTTTCAAAATGAGAACCTGCCAACCTATTTAATGATACTGGCCGTGCTGATTGCCATGGCCTGGGCCAATTCACCCTGGAAAGCATCCTATCACCAGCTCTGGCAAATCGTTATTCCATTTCAGTTGCTGAACCTCCAGGCCCAGGAAACCTTACACCATTGGGTCAACGACGGATTGATGGCGGTTTTCTTTTTTCTAATCGGCCTGGAAATGAAAAGAGAAATCCTGGCCGGCGAATTGTCTTCCTTTAAAAAAGCCAGGTTGCCCATTTTTTGCGCAGTCGGCGGTATGCTGGTGCCGGCGCTGATTTTCTATTTGTTCAACAAAGGCCTGGACACGCAACAAGCCTGGGCCATTCCAATGGCCACCGATATCGCCTTTGCCCTGGCTATCTTGAAAGCGCTAAAAAACCGGATCCCTGCTGCGTTGATTGTATTGCTGACAGCCATGGCCGTCATTGATGACCTGGGAGGCATACTGGTAATTGCCTTGTACTTTACGAAAGCGTTGGATTGGAGCGCCCTGTTTTCCGGATTGTTCTTCATCGGGGTCATCGTCGTTTTTAACCGGTTGAAAATTCGGAAGCCCTGGTTGTACTTGTTGCTGGGTGTTTTGGGTGTTTGGTTGGGGTTCTTGCATTCTGGGGTACATGCCACCATTGTTGGTATTTTAATCGCTATGGCTACGCCATTACAAAGTGATATCGATGATCAAACCTATCTCCATCGGCTCACCCAACTCAGCAATCGTTTTGAGAAAACTTGCACCACTCGTGCCGGCCACCTGATAACATCGACCGAACAAATTGAGATCGTAGAAGAAATCAGGGAAATAAGCATCGCGGCAGAATCGCCGCTGCAGCGATTGGAGCACAATGTGGCACCCTTTGTTAACTATTTTGTATTGCCTTTGTTTGCATTGAGTAATGCCGGTGTCGAAATTAAGATCGATTCTTTGGCGGGCATCGTGTCGCCGCTGGGTGCGGGCATCGGCCTCGGATTGATATTGGGAAAATTCATTGGTGTTGCCGGTACCGCTTTTCTGGTCGTTGCCTTAAAATGGGCCGAACTTCCCCGGCAAGTCAATCGGCTTCACCTGATTGGCATTGGTCTTCTAGCTGGTATTGGCTTTACCATGTCGATATTTATTACCGAACTGTCGCTCGCCGACTTACAGCAAAAGAGTACGGCCAAACTTACCATCCTTATAGCACTGGTGATTTCAGCGCTACTTGGCTACTGGACCCTCCGACAATCGCGCCCTGTGCCCGGCTAGTAGGTGGTTGTTAAAAAAGACAGCCAGTTGGCGCTTCAGACGTTAACTTTTCTGTGGTGCCTTGGTAAAACGAAGGCAATCCCTTTATTTCACGGCTTAACAAGAAAATGAATCGTTTATGCCATCAGCAAACCTGTTTCGCCTTGCCTGCTTTGTAGTGATTTTTTTATTCACCGTTACCAGTTCGAATACATTGCAAGCCCAGGGAGAGCGTGTGATAACAACCACCGTCGACGATGGTGGTGCTGCCAACGGACATACTGGTATCTATCCCATACCGCAACAGCCCCAAGACATCAGCCCTTTGCTCTATGGCGAAAAATTACCTATCGCCACGCTGGCAGATGCTGCCGGAAAACCATTTGACTTGAACAAAGCCATAGCTGAAAAGCCGAGCATCCTGGTAATGTATCGTGGTGGCTGGTGTCCCTATTGCTCCATCCAGTTGTCGGGTTTGCAGCAGGCTTTACCTGCCCTGGAAGAAATGGGTTATCAATTGATTGCGGTGAGTACCGATGAACCCAGCGGGCTCGCACAATCGGCTGCCAAAGAAAAACTGGGCTATACATTGCTCTCAGATGCAGACCTGGCGCTGTCCAAACAGCTCGGCATCGCCTTTAAAGCCCCCAAAGCTTATTGGAATATGTTGCCGAAAACAACCGGCGGCAAAAATCCGGATCTGTTGCTTCCTGTGCCATCCGTTTTTATATTCGACAAAAAAGGGATCATTCAGTTCGAATATATTAATCCCGATTTTAAACAAAGACTGGACCCTGATCTTTTATTGGCAGTAGCAGGCAGTATTAAAAAGCGGATGGCTGTCTCAACAGGGCGTTGACGTCTTTGGTCATTTTTGACAACTACTTCTTGGAATCTTTTTCATTTTAGTTGTTCTCTTTGAAATCTGCAATTTCTTTGTTTAATTCTATCGCTTTTAAAACAGGTTTCCACTCTTTGTCGCTCAAAATGAATTTGAACCATTTCTTGTCCTTGTTTTTATAATTTATGTTGAAAAAAAGCCAAATCGAAATACCTGCAAACAACAGCGTAATGGCAATTTGGAACACCCACCATCCCGTACGCCCGTTCTGCATCATTTCTTTGTTCCAATAAAAGGTTGTCCATAGGGGTAGCTGCAAAAAAAGGACACGGGCGATCCAAAGGGATGATGATTGAAGCGTAGTCAATTTTTTCTGTGTTTCAACGATGGAGTCGCTAATATCCGCCTGGTAAATATGCACCGTTTGGTAGATATAAAGCAATAGCGCGATGGCAGTAAGTAATACCTGGAGGGCTGAAGAGAATAAAAGCCAGGGGCTGATTTTGCCAAAACCATCAATGAATAATTTGCCAACGAATATAGATCCAAAGACAACCCATACAATTCCTGCAATAACTGCAAATACTTTTACCGGCTTCATGGACGACAGCAGCGTTTGCACTTTCATTTTAGTTACTTCCTCGATGTTTCTTCTGCTGATGGGAAGGCTATTTTCCAATTTGGCATTGGTGGCCTGCCAAAGTTCTATCACCTGATTTTCCGTCATCTTAATCAATATTATATTGTGAAAAACGTTGTTTCAACTTGTCTTTTATACGGCCAACTTTTGTTCCTACATTGCCTGCTGAAATGCCCAGTATTTCGGCAATTTCATGATGGCTTTTCTCTTCTAAATAGAGTAGTATTAATGCTTTATCAAGTTCTTTCAACTCACTGATAAACTGGTCTAACATGTTCAGTTGCTGTTCCTTTTCTGCCTTCCCCTCTTCCGCTATTTGGCTGATATTCTCTGTTAATGGAAGGTTGTTATTTATTCTATTTGTATTTTTTCTGTAGTAGGATATTGCCATATTTATAGAAATGCGGTACAGCCAAGTGGAAATTTTGTATGCATGATTGTACTTATGAAAGGATTGCCAGATTTGTATCAACATTTCTTGAATAAGGTCTTGCCTGTCGCCCTCATTTTGGCAATACGTTCTGGCAACTTTGATGAGGATGCCTTTGTTTTGCGCAATGAGTTCCTGGAATTGCTGGGCTTGTTGTTTTGTTTGCATTATAGCTTCGAATACCATGTTGAAATTGCCTGAAAACAAGCTGGATCTTGGAGAATGCCTTCATGTGTTGACCCGTCAATGACCTTGACATCTGCCTTGCTGTTTTCCAAAACCGCCTTTTGCTGCGCTTCAACAGTAAAAGCTTCGTCCTGATTACCAAGCAACACAAGCATGGGAATATTGACCGCTTTCAAACCATCAACATAATTTTCTGGCGCCATACTTGCATTTGCCCTGAAGCTGTATTCTCTCAGCGGGGTTCCTTTCGGTAAATTGAAAAACAGTACCGGCAAACTATCTTGTTGGTGCATATTAATTTCATTCAGCATTTTTAGCCCAATAATCCGTGCAATATGTATTTTCATAAATGGCTCGGTTGTGTCTTTGGCTTCTGCCTGCGCTTGGGGGAACGCGGGCGAATTCTGACCAAGCAAAGGAGCAAAAAGTAAGAAACCATTCACTTTTTCTTTGTAGTCACCCATGGCATATCTCAGCGTAATGCCAGCACCCATCGAATGTCCTGCTATTACGATCTTCCCATGGGGTTTCTTACTCCGAATATCTTTGACAATATCGGCTATATCATCAGCATACTGGTTAATGTAGTCCACATCACCTGGTTTGCCGTATGATTTGCCGTGGCCCCTTAAATCTATTGCATACACTTCTGCTTGTGTTGCCTGCTGTAGCAATGCCGCCGTTGGCAAATAATCCCTACCATCACTTTTTACGCCATGTAGGAGGAGGATAGTATTCGCCGATTTTTTCGGAAGTCTGTAAGCAAATATGCTGTGTTTGTCTCTTGTTACAAAGCTGGCAGTAAGGGCTTTGAAAGAAGTAGCCTTGTTAGCAGCTTCTACAGTTTTAGTAGCAATAAACGGCTTAAAAGTTGGCTCCGGCATATTTACCAGCTTGGTGGCTTCTGCTAATAAAGTATCCTTATTCCCCTTGAAATAACTGTTTAAAAAATCCTGGGCCGAAACCGATGATGTGCCCAAAAAGATACTAAGGGTGAAAATGGCTACTACTTGTAAAGGTTTCATGCGTTGAATAATTTGTGGTGGCGGTCGTTTTCCTAATTATTCGTAGAAAAGAGTCGTAAATAACAGTTTTGGAAAAAAATTTGTGAGCTGCTGGTGAAACAAAAAAGCCTGAAAACACGATGCTTTCAGGCTTTTTGAATTGTTTTATACTGATACTAGCGGAGAGAGGGGGATTCGAACCCCCGATACCCTTGCAGGTATAACGGTTTTCGAGACCGCCCCGTTCAACCACTCTGGCATCTCTCCGGGGGCGTAAAAGTACATTTTTACAATGAATTCCCGGGCCACCCTGTTCGAATGACCCGCTGCATTGTAATATTGTGAAAAATAAATGGCTATGCGGCCCGATACGCAACCGATACTCGAAAACGACCTGCTGATTCTCTATCCATTGCAAGAGGCCGACTTTGATGCGCTCTACGCCGTGGCCGCTGATCCCGCCGTTTGGGCACAACACCCGAATAAAGACCGGTGGAAAAAAGAAGTGTTTACCGTATTTTTTGAAGGCGCGATGGCCAGCGGCGGTGCTTTTCGCATCGTCGAAAAAGCTTCGGGTCAAACGATTGGCAGCACCCGGTATTACGATTATGCGGAAGCTGACAATTCCATCCTGATTGGTTATACCTTTTACGCCACCCGTTGCTGGGGCAGGGGCATCAACCCCGCCGTAAAAAAGTTAATGCTCGATTATATTTTCCAATGGGTAAACCGGGTGATCTTTCATGTGGGCGCCGATAACCTACGTTCTCAAATAGCCATCACCCGCGTGGGTGCCCAGAAAATTGGCGAACAAAACCTGGCCTATCATGGTGAACAACCGAAATACAATTTTGTATACGAAATCACCCGGAACAACTGGCTATTGACCGAAGCGAAAAACCAATGATCGGCGTATCTTTGCCTGAATGTTTGGCTTTTACAAGATAATAGGGCTGTTATTGTTGGGTATGCTGGCCTTTCCATCCTTATCGATGGCTTGCTCGCGCCACCAAGACCCGCCTGCTGCACATCAGGTGCCTGCCAAACAGGAATCGACACAAAAAGTAGCTGGTAAACATGCCTGTAACCAGGATTGCTGTCACGATACCTGCCATTGTTCTTCTATCATCCACTTAAGCGCCATCGCGCCCACAAGCACTACCACGTCGCCACCGCAAGTGTTTGTTTTTCTGTACGGCGAAGGCATCGCAGGCGCACCCGTTGCCGGCTTCGATGCCAAATGGTTGCCGCCCAAGTTGAATTGATCCGATCCCCGGTTTAATTTATTGTTCATTC